>OHBE01002262.1_pt1 | contig 14558 bp, 15 predicted proteins | sample 1577231 | NCBI WGS metagenome assembly OHBE01 (sample SAMEA3541506, study PRJEB24748) | human gut metagenome | biome: human gut; feature: human-associated habitat; material: faeces | place: China | collected 2012
AATCGACAAGTATCTTGGTATAGCCGAGGAATGAAAGAACGCTCATCAGTTTTCAGGCTGATGAGCGTTCTTATTATTTATACCGTATTACTGGAAGCTGTTTTATCTTCGTGCCAACCTTCTTGCGCTCTAATGCAAAAACCATGTCTGGAGTACGTTCAAAGAAGCCAATATCCCGTTTCCAGCTCATTCCGCACTTACAATGGAACAGCCCTATGAACTGCTGCTTCATTTTGCGTCCGCAGTTCGGACAAACGTGGTTGCTTGCACCCATGCTGGATTATTGCAGTTTGGCAAGGATTTCTTCGGCGGTCATACCGTTGGCAAGCAGCTTTTTCAGCACATCTTCGGCTTCGCCCTTTTTGGCTTCTTCAGCAGCTTTTTTCTCGATAGCAGCTTTCTTGGCTTCAGCCTTAGTCAGGTCTTTGGTAGCTGCTTTCAGCTCGTCTTTTTTCGTTTTCAGCTGTGCCTTCAGATCGTCAATGTTGGCAATCAATACAGCGATCTCAGATTCGATTTTTTCCTTTTCAGCAGTCTTTTCTACAACGACGGCTACATAATCAACAGTGGATTTTACAGCACGGGTCTTATTCTTGCTTCCCTTGGGTCTTGCCATGATAATGTCCTCCCATACAGTGAAATAATTTGATACTTACAAGTATATTTCCAAATAGTCAGAATTGCAATAGGTAACCTGAGCCGTTTTCAACTGCCAATGCAAATCTTGTTCGGTATGCCCGAAAGTCGTCGCGAATGTACGTCTAAAAGGATTATAATTTTTCTTTTTCTACGGTATAATGAGCGCAAGTTTTACGGCAGAGGAGGCTTTTCGGTGAAAAATGTCTTGGACACGATAACATCTTACCGTGAAGCTCGGCACTGGTCGAATTATGATTTGGCATCTCACGCCGGAATCAAGCCAACTACCATTTCCTCATGGTACAGAAAGAACATCGTCCCTACTGTACCGACGCTTCTGAAAATCTGTGATGCATTCGGAATCACATTGACAGAATTTTTCTCAGTGGTTGAATCCGGCGAACGGGAAGCTGTTGTACTTACTCATGAACAGGCAGAAATGCTTGAAAAATGGTCTGCGTTGCGTCCAGAGCAAAAAGAAGCAGTCGTTCATTTGCTGAGTACCATGCCGTAAACAGCCGTATTTCCCTTTTTATCATGGATAGCAATAGGGATTTATCCCTTTTACTATCATGGAGAGCGCACTGTGCGTTCTTCATGCTCCGCCCGCCTTGCCATCATCGACAAAGAAAGGACGAAGAACTATGAAAAGGAGATTGATTGAGTACCAACTGAGCCCCGGCAACCAGAACTTGGTTCGCCGCCGACTGTATCTTTGCGCTCCGACCTTATGGCGCAGCTTGCGACTGCGTTGCACTGTGGTCGGAGGGCTGGCTTATGTACTTTGATTCTTACTCCGCAGGAAAACGCATTCAGCAACTGCGTAAAACCAAGGGACTGACGCAAGAAGAATTGGCTATCAAGCTGAACATCAGCGACCGCCATCTTCGTAACATTGAACGAGGGGAAGAAGCTCCATCGATTGACCTTTTGGTTGAAATCATGGAAACCTTCAATACGACACTTGACTATTTGATTGTGGGAAAGACACCCTCAGAAAAAGAAGAACAGCTGAGGAAAAAGCTCTGCGCTAAATTGCACCGCCTTGCACGCAGTTTAGATGCGATTGCAGACGATTTATAATCTTTATAGAATAGCCCTTCTGGATGGTCGGCTTGTATGAGCCGCCATCTGGAAGGGCTTTTTTCTTTGAAAAATATCAAAATTTCTTTTTTAGAACTTGTAAATTAAAAACATTTGATTTGACGTCGATTTTCGTGAAAAACCGGAAGTGATAGTTCCGGTTTTTGGCGAAAAAAGCGGAACTATTACTTCCTAAAAATGCGTTCAGTTTTCAGGTACACTATGGTCACAGCAAGGGCAGGTCGCAGGGAAGCACCAGGAGTGCGTCGCTGTGGCAGCACCGCAGGGCCGAATAGATCCCGCCGAGCGGCCCCCGGTCGGGGATGATATCGGGGACGGTGCGCCAGCCGGGCACCGTATACCCGGTGTCCCCCACGCTCAACAGCTTTTCCTCGAAGCCCTCCAGTACGGCGGCGGCGTGGGAAAGAAGGGTTCCCCCTTCATAGGGCAATAGAGTCTTATCCTCTCCCATGCGGCGGCTGCGGCCGCCCGCCAGCAGCAATGCGCCCACCGTCATTTTCCCCATGTGGTTCCCTCCTTTTTCCTTTCAGTTCCCTATGAAATCCTCTCGGCAGCCGGAAAACCGTCAGTCGTTCAGCGCCTTCCCCAAGCTGCTGCGCACCCGGGATACATAAACCACACTTCCGGTCTCCCAGCGGTAGGGATACTTTTTAAGCAGCTCCTCTTTTTCCCCGGCAGTGCAGCTGGTAAACGCCCCGCCCAGGCAGTGCTGCTCGCAGGCGGGCAAAAAGCCCCGCTTACGGCGCTCCATGCACAGGTCGCATTTTACCGCCTTGCGCTTACCGGCGACCATTTTAAAGCCGATAGCGCCGTAGGGGCACTTCTTAAAGCACAGGCCGCAGCCCACACACTTTTCCTCCTCCACTATCACCGTTCCCTCCGCGGTTTTCACCAGCGCCCTGCGGGGGCAGGCCGCCACACAGGCAGGGTCGGTGCAGTGCTGGCAGGCAACCGGCAGAAAATCACACCGTACCCGTCCCTCCTGCTCATTTTCCGCACGGAATACCTCGATGGGCTTAAAGTCCTCCGGTGCAAGCCCATGCTCCCGCTTGCAGGCCACCTGACAGGCCTTGCAGCCCCAGCAGCGGTCGATATCTATGATCATAACCATCTTCTGTTCATTCATGCTTCTTCCTCCTCGGCCGGCAGCACCCGGCAAAGATACCCGCGATCACACACTGTACCCACACCGGCGGCATACTGCCCCCAGCCCACCGTTTTATTGATGTTATACTCTCCCCACCAGCCGGAGATCCCCTGCACCACATCCTCCCGCAGCCCCATAGTAAAGCGGGCATAGGCATAGGCGCAGCCGGCCTCGGTTTCTATCCTCACCCTTTGGCCGTCACAGATCCCCAGTTTCTCTGCTGTTTTGGGGTTGATATCCAAAAAGGCGCGGGGTGCCAGCTCCCGCAGGTAGGGGTTGGTGCGGTTTTCCGAGATCCGGTAGGCGCTTTCGTGACGGCCGGTGGTCATCAGCAGCGGATACTGCCGGGCCAGCTCCGGGGTAATATCAACGCCCTCGAAGGACGGGGTGTAGACCGGCAGCGGCATACAGCCCTTCTGCTCGGCCAGCCGGGAATACAATTCTATTTTACCGGAGGGCGTTTTGAAGCCCTTCTTTTTATAAAGCTCATACCGGAGCGGCGCATACAGCCGGCGTTTTCGGCGGGCGCTCTCAAAGGTCTCTCCTGCAGGCGCCAGCATCTGATCATAAAGCTCCAGATGATCCTTCCAGAACTCCTTTTCCAGCCCCAGACGGCGAGCCAGATCACAGATGATATCCACATCATTGCGGGCCTCCGCGATTTCGGTGATCTTCTGCTGGATCAACGTGTGGCAGTTATCGGTCTGGAAGGAACTGATCACATTATTGCGCTCCAGCCAGCTGGAGGCCGGCAGGACGATATCGGCCATTTTGGCGGTGGGGGTCATAAAGATATCACAAACGGCCAAAAAATCCAGCGATCGGATGGCCTGCTCCACCAGGTCGCTGTTGGTGTAGCTGACCAGCGCATTGGAGCCGAAGATCAAAGCACAGCGGATCGGGTAAGGGTCGCTGCTGATGACCTGCTGCCACAGGGTGGGCATATGCGCCGTGGGCACCGGGGAAAGTTCCTGCGTCAGCAGCGGGAACTGTTCATAGCCGCAGCGTTTTTTCTGCACCTCCGGCGGGATCGCGGAAGCCCGAATAAAATCCGGCGTGTTCTGGCTGATCTCCCCCCGGCTGCTGCCGACAATATTACTGCCCGGCTTGCCGATGTTCCCGGTGATGCTGATGAGGATGGAAATGGCACGGGTACATTCCATGCTGTCGTGCTGCTGATCCACTGCAAGGCAGCGGATGAGGCTGGACGCCCGCGCACCGGCATACAGCCGCGCTGCCTTGCGGATCAGCCCCGGGGTGACACCGGTCTTTCGGGCCGTCCATTCTGCGGTATAGTCTTTCACGCTTTCCCGCAGCTCCTCAAAGCCGTAGGTCCATTCCTTTACGAACTCTCGGTCGTACAGCCCTTCCTCGATGATGATATGGATCAGTCCCAGTGCAAGGGCGGTATCGGTATCCGGGCGAACCTGCAGCCACAGGTCTGCCTTGGCTGCGGTCTCCGAAAGGAACGGGTCCACGCAGATGAGCACCGCACCCCGCTGGCGGGCGTCCATAATATCCCCCGCCCGTACCCCCCAGGTCATGGGCGGGTTGATGCCCCAGCACAGGATGACATCGGCATTGGGCAGGTCGAAGCTTTCGGCATACTGGGAACCGGGCCCGAAGGTCAAGCTGCAATCGATAAGTCGGGGCCAAAGGCACTGTGCCCAGCCCGCCGCTCCGTTATTGGGGGTGCCGAACACATTGGCAAAGCGGCTGTATACCCGGCTCCAGCCCCGGCGGGTCCCCTCCAGGATGGCTACGCCCTCCGGCCCCAGCTTTTCCTTATATTCGGTCAGCTTTCGGGCCACGGTGTCCAGCGCCTCCTCCCAGGAGATGCGCTCAAAGCGGCCCTCCCCGCGCTCCCCCACCCGCTTTAAGGGATAGTTGACGCGGTTTGGATTATAGCACAGGTCGGGGGACGCCAACCCCTTGGCGCACAGTCTGCCGTGGGTCTGCGGGCTTTCCGGGTCGCCCTCGCACCGCAGCACCCGGCCGGTTTTTTCATCGGTATATACCAGCGCCTCGCAGGTGGAATGGCAGGAAAAACAGGTGGTCGGCCAGCATTTTTCACCGGGACGCAGCTGCCGCTGCTCCGGCGGGCGATACCCCGGACTGCGTTTGGCCGGCTCGTGCAGAGCCTTGCCTGTTTGCAGCACAGCGTCCACGGCCCCCTCCCGCCACGAATGATCAAATGTGCTGCCGAGCAGTTTTACCGCAAATTCTTTTCTTTCCATAGTTGCCCTCGCTTTTGTTCGGTATTGGTTGCCGTTTCTGTAAATCCTTCTTGAAATCGGCGGTTCTTTCCTCTATAATAATATATAATATATAATTTGAGCAGACTGTCTCAATCCCCTAACAAACTTTCTTCGGGAGGAACTCGACTTGTCAGACCTTATTTTTTCCGTAAATGCAGTCGCCCCCATGGTGATCATCATCGCCCTGGGCTACCTTTTTACCCGGATGGGTATCCTGCAGGAGCCGTTTATTTCCCAGGGCAACCGGCTCTGCTACCAGATCTTTCTGCCTCTGCAGCTGTTCCGCAGCATCTACACCAGCCAAAGCGATCTCGGCAATTCCGTGAATTCGGTAATCTTCTGCCTGGGCGGTTCCCTGCTGGTGTACGGCGCCGTACTGGTGCTTTCGTTGAAGCTGGAAAAAACGCCGGAGCGTCAGGCCGGGCTGGCCACCGTCTTTATGAAAAGCAACTTCGTGCTTTTTGGACTTTCGCTGGCCACCCAGCTGTTGGGGGAGGGAAACATCGCGGATGTTGCCCTGACCATCGCCATGCTGGTACCGCTCAATAATATCTTTGTCATCACCGTATTCACCCTGCTGCTGAAGGAGAAAAACGGATCCTCCGGCAGTCGCTTTTGGGGTCTTCTCAAAAAGATCCTCACCAACCCCATTTTCCTGGGTGCCGTCTTCGGACTGCTCTTTTCCCGGCTGCAAATCACGCTGCCTGTCTTTGCCGAAAAGGCGGTCAGTCAGCTTTCCGCTATCTCGGTGCCGCTGGCCTTGCTGCTTTTGGGCGCCGGCTTCAAATTTTCCAATATTGCGGTCTATCGCCGGGAGATCCTGCTGGTGATCGGGCTGAAGGGCTTTCTGCTTCCGGCCGCTGCCCTGGCGCTGGGCTCTCTGCTCGGCTTTACCGCAGCGCAAATGGTATGCGTGCTGGTGATCTTCGGCTCACCCGCTGCCTCCAGCACCTATGTTATGGCCCGGGAATTCGGCGCCGATGACACCCTTTCCGCCAACGGCGTGATCTTTTCCTCCCTCATCAGCGTGGTCACCATCTTCTTCTGCGTACTGTTCCTGCGGTCGGCCGGGTATCTGTAAGAATTGATCCGTCCTATCTTCTGCGGCGCCTCCTGCGGGGGGCGCTGTTCTTTTCCCTGCACGGCAAAAGCGGCCGCCCCGCAGAACGGGTGGCCGCATCGCTGTAAAAACAAGTGTGCCCGATATGCTGATCCGGCCTGCTCTGTTTTCGGTTTCATTTGCTTTCCGCCCCCATCGCGGCCGCATACCATGTCCTGCCCATTCGGTGCGGTAGGCCATGGTATGCGGTGCAATGAAGTCTATCAAGAGGAGAGAGGAGAATAGCAGCTTCAAACGGCAGGCGCTGCCGCCGCTTTTTTCTTGCGGATCACCTGCAGCAGGACGATGACTGCAAACAGGGCAAATCCGATCAGGTCGGTAACCAGGCCGGAGAAGATCAGCAGCAGCCCGGCGGCAAATGCCGCAATCCGCTCGATTATGCCGGCCGATGTGATGAGATACCCCTGCACGCAGATGGCAATGCACAGTACACCGATGCAGCCGGTCACAACACCCTGTGCGATCGCCAGCGCACCGCCCTCCATCAGCAGCGGAGAGGAATAGACGAACATAAACGGAATGATGAACGCAATAAGGCCGAACCGAAATGCCCGGAAGCCGACCTTGTTGGGATTGGCCCGGGCCAGCGCTGCCCCTGCATAGGCCGAAAGGGCAACAGGAGGCGTAATGGTGGAGATGGAGCCGAAATACAGCACAAACAGATGGGCTGCCAGCATGGGGACGCCGATTTTGGTAAGTGCCGGAACGGCCAGAACCGCCAGAACCATATAGGCTGCCGTGGTGGGCAGGCCGCAGCCGAGGATCAAGGAGGCCAGCATGGTCATCACCAGGGCGATGAAGATATTATCACCGGCGACGGAAAGCATCAGGCTGGAGAATTTGGAGCCGATACCGGTAAGGGAAATGATGCCGCAGATGATGCCCGCACAGGCACAGGCGGCCGCTACCGAGATCACACTCTTCATGCCCTTGGCAATCGCCTTGAAGAAGCGGTTGAATACATGGATCCGGTCTTTATTAAAGATGATATCTACAATAAGGATGGCGGCAATGGAATACGCTGCCGCAAAAATGGCGCTCTTTCCAGTGATGATCAAAGTGATCAGCAGGATCAACGGCAGCAGCAGGTACCCGCCGGCCTTCAGCACCTTGCCGATCGGCATGATCTCGCTGTCTTCGGCAACGGGAATGTTCTCGCGCTTGGCCTCCAGATCGACCATAAGGAAGATGGAAAGGAAGTAGAACAGCGCCGGGATCAATGCCGCAAGGCAGATCTTTCCGTAGGAAACACTGGTCATTTCCGCCATCAGGAATGCCGCAGCACCCATAACGGGGGGCATGATCTGTCCGCCGGTGGATGCAACCGCCTCGACCGCCGCCGCACTGGTGGCACTGTACCCGTTCTTTTTCATCAGCGGGATGGTAAAGGCGCCGGTGGTCACTACATTGGCTACGGCACTGCCGGACATCGTTCCCATCAGGGCAGAGCTGACGACCGAGGCCTTGGCCGGGCCGCCGCGCAGCTTGCCGGTAAGGGAATAGGCCAGGTTTACGAACAGCTCGCCACCGCCGAACATCTCCAGCATGGCACCAAACAGAACAAACAGCGCCACATATTGTGCGGAAACATTCATGGCCGCCCCGTAGATGCCCTCGGTGCCGGTATACATAAAGGACATGATGCGGTTAATCGAATACTGACGGTGTCCCAGCGTGCCGGGGATAAGATGCCCCAAAAATGCATAGGCCAAAAACAGAACGCCCAGGCCGGCCAGCACCGGGCCGATGGCTCTGCGGGTGGCCTCCAGCACGACCAGCACGGCAATGATGCCGAAGATGATATCAGTCTGGCTGGTCACGCCGGTGCTTTGGGCAATGCGCTTCCAGTTCAGCAGGATATAGCCGCTGCTCAACAGCGCCAAAATCGCCCAACCCCAGTCGATCACACTTACCTTTGCCAATCCCTTATGGGTGGCGGGGTAGATGAAGAACAGGCAGACGGAGATGATCAGCCAGTGGGTGGCACGCAGCTGCATGGCGCTGGAGGCACCGAAAAAGCCGACATAGATATGATAGAGTCCCAGCAGGGTCAGCAGGATCGTTACCCCTTTGCCGTACCAGCCGGTCAGGTCGCGTGTTCTTTTTTCATCGCTGATTTCTTCCTGCTCCGGGATGCCGGCAGCTTTCTGCGGCTCGGACGGATCAGCAGCGGTTTTTTTCTTGAACAGCATCGCAATTACCTCTTTTCTATTGGATTTTTGGGGTTGGTGCTGCGCCGGGCAGCGTCGGCCCCGAAATGATTTATCATATATAATATATTATTTTGCGCCCTTTTTGTCAATTATCAGACATGGCAACCGCTCAAAATCGCTACTTTGCTCAAATATTGCATTAAAATACTGTTAAATATCGCTAAAATCGCAAGCAAAAAGGAGGAGCCTCTCCCCCTCCTTTACTGCTCGTTTCTTCCGGTGGTTATCCCTCATGGTGGTAGCGGGCGCCGCCGGCAAATTTATGCTCCCGCACAAACCGTTCCAGCTCATCATAGTCCTTTCGGGCCAGCAGCTCTATTATTTTGTCATGCTCCGCGCTGGCCTCCTTCATGCGTTCCGGCACAACCTGAAAAATGGACCGCGTAATTCCCCAGCGGTGTCTTAAATCATCGATCATATCGATCAATTCCCGGTTGGGAAGGTTGCGATAGATGCGGGAGTGGAAATCGAGGTTGCGGTACTGGAAGCCCTCCACATCATTTTCCTCGGCCATTTTCCGCAGGTCCTTATTGATGCTCCGCAGCTCCTCCAGGTCCTCCTCGGTAAGATGATCCGCACTCAACCGGCTGGCATATGCCTCCAACACGCCCTTTATCTCTATCATATTCCGCACTGCCTCATCGCTGACGCCGTTGATCACGGCGCCGCGGTTGGCCTCTATCGTCACATAGCCTTCCCGCTGCAGCATCCGCAGCGCTTCCCGCACCGGGATATCACTTACCCCGCATTCCTTTGCGATCTGACTGATCACCACACGGTCCCCCGCCTTCAGCTGCAGGGACATGATCTTCTCCAAAATATAGTCATAGGATATTTCCACCTTACTTTTATACTGGAATGCCGTTGCCATAGCTGCCGTCCCTCTCTTTTCCTCTTATTGCGTGTCGTTGATATCGATAAGCTGACGTTCGTTTTATAAAAATAATTATAGCATTGTAAAGCTTTGGTTACAAGATTTTTGTTTTTCCGCATCGTCTTATTTATCGGCCGTACCGATATATCATATGGGCAGGTTTCATTTGTTTCTCCCCTGGCCGGGTGTTATAATGATAATAACGAGATCACCGTTTTTACAGGAGGTACCCCCATGAAGCGTAATTGGCCGGAAGGAAAACACGTTGCCGTACTGTTCACCCTGATGTTTGAAGGCTGGGAGGAGGGCGCCGCCCCCGGTGTAGGCCCCATGGGGAACGCCCTGAAGCCCGGCTACTATGATACCGCCAATGCCGGCTGGGCTAAATACGCCGCCAATAACGGTCTGGAGCGCCAGCTGAAGATCCTGAAGGAAGAGGAGATCAAAGCAAGCGTATTCTGCAGCGGCGTGCAGATGGAGCGTCATCCCGACCTCATCCGGAAGATCGCCGCCGAAGGGCATGAGGTCTGCCTGCATTCGCTGGCCCAGAACATTATCCCCATCTACCTGGATGAGGCAACCGAGCGGGAGCAGATGTCCCATTGTCTGGAGCTGGCGGTTTCCCTTACCGGCAAGCATCCCGTCGGGTATTGCAGCCCGCGCTGCACCCCCAGCCTGAATACCAATAAGCTGCTGGCGGAAAACGGTCTTAAATACACCATCGACTGGATGGGCAGCGACCTGCCTATGGTGGAGCACACCGAGGCCGGTGATATCTGTCTGATGCCCTTCCCCATGAATGTCAATGATATGCCGCTGTATGTCCGCTACGGCAATGCCCCCGACCAGTACTATAAAAACCTGGTCGATGAATTTGAAAACTGGTATGCCCGCCACCCCGAAGAAAAGGTGGTCTACTGGATCACCGCACACAGTCATGTCTTTGGCCGCCCCTTCGGTGCGGTGCAGTTCCAGCGCTGCATCCGGTATATCAAAAGCCTGCCCTATATTTGGATCGCCCAGCCGCACGAGGTCGCTTCCACCATTTTGGATGTGACCTACTGATCCCCTGTATTCTTCATTCCCAAACTTCAGATAGTCTTCCCCGGAAGGCATCCTTCCGCAAAAGATCGGGTGAATATTCACCCGGTCTTTTGCTTTGTGCCGACTTTTTGGGCCTCTACATATTTCAGGAAGGTCGCTGCCGCCGCCGAAGGCATTTTCCCGCTGCGGCAGGCCAGGCTGATCTCCCTGCCGATCGGGTTTTCCATCCGCAGGATCGTCTTGTTGTGCAGGTGTGTTTTGGCCGCATAGCTGGAATTCAGCGAAACATAGTCCTTTTTCAGCAGGTCGGCCGTAATCTGCAAATTACTGGTCCGGTAGGCGATCTGCGGCCGGAAGCCGTAAAGGCCGCACCGCTGCAGGATCTTCCTCTCCAGCATCTCATTGGAGCTGGGAATGATGACCTGTCGGTCCTTCAGGTCAGACCAGTCTATTTTTTTCTGTTTTGCCAGCGGATGCTGCTTATTCACCACCGCCACCAGCTCATCATGGTACAGCGCTGTCCCGCTCAATTGCGGATACCCCTCAATGTCATTGATCAGGCATAGATCCAGATCTCCCTGCGCGACCATGGTATCCAGCGCCCGCCCGGAAATGGCATCCCGCAGCACCACCTCTATATCGGGGCGCACCGCCCGGAAGCCCTCCAGCAGCTCCACCAGGTCGTAGTTTGCCACCACCTGCTCGGTCCCTATGCGGATCACCCCGGATTGCTGTACCGTTTCCTGCCGCATCTCATGGATCAGCTCATCCCGGAGCTGCAGCAGACGGTGGGCGTATTCTGCGGCAGCCTTCCCGGCAGGCGTCAGCTCCACCTTGCGGGTCGTGCGGGCCACCAGCTGCACCCCCAGCTCCTCCTCCAGACTGCGGATCTGCTGGGAAAGCGTGGACTGCACCACATGGGTCATCTGTGCCGCCCGGGTAAAGCTCTTTACCTCCGCCAGCACCACCAGTCCCTTCAGTTGATGAAACTCCATTCGAGCTCCCCCTTTCCCCTTTTACCGCTGCAAAAAAGCAGCCGGGTCGCCCCGGCCGCCTTTCGCTGCATAGGCCTCGATATCACCGTTGATGATCGGTGTCCCCGTATTCGGTTGCATTGCCCGCTGCATACCGCTGCCGGGCCTTTTCCCGCTGGCAGGCAACCACATCCTCCGGCGGCGTGCCGCGGTGATGCTCTATGCACTCCACGCACCGGCCGCGGCGCGGGCAGGCTGCCCTGCCGCACGGACAATGCTCATTATAATACTGCTCCACTGCATTCTCCTTTGGCGGCGGGTCCTGTTTATTTTACCTCGTTCAGGATCTTTACAAATTCCTCATTGGTAACGGTGGACTGCTTTTCAATGGCCAATGCCTTGATTTTGCCCACCACCTCATGGGTCTGCTCGTCGTTCAGGGTATAGGGGATCCCCAGCTCCTCGCACTTGGCGGGGACGGACATCTTCCCGCTGCCCTTGCCCAGCACCACCAGGCTGTCATTGCCTACAATGGCGGGGTCGATGGAGAACATCACCACCGGGTTATGCTTTACCAGGTCAATGCCGATCCCGCTTTCCCGAGCAAAGGTGTTGGCGCCCACAAAGGGGGCATTATAGGCCAGCGGACGCTTGCACATGGCTGCCACGCGCTCGCAGCTTTCCTTTATCTTTTCCAGACGATAATCATTATCCAGTCCGTACATCAGCTTCATGCCCATCATGATCTGTTCGGTGGCGGCATTGCCGGTGCGCTCGCCCAGGCCGTTCATGCAGGTATGGATCACGTTGGCACCGGCCTCCATAGCAGCAAAGCTGCTGGCGGTGGCCATGCCGAAGTCATTGTGGGTATGGATCTGCAGCGGAACGCCGTACTTTTTCAGGCGGCGGATAAACATATGGACGGCGGAGGGCAGGCAGCAACCTACGGTATCCACCACACCGATGGCATCGGGACGTGCCTCCGCCACCAGGGTGGAATACAGGCGGTCAAGGGTCGCCATATCCGCCCGACAGGTATCAAAACCGAAGTAGATGGTCTCCAGCCCCAGCTTTTTGGCATAGGCGCAGCTATCCACCGATTTTTGGATCAGCATTTCGGTATCCCACTTGGGGAACTGGTATTTCAGCTTGACCTCGCTGGTGGGGATCTCGATAACGACACCGGTCGCGCCACACTCCTTGGCGGCTTCGATATCCTCGTGCATCCCGCGGGCAAAGGAATAGACCTTCGCCCTGGTCCCGGAGGAGGTGATCTGCTTAATGGCGTTAAAATCGGCAGACGAAACGGCAGGCATACCGGCCTCGATCCGCTCCACGCCCAGCTCATCCAGCATCGCCGCTATCTCCACCTTCTGGTCGGTGCTCATAAATACACCGGGGGTCTGCTCGCCGTCCCGCAGCGTTGCATCGTGGATCTCCACCTTGGGGGCGATATTCAGCTCACGGGTAAATTCCTCGTCAAAGTTATATTTGCTCACCCAGTATTTCCCGTCATTCCATTTTGCCATAGTGTCTCTCCTTCATAAATGGTTGTTTCTCTCCGCTGCATGCCGTTTCGACACGCCGTATCACCGCTGCAAGGGTTCTGACATCCCCTTTTACAAGGCTGCCGGAACCCTTGGCAATCAAATTTTCGCCTTTTGCAGCGGTGGTTTGCTTACTTCAGACCGACTTCCGCATAGTACTTTTCCGCCCCGGCCGCCAAGGGGAACTTGCCGACATCGGCCAGGCCTTCCTTGGTAACATCCTTAATGGCGCTGTGATAGGTCTTCAGCTCATCCAGGTTTTCCACCAGAGCCTTGGTCATCTCATAGACGGTTGCTTCATCCAGCCGGCTGCTGACATAAATGATGTTCTTTACGCCGATGGTAACCGCGTCGGCATCCATGCCGTAGGTTGCAGCGGGAACGGTCACCGCATTGTAGTAGGGGGCAATCTCCTGAATCTTCTGCATATGCTCATCGTCAATGCTCACCATGACGACCTTATTGGTAGCGGCCATGGAGGAAACAGCAGCGGCGGGCATACCGGCCATCGCCAGCGCAGCGGAAACCTGACCGTCGGTCAGCTGGGTGATGCCGTCATCATAGCTGACATAGGTGGGGATGATGTCATCCATAGTCATGCCGTAGGCCTGCAGAACGATCTCCAGCGCCGCAACGGAGCCGCCGCCGGCAGGGCCGACCGCAACCTTCTTGCCTTTCAGGTCGGCGATGGAGGTCACGCCACTGTTTTCGGTGGTAACTACATGCCAGATGGAGGAGTGCAGTGCGCAGAGAACCTGAATATCCTGAACGCTGTTATAGGGGGCGCTGCCGTCCAGTGCGTACTGAACCGCATCGGCATTGGAGATACCGATATCGCAGTCGCCGTCGCTTACCAGGCGAATGTTGGCAACGGAACCGTCGGTGATCTCCGCAGTCACATTCAACTCGGGAATGTGAGAGGTCAGAACCTCGGCAAAGCCAGTGCCGATTACATAGTAAGCACCACCGGAACTGGCGGTACCCATGGAAAGCTGCTGATTGGCAATGCCACTGCCGGGCTTGTCATCATCGGTCGCAGGCTGTTTGCCGCAGCCTACTGCAGCCAGGATCATAAAAGCTGCAAGGAAGAGAGCCAGAAATTTTTTCATTATCTTATCCTCCAAACTTGGTTTTTTATTACCTCTCTTGAGGTTCAGGCTGATTTTAGCACACCCCAAAAAGCGAAGTCAATAAAGAAATCATATATTCTATATGATATACAGTATCGCCCTCCGTTTTTTGTCTATTTTGACAACGCACTACCCCCGCAAAGATGGCTCACGCCATCTTTGCGGGGGGGTGTTGGGGAACGCACACACCGTACAGTGGGGCAGTCTGTGCCCTGATGGAACGCGAAGGGAGGACCCGCTGATGGTCCTCCCTTCACACATCCCTTCCCTTTGCGTAGGGGAGGGCTTTTATATTTTGGGGGCCTCGTCCGCGAAAACTGCTGCGTGGGCGCCTTTTTGGGGTCGGGGTACGGGGAGCGCAACCCCTGCACAGACTTAAAAATCGCTGCCCTGATAAAAGCGCAGCCGCTTTTGCCGGACACCCGCAGAATTTGCGCAGGGTGCAGCTGCGGGCCGCAGGCCGACCGCCGGTTCCGGCGGTCAAGCGAACCGAAGGTTCGCTTCGGCG
>OHBE01002273.1_pt1 | contig 14504 bp, 12 predicted proteins | sample 1577231 | NCBI WGS metagenome assembly OHBE01 (sample SAMEA3541506, study PRJEB24748) | human gut metagenome | biome: human gut; feature: human-associated habitat; material: faeces | place: China | collected 2012
TCCTCGGTCTTCTCCTCGGTCTTCTCCTCGGTCTTCTCCTCGGTCTTCTCCTCGGTCTTCTCCTCGGCGGATGCCGAGTCGAGAATGGCATGGATTGCCTCCATGGCTTTGGAGTACTCATCGAGCTTGGCGTTCAGCTCGATCTGTTTCTTGTTCAGCTCTTCGAGTTCGGCTTTGACAGAATCGATCTGCTTGCTCAGAACCTGAGCCTGACGCTTCTTGATTTCCACGTCCTTGTCCGGCATCTCCTTGCCATAACGAGACATGAATTTCTCCAGTCGGTCGTTCAGGTCTTCGGGAACTCGGGTGAAGTACGAGAGCGCATCCTTGTTGAATGCGATGTGGTACAGGCAGAGATCCTCCGTGATGTTTCTCGGGGTGAGGATCTTGCTGAACTCTTTGTTGATCGGGTCGTGGAGCAGAGTACCTGCTCGGAGTTCGTAATCGGGGTGTGCTACGTTTTTCATTTGTTGTTCTGTTATTCGTCTTAATGCTAAGTCGGCTTCGATCAGGCAGAAGCCGCACCGGGAAACTGACTTATTCAAAAAGTATCGAGAAAGTTCATCTACTTCTCGATGGAGAGCGGGGTTCTTTTCCAATTCCAATGTATGGGCCCGATAGGCTTCGCCTCTCAGGGACCCATACTTGGATTGGTAAGCTCTCAGTCTTTCGAGCATGTCAGTCATGAGTGCTACGGTTTAGATCCTCCGGTCAGAAGCCCGTCTACCATGAGGTCAGTGGTGGCTTCGTCCGTGGCGAATAGGCTCATCGGGAGCGAACCTTCCTGAGCGATGGTACCGTTGGCCAGAGTTACCTGGTAAGCGACGCCGTCGGTCATTTCGGTAGTGACAGTGATTTCGGTGAGCTCCAGACCCGAGTCCCAGCCATACACCTCGTACTTGGTGTCCCCGTTGTCTCCGGTGTCGTTGTTCTCGACGATAGCGATGACGCGGGCATTGGTCAGGCCGTTTACGAACTTCTTGGCTGCTTCCGACTTCTTGAAGATTCGGACGACCACGTTGTGCTGGTGGGTCTTGAGATACGTGCCAGCATTGATGGTGTCCGAGCCAACTGTTGCGTTGGGCAGCGAGTCGACTTCGTAACCAGTGGCACCGGCCTTGAGGATGAGCGAAGAGATAACGTTGTCAGTTACAGCAGACTTCGATTTGTCGACGTCCGAGTAGCTGAGGAGAATCACCCTGGCGGTGGTGCCGGCGATTGCCGGCTTACCACACGCCTGGTTGATGAATCCTGTTTTGATTTTAGAACAATCAAGTCCTGCCATTTTCTTAGATTTTTGAGGATTAGATACCTACCGAGAACAGATCCGGGTTAGTGAGCTTGGCATCCGCCCGACCCATGAGTTCTACGTAGACTACGCGGTCTTTGTACTCGTACCAGATCCGCATCTTCTCGAAGCTGTCGATTGCATCAACACCTATGCCGAGCACGCTCTTCGAGGTGAAGAGAATTCGATGGGGATTGTTGAGCTTCGTGCCAGTGTCTTCCGACGTAGCGATGATCTTGTCCCAGATGGGCATTGCGATGACAGGGATGCCATTGAAGCTGAGAGCCTCCATGCCATTCAGCAGAGCTAAGCGAGCCGACTCGAGGCAGCAAGCGTCCATAAGAGACTGCTGATAGGCATCGTAGACAGACTGGGTAACGAGGATAAATTTGTCAGACTGCTGACGGAGCAGAAGCGGGGCACTGAACACGACCGACTGAATGTATTCCTTGGCCTTGTCCGGAGTAAGCTTCTGAGCTGCGTAAGATGCCCCGGCATTTTCCGTAATTGTTGCTCCGCGCTGGGACGGATTGGCTGTAGCCTGTGTGGTAATCTGTTTCCAGAAACCGTTGATGATGGTGAAGAATTTCAGGTCGAGCCCCTCCGTAATGATACCGCTGTCGGGAACGTTCTTGGCGTCTTTGTCGTTGAACCAGAACAGGCGGTACCAGAAGTCCATAATGGAGCGCTCCAGAACCTCAATGACGATGTTCATGTAGTCCGTATCCGTGAAGTCCGGAATGTCGACGCCGGTGCGGAGAGAGTAGATAGTTGCCGACTGCTGAAGGTCAGTGTAACACTGGGACAGGAGGATCTCCCAGATGCCGGGCTCCCATTTCAGCTTGCGGGTGTTGATGTTCCACGGCTGAGGAGTCGGGTTACACCCGGTGTTGACCACGCCGACCATGCCGCCCTCGCCGATGTAACCCACATCAGTGTTAGTGACGATGTCGGGGAAGACTGTGTGAATGGAGTTGATGTCAGGACCCTGAATGGTGTCCTCCATAATCATCTCCGAGATTGCCTGAATGACACGTCCACAAAAAGTGAACTTGTCCATGTCAAGAAATCCGCCATTTTTAGCTGCCATAGTTCTTAAAGTTTTTGAGTTTGACTACTTGAGAATCTTTTTGGCAGCGTTGACCTTCTGGAGCTTTTCGCGAGCTTCGTTCTTGAGGTCAGCTGCCGAGGGTTCGGGCTTCTTGCCTCCGGGCAGAACCGTCTTGCGGTTCTTCGGGCGGTAGTTGCTACCACGGAGGTTGCGGAGTTCGTTCTCCTGCTCCTCGATGAGGTTCGTTGCCTCGTCGAGCATCGCCTCCAGTGCTGCAACGCGGTCCTCGAGAGCCTCGGTGTCCTCCATCTCGATGCTGGTGACGATGTTGTCCTCGACAGTAACCACCCGGCCGTCTTCCAGAACGACAGTGCCCGACGTTTCGCCGTTGGCGAGAGTTGCCTCTACACCTTCGGCCAGATTGTCCTCTTCACCTACGGTCTGGAGAACGACCTGACCCTCAGCATCCAGATAGTCGAAGTTGGCGGGAGAGCCTTTCTTGCCATTCCGGAATGCCTTGACTTTGCTCACGAATTTTTCATAAGCGCTTTTTTCGTTTTTTGCCATAGCATTAAAAATTTGGTTTGTGTTGTATGAATTGATTTTGGAAATGAATCCCAAGTCAAGAAGTGATTTGGCATCATGGATGCGTTCCTCATGCATGACATTGCGGAGCCGTTCCCGGTCCTGACCTGTTCTCTCGACATACACGTCAAGAATAGCCTCCTCCTCCAGAGCAAGCTCCTCGGCAATGCTACGAGCATCGTCGGAAGTGAGCCAATCCCCGACCGGCATGTATACCCGATGGATGAGTGCCCGGCAATTCCTGTTTGCCGACCGGTTCTCTGTCGGAGCTGCCAACAAGATACATACTGCCATCGAGTGGCATCCCCCTACAATGTTTGTATAGAGTGTTTTTCCGCTCATGCGAAGAAAGTCGTAAATCTTGAAGCCCTCCTCAACAGAGCCACCGTCACAGTCAATGTTGATGCACACCTCCTGTTCGTCGGGGTGTTCATCAAGTACCCGGCGGAAGGTCTCCACAGAGCAAATTTCTGAGGGCCCCTCCCAAAGCTCCATCATGACCCGATTCTCTTCGGAGTCAATTGCGCCTTTTAAGTTGATGAATATCATGTGCCAAATTATTTCGATACAAATGTAATTATTCCCGATACAAATGTAATTATCTCGATACAAATATAATTATTCCTAATAGATATTGAAATACTATTTGTGCTGGACTATTTAAAAATTAGCCCGGTCCTGAATCTGCACGTAGTTAGCATCTTCCCTCCGAATATCTTCGATTGTAGCAATCACTCTCACCTGGCCAAATGCTTTCTGAATCGCTCTCTCCATGTCAAGCCGATTCATAGGTTCCGACGCCTCAGCGAATGATCGGATAGCATATCCCCCATCCGATCCAACTTTAGTGAACGGTACTCCGCCACCGAGTTCGTTTATGGCAGACAGGAGAGGAAGGAACATACGGCTCGACTTCTTGTTAATGATGGTCTCTCCTCCTTCGGCCTCAATGTGCACTCCTCCAGCGGCATGACTGGGTCCCTCAATGTATTTACCTCTTGCGGCTTTCGGCAGAGGAGCTGCCCAAAGAGCTGCCAACTGGACGGCCCCGAGAGCTGCAGCTGCTGCAATGAACGGGATAGCCAAAGGGAATCCCATTTTAGCCGATGCCATGATGGAGATGGCAGTATTGATGCCAATCTCGAAGGATCCCATTGCCCTCTCCCGGATAGCTTGTTCCCGTTCGATTTTGGCCAACTCCTTCTCCTTCTGTTTCTCCATCTTGATTTTCTTCTCGTTGTACTGGGCCTCCGTGATTTGACCATTAGCGTACATGTTTGCCAATGCCTGCTCCTCCCGGCTGTATTGTTCTTCTACCTCCTGAGCCCGACGCTCCCCGAGAGCACTGGCCAAATCGTTGAAAGCAGTGGCGAAGCTAGATGCTATTCCGGCATACTCCTGGAGCTTCTCGATTCGCTCCTCCCATAAAGCCTCCTCATTCTCAGCCATCTCGAGTTGGATCTGAGCAATGGCGTCCTCATTTCCTTGAGCTGCTGCCAACTCAGCCTCCAGGTATCTTTTCCGTATCTCATACTTGGACTTGTGATTCAACTCAGCTTGAGTGAGTTCCTTGTCGAGGTCCATTTGCTGGAGACGAAGATTGTTGGCTCGGAGCTGGGCCTCCTGCTCATAGGTTTTCTCCCCGGCAGCTTTCCTGGCTTCGATTTGTTTCTGGAGCATCTCATTCTCGAGCTCCAGCTTCTTTCTCTCGTTGTCCGCTGCCTTTGAGAGATCTTCGGCATACTGTTCGTCGAGAGCTTGGTTGAATCGGTCAAGTTGCTGTTTGGTAGCGGTCTCTCGGATCTTTTTGATTTCATCCTGGAGGTTCTGCTGAATCTGTTTCTCGAGTTCGGCTCTATTGACCAGGATCTGCTCATAAGCTGCATACTCTTTCTGGTACTCCTCTTCACTCATACCCCTTACGAACTGGGGAGGCTGAATGTTGGCCAGTTCCTTCATGGCGTCCTGGTACTTCTGAGCCACCTGGGCAATCTGCATGTCGACTGTGCCTCCGGAAGCTACAGCCAATATGTTGGCTCTCACCCCAGCAAGGTAGTCATTGAGCTGTTTGGCTTGGTTCTCGTAGAACTGCTTGTCAGACCGAGCCATAGCATTCAGAGCCGTCTGATACTCCTTGTTAGTGATTTTGCCGTGAGCTTTCTGGAGAGCGAGACGCTCCCGGGCTCCATCCTGAGCTGCCTTGTAGAGTTTCCTTTCATACTCCATCCGGATGGCGATGCTCGTAGACTGGAATGTTGTTTGAAACCTGAGATCGTCTTCCCGGATTTTCTGCATGGCTTCCGAATTCTTCAAAGCAACCTCCAGAGCCTTATCGGCAATGGACTGCTGAGCCTCCCGATTGGCTATTGCAGTCTCGAGAGCCAAATTGGCAACTGCAGCTCCTTCATTCTCGATTGTCCGGAACAGTTCTTGGTATCGACCTTTCAAGTCGTCGAGTTCCTTTTTGGCCTCCTTGTATTTGTTCAAGCTTCCTGACCACGTGTTGAGCTCCTCCTCCTTGGCTGCAATCACCTTCTTCAAGGAGTCGAACTCATCCATTGCAGCCATCTGTCTTTGACGAGCTGCACTCATCTCAATCTCGCGGAGCTTGTTGGCTGTTTTGAGCTGAGCTTCGGCGATCTGTTCCGACGTGGCATGATTGGCTTTGAGGTTCTCGATCTCCCGTTTGCCCCGGATCTCCTCGGCTTTGGACAGAGTGTTCCGCTTGGTCTCGATCTGATCCAGTACATACGTGGAGGCTTCGGCAGCTCGATTGTATGCCTCCATTGCCCGGGTTGCTCTCTCTTGAACTTCCGTGTTACTGTTAAATGCGTTCGTAAGAGCAACCACTCCAGCCACCAATCCGCCCACTGCCGCTGCCACCAATACAACGGGATTGGCAGCCAAAGCCGCGTTCCAAAGCCATGTGGCAGCTGCTGCTGCTTTGGTGAGGATGTTGCCAGTTCCCTGGACGGCGTTCTTAGCAGCTATCGCTTTCGTCTCGGCGAGAGTCTGGTTGATGCCAACCAGCTGAACCAAGTTAGATGCAGCTCGATGAGTGGCTTCGGTCTTGGAGAGAGCTGCTTGGAGAGAAGACAAAGAGGAAAGAGCCGTGATGATGGTTATCATCTTCGTCATGATAGCATTGAGCTCCTCGTTCTCGCTCCCCAGTACCTGAGTGGCTGTGGTCCATAAACCGTAGACGGAAGTGATTGCCGAAGTTGCATCCGTGACAGCGACCAGTGTGTCGATTCCTCGTCCAGTCTGGTCGATGGCTGTATTGACCGTGTCCTCTGCCGCCTTGAGCTCCCCAGCTCGCTTGACCATCTCCTTGAAGGATGCTGAACTCGTATCCCCGGCTTGAGCCATCCGGATCAGAGTGTCGGTCAAGTCGTTGAGCTCCTGTTTCAGGTTATCCGTTGCCTTCTCGTAGTTACCAACTGACCGGCGATAGTCCCCGAGTGCCTCCTCCTGAGCTTTGAGCTCCTCGGTGGTTTCTGCAATGCGCTTGCCGAGCTCGGCTTTACGAGCCGCGTCCTTCATTGAGTTGCCCAGCTCTGCAAACTCGGCATTGTCCAAAGCCAGCTGGGTTCTAAGTTTTGATAAACTTGCCTCCTGTTGGTTCTGGAGCTTAATGTTGTTCTGGATTTGTTTCTGGTACTTATTCGCCTCGCTGTTTATTGCCTTGATCTGGTTGTCAAGTGCGTAGTACTCTTGAGCATTCTCCTCAGTCACTTTGCCCAGAGCCTTCTGCTGATCCCTCAACTCCTGGGATCGGAGTTTCAATTCGGCTAACGTCTTGAGGGCATCCTCAGCTGTTACACGAACGTTGTAAATTGTATTTTTCTGTTCTTCGGCCATATCACATTCGTATTAGGTCTACTTTGGTTATCTTTCCAGCTTGGAAGTTGTTTATCTTCGAGACGTAGAACCAGAACCCATGCTCTTCCAGCCATATCGGGTTGAACAGGTCCAGGCTTTGGATGTCGAGCGAATCCAAAAGAATCTGGGTCTGTAGGATCTTCGGTCTTTTGAGCATATTGTCGATGAGCTTGCCGTAGTACTTAGGAACGTAGTAATTCAAACTTTTGAAACGCGCCGTGTATAGCCGTACTTGGGTAAGGGTGTAGCCTACACTCACCTTGGGCTCCATATAGTCATACTTATCGATGTGGACGACCATCGGCTTACTGAGAGCATTGTACTCCCAAGTTGTCTCGGTCATTTCCCCATTCTCCATCCGACCTCTATTGATAGTCCATATAGGATAGTTAGCAAGTGTGTGTAACCTTTGCGTGTACTCATCATAGAGGGCTTGGTTGAGCCCTGCCAAGAACCCAATTTGGAACAGGAGTTTGGTGGGCTGGAGATTGACGTCCTGGATGCTGAACTTGTACGAGTCAGTAACATTGTTGTCCTTGTTATCCTCCAGCTTTATCTCGTTGGACTGGGCATAACTGGACAACTGGAAGGTAAGTTTTGTGTCCTTACCTTTTATCAGCTTGTCAGACCAATTCTTCCCGGACGAGCTTCGTCTGTTGTAGAACTCCTGAACCGAGTATGCTCTTGCTACTTTGGTGGCGGGATTCGCGTCTACAGTCAGACCGAACAACTGGAAGAAAGCTTTGACTATGTCCCCCAAACTCTTAAACCCAGTCGAGGCCAGGAGGTCATAGGTTAGCCCGGGATAAGGCCTATCCCCCGGGGAAGTTTCCCGCGGGATGGGAGCAGTAATGCTGACCGGAAATCTCATGTCATACTGATCGGTAGAGAAATTGCCTGCGAGGAGAGATCCATACACCAGTATGTGCTCTCCTGCCTCCATCGGGATGTCGACCGAAACGCTGCCGTAAGATCCGGACGTCCAGGATCTGGACAACACTATAGCACTGGTTCCGTCGTTCTTGTAGTGGGCAACCCGGACTGTCACCGTACCCCTTGAGATGGCAGAAGTGTTTGACCATGAAAAACTAAACGTGATGGTCGTGTCCCATATAGTCATCCAGCTGAATTCCCCAGGGATGGTGTCTATAATCAAACGTCCGGCGATCGGGTCACTGAGAGTTACCCCAGGGGAGCCTTGCCATATCACATTGGCTAAACCCCCCGGAGGGGTATCCTTAATCCAGCCAGTCCCGGATGCTTTCGGAGCATTGAGGTTGTCTGCCAAAACGGGGTAAGTGCAAGGCAAAAACATTTCGGCTCGGTCGACGGGGTCCACGTCGGTCTCAAGACTGTAACCTTCTCGGTCGAAGATCCACGTTACGAGATCATACCAGTTGAGGTGGGGGTAGAACTTGTCCAACTCCCGGACTTGCCCGATTGCCTCCATGGAGATCGGAGGGACGTTCGGATTCTTCTGGAGAGTTGCATATAGCCAAAAATACAGGACTTTAGATCCCTCGGGGCCGGAGAGGTATCGCTCGGTCCGTCCCATTGTGTCCGTGTACCACTTGAGGAGGAACATGCCAGTTCCGGGATCCTTCGCGTCAGTGTTGTTGAGGGTGTCGAACAAGTCAGCAGTTGCCCCGAGGATCTGGACCCCGATCGATGTATCTGATACGTCTACGATGTTCAATACTGCTCCAGCCGGGGATATGAGTGCTCCCTCATAGAATAGTTGGCAAGGAAACTTCATGTATGGCACATACGAACCTGAGCCAACTACAAAACTGAATTGGAATGCTTGCTCGTTATGGGTCGTCCTGGGCAGACTGATCCGCTGGGAGTACGAGGCATTCCTGTCTTTCAGCTCCGCCAGATTGTTGATCTGGTAATTCATCGCAGGAGCATCCAGCGGGAGGTCCAGTGACCAGACCTCGCCGTCAATGCCTTTCATGAGTAGTTCGTAGTTCATATTACCACTGAGTTTGTTCGTCAATAAGCTGGAACTCGTAGCTAACAGTGTTCCGTGGGGCCTTAGTGTCCCAAGTCAGATCAGTATCATCTACGAGGACTCGTTGCCATACTCCAAGTTGATAGTTATAAACCTGGACCAAAGGCGAGAGAGCAATTCCTTTGAGCAAGTTGAAGTCGTTCTCATCAAGCTGTTCTGCTCCGGCTTGGACTATGTTCTTAAACTCCGGAGCTAACTCGCCTCTCGTCTGTGAGGCATAGGGGTCTCTGGAATTCGCTAATACGTATTGGTCTCCCCGGTCAACCTCCTGCGTATACTTCTTGTGTTGCTCAAACATGTAAGTGTCCCATCCGCCTTTCCGGTTTATCCAACGAATGTAGAATGGGTTGCAAGGTACCTCTGTATCGACGTAATATATATGCCATTTGTCGGAGTTCAAGGGCAAATTGCGATTTCTGACAATAACGTAGTCAGCACCATCTGTCAATTCTTCATCGAACTCGAGGACAAGCGGGATGTTAATCCTGGGGGAGATCTCCGCTTTCTCGAAGTATGTATCCCCCGTATACATAACATTCACTTCCATGGCTGATTGCATGTTTACTGATCCCGACCCCTTAGCAAACAGGGTTAGGAAGTTAGGGTATCCAAAATACTTCTTAACATATAGTTGTCCGTTCCCGTCAGGAACCCGGTCCGTCAACACAAATCCTACGGGCCTTTCGGAGAAGTCGGCGCTGTAGCCTCGGGAACCAACTCCCCGGGAGGCATACCGGACATTGAAGTTTCGTTCGTCACTGCCTCTGTAGGCGTATGCTGATATGAGGTTGTAGTCAATGCCAAAACCTATTCGCGAGTCAATATACGGGTATGTTCTGGGACGATCCCGGAACCCAGCTTTAGCTAAAAAGCTGAGATCGTATTTCTTCGTCGTCCCGAATCCCGAGTCTCTGTGGATGTCGATGCTTTCAGTTAGTGAGTTCGCTGCTTTAACTGGACTGGGACTATAGGGGACAAAGTTCTGGCCGTATGCCAAACTCATACCTGTGAGAGTAACCTTCACTCCAGCTGTTGCTCCTTCAATACCTGCAAAAGTGACAAGTATAACGCAGGGGGATACTACTGTAGTCCGGGGCGATACCTGAACCTTCCACGTCATGTTGGCACCAAGTGATATCTTTGTATTAGCAATCCCAGCGACAGGATCACCCGAATTGGTTGCTTGGTACAAAGCAACGGTGAGTGAAGTGGCACCCACTCCAGCCCCGTGAGAAACCCTAAAAGCATACCATTCCCCGGGTATCACCCTTCTACGGATAAGAAACCTCGCAAAATAGTTGTTACTACTACCTCCACTGTTATCAACTACTTCGACCCTCTCATTGTCTATAATGTTCAACGAGACCATATTGTCCTCGTCGAAGTTCTGAGTCTTGATCTCAAGACCGGATGTTAAGTTGTCGGTCTCAACTGGTATTTGCGAATATGCTGAGTGTAAAGAATCCTCAGCCGGTTGATTGGTAATTGCCATATCGCGTTATATTATATATCCGTGGTCTATATTGTTGTCGGGGGTGAATGCTTCTTCTATGAGGACCTCCATTGTCTTGTCCAAATGCTGAGCCAGGTACTCCTCGAAGTTATCAGCGGGAGTGTCGACCAGGTCAACGTAAATGTGATTGCGGTAAAGCTCCGAGCCTTCCCGTTTTATCTTCCATGCAGTGGCATTTCCAAATCGGACCAGGTCCTTGGGATCCGAGAATGTGATGCCTTTGAGCTTTGCCCACTCCATTATGATCTGTCCCAAATTGGCGGGGATCTTTCCAGGACCTCGTCCCCGGATGAGAGTGTAGAAATAGTTCGGGGCTTCGATTGTTCCCCAAACTGTTTCACCTTCTCGCCCCGTCTGGACCGTTATCTGAGCATAGGTTCTGCCCGAAGCCTCCTGCCCGGCGTCCTGTGATGCCCGGATAATCTCACTCCTCATCTGGGTGAGTCCCTCAGCCAATATCTGTTCCAGTCCTACCGCCATTTGTTTCGGGGTTTGCGAGCATTGGCTTTCTGCTGAGCCTTACGCTCCAGTTCCTTGTTCAATCGCTCACGGAAGAGGTGACTCTGCAAGTTGGTGAAAAGGAGGTTGTACACCTTCCCGTATTTCCACTCCAGAATCTCATCCGGGTCCTTCGAGTAGTCCTTGGCCAGTGCAGTGATGGTAGCCATCTCGCCAACCAACAGAGAAAACTGAGCAATACCGGCTGCCTTCTCCTCGGCACTGGGCTCATACTTGAGCTCAGCCTGTTCTCGTTCAATCCAGTACTTAATGCCCAGAAGAACCTCATACCAGTGCTCGACAATTTCTGAGGTGTTCCTCAGACTCCATTTGACGCCGAGACATTGCATGCCTTCCTTCATCTTGTCAAGGTCAGTCAGTTCCTTGTCAGTGATGATCCGACCAAGCTCTATGCGTTGGCCGAATGTCATCTGACCGCCTTGTATGTCGATTCGCTGTATCATACCATTGTATAAATATCACGGAAGGTCCAGACGTCTGGGAACTCTCCCTCAGGTTTTACCTTGATTTTAGTTACAATTAAGTCTTCTGTGTTCGGGAATGTATACTCTTTGAGCTTCCATTTTCCCTCTGCATATGCTGGGATTAGGGGTCTTCCGCATAATATGCTTCCATACGGGGACAATGCCGTGACCAGGTTAATCGGAACAGTGTTAGTGGATATAGATTCGTTGCCTACAGACTTGTCGACGGGTTTTGATTCAGTATTCTCAAAGGTTATCGTAATCCCCCGCATGTTAAACCCTTCATGGATGATGTCTACCAGCCTGACAGGTTTAGGCTCGGGTGGAGAAGGAGGAATGGGCTTATACGCATCGAGACACCATTCTTGCGTTACAGTTAGCTCCAGTCCTACGCTGACCTCGTTGGCATCGAACCGAGGAGACGGATACAGAATCCTAATGGTGTTGAATATTTCCGGATGTCTGAGTCCCAATTCCGAAGTCTTCAAGAGATACAGGAATGGCCGAACCATCTGCTCCTCGATTTGGTTCTTTAACTCCAGTCGTCCGATGGTGGGCGAGTTCTGGCTGAACTTCGTGTCGCCTTTGTAGGCATCGTTGGCCATCGGCTCGAACTTGCAGAAGTATATCTGCATGATGGTCCTTTGCTTCTGGTGCCCTCTGTAAGGAATATCATAGTAGCCAGTGGTGGGCTCCTCAACATATACAAAGTCAGACGATACCCGATTGCCGTCCGAGTCTGTTACGAATCTTTTCATAGTGTCTACTTTGACATTCAGCATTCGAGCCTGGTCACACTCAAAGACGGCCAGAGGATTGACCATCTTGACTATGTCGCGGATGAGGGTTATGATGTCCAGTATCATCGTTTTGTGGGGATTATTATTTTGGCGGACTTCATGCCAGTCGCCTTCGGCTTTATCTCAAATATCATTCGCATGATGAGCATGTCCAGGAAGTCCGGAGATCTGCCGAGTAGCTGCTTCATGGTGTCCTTGGAGATGAGCTCTCGCTTCTGCTCAGCGGAGTTCGTGTTCTTGGACTTGAGGACAGTCATCTCCTGCTTGATCTTCTCCTGAACTTCGGGAGAGCAGATGATGTGGATCTGGCGCTTGTTGATGAGCTCCGCCAGCTTGAATGCGCACTCCGACTTGATGTTGTTGTACGTCTTGGAGTCAATGGCTGACTGTCCTCCGTGAAACTCCCGGATGCCTTTCAGGTAGCTCTCCAAGTAGAATCCAAGTCCATCCGCGTCTGAGACGATGCTGGACCGGGGGACTTTCAGACCGGTGGCCAATTTAGCGATCTTCTCCTCCATCTCCTTGCCTTCCGAGAAGCCTTTGGCAATGGGAATCCGACACACCATGCCATCCCAGGTTCCAACCACCCAACTGTCTCGTCCTTTTCCGGCAAGGTCAGTGCTGATGAACCTTTCGCCCGTCGGGAGTACGAACTCATTGCTGAACATGTCGCACACTGCATCATAGTCGACCAGCCAATTCGGGTCATCGTCATACTCCCAGTTGCCAAAGACCAGTCGCTCGATCTGCGACTGGGTCAGGTTCCGGAGAAGCCCTTCAATATACGTGTCTGGGAGAGTCTTGTTGTCCTGGGGCAGAGCTTTGACGAACCGACGCCAAGGAGGCAGCTTGTTCTCCTTCCATGGCTTGTAGTAGTCCGTGTAGAGAAAATTGTTTGACGGGTTGCAGGTGATGAGGAGTTTGGGAGCCAGCTTGTAGACGTCATTCTTCCATCGACCGATGGAAGCCTGGAGGTTGGTCTTCGCCTCACGGATAAACTCGCCACCCTCTTCAATCCATCCCCGAGTCATCTGCATGGAGCCGAACCTCTCATACATGGGGTCACTGGGGTTATACTTGGCATCGATGAGGTAGATGCGGCTTTTGTTGTACAACTCAAAGAAGTTGTATTGGCCATTAAAGTGGCAGTAGTTCTCCGTGATGCCCCAGTGGGCAAATACCTCGTAGATGGAGGGAATAGTGTACCGGACCAGGTCGGCAGCCGTCTTACGCGCAATAAAATAAAATGTCTCCGGGTAGGTGAGGGCATCGCCGGCTATCAAAGAACACCCGAGGTAGGATTTGCCAGCACCTTTCGTGCCGGCATACAGAATGTCAGTGACCGAATCATCAAGCCATAACCGAGCCACTTCCTTCTGCTTCTCGTTGCCTTTGGTGTCAAATTGAAGCCGGCGTCCCATTTTATTTTACCTCCATTCCTGTTATCTGTTCGAGAGTGATGCCTCCCGTCAGGTTGACATTGGTCTTGCGTCCTTGAAGCACCTGGATGAGGCTGGCAGCGTACTTGCCAACCAGTGCTCCCTCAATCTGCTGGGAGTTGATGGCATCCTCGATGGTACCACCAATTGCAGCTGCTACCGGATCCCCCGTGAGTTCCCCGTACTCAACAGGATTTAGTCCAGCGAACAGCCTAAATGATTCGACGGTCATCGGGCGGGAAATGTAGACGCTACAGTCTTCGCCATTCTTATTCTTGTGAGCCTGGGAAAAATAGTTATCCTGCATGAATTTGCAATACTCGATAAATGCAAAATAAAGCTCCTCCGCATCGGTGGGCTTTACAAATTCTCCGGCGTCTCGCCTTTTCTGTCCCTCCTCCATATAGGCGAGCGGACTCATTTTATATGTACTTCGTGCCATGCCTCAAATATAATCAAACCTTATACGAATTAAAAATTTATTTCTGCACAACAATCCCCGGAGCGTTTGGCCCCGGGGATCTTTAATTTATTCGCTTACGCGAATGAGGGTCACGCCGAACCACAGGAACTTGACCGAAATGCCATCCGGCCAAATCATGCCTTCGTGGACCGTGGCGATGGAAGGGGTCCAATTACAGTACTTGGTATTGATCTCCGAGTACAAAGCCCAGTTTTTCCCGAGCTGCTTAAAGTGTTTTGCTTTCATGTTTTTTTGTTTTAATACATCTATAAGGGTTATGGGGAAAAGGTTCCTAAAACACCCTCCTAAATCACAAATAGAGAGGGTTTTTGGGGGATCAAACAATTTTAATTTCCGTATGCGTGAGTGCCGTCCAGTATTTGTAGGTCAAGAGAAGGCCCAATTTGGCACCAATTCTACTGGACCAATTCTACTGGACCAATTCTACTGGACCAATTCTACTGGACCAATTCTACTGGACCAATT
>OHBE01002285.1_pt1 | contig 14465 bp, 14 predicted proteins | sample 1577231 | NCBI WGS metagenome assembly OHBE01 (sample SAMEA3541506, study PRJEB24748) | human gut metagenome | biome: human gut; feature: human-associated habitat; material: faeces | place: China | collected 2012
CCGGGGAAGACGGCGCTGTTGAGCTTTTTGGCGAATTCCTCGTCGCGCGAGAGGATCATGCCGCCGCGCGGGCCGCGCAGCGTCTTATGCGTGGTGGTCGTGACGACGTCGGCATAGGGAACGGGGCTCATATGCTGCCCGCCTGCGACAAGACCCGCGATATGCGCCATGTCGACCATGAGCAGCGCGCCGTTTTTGTGCGCGATCTCGGCAAATGCCTTAAAATCAATGGCTCTGGGATAGGCGGACGCACCGGCCACAAGCAGCTTCGGCCGGTACCGGCGAACCATGTCCTCGACCTGATCATAGTCGATGCGGCCCGTCTCCGGGTCCACGCCGTAGCTGATGCTGTGATAGTATTTGCCGGAGAGATTGACGCGGGCGCCGTGCGTCAGATGGCCGCCGCTGGCAAGATCCATGCCCATGAGCGTATCGCCCGGCTGCAAGAGCGCGGCATAGACCTCCAGATTGGCCTGCGCGCCGGAGTGCGGCTGTACATTGGCATAGGCCGCGCCGAACAGCTTTTTCGCGCGCTCGATCGCGATCGTCTCCAGCACATCCACATAATCGCAGCCGCCGTAATAGCGCTTGCCGGGGTAGCCCTCGGCGTATTTGTTCGTCAGAACGGAGCCCATGGCCGCGATGACGGCGGGAGAGGCGATGTTCTCCGACGCGATCAATTCAATGTTCTGCTTCTGGCGCTGAAATTCGTTTTCGATGCAGGCCGCGACCTCGGGGTCCTGCGTCTGCAGATAGCTCATGCCGGTTTCGAGTACGTTTGCCATGACGATGTATCTCCTTATACAACGATAAAAATGAGCAGGCCGTCTCCGGTCTGCTCATTGTGGTGCCGTATTACAAAAGCTGTAGCTGCGGCTCTGTCCTTTTGCCTGAGAGATTCGGCTTGCGCCTTGCACCTTCGGCACTCAATTCAATGAGTTCTCCAGAGATTCCTTCTGTTCTCAGTCCGCATACGCGTTCTGAGGACGATCAACGGATGTCCTGTATTTGATTGACGGCGTTATTATACACACCTCGCATACAAATGTCAACAGGGTGTACGCAGAAATTTCATTCCGATACCTTCGGCAGCTTTGCGATGCTTGCGGCAAGCTGCTCGTCGGTCGGGATAATATCGGTCATTTCATGATCGTTGAACTTCTGATACGCAACGAGATCGAAGTAGCCAGTGCCGGTCAGTCCGAAGACAATGGTCTTCTCCTCCCCTGTTTCCTTGCACTTAAGCGCTTCGTCGATGGCGGCGCGGATGGCGTGGCTGGATTCCGGCGCGGGGAGAATGCCCTCGGTGCGGGCGAAATACTCCGCTGCTTCAAATACACTCGTCTGCTCGACGCTGCGGGCCTCCATCAGGCCGTCGTGGTACAGCTGCGAGAGGATCGGGCTCATGCCGTGGTAGCGCAGGCCGCCCGCGTGGTTGGCCGACGGGATGAAGCCGCTGCCAAGCGTGTACATTTTTGCCAGCGGGCAGACCATGCCGGTATCGCAGAAGTCATAGGCAAACACGCCGCGCGTAAAGCTGGGGCAGGAGGCGGGTTCGACGGCGATGATGCGGTAATCCTTTTCGCCGCGCAGCTTTTCGCCCATAAACGGAGCGATCAGACCGCCGAGGTTCGAGCCGCCGCCGGCGCAGCCGATGATGATATCGGGCGTAATGCCGTATTTATCGAGCGCGATCTTCGTTTCCAGACCGATAACCGACTGATGGAGCAGGACCTGATTCAGGACGCTGCCGAGCACATAGCGGTAGCCGGGCGTGGTCGTGGCGACCTCGACGGCCTCGCTGATAGCGCAGCCGAGAGAACCGGTCGTGTCGGGGTCCTTCGCGAGAATGGCGCGGCCGACATTCGTGGTGTTCGATGGGCTGGGCGTGACGCTTGCGCCATAGGTGCGCATGACCTCGCGGCGGAAGGGCTTCTGCTCATACGAGCACTTGACCATGAAGACCTTCAGGTCAAGCCCCAGATACGCGCAGGCCATGGAAAGGGCCGTGCCCCACTGACCGGCGCCCGTCTCGGTCGTAACGCCCTTGAGTCCCTGCTTTTTGGCGTAATACGCTTGCGCGATGGCGGAGTTCAGCTTGTGGCTGCCGGAGGTGTTGTTGCCCTCGAATTTGTAATAGATCTTCGCCGGGGTGCCGAGCTTTTCTTCCAGGCAATACGCGCGCACCAGCGGCGACGGACGGTACATCTTGTAGAAATCGCGGATCTCCTGCGGGATGGGGATATACGGCGTGTCGTTGTCCAGCTCCTGCTCGATCAGCTCGTCACAGAAAACGGGGCGCAGATCGTCAAAGCCCATGGGCTTGCCGGTGCCGGGGTTCACGAGAGGCGCGGGCTTGTTTTTCATGTCCGCGCGGACATTGTACCAATTCTGGGGCATCTCAGACTCAGACAGATAGATCTTGTAAGGAATGTTTTCGGTTTTCATAGTTGTTTCTCCTTTCGCGTTTTGGCTTTCTCCGGGAAAAGGGAAACAAAAAAGACCTTCATCCACAGAGAAAACCGGTTATCGGTTTGATCTCTTGGGACAAAAGTCTGAAAAACTTCTGCGGTGCCACCCAAATTGACAATTGCTTGTCCGCTCATGACGCGCCTGCACGCATCCTCCCCTGTAACGGTGGGACTCCGTCAGCGCCTACTTGCCTTCGCGTTCAGCCTGCCCTCCGCAGTCCATTCGGCAAACGTCTTTCTGCTGCACTCGCACCACCCGGCAGCTCTCTGGGAGAAATCCTGTCTGCTTACTCGTCTGCATCAACGGTTTTATCTTGCCACGGAGTATACGCCTGAAATTCGCGTTTGTCAAGTTTTTTTCGGTAAAGCGAAAAAAATTTTCGGGCCGCAGGACGCTTGCAAAGACCGTGCGGATGTGATATAAAGGCGGTAATCTGCAAAAAACGAGGTAATTCCCATGCAAAGCTCCTGCCGCCGGACGATCCTTGGCTGCTATGTCGGCTATATCGTGCAGGCCATCGTCAATAACTTTGTTCCGCTGCTGTTCGTCATGTTCGAGCGGACGTACCAGATCCCGCTTTCGAAAATCACGCTGCTCATCACGATCAATTTCTGCATTCAGCTCGGCATTGATCTGCTCTCGGCGTGGTTTCTGGATCGCATCGGTTACCGCGCGGCCATTTTGCTGTCGCATATTGCCTCGGCTGCCGGTCTCGTGCTGCTGACCATTCTTCCGGATGCGCTGCCGGATGCGTTTACGGGGCTTCTGATCGCCGTCGTGATCTACGCAGTCGGCGGCGGGCTGCTGGAGGTCATTGTCAGCCCGGTGATGGAATCCTGCCCCACGCAGAATAAGGAACAGCACATGAGCCTGCTCCATTCGTTCTATTGCTGGGGTCATATGGGCGTCGTGCTGCTGTCGACGGCATTTTTCGCGCTGTTCGGAATTGGAAACTGGAAGCTCCTTGCGCTTTTATGGGCGCTCGTTCCGGTCGTAAACGCGGTCTTCTTCGGGGGTGCGCCGCTCTATCCGATGCAGGCCGAGGGTGCGCAGGCGCTATCGCTGCGCACGCTCGTCAAAAGCCGTGTATTCTGGCTCTTTATGGTGATGATGCTCTGCGCAGGCGCGTCGGAGCAGGCCGTAAGCCAGTGGTCGTCCGCCTTTGCCGAGCAGGGACTGGGCGTATCGAAGACTGTGGGCGATCTGGCAGGGCCGATGGCGTTCGCGGCCATGATGGGCGTTTCCCGGCTGATTTTCGGGAAGTACGGCGAGAAGCTGAATCTGAACCGCTATATGGCCGTCTGCGCGGCGCTGTGCGTCGGGGCGTATCTATGCATCGTGTTCGTGCCGTCTCCGGTTCTGAGCCTGCTTGGCTGCGCCGTGTGCGGCTTCTCGGTCGGCATTTTCTGGCCCGGAACGTTCAGCCGCGCATCCGCCTCCATCCGGGGAGGCGGAACGCAGATGTTCGCGCTGCTGGCGCTGGCGGGTGATCTTGGCTGCGCGGGAGGCCCGACGCTTGCGGGCCTCGTCTCGGACGCCTGCGGCGGAGCGCTCCGCGCAGGCATCCTCGCCGCCATCATTTTCCCGCTTCTGATGCTGCTCTGTATGCTTCTGGTGCGGAAGCAGCGCGGCGCTTAAATCAGATCCAGAAAATCCTCCAGCATCCGGGTCAGCTCCTTCCGGGTCAACTCGTCGGCAACATGGAGCTTCCCGTCCTTTTCTGTGAGAAGGTCGGCGGCATAGGCCCAGCGGACGGCGTCCGCCGCGTCCTCACTGATCTCGTCTGCGTCTTCAAACTGCGTCAGATCGACCTCCTGCCCGGCTTCGGTGTCCAGACCGAGCTGGCGGGCCATCTGGTAAAGCGTCTTTGCCGCCTCCTGTTTTGTGATGGGCGCGTCGGGGTCATAGGTCAGCAGCGCGGCCTCCGCGCTCTGCGGCTCCGCCTGCGTCCAGCGGGCGGAAAGCGTCGTATCGCCGGTCAGATGCAGCGGCGCTTCCGCGTCGACGCAGTCCCCTTCTTCGGTGTACCAGCCGTCAAACGTCATGTTTTCACGCTCCGGAGCCTGCACATTCAGTTCGTGCAGGCTTTTTCCCTGTTCCGCTTCCAGCGTGACAGGTTCGCTTCCTTCGCCGGGATCGAGCGTCAGCGTATAAACGGCCTCCTGAAGCGTCAGCTCGGTGAAGCCGTTTTCACGTGCGGTGCTGATGGTCAGAGTAAGATCGTCGCTTGTAAAGTTCTCCGAGAAATCGTCTGCGTAGCCGGTCAGAACTGTCTGTTCCGCCGCTCCGCTGACGCCGATGTGCGCCTGCTTGTCAAGGCCCAGATCGCCGATCTTGAGTGCAGCAGTTTCATCCAGCCAGAGGTTATCCTGCGCGTCCTGCGCGCGGTTGCCGGTGATGCTGGTCGTGCCGCTCAGCTCGAGCGTACCGGCGCAGTACACGCCGCCGCCCAGGATCTGCTTTTCGGAGGCCTTCATTTCGCCCGTCAGGCGGTTGCCCGCGATGACGCAGCTATCCAGCACGGCGGAGGCGTGCTCCGCAACGACAACACCTGCGCCATAGCGGCCCGCGTTGTCGATGATGTTCACGTTTGTCAGATAAAGCTCGTTATAATCGCCCACGCTGATCGCGCCTGCTGTTGCGCCGGTGATCCGGCCACCGGCAAGCGCGTTCTTTTCGCTTGCTGCGATATAGGCCTCCTGCCAGGCATAGCTGCCGTCGTCAAAGACAAGCGCGCCGTCTTCGTCGACGTAATAATTGCTGGAGCTGTCCGCTCCGTTGCAGTCGGTGATGGTAAGGAGGGACGGCTCCGCGTCCTTATCGCTCACGGCGACGAAGATGATGCAGCCCTCAGCGCCGTCCGCCAGACGGAGCGTGTGGCCGTTCAGGCAGAGCGTGACCTGCGCGCCGTTTTTGGGCACGCAGAGCGGCTCTTCAAGAGCCAGATCATCCGTCAGATAATAGCAGCCGGATTCCAGCTTTCCGCCGGTCACGGTCAGCGGCGCAAAGGACGGCTCTTCGCAGCTGTCCTCGCGGTTTGCGGCGTGGATGTGGTTCTGTTCGCCGTCCTCCGCGGGTGCTTCTTCCGCCTCGGAAGCGGTATCCGCTTCTTCGGCGGGAGCGGCGGGTTCCTCCGCCGGAGTATCCTCTTCGGCGGGTTCCTCTGCGGCAGGCTCGGTAGCCGCCTCTTCCCCGGCGGCCTCATCCGCCTTCTTCGCGTCCGCCGCGACAGCGCAGACGCTCCAAACAGCCAGCACCAGCGCAAGCACTAGCAGCAGACTGATCCATCTCTTTTGCATTTCGGTTCCTCCTCATATTGCGGAGCAGATTATGTATACCGAAAGAGTAGCATATTTTTCTTGCTTTTTCAACGTTTTTCTCATGTTTTAAGCAAATATTAACCTTTTTCCGCGTGAATCACAACATATAGTGCTGATTTTGTATCCGTGCACAGCATCTGGGTCAAGGAAATCTTCAGAATTCTTCATGCTTCGCCGTCTTGCAAAGCCGGAAGCCGTCTGATAGTATAGAGTCAGAAAAAAGGAGGGCCTGCCTATGCGTCGGGGAACGAAAAAGTGCATCCTGCTGCTGCTTGCGATCCTGCTGTTCTGTCTTCTCGCCTGGCGGCTGACGCCGCACACGTTCGAGCAGATGACGGCTTCTGACCGGGATGAGATCACCAGCCTCGCCGGAGTCGTGTCGCTCAGCGGAGTTCGGGACGGCAGGTCGTACACGGAAAGCTATGCGCTGCAAAACGTGACGCCGGAGGACACGGCGTTTGAAGGTGTTCTTATGCTTCTGAACTCGACCCGCTACCGGGAGGATTTCCGCAATCTCCTGCCGTGGCCTATCGAGTCGGTCAGCGCCGGCAGAGCCTACGACGGCCGGAGCGTTTCGCTCATGCTGGTCTGGGGGCCATCCGAAGACGAGTGCTGCAGCCTCAGCCTTTCCGGCAGGCAGATCGCCGTCAGCCGGCCGCATCACGACGGCTTCCTGATCTACCATCCGGAGGATCCCAAGCTTCTGAATTGGCTTGCCATCTATCTGGCAAACAACGGCGAAAAGGGCTGAACGTACATCCGGAGGCTCCCCTTGTCAGGACATGACAGGGGGAGCCTTTTCGAGGGTGCTATCGGAAAAACACGCGCACGCTCAGTGCGGCCATGCAGAAGCCGGTCAGGTCGGCGATCAGGGCTGCCGGGAGCGCATAGCGCGTTTTTTTGACGCCTGCCGCGCCAAAATAGACGCTGATGGTGTAGAACGTCGTTTCGGTCGAACCGAGCATGACCGCTGCCGTCCGGCCGATCTGGGAATCGACCCCGTATTCCCGCATCAGATCTGTCCCGACGGCCAGCGCCGCGCTGCCGCTGAGAGGCCGGATAAGTACCAGCGGCGCGACCTCCGGCGGGATGCCAAGCAGGCGGAAGACCGGCGCGAAAACGGGCGTGAGCAGCGCAAAAAAGCCGCTCTCCCGCAGCATCGTCACCGCCGTCAGCATCAGCACCAGCGTGGGGGTCAGCGAGAGCATCAGCCGCAGCCCGTCCTGTGCACCGGTCAGCATTCCGCCGTAAACATCCTGCTTTTTTGCGATCCCTGCCGCACCCGCCAGCAGCAAAAGCGCAGGCAGCAGCAGCTCCGTCAGGTTCTCCAGCATCGCTTCAGGCCCTTCGCCGCCAGAATCCCAGCTCCGACCGAGCAGGCCGACGCTAGCCACACGGCAGGCAGGATATCGAACGCGTGCGCCGCGCCGAGCTGCGCGCGGACGGCGGCGACCGTCGACGGGATCAGCTGCAAAGACGCCGTATTCATCACGACCAGCAGGCACAGCTCATCCGACGCTCCCCCGCCGCCGGACAGCGCCTGCATCCGCTGCGCCGTCCGGATGCCGAGCGGCGTCGCCGCGTTGCCCAACCCCAGCAGATTCGCGCTCAGATTGCCGCACAGGTTCCAGAAGCCCTCGGAGTCTTTTGCGCATACCGGAAACAACCGCCGCAGCACAGGCCGCAGCGCCGTACACAGCCCTTCAGTCAGTCCCGCACGCTCCATCGCCTGCGACAGCCCCGACCAGAGGCAGACCGGCCCGGCCAGCGTCAGCGCCAGCTCCAGTCCCGCCCGTGCGCCGCTCAGTCCGTCCATGCCGGACGAAAACGGCATTCCTGTCAGCAGATCAGATACAAACGCAAGCAAAATCAGTCCAAACCAGAGAAAATTCAACAACATATTTCGCTCTCCGACAAGAAAAAGATTTTTTGTTCAAAATTTGTACATAATTGGATGGTAGAATAAAGCTGCTTGAGGGAGCGCTGTCTGATGTCCATGCAGCATCCGACGGCTAGATCTATATGCATGGCTAAGAATAAGGGGGTTGTTTACCATGAAATCCACAGGTATCGTCAGAAAGGTCGACGAGCTCGGCAGAATCGTTCTGCCCATTGAGCTGCGCCGTACGCTCGACATCGCGGAAAAGGATGCTATCGAAATCTATGTCGATGGTGAATCCATTATTCTCAAGAAGTACGAGCCGACCTGCATCTTCTGCGGCGACGGCAGAAATGTCGAAAACTACAGAGGCAAGAACATCTGCGCGAACTGCATGAAGGAGCTCAGATCCGGCAAATAAGTTCTGCACAAAAAAGAGGCTGTCTCAGGATGACAAAGTGTCATCCGGGACAGCCTCATTTTTTGTTTTTCAGCGTTCGAGCCAGGTGAGAACGTCCTGATAGACCTCGTCCTTGTTGCGCTCGTTGAGCATTTCATGGCGGCCCTCGGGATAGAGCTTGATGGTGATGTCCTTCATGCCGCTGCGCTTGAACGCGTCGATGCATTTGAGAACGCCCTTTGCCATGCCGCCGACGGGATCCTTGCAGCCGGAGATGAACATAATGGGCAGCTGCTTGTTCATCTTATCCAGATTTTCCTGCTGCTCGTTCATGCCGACACCTGTAAGAAGGTCGCGCGCGAGGCCAACCGTCGCGTCGAAGCCGCAGAGAGGGTCTGCGTCATAGGCGGCGACAACGGCGTCGTCTGAGCAGATCCACGCATTGGGCGAGGTCACGGGGCCGAAGGCCCTGTTATAGCTGCCGAACATGAGCTTTGTGACGAGCGCGCTGGTGTTTTTCTCGCCGATGCGGGCCTCTTCGAGCTTGCAGACGAGCTTGCCCATGCGCACCTTCATGGGGTCCTCCCAGCCGGTGCCGGAAATGACGGCCTTGTCCACGGCGTCGGGGTAGGTATAGAGATAGGTGCGCAGCAGGAACGAGCCCATGCTGTGGCCGAGAATATAATAGGGCAGATCCGGGTACTGCGCGGAAATTTCGTCGTGCAGGCGCTTTTCATCCTCGACCGCAGACAGCCAGCCGCCGGAGAAAAAGCCTCTGAGGCCGTTTTCCGCGGAGCCGCCGTGGCCCATGTGATCGTCGGCAGCGACGACATAACCATGCTGCGTCAGAAATTTCGCAAACGCGTCATAGCGTCCGATATGCTCGGCGATGCCGTGAATGAGCTGGACGACGGCCTTCGGCTCCCCTTCCGGTTTCCAGAGCGCGCAGTGCAGGCGGCCCGCGCCGCAGGAATCAAGATAGAATTCTTCCATAAAAGTGGTGCTCCTTTCAAAAGTCCGGTTTATGGTACATATGATCTGCTAGAATGGCGTCAGAAAAACATGGGAGGATATTTCTGATGCGCTCTGATTCTGTGATTGAGCTGTCCCGATATCAAAAGCGTTCCCCGGAGGCGGCTGCCCCATCCGTGTATGGCAGGCGGCTGCGTGCGCGCAGGCGGCGCATCCGGTGCGCTGCTGCGGTGATCGAAGCGGCGGTAACGGTTTGCATCGGGGCGGGATTTCTGGTCTGCCTTGGGCTGGTATTCAGTATGCTGTGATCGGCACAATTTCACCGTCTGGCCGGATGAGGTGTTCCAGGCACGGTTCAGCGCCGCCGTAGCGGGAGGCGAGGCTGCGTCCGTCCGCGCCGAGCATACCGATGAGCACCAGATCGCCTGGGCGAAGCTCCGGCAGGAGGCGGCGCATGACCGGACCGTCCTGCGTACCGACGGTCAGCAGCTGCACCAGCGTCCGCCGTCCGGCGGCATATGGAACGTACACCGGATGGTATGCGCCGCTTTTGACCAGGCGCGGACACTGCGCCGGATCGACATCCAGCACGGCAAGCGGAGCAGGCCCCGGCTTGACAGCCCGTACCCGCGTGACCAGCGTTCCGCAGGCTGCGGCGAGGAACCGTCCGGGACTCATTTGCAGCGAGAGGCCGCGCAGCGCTTCCGGAAGGGCCTGTATCTGCGTCAGGATGGCTTTGGCGCACGCATCCGGCTCCGGACCGGAAAAGCCGGGCCGGTAGCTGACGCCAAAACCGCCGCCAAGGTCAATTGCATCTGCCGCGGCGTCGGTTTTCTCATACAGCGTCTGTGCCAGCGCGGCAAGCTGGGCGAAGATAGCGGGATAGAAGTCCTCGTCCATGCACAGCTCGCCCAGCCGCATACCGAGGCCAAGCCAGCCTACGCCGCCTGCGCGCAGGCATTCCGCCGTGCGCAGGAGCGCTTCGCGTTCCATCCCGGCATAGGAGGCCGGGACGCCCGTCACAGGCTTCGCGCCGAAGCGGAGCTGGCCCTGCTGCCGCAGGAGCAGAATTACGGCCTCCGGCATTGCTTCGGGCAGCAGCTCGGCTCCGTCCAGCACGAAAACTGCGCCGAGCGTATGCGCAGCTTTCTCCGCTTCCGCGCTGCGGATCGACGGCTCGTAGGCGATTTTCCTGCCATGGAAGCCGCACCGGGCGGCAAGCTCCAGCTCCGCAAGGCTCCTGCAAAGCACGCCGCAGCCGCAGCTGCGCAGAATTTGCAGAACCGTGGGATTCGGATTCATGCGGATGGGAAAGCGCGGCAAGAATCCGTTGCAGTCGGAAAATGCACGGAAAAGAGCCTGCGCTGCCTGCACGAGACTCTTTTCATCGTATAAAAACAGGGGCGTCACGGCGGTTTTCAAAAACCGCGCGAGCGCTTTTGAAGGAAGAACACACTGCGCATTGAGATTCGTCTGCACATGAATTCACTTCTCTCTGCGGTTATTTTCATAGAGGATCGAAAGACCCTTCAGAAGAAGGTCACGGTCGTATTCGATTCTGCGGCGGCACATTGGAAGGACAAAGCGCGCAATGCCGCCTGTTGCAACGACAGTCACGCCGCCGCCGAGTTCTTCCTCCATCCGGTCGATCATGCCGTCAACCATACAGGCGGAGCCGAGCATCACGCCGCTGCGCATGGCATCGACGGTGTTTTTGCCGATGGCCTTTTTCGGGCTTTCCAGACTGATGGCAGGCAGCTGCGCCGTGCGCGTGGAGAGCGACTCGGCGGAGAGCTTCGGGCCGGGGCTGATGCAGCCGCCGACGTAGGTGCCGTTTTTATCAATGGCGGTCATGGTCGTGGCCGTGCCCATGTCGACGATGATGAGGGGCGGGTCAAAACGACTGAGTGCGGCGACAGCGGCGACGATCAGATCACTGCCGATCTGAGCCGGGTTCTCCATCTGGATATTAAGCCCTGTTTTGATGCCGGGACCGACGATCATCGGCGTTTTGCCGGTCAGCTTACGCACGGCAGTCTTGCAGGAATTGAGAACCGGCGGTACGACAGACGAGATCATGACGCCCTCGACGCTCTTCGGATCAATCTCATAAAGATTCAAAAGATTTTTGAGTTCCACGCAGTACTGGTCGGAGGTCTTGAGCAGGTCGGTTGCCATGCGGGCCTCGACGAGAATGCGGTCGTGCTCCATACAGCCGAGCACGATGTTAGTATTGCCGATATCGATCGCTAAAATCATAAATATCACTCCGTATCCGTTTCCAGACGGCAGGAAAACGCGCCGTCCTTGATCTCGACCACGGCGTATCCGCTGTGGCCGAAGCGCCCGGCCGTGCCGGGGTTCAGGAGCGTGATGCCGCCGCGCTCCTCCAGGTGCTGGATGTGGGTATGGCCGAAGAGCGCAAGCCGCGCGCCCGCGTCCTTCGCCGCGCCCGCAAGCGCGGTCAGATCGCGCTTGACGCCGTAGAGATGGCCGTGGGTCACAAAAATGCGCACGCCGTCAAGTTCCAGCGTCAGACTCTGCGGGACTGTCGGGGCGTAATCACAGTTGCCGGGCACATAATAGAAATCCGGTTCCTGACAGGCGAAGGACAGATCCTCCGCATCGGTCAGATGGTCGCCCAGATGCACAACCGCGTCCGGGTGTTCTTTTTCTATGGCGTCGTACGCGAAGCCGAGGCTCCGGTGCGTATCCGACAAAATCAGAAGCTTCATATCGTTCACTTTCATGCGCGGGGCGCATATGATAAGGAAGAATCGGGTTGAGTAACCGATTGCATCAGCGGTTACTTAAGAACGGAGGGGGTAGCTGGATGGAACATTCGTTTTCCCCGGAGCAGCTCCGGCGCGTATTGGGGTCTGCGGAGGGACGGCAGCTGCTGGCGCTGCTGGCGTCCGGCGGCGGAGAGCGGCTGCGTCAGGCCGCTGACGCGGCAAAGCAGGGCGACCACGCACGGGCGATGGAGCTTCTGCGGCCTGTCCTGAACACAGAGCAGGCACAGGCGCTGTTGAGGAAGCTCAATGGATGAGCTGGAGCGCGCGCTGCGCGCCGTATTGGATGATCCCGCGCAGCTGCAGGAGCTGCGGGAGCTGGCCAAAACCGCCGGGTACCCGGTGGTGGGCACCGCCACCCAAAGGCTGCAAAGCCCGGTGGCGGCTACCTTTATGGGCAGCGGCCGCCTGCTGGAGCTGAAGGACTATATGGAGGCGGCGGAGGCGGACCTCATCATCTTTGATGAGGAGCTTTCCCCGGCACAGCTGCGGAATATCGAGGAGCTGTGCGACTGCCCCGTACTGGACCGCACCATGCTTATTCTGGATATCTTTGCGGCACGGGCGGTCAGCGGCGAGGGCAAGCTGCAGGTGGAGCTGGCTCAGCTGCGCTATACGCAGCCCCGGCTGACGGGCAGGAACCGCGCTATGGACAGGCTCATGGGCGGCATCGGCGGACGCGGTCCCGGCGAAACCAAGCTGGAAACGGATCGCCGTCGTATCCGCGATCGCATGGCCCGTCTGCGCAAGCAACTTGACCGCCTGCGCAAGCAGCGGGCCTTCACCCGCGGCCGCCGCAACCGGCAGGGCATCCCCCTGGCCGCACTTGTCGGCTACACCAACGCGGGCAAGTCCACCCTGCTCAACAATCTGACGCGCTCGGAGGTTCTGGCCGAGAACAAGCTCTTTGCCACGCTGGATCCCACAACCCGGCGGCTTCGCTTCCCTGCGGAGCGGGAAATCATTCTTGCCGATACCGTGGGTTTCATCCGCAATCTGCCCAAAGAGCTTATGGACGCCTTCCGGGCCACGCTGGAGGAGCTCGACGCGGCCGACGTACTCGTGCATGTGGCCGACGCTTCCCACCCCGATCTTGTCCTGCAAATGGAATCGGTGGAAACCATTCTCGAAGAGCTGGAACTGCATGAGCGCCCGCGCCTGCTGGTGCTCAACAAGTGGGACAAGCTCCCCGTGCCCGCCCGCGCCGAGCTTCAGGACGCCTTCCCCCATGCGCTGGGCGTGTCCGCCCTTACCGGCGACGGCCTCAACGCCCTGCTGCGCCGTCTGGAAGAACTGCTCCTGCAACCGCACCCCCTCGCCATTCCCGTCTTTCCCGACGACGCCTCGTCGCCGCTTCAATAGCCTCGTCTGAAAAACTTTCACGTTTTTTGGGGGGAAGGCCAAGCCTTTTCATAGCGAAGCGAGAAAAGGCGTTCTTGCAATTCCCTTGCGCGCCAGCCAAGGGGGGTTCCTTCCCCCCAGAAAACAATAATTCCACCATCAGAAGAACTCCCGCCCCAACTCAATAAAAAACCGCCCTTCGCAGGAAGGGCGGTTCGTCGTCAATTCCCGGCGGGAGCAGCGCGCAGGACGCGCCGCCTGTCCCGCGGTGAAAACTACGGATGATCCTTGAACTTGTTCATGAGGGCCGAGCGGCCGTCATGACAGGGCGTGCAGTCCATGACGCCCTTGGCCCAGTTGGCCTCGTTGCCCTTGGTCTGATGGCATTCGCCACAGGCCTTGACGGAATCCTGCTTGGCGAAGACGCCCTTGAAATCCTTGCCCTGTTCAATCTTGGCATTGAGGATTTCCACGGCCTTGCGGCAGACGTCGGCGGTCAGACGGCCGCAACGCTCGTTACGGGCCTTGCTGGTGGCTTCCGTCTGGCTGGCGTAGCACCATTTGGAAACGGAGATGTGGCACAGCACGGAACCGGAGGCGTTCTGATGCAGATTGCCCTTCACGCCCTTGGCGGCTTCGCCGGGGTTGAAGATGGGCAGCGACGTTTTTTCGTACCAGCGGTACAGTTCGTTGACCATGGGCGTGCGCTCGTCGCGGCCCCAGAACAGGGCGTAGGCGGCAGCAGCCCCGTAAAGCGCGCCGCAGATGGTGCCCCAGTCGGAAATGCCGCCCTTGTTGGCTTCCAGCATGGCAAAGGGGAACTGATTGTACGGCGCGCCGTACTTTTCGCCCATGACGCCGATGATGCCGTAAAAGACGCCGTAGCCGCAGGCGTAGCCCTTGTGCCAGTAGCCGTCATAGGCCACCAGCGCACACTCTGCGGGGTCCAGCTTGTGGGGCTTCCAGCCGAAGTCGCCGTTCACCTGCTGGAATCTGCCCGCGGGAGCCTTTTCCGCCGCGTTCGCTTCGCCGCCCAGCAGCGCCGCAGCGCCGCCGACAGCCATGCAACCGCCCAGTCCACACAACATCTGACGTCTGCTCAGAGCCATGACTCTCTCCTTGGTAATACTCTCCCCCGCCCGTGCGGGAAGGGGGTGAAACGTCGTTTTGTACAATCTTTCACTACGCTCAGTCTCCCCGCAAGGTCAATAAGGCCCCCGCGCGAAAAAACGACTTTTGCAAAAAAATATTCTTTCCCCCTCTGGACGTGTGGAGAGAACGACTTACTT
>OHBE01002292.1_pt1 | contig 14416 bp, 16 predicted proteins | sample 1577231 | NCBI WGS metagenome assembly OHBE01 (sample SAMEA3541506, study PRJEB24748) | human gut metagenome | biome: human gut; feature: human-associated habitat; material: faeces | place: China | collected 2012
GGGGATCGACAGCCGGGGCCGCCCCTACCAACCTCGGGACAAAGTGTCTCGAAGCTGGCAGGGGATAAAAGAAAAGCGCCCGCACAGCATGACGCAATACGGGCGCACGAAACTACATTTCTATTTACATACTGAAATATTTCATGTTCGTAGCCAGACTTACCCGGAGGGGGAGCTACACTTTTTTTAGCCCGCTACCATTTGTCGAATATTGTCGATAGATAAATTGAACCACGGCGGCATCCTCCTAAATGCCGCCGTGTCATAGTACGGAAAGAGGGTCGTCGCATTTTCAAACAGACAAAAAACGGCGGCTCTGATCTTGTCAAAGCCGCCGCTTGTAAAGTAAGCGCACGAATATTCTCTGCTCTACGACGGCTTTTTTTCTTTTGCCGTCGTGCGGCAGATTAGGATTTGTTTAGTTTTCTGATATGGATCGCTTGAACAAAATCCATGTGCTGATAAAGTAGCACAGTAGCAACAGAATAAGGATACCGACGATAATACCTACTTGTGCCATCAAAGCACCAAAGCCCAAATAGGCCGAAATCTGTACCGAAATCATCTGGAAGAAGTAGAAAATCACCACCAGAGAAATTAAGATTGCCACCACAATCGGCAAACCAAACCATACTGCCAACTGCTTTAAGACAAGTCGGTCAATCTCGCTTTCCTCCACTCCCAGCTTACGAAGTACCCCAAAGCGATACCGATAATGGGTTGCATCTAAAAGCTGTTGCAGAGCCAGAATGGTCAAACAGATTACCATGAGAACCACCGCTCCATAGGTCATACTTGCTTTTAGAACGAACATTTCAGCCTTGGTACTGTTGACCTGCTGGGTGTGGGTTCGCATATAGTAGTGAACACCTTCTGCGCTCTCTGGATACACCGAACAAAATTCAGCCTCCAAATCCTTGGTATCGTCATAAGAGACTGGCTCCGCTGTTATGATATAGCGGTTTTTCATAACGGAAAGAAGTTCCTTGCAGACGATATCTGGAAAGATATATACAACATCGGTATAGTCGTTATATACCGTTTCCCCAATCGGCTCGTCGTAATAGCCAGTTTCAGCAAGAACCAAATCGCCAGCATCAGTCGAAACGGTTGTAATACTACTTAAAAACTCTGTTCTTTCATCCTCGGTTGCAATAGACTGCCATTGGGTCGTAAACTCATTTTCCTTTAAGGAGATTTGCTCCATTCCCAGCATCTCACGCAGGGCGTTGTAATCAGAAAGCGACATCGCCACCACGGGGAAGTCCAGTTTTACCCGATTATGAAAATCTGATTTGTTTGGCAGATAGAGATTTACCATGCGATCAAAAGAGGTTTCAATATTGTGCTCCTCAAGAAATTCCGTGACAAGCTCATAATTATCTCGCGGCAAATCGGCTTCATCATAAACATCATTGTAGCGTGTGCTAATCTGCACATCATACATAGAACGAATATCCAGATAGCCAGAAGCCCATCCAGTCAATGCCGGTGCCGCAATAAACAGGAAAATGGAAAGCACCAGCGTAAGGCAGATCAATGTCATGGTTTTGGTTGTAGTCTGTAATTTTGAAATAATCTGCCCAAAGAAAAAGAGGTTCTGCCCTTGGTATTTATGCGCCAAAGATTTTTCTTTCCATGCCACCAACAAACTGCTTGCCAAATAGATGACACCACAAATCAGAAAAATGAGGTCTGCCAAAATGAAAATCAGATATTGGTTGAGATTTCCCGTACCGAGGGCCACATAGTATTTACTTTGTATTTGGGGGACGCTTGCCAAGAAGCAGGCGTTCAAAATCGTAATCAGACATTGACCGATAACGAATTTATCAAATCCCCATTTTTTATGCCGCACAAGCCAAACAAGCGACCACAATATTCCGAAAGCCGGAATAATGATGTTACCCCAAAACATGATGTGAACAGGAAACGCAAAGCGAACATCAAAATAAAAATGTTTCTTTACAACACCCGTAAACACCATCCACGCTAAAATGGCATTGAATAGGACAGCTATGACAGGCATATAGCGGCTTTTTTTCAAGTGCGGTTCGTTTTGCTTATCCGCATAGAGCATATCAATAATTTTGATTTTCCGTATCGTGCGAACATTGAAAAGCCCCACCACGAAAAGGCTCAATGCGAAAAAGCAGATCGTCAGCAGTACCGTGTCCGGGAACAGCGTCCATGACAGTTTGTAGTCCTGGCCGTAAGAGGACAGGAGCATCGCCGTGATAAACTGGGAGCAGATAACGCCAAGAAAAATGCCAATGACGATTGCCACGGCCCCCATGACAAAGGTTTCCGCAAAAAACAGCCATCCGATGGTTTTCTGCTCCATACCCATAACGGACTGAACTGCAAATTCCTTTTGCTTGCGCCGCAGCATATAGCTGTTCACATAACGGATTAAAAACAGCAATAGCAAGGTTACACCGCAGATGGCCGCTTTCATTCCAGAGCCTAACATTGTGACATTGTACTCCGAACCAATATCGGGCTGATAATTGCTACTGGAAATAGACAGGAACGCATAAAACAGCATCACGCAGAGCGTCATTGTAATGATGTAAACCAAATAATCTTTTGCTGATCGCTTTGCATTTCTGAAAATCAGTTTAGCATACATCTGTCTGCCCACCTCCCATCATGGTGAGGACATCCAGAATTTTCTCGAAAAATGCTTTTCGGGTAGTGCTCCCCTTGTGGATCTCGGTAAAAATCTCACCGTCCTTTAGGAACAAAATTCGGTTGGCATAGCTTGCGGAAAATGCGTCATGCGTCACCATTAGGATGGTTGCCCCAAGTTGCTCGTTGATGCTCTGCATGGTGGAAAGGAGCATTTGAGAAGAATGGCTGTCCAAAGCACCAGTCGGCTCGTCCGCTAAAATCAGTTTGGGTTTATTGATAATCGCTCGGGCACAGGCACAGCGCTGTTTCTGGCCGCCAGATACTTGATAAGGATATTTGTTCAGAATATCTGTGATATTCAAAGTCTCGGCAATATCCTGTACCTGTTGATTGATCTTTCCAACCGGGACTTTATTGATCGTCAGTGCCAATGCAATATTTTCAGAAATCGTCAATGTGTCCAGCAAATTGAAGTCTTGAAAAATGAAGCCAAGGTTTTCCCGACGAAAACGGGCAAGGGCTTTCGGCTTGATTTTTGTTACATCGGCTCCGTCCAAATGGATATGGCCTGCGCTGACGGTATCAATGGTGGAGATGCAATTCAACAAGGTTGTCTTACCAGAACCGGACGCACCCATAATTCCAAGAAATTCTCCGTGTTCGACAGAAAAGCTAATATCGTTGATGGCTTTTGTAATAGCGCCTTCGTTGCCGTAATATTTCTGGATATGATCCAGTTTCAAAAGTTCGCTCATGTTTTTCACCTCGATTTTATTGTAGCGAAAAAGGCCATTCGTTTGTATCAAGTTTTCTTACAAAGTTCTTACAGAAATGTAAGAAGTGCAGAGCCATTCAACCCTGCACTTGATGAATGAAGTTATTGATGTAAAAGGAAAGTCGCAAAGTCGTACCCTCATCCCCGGAGGTAGCGGAAATGCCGATACCGAGTTTATCACACAGCTTCTTGCATAGGTACAGGCCAATGCCAGTAGCGTTCTGTGCGGCAGTTCTACCATTTTTCCCGGTAAAGCCCTTTTCAAAAATACGGGGTAAATCACTACTGGAAATCCCAACGCCGTTATCCCGCACACATAAAATAATCTGATCGCCCATGTGCTCACTATAAATCGTCAAGTGCAACTGTTCATTCTGATATTTTACGGCATTGACGATCAGTTGGTTAAGAATGAAGCAAATCCACTTTTCGTCCGAATAAACGGTTTCGTCCGTTTCTTGAACATCAATCTGAACCCCATTTTGCTGAAGCAGATACTTGTTGTCGGAAATCGCTTGATGGACTGCATCAAACAGGCGGATCTCACGAACCAAATAGTCCTTTTCCGTATGTTCGCTACGGGCGTAATAAAGAGCTTGGTCGATAAAGCGATTTGTTTTCTCTAATTCTGCCAACAGTTCCCGTGTGAACGCTGAACGGTTATTTTCGCACAATAGCTTCATAGCGGTAATTGGTGTTTTGACCTCATGTATCCATTGTTCGATATACTCTTTGTACTCCAGCCGTTCCCGCTGAATGGTGCCGATCCGCTCCAGCATGGACTTCTCCGCCAACTTCAAAATCTGATAAAACACTTGATCGTCAGCTTGCTCCGGCAAGCTCATCAATTCCGCAATCAAATATTGCTCGTCCAGTTGTTCAGTCAATCGGAGCAGTTTTTCCATCTGCTTTTTTCTGCTGTTATATGCAAGAGCCTGACTACCTGCAAGGACTAATAGCCACACGAACAAAATAAGCGAGATACTGTCTACACTATTTCCGCTTAATAGCAGAAATGCAGAAAGCGCCATCATGCAGACCAAATTCAAAACGAGCATAGGCAGTTTGTTTTTTAGATACTGTTTTCCGTTCATAGCGTGTACCCCTGCCTGTGTTTTGTTTTGATAAAGCCAGTTAGGCCGATAGCAGATAGCTTTTCCCGAATACGGGCGATATTGACGCTCAGAGCGTTGTCATCAACATAAAGCTGGTTGTCCCACAAATAATCAACAATATCATTCCGGGGACAAATTTTTCCCGCGTGCTTGAACAGATAGTAGATAATTTTTAGCTCGTTCTTTGTCAGCTCCGCCTGTCTGCCATCATATTCAATCGTGCTACTTTCCAAATGGAGAACCGCTCCCTGCCATACAAGCCGCTCACCCTGTTCTGCGGGATAAGCCCGTTTCAGCAGAGAAGAAATCTTCGCCAGTAAAATTGCGGTATTATAGGGCTTTGTAACAAAGGCGTCGCCGCCCAGCAAAATGCTGTTCAGCTCGTCCATATCCGTGTTACAGCTCGTCACAAAAATAATCGGCACATTGGAAAAGCCACGGATTTGAGAACAGATAGAATAGCCGCTTTCTTGTGGTAATTTTATATCCAGTAAAATCAAATGGGGCTGGATATTCTTGACGGCTTGCACGATGGAAGAAAAATCAGTAACTGCGTCTGTATGATAGCCATTCCCATTCAAAAGGTTTACAAGTTCCGTTTGTATTACGGTGTCGTCCTCGACAACAAGAATTTTGTATTTCATAGCACCACCTCCCTCAGAAATTATTATATCACATCTATGCAACACCTTGTCTATCGGAAACACGAAACAAAATACTACCAAAACATAAAATTGCACTTCGTTCAAATAATCTCACCCGAAATGTAAAATAATATAGGGGTGATATGAGAATGTACCAAGATGAACGAAAACTTGATTTTCACGCGCTGGGCCGGGAAATCAAGCGCAAAAGAGAAGCCAAAGGCTGGACACAGGAATACCTCGCACAGCTTGTAGACCGCACCCCGCGTTCTATTATGTATTTTGAAAATAGAGGTCAGCATCCCAGCCTCAATACTTTTTATCAGCTCGTCACCCTGTTGGATATTTCCGTAGATGATTTTTTCTATCCAGACAAGCAGAACGGCCAGAGTGACTGCCGAAAGCATATAGATCACTTGCTCAACGAAATGGACGAAAAAGAACTCACGATTATCGAAGCCACAGCAGAGGGGCTGAAAAAGGCCCGGAGAACGGAGGAAGCGTAAGAACAGCGCGACCTCCGTTTTTTTGCGCCATTTTCGGGGTTGCACGAAACGGCAAGCAGGGCGAGTGTATAGACACTCACTATTTTTGCGCCCCGAGGGGCCGTAAAAATGCTTGTTGGGGAGCCTCCCCAAACCCGGCAGACTTCGGGACAAAGTGTCCCGAAGTGGCGGCGCATAGCGCCTTTTGTCTGCGGCCGGTCGCTATCGCTCCTGTGCCTTATTTTCCCGCCCGCCGGTTACGCCGAGCAGATGATCGATGTTGGCCTTGATCGCTACGGCCTCCCGCATATCCTGCTGGGCCTTGCGGTATTCCGCGTAAAGGGCCTTTTTCTTTTCGGCCAGCTCACGGCGGGACTTTTTGAGCGCGTCCATCTTGGGGAGCTTGGCCCCGGCCAGAATATCATTCATAGCAGCCTTGGCCGCCCGGTAGCTGGCAAGCTCGGCTTCATGCTCGGCAAGATATTTCTTGCTGTACCGCGCCGCCTTGTAGCCGTCGAACACGGGGCGGGTCGTGGCATATTCCACCGTGGCAGCCATGAGGTCAGAGGTTCTGGCAAGGGCCGCCTCGGTGTCCCGCAGCTCCCCGGCCAGCGCATGAAAGCGATCCACGGCCCCGGAGGTCTTGGCGGCCAGCGCGTCATAGTCGCCCAACTCATGCTCCCGGAGGTATTGCAGAGTAGCGGCCATCTGTTTGAGGTTGTAGACCTTGGCCCACCGTTCATAGGCCGGGCCCTTGCCTTGGCTCAACCGCTCTTGAATGTCGATTATGAGATTGATCCGCTGGGACGGCGGGGCCTCGTCCGGGATTGCCGGGGTAGGCCGTTTCCCGGCGATCACCGTCCGAATGTCCTCGGGATCGTAGCCGTCCCCCAAGGTGGACGCCCGGAGCCGGGTGGGTTTCTTCTGCCCCGGCACAAGGAACGAGATCACGCCGCCCCGCCCACGCTTCACGGCATACCCGGCCCCCTCCATGAGCCGCAGAAACGCCTCGAAGTCAGCGGGCTTTTTTGCCAGCGCGTCACGGATGGCAAGGCGTAGCCTCTGCTGTGCAGACGGGGGCCGCTCACCGATCCATTGGCCGTAGTGGAGGAAACGCCCCTTGCTGTGCAGCTTGGGATTGGTAATCACGGACAGATCATTTTCAAGGCATACCCGGTCAGAGAGCCGCCGCAGGGCGCTGGCCGATCTGAAAAAATCCCGGTATTTGTGGGCGCAGTCCAGCGCGGTTGAATTGTAATAAATGTGGTTGTGGATATGGCGGCGGTCTGTATGGGTGGCCACAAAAAAGGCGTGTTTGCCCTTCGTCCAGCGCATGGCTGTCTCATATCCCACACGGTTTGCCTCCTCGGGGGTGATCTCTCCGGGCTTGAATGACTGGCGGATCTGATAGCACAGCACATCCGCATCCCGCTGCTGTTCCCGGCCCGTGATGGCTTTGTACTTGGCCTTGGAGAGCAGGAACTCCGCATCGGCGGTCATGTGGTCGCACTCATAGCAGGAGATCAGCTCCCCGCCCTCGGTCTTGTCCGGGTTCTGCCCGTATTCAAAACGGTCTTTCAGCGATTGGGCGATGGTTTCCCCCTTGCTGATGTGGTGAGCCTTTAGGTAGGTCGTGGCCGTGGATATTCCCCCTTTCCAAGAGAAAAGCGGCGGCTACGCATAGCCGCCGCCTCGCTGCTTCGGGACAAAGTGTCCCAAAGTAATCAGTCCGTGATAAAGCATTTCAAAGAGCAGTTGAGCCCGTCCAGCTTGCAGATCAGCCACTCGGCCACGGCAGGCAGGCCAAAGGGAGAAACGCAGAACGCGATGATCAGCCCCCGGACTCCCCAAAAGGCATCGCCGCCAACAAACCACGCAAACAAGGCGGTCACGGCGCAGAGCAGACACAGAATGTTAAATGCCCACGATGCCAAAGAAAAGATAAATGACAGCACCCCGACTGTGAGGGACAGCGCCAGAACAAAGGGCGCGGCAAAGATTTTCAGAACAAACCGCATAGCTTGAAACCTCCTTAAAAAGTTGTTGTTATCCTCTACAATACCATTATAACTCCGTAAAAATGGGACAACAAGGATGCCTTTGGCTTTCTCGACCTCGGGACACTTTGTCCCGAAGTCGAGAAAACCGGGGGATGGCACAAGGCCATCCCCCAGACATTCAGAGCGCCGTCACAGCGGAGAGTTTTTTGAGCAGATCGGACAGCGGCTCCCACAAAGCCGCATAGTCCTTTTGAAGCTGGGCAATTTCCTCGGGATAGATGCCCCCGTAGGTATTGGCCTGTATCGCCACTTGATTGAGGTTATTTGCACACCGCCGCTGTAAGGACACCAGCTCCCGGATGTCCGAGAGGTCAACATGGAGCACATACCCATTGAGGGCCATCTTGCGGACATAGGCGCTCAGATTGCTGATCCCGGCCTCGGCCATGCGCCCTTGAATAGCCTCCATCTCGTCGGGGCGCACCCATACATAGATCGGCATACAGCGGATGCGCTTTTTTGTCATCGTTCCTCGCGCTCCCGGCTGCGGCGCTTGTTGGGCGGCTCTTTCACCTTATCCAGCTCCTTTTCCTGTTCCGGGGGCAGAGCCGGGAGCTGGTTGTTCAGAACACCGTCGATCATGTTGTAGTTATGCTCGGCGGCAATCTCCGCGCTTTTCATGGGATTATATCTTTCTTCCATTTCGATCCTCCTATCGGTCGCCCCGGTCGGGGGCTTTTTTCTTGGGGGCAGGATCGCCCCGGTTGGCCTCGGCCAGAGCAGCAGCCTCCTTCATCTGCTGGGCAATCGACCGGGGCCTGCCGCAGCTTTCCCGCCGCAGCTCGGAAATATTGGGGGCTGGACGGAGCTCATAGTCGGACGCCTGTTTTTCCGTCAGCGGTTTGGTGTAGGTCAGATGGCCCCACGCCAGAAATGCACTGCCCTCCACAGGGACGCGCTGATCGTAGTTGACGATCTCATCCGGGGCGTTATGGGGCGGCTTCGGGAATGTGCCGATGTCCACGGGCCGCTGGGTGGAGTAATACTTGTAAAGGCCGGGGGCCTCGATTTGCACGACTTTGACCTTGTAAAGTCGCTGATAGTCCTGCACCCGATCTGCAAAGTCCTTTTCCATAGCAGTCAGATCGTTACCGTAATGCCCCCACTCATATTGACGCTGGCCGTTTTTGTCATCGTAACAGGCCCATGTGACATAGGGAGACGGAGCAGTGGGGTGTTCACCCAACGCAAAGCCCCGGCCGTTTTCCAGCATGACGGCCTTTAAGATTGCATAGCCTTGATTTTTGTCCATAGTACCTCCTTATCGTGACATATCCTTCTCCGCTTTCCGTGCAAAGGGCTGGAGCTGATAGGGGCTCTGGCCGTCCTCGGACCGCAGAAAGTCCAGACGAGCAGCCGCCCGGATCGCGTTCTGGTTGAGCTGCCGCTGCCATGCACCTTGGCTGGGAGCCCACTTGAAGCCCTCGGACTTCAGCGCCCGCCGCTGATCCTCCGGGGGCTTTTCATCGAAAAGCAGTTGCAAACGGTTCTCTGCCTCGTTGATCTTGGCTTCGCCGCCGGGGAAAGTCCAACCCACAAACTCGCTGCGGTTTTTCAGATCGTCAATGCGCTGGCGCACCCGGCGGATATTGGCGTTGTTGTTCGTCAGCAGAAAAGAGGGATAAGGCACCGGGTCTTTGCGCCAGTCATTCGCCATAGAGGATTGCAGTCTGCCAATATCCTTGTCGGGCAGGCCGGGACAGCCCTCCAAGGTCTTGTGCTTGCGGTAATAGGCATTGACGCTTTTCATGGTGGCTTGCAGTTCCTCCAGCCCCGCCAGCTTCTTTTCCAGCTTTTCCACGGCAAGGTCATCGTCGGCGCTGATCCCGCCTGTACCCACAGACTTGATCTTATCCAGCAGCTTCTCAATTTCCATGTACTCGCCCATATTGCGGTCACGAGCGGCGTTCTGCTTTTCCTTTTTGCGTACCGGGAAATTGCTGCCCCCGGCGATCAGAATGGACGGCACACGGCCATCAATGACATGGGACTCGTTGAGGTTGGCGGCCAGCTTTTTGGCGTAGCGGTCAACCAGCGCGTCGATCTTGTCATGGTACATGGGATCGACACGGGCCTTCTGGCGTTCCGCTATGGCATACGCCTTATCCACCATCTGGCGGTAGGCGCTTGTAGCCGAACCGGGCTTGTAGTCGGAAAAGCTGTTCATATCCTTTGCCCGCTTTGCCGCCACCTCGCTGATTTCATAATACTTCGGCATGGTTCCTCCTTTCAAAAATAGCCCTACTTCGGGACAAAGTGTCCCAAAGTAGGGCGTAAAAATGTTGACAGCATCGGGGCCAAACAGGGGCGGGCAGTAAAAACATACGGGCCACCCCTAAAGCGGCCCCAAAAAACCTTGAGATACCGGGCTTTTTTCGGGCCTAATTGTCAACAGACCAGCCCCGCTTTTTCTTCATGTGATCCCGCTGCTGGCGGCGGTGGGCTTTCTTGGCACAGGCCGGGGAGCAGTAGCGCGTCCTGCCGTCCGGGAGAAAGGCCCTGCCGCAGATCGGGCAGGGCCGGGTTTCGGGGGCGGGGCCCTCGGCGGTCAGCGCCGCCTCCAGCACAGAATCAAGGGGCAGGACGGCATCCCGGAAGTAACGACAATAGGTACCCGTCCAGCATTTCCCCAGCATATAACACTCGCAATCCAGCGGTAAGCAGCCGTATTCCCGGTCGTAGTTGGCGCACCACTTTGTCACCAGCGCACGGATTTTTCCCTTTTCCTCTCGGGTCAGCTCACGGACCACAGCATCACCTCCCGCCCGGCTTGCCCAAAAGCTCACGGTAACAGGACACACAGGCGATGCCCCGCCAGTAGGGACAGCCGTGACAGCGGGAGCCCTTGGGTGCCTTGGACGGGGGCGGGGTCTGAATGTGGGACGGCTTTTTCATCATGGCCTCAAAGGGGCTTTTCGTAAAGTTCATGCCTCGTCCTCCTCTCCGGGTTCGGGATCGTCCTCGTCCCACGGAGGGCCGTCATCCTCAAAATCGTTGTAAGCGTCCATTTCTTCCTCGTAGTCATCCTCGGGCGCAGCGGCCTGCTGGCGCTGGGGGCGGTAAATCTTGAAGTACCACCCGGCCCCGCCGCCAATGGCGAAGATAGCCAGCACAAGGATCAGCGGCCCGGCCCCGTTCTTTTTCGCGGGCTCCTCGGGCTGTGGCTCCGTGGTAGGTTCGGGCTCTGGCTCTGGGGTCACGCCCGCACACTCGCCCATATTGATGGAGCAGACCGGGCAATCGGTGTTGATTGCACCCACCACGCATTTCTCCTTACAGGTGCAGGCGGGCAGCTCAACGCCAGCGGACTCCATAGCAGCCAGCAGATCGGCCTCGTCCACAATGCTGAAAAAGTAGGTTTCGTACTGTTCGCCGTCCTCGTCGGTGGGCTTGTCGTAATCGATGACGATATAGAAAGTGTTGCCGCCGCTGGTCTGGACGGAAATAAACTGCTTGTTGGTGTTCTTGTCATAGAGCAGATCGCGGGTCACAAGGTTGCCCTCCTCCGCAAAGCCCGCACCGGGTTCAATGGTGGGCGCGGGTTCGGGCTCCGTTGCGGGCTCGGTTTCCACCACGGGCTCAGTCTCATAGTCCATGTACTCGTCGCCGCCCCCGGCATAGGCCGTAACGGAAAAACCGCATAAAAAAACGACGGAGCAGAGCGCCGCCATCAGCATCCTAAATCCTCTTTTCATACAGTCTCCTCCTTGTCCTCAGACTTCGGGACACTCTGTCCCAAAGCTGCCTTGCCGCCGTTCTGAATGGACTGGAGCAGCAGGGGCAGATCGGTGAGAGAAATACTCATGCCCCGCACGATGTCCACGATCTCGCTGTTTTCCGCCTCGTGCTTTTTCTGTTCCAGCTCCTTCAGCCGGGCCTGCTGTTCCGCAATCTTGGCCTTGACCTTTTCGATCTCAGCCTCGATTTTTGCGCTTTTGCTGATTGCCATATTCAAAAATCCTCCTTGTCAATAAAGTTTGCCGTAGGCGTAGAAGTGGGACTGCCAATAGCTCGTGTTGAGATTGGAATAATGGATGGGGTCGCCGCAGTCGAGCATCCAGCCGTCGCTCACATAGATGCCTACATGAGAAACGCCCGGTGTGTCATAGGTTCCCTTGAAGAAAACCAGATCACCGGGCTTGGGGTTGTTGGTTGGGGTGGAAATGTTGTAGAGCCCCTGGGCTCCCAGCCGTCCGAAGTCCCAGCCGCATTGATTGTAAACATAGCTGACGAAGCCGGAGCAGTCAAAGGAAGTGTTGGGATTGGAGCCGCCCCACACATAGGGAAAGCCCAAATACTTCTCGGCCTCCTTCAGAATGGCGGCAAAGGTTTCATCGGCCAGATATGCCTCCGGGACATCGTGCTTCGGGGGCGGGTTGGTGTACTTCGGCACATAGCCGGACTGCGGGAACAGGTCGGGGCGGTTGCCCAGCGTGGCCATATAGAGGGCGTATCGGGAAAGCTGTTCCTCGGACATCATGTAGATCGGCACATGGGACAGATTGAAATTTTCCAGCGTCACATAGCAAATGTAGTAGTCATACGGCACTTGGTAAGTGTCCGTGTGGGTGTTGCCCTCCTCGTCCGTCCAAGTGTCGGTTTCCGTCCGATACCGCACCTCAACCTCCACCTCCTCGGTCAGAATGTACTGGCGGTCAAAGAGGTTTTGGAGCGTACCCTGTATCTCGTCCACCGTCCACGCCCCCTCATGGAGCGCGGAGATCATAGAGATCAGCACATAGGGGTCGTGTTCAATGTCATCAAGGTCAAAATGGTATTCATCGTAATCGTGGGTGGACTCGTAGCTGTCGAGGTAGTCCTGCAGTTCAGCCTCCAGCTCACAATAGGCGGCCTCGGCCCCCAGCATATCCGCGTCCTCGGACGCATAGGTGCTGGCCGCAACCGCGCCCACCAGACCGTTGCCCACCGTCACCATCGAGGAAACACAGGACTGGAGGGAGAAGATCAGCAGGGCGCAGGCCAGACCGATGACCACGCCCACGGGATGCCGCTTGACGAAAGCCACCGTCCGGGCCGCCAGCTTTTCCGTGGTGACAGCCGTTTTCTCAGCGGCCTTTGCCCCTTGCTTTGCGGCCTCCCGCGCCTGTTTCGCATACTGCTTTTGGATGCGCCGCTTTTGCAGATACCGGGAAAAGGTCCCCTTGTCCAACTCAGGATGCTCCAGAGCCGCCGCCCGGTACTGATAGTCCGCCGTAGCCTTGATGTACTTGGACTCGGCCCTTTGGACGGCCTTGGCCGGGTGCTCCCGGATAGTCTTTTTTACATGGTGCGTCCCATGCCGCAGAGCGGCCTCGCCCACCAACTCGGTGTGGTGCGCGCCCTCGGTGCCTACATTCTCATGCTCCACCTCGCAAATTTTGCCGTGGACAAAGCCATGCACACCGCCCAGCGCCGCCCGGCCCGCACGCTTCACGGGGCCGGGACGCTTGGGCGGTTTCTGCTTCGCCAGCTTGCCCCGGGCCTTATCCAGCTTTTCACCCTGCTTTTCCATACGGAGCTTGGACTCCGCCGCCTGTTCCTGCCGGCTCTTGTGTCGGAACTTGGACTTCGGGACACTTTGTCCCGAAGTGCCCTTATTCGTCTTTTCGCTCATGGGCCATATCCTCCGGGCGGGTCGTCAGCAGATCGTAAATCTCACCACGCGGGAAGCGATCAATAAACGGGATAGTCACATTCCCATAGAACAACAGGCCCTCGCCCGCGTTGGAGTGGGTGATGTAGGAAAGCTGGTGCTCTGAAATGCCGAGCTGCTTCGCCAAAATCGCCCGGTCGCTCTGTGCCTGTGACAGCAGGATCATAAAGTCGGTGTTATCCAGAATGTTCTCGATCTCCAGACTGGCCAGCAGGTTTTTTACATTCTGCGTCAACGCCGACGGGACGCAGCCCCGCTTACGCAGGGTACGCCAGAGCAGAACGAAATAACTGGCCGTGAGGGGGTCACGGAGCAGCACATGGAACTCATCGAAGTAGCACCATGTCGCCACGCCGTTTTCATAGTTGGTATTCACCGCCGCCGTGACAAACTCATTGGTAATGTGCATGGCGATCTTGCGGAGGTTTTCTCCCATCCCCTTGATGACGATGCACACCACACGGGAATTGAGATTGACATTGGTGGGGTGATTGAACAGGTTGAGGGAGCCTGTGCAGTAGAGCTCCAAAGCGGTCGCCACACGGCGGGCCTCGGGCTCGGGCTGGCGCAGAAGCTCCTCATACAAATCTTGGAGCAGGGGCGTTTTCGCTGTTTCCAGCCCCAGCGCCACTTCTCGGTAGACCAGCCGCACACAGCGGTCAATGACGGTCTTTTCAATGGGCTGCAAGCCCTCCTTGCCGCCCACCACCAGCTCGCACAGGGAAAGCAAAAAGTCCGCCTTCATGGAAAGCGGGCTGTCCTCATCGCTGATCCCCATTTGAATATCCATCGGGTTGATGTGGTTGGGGCTGTCCGGGGCGATCTCTATAACCTGTCCGCCCAGCCGACGCACCAGCGGGGCATATTCTCCCATTGGGTCTACAATGATTATTCGATCCTGGGGGATGGTCAGAAACACATTGAGCAGTTCCCGCTTGGCGGCGAAGCTCTTGCCCGAGCCGGTGGAGCCGAGATACAGGCCGTTGGCCGATTTCAGCTTTTTGCGGTCAGCCATGATGACATTATTGGAAAGAGCGTTCATGCCGTAGT
>OHBE01002299.1_pt1 | contig 14394 bp, 14 predicted proteins | sample 1577231 | NCBI WGS metagenome assembly OHBE01 (sample SAMEA3541506, study PRJEB24748) | human gut metagenome | biome: human gut; feature: human-associated habitat; material: faeces | place: China | collected 2012
GACGAATTACTTTTACTACAAAACGAGCAAGTTGTTGCGATGCAGGGAAATAAAAAACAGACGAAAACCGAAGCGAAAAATTAGCTCAGGAACTATTCAAGGAAAGGGCATTAACGATAGAGTTGAGGGTGTCAATTGGAAATAAGAGGGATTTGCGGTATATCTCTATGGTTTGGATAGAGGCATAAAGAGTAGAAGGTGTGGATTTATGCAGAAGTTCCGTTACCAAATTGTCAGTCTTTTTTCGACAGGAGATGTTAAAATTATTATATCATCCCCTGTTTTGCGCAGAATTATATTGTTATATTCATTTATAATTATATTCGGTACGATTAAGGTAGACAAGTATGCCCCATCTTTTGAGTAGTAGTTCTGTTGGAGTAAGAATCATATGAAGAAGATTATAGTCATTACTTCGCTTTCAGAAATTGTAAATTTTCGGTTTCTTTTCTTTGTTTGTTCACTTAGTAATGAATATTCTTTTGATGGTTTTATCAAATTCTTTGAGAAATTCATCGATTATGAAATAATTTTCAGTAACTTTATGGTTTGGAATCATAGCGCAATTATTAGTAAGGATATATTTTTCAACACTTTAAAATCATGAATTCTTCTGTTATATTTCTGATATTTAAGAGACTTTCTTATATCGCACCCACGTTAAACATATATATATACCGAATATCCCATACAACAAGAAAAAAGGAAGAAGTACTAGTTGTATAGCCATCATTGAATATCACTCTTTGAAGTAAACAGTTATGAGAAGATTAGTATTTGTTAAAACTTTCTTATTAGGCATTATATCTTTGTTATGCGTAATAGGATGTCAAAATCAGGCGGACCAGGATATTGGAAAGCCTGCTGCAACTATGACTTCTGCTCAGAGTAATGTAGAAGAAGGAACCGACTTTAGAAGTATTTCGCAAACAAAGTTAAATAGACGTCCGACAACTTCGGAACGACTGTTCTTAGAAAGCACCTTTCCCAACTTGAATGTGAATGATATTTGGGTAACAGATGAGCAAACCACCCAATACAATTATGTCCCATATTTAATGAGGATAACACGTCAATGGATTAACCCAAGGTCTGAACTCACTGATTTTCAAAGGCAATATAAAAATGCAAAATCATGGTATGCAGCATTATACAATTGCAATGTAATTCCTCGTTTTGTATATAATGCCAATGTTGATGGCTGGGGGAAGAGTCTTTCTAATATGACGCATGGAAGGGTTGTTTATTCTGGTATAACCTGGGAGTCAAAACTCGGCCAATATTTGAGAATCACCCACAGTCGAAAAGGATTGTCGGGTAACAACTATGGAGATGTTTTAACTTCATTTGAGAAAACAAATAGATACTATCGTGGAATGAAAAATGTGGCTCAGCACAGCAGAATGGACAATACCCCATTATCTGCGCAGCAACTCTCCAAAATTAGAGATCTTATTAGTCTCGTTGATAAGCAAACTCAAATAGCATTTGAAATCACATTTTCTAATTGGAAAAAAGAATGGCTCTCAAGTCCTCAAACAATAATCAGCAGTGACACTAATGATGCAAAGAAGTTGGATAGCTATATCAATTTAAAATCTATGGGAAAAGCAATAATCCCTCTTGTTGTAGGTAAGTTAGTGGAAGAGGATAACTTTTTTGCCCTTGTACTCTATGATGATTTGCAACAAAATGAAAATGAAAAGATTTCTTACAAGCAAACTGTTGACAAAGATTGGCTCTTTGAAGGAGAACAATCTCGAGCTAGAAGAACAGTTAAGTTGTGGTTAGCCTCTCAAAAGGGCTAGAACTACATTTTTATGCACACGCAGAATAATCTGTAATGGTGGGGGGGCGTAATAAGCGATGCCCCCTCTTTTTGGATGCCTGAGATGAGTTGTTTCATCTCGGGAGTTTCTTTGTTGATGCTCTCACATTCCATAGTTGTAGTTATTGGTGGCGGGACTTGGCAAGGAGTGCTTCCACATCCTCACTTATAACGAAGAAAATCACCCAAGAACGTTTACTTTCTCTCGCAAATGTATACCTTTGCAGATGATAAAAGAGAACATTCTTTGGCTATTCAAAACAATGCACCTCAAAGCACTCCACTCATTTCCAGATCGTTACCTAGCCTTCTATTCTAAAACGATAACATTCTATTCCTCAACAAGATAGTTCCAAAGCGAAAAATTAGTTCAGGTAAAATATATTTTCTAAATTTGTGCTACATTAAAAGAAAAGACAATGCCTAATTGCGATTTAATTGCCATACTCGGCCCCACAGCTTCGGGGAAAACTCCGTTTGCCGCGGCGCTGGCGCATGAATTGGATACGGAAATTATCAGCGCGGACTCGCGACAGATATACCGGGGAATGGATCTGGGCACGGGGAAGGACTTGGAGGACTATACGGTCGGGGGAAAAACGATTTCTTACCACCTAATAGACATCGCCGACCCGGGATATAAATACAACGTTTTCGAATATCAACGCGATTTCCTGACAGCTTACGAATCGATACGGAAGAAGAACCGTCTTCCCGTTCTATGCGGCGGAACAGGTATGTATCTGGAATCGGTACTGAAAGGATACCGGCTGATGCCCGTGCCGGAAAATCCGGAGCTGCGCGACCGGCTTGCGGGATGCTCTTTGGAAGAGCTGACGGAGATGTTGGGCAGGTATAAAACGCTCCACAATTCGACGGACGTGGATACGGTGAAACGTGCCATACGGGCGATAGAGATTGAAGAGTACTATGCCGCCCACCCCGTTCCGGAAAGGGAGTTTCCCAAACTGAACAGCCTTATTATCGGCGTGGAGATAGACCGTGAATTGCGCCGGGAGAAAATCAGCCGGCGGCTGAAACAACGGCTGGACGAAGGAATGATAGAGGAAGTTCGCCAACTGATAGCCGGGGGCATTGCTCCGGAAGATTTGATTTATTACGGACTGGAATACAAGTATCTCACGTTGCACGTTACCGGCAAGCTGACCTACGAAGAGATGTATACCGGACTGGAAACCGCCATCCACCGGTTTGCCAAACGGCAGATGACCTGGTTTCGGGGAATGGAGCGCAGGGGATTTACGATACACTGGGTCAGCGCGGAGCTGCCGACACAAGAAAAGTTCGCTTTTGTGAAGCGGAAACTGCAAGAGTTTTAGTATATTTGGCGGTAAGATAGTAAAGGAATGCCGATATGAGTATAGAACCGGGAAAATGGGGAGTCGTTTACAACCCCAAAGCAGGTACCCGAAAGGTACAGAAACGATGGAAAGAAATCAAGGAGTACATGGACAGTAAGGGAGTAAATTACGACTATGTGCAATCCGAAGGTTTCGGTTCGGTGGAGCGGCTTGCCAAAATTCTGGCAAACAACGGCTATCGCACCATCGTGATTGTGGGAGGCGACGGAGCGCTGAACGACGCGATAAACGGCATCATGCTTTCCGACGCACCGGACAAAGAGCATATCGCCATAGGAATCATCCCGAACGGAATAGGCAACGACTTTGCCAAATATTGGGGGCTGACCACCGAATACAAAGCGGCGGTAGACTGCATCATCAACCACCGTCTCCGAAAGATAGACGTAGGTTCCTGTACTTTCTACAACGGCAAGGAGCACGAACACCGCTATTTTCTCAATGCAGTGAATATCGGCTTGGGAGCGCGTATCGTAAAAATCACCGACCGGACTAAACGGTTCTGGGGAGTGAAATTCCTCTCGTACGTAGCCGCACTGTTTGCCTTGATCTTCGAACGCAAACTTCACCGGATGCACCTGCGCATCAACGACGAGCATATCCGCGGACGCATCATGACGGTATGCATAGGCAGCGCATGGGGATGGGGACAGACTCCGAACGCAGTGCCTTACAACGGTTGGCTGGACGTGTCGGTAATCTATCATCCCGAATTTTTCCAAACCATTTCGGGCTTATGGATGCTGATTCAGGGGCGCATCCTGAACCACAAAACGGTGAAAAGCTACCGCACACGCAAAGTGAAAGTGTTACGGGCACAAAATGCTTCGGTCGATTTGGACGGGCGGTTGCTGCCTAAACATTTCCCGCTGGAAATAGGCATTTTACCGGAAAAAGCGACACTGATTATCCCGAAATAACACCTGATTTTACGAAATTATAAACTACAACTGAAAATAAATGATCGAACTGAAAAACAATCCTGCCGGCAACTTTTTCCTATTGGCCGGCCCTTGTGTGATAGAAGGTGAAGAAATGGCAATGCGCATTGCCGAGCGAGTGGCCGGCATCACCGAAAGGCTTCGAATCCCTTACGTATTCAAAGGCTCGTACCGCAAAGCGAACCGTTCGCGGGCAGATTCATTCACGGGCATCGGTGACGAAAAAGCGTTGAAGGTGCTGAAGAAAGTGCACGACACATTCGGCATACCTACCGTGACCGACATTCATGCCGCCGATGAAGCGGAAATGGCGGCAGAATATGTGGACATACTCCAGATACCTGCCTTTCTGTGCCGGCAGACCGACTTGCTGGTTGCGGCAGCCAAAACGGGGAAAACGGTCAACATAAAGAAAGGGCAGTTCCTCTCTCCCGCCGCCATGCAATTCGCAGCCGCCAAAGTAGTGGAAGCCGGAAATAAGAATGTGATGCTGACCGAACGCGGAACCACTTTCGGGTATCAGGATCTGATAGTAGACTATCGAGGCATTCCGGAGATGCAGACATTCGGCTATCCGGTGGTGCTGGACGTGACTCATTCGTTGCAACAGCCCAACCAGACAAGTGGAGTAACCGGAGGCATGCCCCAACTGATAGAGACCGTAGCCAAAGCCGGCATTGCCGTAGGTGCCGACGGACTGTTCATAGAGACGCATGAAGATCCTTCGGTGGCCAAAAGCGATGGAGCCAACATGCTGAAACTCGATTTGCTGGAAGAGTTGCTCACCAAATTGGTAAGAATACGGGAAGCGATTAAATAAAAAACGGCTTACCTGTGATTTACCCTAAATCGGTGCGACTTATACCACAACAATTTATTTAATAAAGAAATTCGTTATGATACAACCGGGGGCAACTTCGGTGTCGGAAAGTTTTTTATTTTCTTAAAATAATTATTATATGAAACATTTATTACGTGGATTATTTATTGCGGCATTATCGATATGCTGCAGTTTCCAAAGCGCATCAGCCCAGCCGATGCAAACGCTCCCTGTGGACAAGAACGTTCGCATAGGCAAACTCGACAACGGGCTTACCTATTACATCCGGCACAACGCTCTGCCCGAGAAGCGTGTCGAGTTTTACATCGCACAAAAAGTGGGTTCCATCCTCGAAGAGCCGGAACAACGCGGATTGGCTCACTTTCTCGAGCACATGGCATTCAACGGAACCAAAAACTTCCCCGGCGATGAAACCGGACTCGGCATCGTGCCTTGGTGCGAAACGAAAGGTATTAAATTCGGAGTGAACCTGAACGCGTATACCAGCGTAGACCAGACGGTGTACAACATCAGTAACGTGCCTACCGACAATATGAACGTGGTAGACTCGTGCCTGCTCATCCTGCACGACTGGTCGAGCGCCATCAAGCTTTCGGAAAAAGAAATCGACAAGGAGCGCGGCGTGATACGTGAGGAATGGAGAAGCCGGAACAGCGGTATCATGCGTATCTACACCAATGCGCAACCGGTGATGTATCCCGATTCCAAATATGCCGACTGCATGCCTATAGGAAGTATCGACGTTATCAACAACTTCCCCTACCAGGCCATCCGCGACTACTATGCCAAATGGTATCGCCCCGACCAACAGGGAATTGTAATTGTAGGCGACATCAATGTGGACGAAATCGAAGCCAAACTGAAACATATATTCGCAGACGTAAAAGCTCCGGTAAACCCTGCCGAACGTATCTACTATCCGGTGGCAGACAACGAAAAGCCGCTGATTTACATCGGAACGGACAAGGAAGTGACCACGCCGAGCATCAACTTCTTCTTCAAGCATGACGCTACACCCGATTCCTTGAAAAACAACATCGGCTATTACGCTACGCAATACATGCTGAACATGGCTACCGGAATGCTGAACAGCCGTTTCTCGGAGCTGCTTCAACAGGCCAATCCTCCTTTCACCGGAGCCAGCGCAGGTTTCGGCAACTATTTTCTCGCCAAAACGAAAGATGCTTTCAGCCTAAGCGCCAGCAGCAAAGCAGACGGCATCGAAACGGCAATGAAAACCATTCTGGAAGAGGCTGAAAGAGCACGCCGGTTCGGATTCACCGAAACGGAATACGAGCGTGCGCGCGCCAACTACCTGCAAGGACTGGAGTCGGCTTACAACGAACGCGAAAAGATGAAGAGCGGCTCTTATGTCGGAGAATACATCAACCACTTCCTCGACAACGAACCGATACCGGGCATCGAATACGACTATGCCATTATGAACCAGATGGCCCCGAATATTCCGGTACAAGCCATTAATCAGGTTATGCAACAATTGCTTACCGACAACAATCAGGTGGCTCTGATTGCCGGTCCCGAAAAAGAAGGAATCAAATATCCTACGAAAGAGGAAATCGAAGCACTTCTGAAACAACTCAAATCATTCGACTTAAAACCGCATGAAGACAAGGTTTCCAACGAACCGCTAATTTCGAAGGAACCCGAAGGCGGAAAGATCGTTTCGGAAAAGGCGGAAGACATTTACGGAACAACCAAGCTGGTGCTCTCGAACGGAGTGAAAGTATACGTAAAGGTGACAGACTTCAAGGCCGACCAGATTCTCATGAAAGGAACAAGCTTGGGAGGAAGCAGTTTATTTGCCGACAACGAAGCGCTGAACATCAGCCAGCTGAACAGCGTTGCCGGTGTAGGAGGAGTCGGAAACTTCAGTAAAGTGGATCTGACAAAGGCTTTGGCAGGTAAACGCGCCTCAGTAAGCGCATCTATCGGCGGAAATACGGAAAATATATCAGGAAACTGCTCTCCGAAAGACTTCGAGACAATGATGCAACTGACCTACCTCAGCTTCACCGCTCCGCGTAAAGACAACGAGGCTTTCGAATCGTACAAGAACCGGCTGAAAGCACAGCTTCAGAATGCCGACGCCAACCCGATGAGAGCATTCGGGGATACCATGACGTACGCTCTGTACAACAATCATCCGCGTGCCATCAACCTGAAAGAGCACATGGTGGAAAACATCGATTACGACCGAATCATCGAAATGTATAAAGACCGCTATAAGGATGCGAGCGACTTTACATTCTATCTGGTAGGGAATGTGGATCTTGAGAATATGAAACCGCTCATCGCGAAATACCTCGGAGGACTTCCCGCAATCAAACGTCAGGAGACTTTCAGAGACACTCACATGGACATCCGTAAAGGATTGTACAAAAACGAGTTCACGAAGAAGCAGGAGACACCGATGGCTACCATCTTATTCTTTTTCAACGGAGAATGCAAATACAACTTGCGCAACAACCTGCTACTGAGCTTCCTCGATCAGGCGCTGGATATGGTATACACCGAAGAGATCCGCGAAAAAGAAGGAGGTACATACGGAGTAAGCTGCAGAGGAGGACTGAGCAAATATCCGAAAGAACGGCTGACACTGCAAATTGTGTTCCAGACCGACCCGGCAAAGAGAAACAAACTCTCGGAAATCGTTTTGGAACAGCTGAACAAAATGGCGCAGGAAGGTCCGTCTGCCGAGCACATGCAGAAAATCAAGGAATATATGCTGAAGAAATATAAGGATGCTCAGAAAGAAAACAGCTATTGGCTGAATAATCTTGACGAGTATTTCTATACCGGGGTTGATTATACCAAAGATTATGAAGCTCTGGTAAGCAGCATTACCGCAAAAGACGTACAGGAATTCCTCGCTCAGCTTATGGAACAGAAGAATGAGATACGGGTGATCATGACTTCGCCCGAAGAAGAGGAAAAGAAAGACTGATATTTTTAGTAGACTAATGTCATGCTGATATTTAACGAATTACGCAAGCACGGAAAACTGGCTGCCCGCCGGCATCCGATGTATGAGAAAAACAAGATTGCCAAAGCGCTCGGATACATAATGGCAGTATTTTGGGCAGGCTACCTGATATTCTTCGGTATAACGTTTGCGTTCGCATTTGCCGATATGGCTCCCAACCGGGAGCCTTATCAGGTAATGAACGCGGGTGCGCTGGTCTTTATCCTGGCGATAGACTTCCTGCTGCGTATTCCGTTTCAGAAAACACCGACTCAGGAGGTAAAACCTTACCTCCTGCTGCCGGTGAAACGGAATCGGATCATCGACTTTCTGCTGATACGTTCCGGACTCAGTCTTTTCAACTTAGTCTGGATGTTCCTGTTCGTTCCTTTCTCTTTTCTTACAATTACCAAGTTTTTCGGATTATGGGGAGCGCTGACCTATCTCATCGGAATCTGGCTCCTGATACTGGTTAACAATTATTGGTATCTGCTCTGCCGCACCTTAATCAACGAACGCATATGGTGGACACTTCTTCCTATTGTCGTATATGCAGGCATCGGCTGTCTGCTCTTCATTCCCAAAGACAGCTTTCTTTTCTATTTCTTCATGGACTTGGGAGACGGATATATCGAAGGAAGCATCCTTTATTTTATCGGTACATTGCTCGTTATCGTCCTTTTGTGGTATATGAACCGCAGAATCATGTCCGGACTCATCTATGTCGAGCTGGCGAAAGTGGACGATGTCCGGATTAAACATGTATCGGAATACAAATTCTTTGAACGTTACGGCGAAATAGGCGAATATATGCGTCTGGAGCTGAAAATGCTGTTACGCAACCGCCGCTGTAAGAGTTCGCTGCGCAGCATCGCCATTATCGTGGTCGCTTTCTCTCTGGCGCTCAGTTTCTCGAGCGTTTACGACGGGAAATTCATGACAACATTTATCTGCGTATACAATTTTGCCGCATTCGGCATGATTATCCTTTCGCAACTCATGTCGTTCGAAGGCAATTACCTCGACGGGCTGATGTCTCGCAAAGAATCTATCATGAACCTGCTGAAAGCCAAGTATTATGTATATACCATCGGCGAAATCATTCCTTTTATACTGATGATTCCCGCCATCGCCATGAACAAACTTTCTTTATTGGGCGCATTCGCATGGTTTTTCTATACCATAGGAGTTATCTATTTCTGTTTCTTCCAGCTCGCTGTCTACAACAAACAGACGATTCCGCTGAACGAAAAGCTCACCGGAAGACAGAGCAATAGCGCCATACAAATGGTGATTAATTTCGGCTCTTTCGGCATACCGTTGATTCTGTACAGCGTACTGACCGCTTTTCTAAGTCCGAATACCACTTATATTATTTTATTGCTGACAGGTATGGCATTCACGCTTGCCTCTCCGCTTTGGATCAGGAATGTATATCTGCGTTTCATGCAGCGACGCTACGAGAACATGGCGGGATTCAGAGACAGCCGGCAATAAGAAAGACGAATCATCAACCGTTTAAACATTACAGATTGTGATTACCATAAACCAACTTAAAAAGAAATTCGGCGAGAAGGTTGCCGTAGACATCGAACAATACGAAATCAACCGGGGCGAAATGCTCGGACTGGTAGGAAACAACGGGGCGGGAAAAACAACGCTTTTCCGACTGATACTGGACTTGCTGAAAGCCGACAACGGAAAAGTAAGCATCGACGGAATAGACGTGAGTACCAATGAAGACTGGAAAAAGTTTACCGGCGCTTATATCGACGACGGTTTCCTCATCGACTACCTGACGCCCGAAGAGTACTTCTATTTCATCGGCAAAATGTACGGAATGGATAAAGAGCAAGTGGATGAACGCCTGCAAACATTCCAACGGTTCATGAACGGGGAAGTGACCGGGCAGAAAAAGCTGATCAGAAACTACTCCGCCGGAAATAAGCAGAAGATCGGAATCATCTCCGCCATGCTCCACGATCCCCAATTGCTCATCTTGGACGAACCTTTCAATTTCCTCGATCCCAGTTCACAATCTATTATCAAGCACTTGCTGAAGAAGTATAACGAAGACCACCGGGCCACAATCATCATTTCCAGCCACAACCTGAATCACACGGTAGACGTGTGTCCGCGTATCGCATTATTGGAGAACGGAATCATCATCCGCGACATCACCAATGAAAACAATTCCGCCGAACAGGAGCTGGAAGACTATTTCAACGTGGAGGAATAAATCTCGCCGATGCGTAGAAGTCTCACATACATAGGATTCATCGGAACCATATTGGTTTTCGCCTCGTGCCGTACCACAGCTCCGCAGTTCGATTATACCGCTTTGGCACGAGCTTCCATCGTATTGGGAATGGACATTCGGATGGAAGACCATCACCCCCTTTATCTGGAAGCAGCCGAATGGATAGGAGTTCCTTATCGCGGAGGCGGCAATTCGAAACAAGGCACGGATTGTTCGGGGCTGGTATATCGCATCTACCGGAAAGCGTACCGCACACAAGTTAGCCGGAGTTCCGAACAACTGAAAGCCCAAAGCCGGAAAGTATCGAAAAGCAACCTGCAGGAAGGCGACCTTGTATTCTTCTCCAACCACCGCTCTTCAAAAAGAGTAGGACATGTAGGCATTTACCTCAAAGACCGGAAGTTCATCCATGTCAGCACCGGCCGCGGAGTGATTATCAGCAGTCTGGACGAACCGTATTACCGGAAGCATTGGATCTGTGGAGGCAGGGTACGCTGACGGGGATTTACAATGTTCTAATCTCCTCGGGCATGTATCCGCTGCGGATGCGCCACTCTTGCGGATAGAGATTGTTGGCACGATTGCCGATATTCTTTACAAAGCCTAAAGGGACATGCCGGTAGGTGAGCAGCACAAAGCCACGGGGAACCGATGGCGGAAGCATAATCGCCTCTTTCCGCAAATAGGCAATGGCTTGCTGGTAACCGATCTCTTCCGACGGGAACACATCCCTGCTGAGAAGTTGGCTGCTCATGGCCAGCGAATGTGCCGGAACGATGTCTTTTCCCTTCACTTCAGCCACATCCACACCTGCCTGTATCACCCTCAACACCTGCTTCATCTCCGCCAATTCACCGGCATACGCATGCGGAAAAGCATATACCCCGGCGCCTTCCACAGCCAAGGCATACTTAGCGGAAACGGTTTCTTGCAACCACCTCGCTGCCCTTGTCAGATTTTCTTTGGAAACAAGAGAAGCTCCCGTTGCCGCCCCTTTCTTCTCTTTCTTCTTTGCTTTAGCCTGCGGAAAGAAGTGCCGGTCGCTCTCTGCTTCTTCCGCAGGTTTGCGGAGAACAGCCAGAAAGAATCCCTCCCCTTTCGTCCGATGAGGAAGAAAACGAAATACGGGAGCCTCATCGCCCGGCAACAGATTGCCGGTAATCCCCCATTCGGGACAGATATCCAAAGGCAATGATTCCGCTCCCAGCTCCCGGCGAATCCAGCGAACGTTTTCCTCGTCCTCTTTGGTATTGTAGGTGCACGTACTGTAAACGAGCAATCCTCCGGGCTTCAGGCACGGCCAGATATCCGCCACGATGCGTTGCTGGCGTTGCCGGCAGATTTCTACATTTTCAGAACTCCATTCGTCGACAGCCGCCGCATCTTTGCGGAACATCCCTTCGCCCGAACAAGGCACATCGGCAAGAATCACATCGAAAAAATGCGGTAACGCAGAGAAGTCCGCAGGATCGTTATTGGTCACCACCACATCGGGATGCCCCCACTTTGTCAGATTTTCCGCCAGCACCTGCGAGCGGTTGCGAATCACTTCGTTGGCCACCAAAAGACTTCCTTCGGGAAGCACGCTGCGCGCATGAGTGGATTTGCCGCCCGGAGCAGCGCAAAGGTCGAGCATCACCACAGGCTTCGTGACATATTGCCGCAATGCCTGCCCGACAAACATAGACGAAGCTTCCTGCACATAATAAACGCCCGCATGAAACAAAGGGTCGAAAGTAAACGTAAGCCGCTCGTCGAGATAATAACCGTGAGCCGCCCAAGGAACCTGTTCCCGACTCTCCGCCTGCTCGCTATCGCAGAACGGTTTATCTCTATTTATACGAATGCTCGCCGGAGGTGTCTCCCGCAAGGCTGCGGCAAAATGCTCAAATTCTCCGTCGCCCAGCAAAGAACGGATATCGTTTATAAAAGAAGCAGGTAAATTCATTTTCGATGATTAATTCGTGCAAATATCAAAAATATTTCGTCTCTTTGCAACTTTATAAAGTACTAACTACGTCTAACAGGCAAAGAAACAAAATTAAAAAACATAAGAATATGAAACGGATATTTATAGCCATGATGGTCGCACTGACCTTCTGCATGCTGCCGGCTAACGCCCAGAAAAAAACAACCGTAATACAAGACTCCATCGGGAAAGTAAAAATCACCGTATCTCAAACGAAAAAAGCGAAAAACAATCAGTCCGGCATCACCGTCGTAGGGGTGGATACCGCCGAAACGGGCTTAACAGCCGCAGACGACAGCCTGACGGAGGAAAAGTACACGAGCTTCACCTTCGACAGTGACGATGACGGTTTCCCGTTCAACGATTTCGACAAGCCTATTAGAAAAGGGATAACCGTTGCCATCGTGTCTATCATAGCAGTGTTCGGGTTGCCGGTATTCATTGTTTTCATCGTCTTCTTCTTCCGCTACAAAAACCGGAAAGCCCGCTACCGGCTTGCGGAAAAGGCGGTGGCAGCCGGGCAACCGCTTCCCGAAGAGTTCATCTACGACCAAAAGCAAAAGGACCGGCAGGCTCAAGGGATTAAGAACACTTTCACCGGAATCGGACTGTTCATCTTCTTATGGGCGATAACCGGCAGTTTCGGCATCGGAGCCATCGGCCTGCTTATCATGTTCATGGGCATCGGGCAATGGATTATCGAACGCCAAAAAGAGAAAAAAGAAGAAGCCTCCTATCGAGGCCGTACGGCAAACGGTCGGTTCACCGACCGCAACTCCGGCAGATTCGAAGAGAATGAACCAGAAAATGACAATCACCGGAACGACGAAACGAGATGAGCCAACTCAATGAATTATCGTTAGTCGCCCAGGTGGTAGTGCTCAAAAACAAAAGAGCATTCGAGCCTTTGGTGCAGAAGTACCAGTCGCCCGTGCGGCGCTTCTTTCTGCACCTCACCTGCGGTGACAGCGAATTGAGTGACGACCTGGCGCAAGATACGTTTATAAAGGCGTATACCAATCTCGCCTCTTTCCGGAACTTATCAAGCTTCTCCACCTGGTTGTACCGAATTGCTTATAATGTTTTTTATGACTATATTCGCAGTCGGAAAGAGACGGCTGATCTGGACACCAAAGAGATAGATGCCATCAACTGCGCCGAACCGATGAACGTGGGACAGCGGATGGATATCTATCAGTCGCTCAAGACGCTGAAAGAAGTGGAACGAACCTGCATCACGCTCTTCTACATGGAAGATGTCAGCATCGACAAAATTGCAGGAATTACGGGAATGCCGGCAGGAACGGTGAAGAGCCACCTGTCGAGGGGAAAGGAAAAACTGGCAAATTATTTAAAACGAAACGGTTATGATGGAAATAGATAACGACAAACTCCTGCGCCAATTCTTTCAGGAGAACAAGCAGGAAATACCCGACAATGGTTTCAGCCGGCGTGTGATGCACCAATTATCCGGTCGGAAGAGCCGATGGGCGAACCTATGGCCGGCACTCGTTGTAGCCATAGCTACCGTGCTTTTCATCCGCATGGACGGACTGCAAATAATCTGGAGCACATTGCGCGAAGTATTCACAGGTATGGTTCAACAGGGAGCCGCCCAACTGGATCCGAAATCGCTCCTGATCGCAGCAATCGTCTTGCTGTTTTTAGGAACCAAAAAGGTTTGCTCATTGGCATAAGTATCCTCTTACCGACATATCGACACGCATATGAATATCCGACATAGTTACATCGTTTTAGAAGGAGTGCGCTGCTATGCCTATCATGGCGTAATGCCGCAGGAAAATCTCGTAGGCAATGAATACCTCATCGCCTTGAGGCTGAAAGTCGACATCGGGCGGGCGGTAGAAACGGACGAAGTGGCGGACACGGTGAGCTATGCGGATGTGTACGAAGCCGTAAAAGAAGAAATGAGCATTCCGTCGAAACTTCTGGAACACGTGTGCGGACGAATCGTCGGAAGGCTTTTCGCCGATTTCCCGTCGGTAGAAGAAATAGAAATCAAACTGTCGAAACGAAATCCTCCTATGGGAGCGGACATCGACACTGCGGCGATAGAAATGAAGTGTTGCCGGGGATGAATAAAATATAATAAAACTCTGCTCGCCCTCGCTGATCTTTGAAAAAAAGACGGCGGGCTTTGAAAAAAAGACGGCGGGCTTTGAAAAAAAG
>OHBE01002300.1_pt1 | contig 14386 bp, 10 predicted proteins | sample 1577231 | NCBI WGS metagenome assembly OHBE01 (sample SAMEA3541506, study PRJEB24748) | human gut metagenome | biome: human gut; feature: human-associated habitat; material: faeces | place: China | collected 2012
AAACAAGCCGTGAAAAAAGTGCGGGCCTGATTGAAAGCGGGCTTGTTAACCTGAACTTTTTTGAAGAGACAAAAATCTCCCGGGAGGTAAAAGAAGGAGATATTCTTTCTATCCGTGGCTATGGGCGATTTGTTTTAACACAGGTCGGTTCTTTAAGCAAGAAGGGAAAGATTCACCTGACCATCGGGAAATATGTTTAGAAAAATACAGAGGAAAACCCTCGATACGATAAAACCGGCAAAAGGGAGGTATCTTGTATGTTGACTCCGGAGACAATTGCCTCCAGACGTTTTGACAAACAGATGGGCGGCTACAAGCAGGATGAAGTAGAGATATTTTTGCAGCAGGTAGCGGCAGAATATGCAAAACTTCTGGCTGAAAAGGAAGAACTGGAACAAAAGATTGAGGTTCTGGCGGATAAGGTCGAGCAGTATCGCGAGGACGAAGACAGTTTGCGTAGTGCTTTGATTGGTGCACAGAAGCTGGGCGACAGTGTGATCCGTGAATCCAAGGCAAAAGCAGATTATATTGTTCGGGAAGCAAAGGATAAGGCAGACCGAATTTTGGAAAATGCACAGAAGAGCATCGAAAAGGAACAGATGGCTCTGATTAAGATGCAGAAGGAAGTTACCAAGTTTAAAAACAGACTGCTGACCTTGTACAGACAGCATCTGGAAATGATCAGTGCACTTCCGGAATATGACGATGAGGAACCAAAAGAAAATCCGCAGGAACAGAGCCGTCCGGAAACCTCCCGTCAGGAGCCAATGACCGAGGAACTGGAGAACACAGAACCAGCAGCTCAGCTGGAAAAATCTGAAGCAGTACCTCAGGAAAACGGATTTGGAACAGAAGAGAGCATGATTGATTTTACATCAGCGCTGGATAACATGGAGGAGACCACCTCCTTTGCAGCAGTGGGAGCAAGAAATGCACCTGCTCCAGCAGCACAGCATCCGCAGCGGACACAGCCTTCGCAGGGATATTCTCCATTTGGCGGAGCATCATCTTCCGCGCCGGAATCCAAATTCGGTGAAGGATTTGATGTGGAGCGTGACAGCACAGCTAAAAATGGCAGCGGACTGTTTTCCAGAAAGAAACATCGATAAGATTTCCAGATTTTACTGGGTTTTATAAAAAATAAGAGGAGAGAATGTTCATGGCTCAGGATTATAACAATACCCTGAATCTGCCGGTAACGGAGTTTAACATGAGAGGTGCGCTGCCACAGCGTGAACCTGCATGGGTGGAAGAATGGGAAGAAAAGAAACTGTACGATAAAATGATCAAAAACAACGAGGGTAAACCGCAGTATATTCTGCACGATGGCCCTCCGTATGCAAACGGCGATATTCATCTTGGAACTGCACTCAACAAGGTGCTCAAGGACTTTATCATCCGCCAGAAAAATATGAGCGGATATCAGGCTCCATACGTTCCAGGATGGGATACCCACGGTCTGCCAATTGAACTGAAAGCAAGAAAGAAAGCTGGCGTTACCAGCGATATCAGCCCTGTTGAACTGAGAAAGATCTGTAAAGAATTTGCACTGCACTATCTGGATACTCAGAGAACACAGTTTAAACGTCTGGGTATTCTGGGCGAATGGGACAACCCATATATGACCCTCAAACCAGAATTTGAGGCAAAACAGATCGAAATCTTCGGAAACATGGCTCAGAAAGGCTATGTTTACAAGGGCCTCAAACCAGTTTATTGGTGCCCTGACTGTAACACTGCACTGGCAGAAGCTGAAATTGAGTACGAAGAAGATCCTTGCTTCTCCATCTATGTAAAATTTGCAGTAAAAGATGATAAAGGCAAACTGGCTGCTCTGGGCGTTGATCCTGCAAAGACCTTCTTTGTAATCTGGACCACAACCACCTGGACCCTGCCGGGCAACATGGCAATCTGCCTTGGTCCTGACTATGAATACTGCGCAGTAAAAGCAAATGGCGAATACTACATCATGGCAAAAGAGCTTGCTCCTGCTGCAATGGAAGCTGCATCCATCAGTGATTATGAACTGATCGGTTCGGTAACTGGTAAAGATCTGGAGTACATCGTTTGCCAGCATCCATTCCTTGACCGTGATTCTCTGGTTATTGTCGGCGACCATGTTACACTGGATTCCGGTACAGGATGTGTTCATACCGCTCCTGGACACGGTGTAGAAGACTTTGAAGTCTGCGTTAACCATTATCCTGAAATTTCCATCGTCGTTCCTGTTGACAACGAAGGCCGCCTGACCAAGGAAGCCGGCGAATTTGCAGGACTCAAGACCGATGATGCAAATAAAGCAATCGCAAAGAAACTGGAAGAAACCGGAAACATGTTTGCGGTTCAGAAGATTGTCCATCAGTATCCACACTGCTGGAGATGTAAACACCCAATCATCTACCGTGCAACAGAACAGTGGTTCTGCTCGGTTGATGACTTTAAAGCAGATGCAGTAAAAGCAATCGAAGGCATCAAATGGATTCCTTCCTGGGGTGAAGGCCGTATCAAGAACATGGTAACTGACCGCTCCGACTGGTGTATCTCCCGTCAGAGACTGTGGGGTGTTCCAATCCCGATCTTCTACTGTGAAGAATGCGGTGAGTTCCACATTGACGACGCTTCCATCAAAGCAGTATCCGACCTGTTCCGCAAGGAAGGTTCCGATGCATGGTGGACCCATGAAGCAAATGAAATCCTGCCAGCAGGTACAAAATGTAAGAAGTGCGGCTGTGAAAAATTCAGAAAAGAAACCGACATCATGGACGTATGGTTCGATTCCGGTTCTTCTCACGCAGCAGTTCTGATGGGCAGAGATAATCTCAGATGGCCAGCTGACCTTTATCTGGAAGGTGCTGACCAGTACAGAGGCTGGTTCCAGTCCTCGCTGCTGACCTCTGTTGCATGGAAAGGTGTTGCTCCATACAAGGCAGTCTGCACCCATGGCTGGGTTGTTGACGCACAGGGCAAGACCATGCACAAATCTCTGGGCAACGGTATTGCGCCAGAAGAAATCACCGAAAAATTCGGTGCAGACATCCTGCGTCTGTGGGTTGCTTCTTCTGACTATCATGCAGATATCCGCGTTTCCAACGATATCTTAAAACAGCTTTCTGAAGTTTACAGAAAGATCCGCAACACTGCACGTTATATTCTGGGTAACCTTTATGACTTTAACCCGGATACTGATTCTGTTTCGGACGATCAGCTGGAAGAACTGGATCGCTGGGCTCTGGCAAGAATGGATGAGGTTGCAAAAGAATGTAACGAAGCTTATGATGAGTTTGAGTTCCATCTGGTTTATTATGCAATCCGCAACTTCTGCACCATCGACCTGTCCAACTTCTATCTGGACATCATCAAGGACAGACTGTATGTTGAAAAACCAGACTCTGTATCCAGACGTGCAGCTCAGACCGCTATCTACCGCATCCTGCGCGATATGACTCTGGTATTTGCTCCAATCCTTGCATTCACCTGCGAAGAGATCTGGGCTAACCTGCCAAAATCCAAAGATCACAATCCGGAAGCTTGCGTATTCAACGAAATGCCAAAAGGCAGCAAAGGTGATGAAACTGCTGAATTCATGGCAAAATGGGAGCGAATCCGCAATATCCGCGATGATGTCAACAAAGCACTGGAGAATGCAAGAAACCAGAAAGTAATCGGTAAATCTCTGGAAGCAATGCTGACACTGAAAGCTGACGGCGAACTGTATGACTTCCTCAAAGCAAATGAGGCAGTTCTGGAGCCAGTATTCATCGTAAGCCAGGTTGTTCTGGAAAAAGGTGAAGTTGCTGCTGCTACCGGAGAGGTAGAAGGTCTTCAGGTAACCGTTTCCAAAGCACACGGCGAAAAATGTGAACGCTGCTGGGCTTACAGCGATACAGTTGGCAAAGATGAAAAACATCCAACCCTCTGTGCACGTTGTGCAGCTATTATAGGCTAAGATTGATATTGCGGTGCAGGAAACAGATCTTCCTGCACCGCTTTTTGTGTTGTAGCAGAGGATGTTTGAACAGGAATGAAGGGAGGAATCCTATGTTAAACTATATCTGGTTGGGAATTGCAGCGCTGCTTGTTGCAGCCGATCAATTTGTAAAATTCTGGGCAGAAAGCTCGCTCAGTCAGGTCGATACCATCGCGCTGATTCCAGGTGTTTTTCACCTGACCTATGTGCAGAACTTTGGTGCAGCATTCAGCACACTGCAAAATCAAAGAACCCTGCTTGTATTGGGTACCTCGATTTTGCTGGTTTTGATTTTGGTTTTGCTTTTGATGCAGAAGATCCGTTCCCCATGGCTGGTATCCAGCTGGAGCCTGATTTTGGCGGGTGGTCTTGGCAACCTGATTGATCGTGTTTTCCGCACAGGCGGTTATGTTGTGGACCTGTTTGATTTTCGTTTGATTAACTTTCCTGTCTTTAACGTAGCGGATATCTGCGTTTGCTGTGGAACAGGGCTGCTGCTGATCTATATTCTGTTTATTGAGCGAAAAGAGCATCATCGCTTCGAGATTCGTCAGGAGGTCAAAAAATATGAGTAGCCCTCTTTGTCTGCAGGTAGAAGAGCAGCAAAACGGAGAGCGAATCGATAAGTTTTTGCAGGAATCCATTCCGGGGATGAGCCGGAGCCAAGCGCAGAAATGGATTGCGCAGGGCTTTGTGAAAATCGGAGAGGAACAGGCAGGGAAAAATGATAAGCTCAAATCCGGAATGAGCGTTTTTGTCATCCTGCCCGAATTAGCAGAGGACGCAGATGGAGAGATTGACTGGGAAGCAGTGCTGCATCCTGTTTGTGAGCCAAAGCCAAGCAATATTCCACTGGATATTGTATATGAGGATGAACATCTCCTGGTCGTCAATAAGCCCAAAGATATGGTGGTCCATCCGGGAGCAGGAAACGAAGAAGATACATTGGTTAATGCTCTTCTCTATCACTGTGATGGAAAGCTTGCAACCTGCAACGGAATAGAACGGCAGGGAATCGTGCATCGTATCGATAAGGATACCAGCGGACTTTTGGTCTGTGCAAAGGACGATGAAACTTATCAGGGATTAAGCCAGCAGATCCAGGCACATACCGTCGACCGTTTTTATGAAACGGTAGTTTACGGAAATGTTAAAGAGGAAGAGGGAACCATCGATCTTCCAATCGGCAGAAGTGCCAAGGAACGCAAGAAGATGGCAGTACGAAACGATTGCCGACAGCCGGATGGAAGCCTGATTGGGGCAAAAGAAGCGGTTACACACTATCAGGTCATCCGCCGTTATGATGGATTTACCCATCTGCGCTGCAAATTGGAAACAGGGCGCACCCATCAGATTCGCGTACACATGTCCTATATCGGCCATCCGCTGGCAGGGGATACGCTGTACGGCGGGTCGGACATCCTTCTGCGCCGTCACGCACTGCACTGCGGCATCCTTGCGTTTGCACACCCGCTGACAGGGGAGCCCCTCCGTGTGGAGTGTCCGCTGCCCGAGGATATGGCCGCCCTGGCCCGGCAGGAAAAGCTGCTGATGGGCTGGCAGCTGCACAGTCTGCCCTGCGGTGCAGACCCCACGTAAATTTGCTTCACACGGAAAGGAGCTTCCGTATTTTGAATCCCATCCAAACTGATCCCAATCCGAAAAACGATAGCATCACCGAACCCCCGGAGATGACCCCTGTAACGCGCTTTTCTCACTCATCGCAGGAAAAAAAGCGCAGCGATAACCGCCGCAAGGCAGCCCGTTACATGCAGGACCTGCACCGCCGCAACACTGTCGGCGATATGCTGTACATGGTCGGCTTCTGGGTCGAGTATGTTTTTGTCTGCGTAGGCCGCAGAGTGGGGGCTGTTGTGCGCGGCATCGGTGATACCGTGCTGAATCTGCTGCTCATTGTCCTGCGCCCGATTCTGATCGGTATTATCACGCTGATTGAGGACCTGACCAGCCCGTTCGTGCGGATGGCCTCTGGCATCCGTCATATCCGCGCCATCCCCGATACCCTCGTGGAGAGCGAGGATGGCGATGTGCGCCGTGCCAAGAAAAAATACCTTGCCAGCGGCATCCGAAAATACTCCATCGTTGTCTGGAACGCCATCACTTACATACTCCCGGCAGTTGCCGCAGCGGGGCTTGTGGTCCTGGTGCGCAGCGGGCTGGGGCTGCGCTTTGTGCTGAATGTGCAGGTGAACGGCGAGAACGTCGGTTACGTGGAGAGCGAGCAGGTGTTTGAAAACGCCCGTGAGGACGTGCAGTCCCGTATCAACACGGCCAAGCGTATGCTGCAGGCCTCCGGCTCTGCGGTGGAGGACACAAGCTGGGATGTCTACCCGACCTACTCGCTTTCCATCGGCAACCAGACGATGACCGAGAGCGAGATCGCCAACGCCATCCTGCGCACGGCCAGTGATGAGATCATCAACGGCACGGCTGTCTACGTCGACGATCAGCTGCTCTACGTCACCACCGAGGGCGACCACCTGCGCAGCTATCTGGAAAACATCAAGGCACCGTTTGAAAATGCGATGGACAGCAGCGTCTACACGGCGTTTGCCCACAACATCCGCCTCGTGGACGGTGTTTATCTGCAGGAGTCTGTCAGCTCCTACGCGGACGTCATCAACGCCCTGACCGAGGGCGGCGGCATCCACACCTATACAGCCGTCGACGGCGACACCGTCGAGAGCGTCGTCAACGCTACCGGCGTTTCGTTTGACTCTTTGGCGCAGATGAACCCCGAACTGCTGACGCTCGACCAGGAGATTCCTGCGGGCACGGTCATCACCACCGGTGCGTCCTCGGCAGAGCTCATCAAGGTCAAGGTCGTCCGCCGCGACACAGAAACTGTCGCCATCCCGTTCGACACCCAGAACACCGAGTCCGACCAGTATGATTTCGGCAAGGTCGTGACCCTGCAGGAGGGTGCAGACGGCTCCGAGGAGATCACCTACGAGACAACGATGATCGACGGCGCGGTCACGGACCGTCAGGCTGTGGCCTACAATGTGCTGCAGGCCCCGACCCCGGAAATCACCGTCACCGGCACGAAGCTGAAGAATGGCATGATTGCCAAGGTCGGCTCCGGCTCCTTCATCTGGCCTGTGCCGAATTATAAGTACGTCAGCCGCTGGATGGGCAACGGCCACCGCGGCGCGGACATCTGTGCTGCCTACGGCACGCCGATTTTGGCCTCCGACTCTGGCACGATCATTGCTGCAGGCTGGCATTATTCCTACGGAAACTATGTGGAGATCGACCACGGCAACGGCTACAAGACGCTGTACGGTCACATGTCCAGCATCGCTGTTTCTCAGGGGCAGGCCGTCACGCAGGGGCAGGTCATCGGCTATGTCGGCTCCACGGGCAACTCCACCGGCAACCACTGCCACTTTGAGATGTCCTATAACGGTGCGCTATTCAGCGCCTATACGCTGTTCTCGGGTATGTGATTTCCGGCGAAATTACGGTGCACGGTCAACATATCTTGTGCTGTTTCACAAAAATTTTGCAATTGCAGGGGACAGGCCTTTTCAATTAGCGCAAAATGTTGTATAATCTTAGAAAGTGTGTACTATAGGTCGGCCCTGTACAGAGGGTATACGAGCCGATTACCGCACAAAGGAGAGCTACACTTGGAAAAATACGTTATTCGCGGAGGTAAGCCGCTCGTTGGCGATGTCAACATTGGCGGTGCAAAGAACGCCGCGGTTGCCATACTCCCGGCCACGATCCTGGCCGGCGGGAAGTGCCTGATTGAAAACCTGCCCTGTATCAGTGATGTCATGGCGTCGCTGCAGATTTTGAGCGAGCTGGGTGCGAGCATCCGCATGGTCAGCCGCAGCACCTACGAAATCGACACGTCGCATTTGGACAGTACCGAGGTATCCAATGAACTGTCACGCCAGATGCGCGCAAGCTACTACTTTCTCGGCGCATTGCTGGGCCGCTTTGGTTCCGGTCAGGTCGCCATGCCGGGCGGCTGCAATCTCGGCCCGCGCCCGATTGACCAACACCTGAAAGCCTTCACCGCCTTTGGTGCAGAGGATTCCGTGGAGTACGGCCAGATCCACGTCAGGTCGGAGCATCTGGTCGGCGGGCACGTCTTTTTTGACACGGTCTCCGTCGGTGCCACGATGAACGCTATGCTGGCCGCTGTCCTGGCCGAAGGCACGACGATTCTTGAAAACGTGGCCCGTGAGCCGCACATTGTCGATTTGGCCAATTTCCTGAATATGATGGGTGCAGACGTACACGGCGCCGGTACCGACGTCATCAAGATCCACGGCGTCAAGGAGATGCACGGCTGCAACTACTCCATCATTCCCGACCAGATCGAGGCCGGCAGCTATATGGTGGCCGCCGCTATCACGAAGGGGGACATCACGCTGCACAACGTTATCCCGAAGCACATGGAGCCCATCACCGCCAAGCTGCGCGCGGCCGGCTGCGAGGTGGAGGAATTCGACGACGCGCTGCGTATCCAGCGCACCGGCGAGCTGAAGCCGCTCAAGCTCAAGACTATGCCGCACCCCGGCTTCCCCACGGATATGCAGCCGCTGATGACTGCACTGCTGACGCTGGCAAAGGGAACCTCCATCGTGACGGAGGGCATCTGGGAGAACCGCTTCCGCTATGTGGATGAGCTGATCCACATGGGCGCAAACATCCAGGTCGACGGCCAGGTCGCTGTCATTGAAGGCGTGAAGGAGCTGCATCCCGCGCCGCTGCGCGCTACCGACCTGCGCGCCGGTGCCGCCATGGTCATGGCTGCTCTGGCCGCCAACGGCGTGAGCGAGGTCGACGAGACCATCCACATTGAGCGCGGCTACGAGAACATCGTAGAAAAGCTGCAGGCTCTGGGCGCGGACATCCGCCGCGTCGAGATTCCGGCCAATGCAGTGAGCCGGGCAATCTAAAAGGAACCTTGGGCCGCTGACCGGGCGGCCCAATTTTTATGGAAAGCGTTAGGACAAACGAATGGCATATTTTACCACCCTGTATTCCGGCTCCTCCGGCAACTGCGCGCTGATCCGCAGTGAGGACAAGTATCTGCTGATCGACATGGGCAAGAGCTGCCGCACGACTCTGACCGCGCTGAAATCCCTGGGTCTGGCGGTCAGCGACTGCGTCGGCATCCTCGTCACGCACGAGCACTCCGACCACGTCTCGGGACTGGATACCTTTTTGAAAAAGCACCCCGTCCCGCTGTACGGATGTGCCGATACGCTGGATACGCTGGCCTCCCGCGGCACGATTCCGCCCGCGGTGGAGGCAATCCCCGTGGACGGTCAGACGCTGGAAATCGGCAGCTTCACGGTGACGAGCTTTCCCACCAGCCATGATGTGCCCTGCTGCGGCTACCGCATCCGCACACCGGAAGGCCGCGTCATGGCGTTCGCCACCGACCTCGGCTACCTGACGCCCGTCGTACAGGACAACCTGATGGGCTGCGATCTCGTCGCGCTGGAGGCCAACTATGACGCATTCAGCTTGCACGGCGGGCCGTACCCGTATTATTTGAAGGTGCGCATCGCCAGTGACCGCGGCCATCTGGACAACAAGGCCTGTGCGGCGGAAATTCTGGACCTGATCCAGGACGGCTGCAAAAAGTTTGCGCTCTGCCATTTGAGCCAGACAAACAACTCACCGGAGCTGGTCATGACCACCGTCTATAATGTGCTGCTGGCCGCGGGCATCCAGCCCGGACGGGACGTGCTGATTCAGGCCCAGTCCCGCAGTGAGGTCAGCCCGTATATTGAATTTTGAGCGGGGGAGCCTATGCAGAATATTGATTTGATTGCCATTGGCAAGATGAACGCCGCCTACTTTGCGCAGGGCGTGGCCGAATACCAGAAGCGCCTCGGCGGCTTCTGCAATTTCCGTATTATCGAATTGCCCGAGGTGCAGATTGCCGACAAGAACGCCAGCGACAGGCAGATTGCCAAAGCGCTGCAAAAGGAGGGGGAGGCTATCCTGGCCAGCGTGCGCAGGGGTGCATATCTCGTTGCGCTCTGTGTCGAGGGTAAGCAGGTATCCAGTGAGGATCTGGCGGCTATGATTGCAGACCGCGCCATGAGCGGCGCAGGGGATATGGCGTTTGTCATCGGCTCCTCCCACGGTCTGGACGACAGCGTCAAGCGCGCCGCACAGGCCCGCATCAGCCTGGGACGCATCACGCTGCCGCACCAGCTGGCGCGTCTTGTTTTGACCGAGCAGCTCTACCGCGCCTGCACGATCAACGCAGGAATGAAATACCACAAGTAAGAAACGCTTTGCCGAATCGGTAGGGGCGGATTCCATATCCGCCAGCAGGCGTTTTCGCCGCTGCAAGCGGAAAGTTTGCTCCCTGTAGGGGCCGATGCTCGCATCGGCCCGCAAATCACAGCCAAAAAAATGCCCCGCATGGAGTTTTCATCTCCATGCGGGGCTGTTCAGTTACATATCAATAGTGCAGCAGATCCAGAGAATCCTGGTACGGGGTCTCGGTGGCGACCTTCATGGTGGCCTCATTCTTGTACTTGTTCAGCATAGCAACGCTCTTGGCGGGGTCAGCCAGCGTACCGGCACCGGCAATGCAGCCGCCGGGGCAGGCCATGCCTTCCAGCAGGTAGCCGTTGTACTTGCCAGCCTTAGCCATCATCATCATCTTCTTGCAGTCGGCCAAGCCTTGGGCGCTCATTACCTTGACCTCGCGGTCCGGGTCCATCTTCTTGATGGCGTTGACAACCGCCTGTGCGACACCGCCGGAGGCCGCAAAGCCGCGGGCGTCTGCACTGGCGCTGTTGAAGGCATCCTCCGGGTTGTCCGGCAGGTCGGCAAAGTTGACAGCCTTGGCCTCAAACAGACCCATCAGCTCCTCGAAGGTCAGGACGAAGTCGACCTCACTGCGGACGGAACGGCGGCTGGCCTCCAGCTTCTTGGCGGCGCAGGGGCCGATAAAGCAGATACGGGCGTTGGGCTTTTCCTTCTTGATGAGGCGGGCGGTCAGGACCATGGGGGTCATGGCCATGCTGATGCACTCGGCCTGCTGGGGGAACAGCTTCTTAGCCATCACGCTCCACGCGGGGCAGCAGGACGTCCCCATGAACGGGATCTTGGCGGGAACCTCTTCCATGAAGTCCTTCGCCTCGTCGATGGTGCACAGGTCGGCACCGATAGCGACCTCGGCCACATCGGCAAAGCCCAGCAGACGCATGGCCTCCTTCAGCTTGGAGGGGGTCATGCCGGGGAACTGGTTGATGAAGGCGGGGGCCACGATGGCAACGACCTCATCACCGCGCTTGATGGACTGGATCAGCTGGAAGATCTGGCCCTTGTCAACGATAGCGCCGAACGGGCAGTTGACAAGGCACATGCCGCAGGAAACGCACTTATCGTAATCGATCTCGGCACGGCCATGCTCGTCGGAGTGGATGGCACCCATGCCGCAGGCCGCAGCGCAGGGGCGCTCGGTCTTGACGATGGCGCTGTAAGGGCAGCTGTTGACGCAGCGGCCGCACTTGACGCAGAGGCTCTGGTCAATGTGGCTCTTGCCGTTGCGGAAGCTGATGGCGTGCTTCGGGCAGACCTCCTGGCAGGGGTGCGCCAGGCAGCCCTGGCACATGGCCGTGACCTTGATGACCTTCTCCGGGCAGGCGTTGCAGGCAAACTTGATGACATTGATCAGCGGCGGCTCGTAGTACTTGTCTGCAATGACGCTGTGCTCCAGACCCTCGCTGGCGGGCACGCTCTCATCCAGCGGACGCAGGGACATGCCCATGGCCAGACGGACGCGCTCGGAGATGATGGCTCTCTCCAGGAAGATGCTGCTGCGCAGAGATTTTTCCTCACCGGGAATGATCTTGAAGGGCAGCTCACGCATCAGCTTTTCGTAGTCGGAAAGCTCGTTGACCTCATAGGCCATGCGGGCAACCTCAGTGAACACCTTGCGACGGATATCCGTTACGGGGGTGTAAATGCCTCTCATTATAATTGCTCCTTTGTTTTGCTCTGTTTGCTCCAAAAGTGACGTATCAGCGGGTACACCCGCTCCTGTTAAAATTTTACCAAAAATCCATACTTTTTGCAAGAGGGCAGGCAACAAAAAACAGGAAAATCTCTGTAAAATCCAGAGATTTCCCTGCAGTATGGATGCAATATCTCTTGCGGCGCGGCGGCATCTCCGGCTTGCAGGGGCGGATGCCTGCATCCGCCCGCGGGTTGATGCAAGCATCGCCTCCTACATCGAGCATGAATAACGTCGTTGCAACAATCAATATAAATCAAACGATCTCCGCCCTGCACCGTTTCCCGTCCCAGGCACCCAGCGTGACCTCCACAATGTCGCCGGTCTTGTGCCCGGGTGCGCTGACCAGCACAGGCAGGTACTGCTTCGTGTAGCCGGTGAACAGTGTGGCGGACAGCGGCGTTTCCAGCAGCACGCTGGCTTTGCGGCCCTGCATAGCGGCTGCTTCGGCAGCGCGTACCTCCTCCACAGCGGCGGTCATGCGGCGGCTGCGGGCCTCCTTCTCATGCTCGGGCAGCTGGTCGGCAAAGTCGTAGGCTGCCGTCCCTTCGCGGCGGGAGTAGGGGAACACATGCACCTTCAAAAACCTCATTCCCGTCACAAAGGCCATGCTGGCTTCAAAGTCATCCTCCGTCTCGCCGGGGAAGCCTACGATGACATCGGTGGTAAAGCTGACGTTGTCCGCACCGAATGCCGCGCGCAGCTTGGCTGCAATATCGCCGTACTGGGCCGTCGTGTAGGGGCGGCGCATGGCGCGCAGCGTCTTGTCACAGCCGCTCTGCAGGCTTAAATGGAACTGCGGGCAGAGCTTCTTTACGGCGGCCATGCGGCGGATGTCGTCATCGTGCAGCATGTCGGGGTCAAGGCTGCCCAGCCGGATGCGCTCAATGCCGGGCACCTCGGCGGCTTTTTCGATCAGCTCCACCAGGCTCGTACCGCTGTCGGTGCCGTAGCTCGGCAGGCTGATGGCCGTCAGCACGACCTCCTTATACCCGGCGTCGGCCAGGCGGCGCAGTTCCTCCAGCACGCTCGCCTCATCGCGGCTGCGCACCGGACCGCGGGCGCGCGGAATAACGCAGTAGGCGCAGCGGCGGTTGCAGCCGTCCTCAACCTTGACAAAGGCGCGGGTGTGCTCGGCAAACTTATCCATGGGCAGCTCTTCAAAGCGCTCGCCCTTCTCGTGGGGGCGGATGTCGACGACGCGCTCCTCCTCACCGTTCAGCACCTTCTGCACGTCGGTCAGAATCGCGTGACGGTTGCCGGAGCCGGTCACAACGTCCGCCTCAGCGATCTCGGCGGCCTCGTCCGGGAACGCCTGCGGGTAGCACCCTGTCAGCACGGTCACAGCGCCGGGGTTCTCGCGCTTGGCACGGCGCAGCCATTTGCGGCTCTTCTGGTCGCCGAAGTTCGTCACGGTGCAGCTGTTGACGATGTAGACATCCGCACCTTCTTCATTGGAGACAACGGTGTAGCCGTTTTCCTCAAACAGCTGGGCCAGCGCGCCTGTTTCATTCTGGTTTACCTTGCAGCCCAAGGTGTAAAAAGTTACCCGCATGGTGTACGATTCCTTTGCTTTTATAAATAGTAGACACATATGATTTATTATAATAGAATCCGGCCAAAAGCGCAATACTAATTCCGCACAGAGCAGCATATCGTAGTACAAAAGCGATTTCCGCCGGAGGTGTGCTGCCATGAAAAAACGTGCCGTGACCCTGCTGCTCTGCCTGGTGCTGGTGGTGCTTTCGCTGCTGCGCGGGTTTGCCGCGTCCGCTGCGGGCATCATCCCGGCGACCAACGCTGACTTTGACGTGCCCTGCGCGGCGGCCATCCTGATCGACGAGGACTCCGGCACGGTGCTTTATGAGAAAAACGCCGATGCCCGGCGCCCGATTGCCTCCATCACCAAGGTCATGACACTGCTGTTGGCGTTTGAGGCCCTCGAGGCGGGCAAGATACACCTTGACGATTTTGTCCCCGTCAGTGAGCACGCCTACCACATGGGCGGCAGTCAGATCTGGCTCGAGCCCGGCGAGCAGATGACGCTGGACGACATGCTCAAGGCCATCTGCATTTCCAGCGCCAACGACGCCGCAGTGGCCGTGGCTGAGTATGTCGGCGGCAGCGAAACCGCTTTTGCGGAGATGATGAACGTCCGCGCGTATGAGCTCGGCATGACGAATACCCACTTTGTCAACGCCTGCGGGCTGGACGAGGCAGGGCACCTTTCCACCGCGCGGGATGTCGCCCTGATGAGCCGCGAAATGCTTCTGCACCACACCGAGGTGCGGGACTACTGCTCGATCTGGATGGACACACTGCGCGGCGGCGCGACCCAGCTCGTCAACACCAACAAGCTCGTGCGCTTTTACCCCGGCGCGACGGGGCTCAAG
>OHBE01002301.1_pt1 | contig 14383 bp, 11 predicted proteins | sample 1577231 | NCBI WGS metagenome assembly OHBE01 (sample SAMEA3541506, study PRJEB24748) | human gut metagenome | biome: human gut; feature: human-associated habitat; material: faeces | place: China | collected 2012
GCGGCGTCGCATGCCGGTTGCGGAAAGCGCCGTCGCGGTAATTGGGCGACTTCCGATAAAAGTTGCTCCATCCGTTGCAACACGATCCCTTTCTCCGCCAACCGTTCCGTACTATTATGCCCTCCGGCATACAACCTAAAATCAAAACCCAAGGTTTCTGCCACTTCCGCATCATGCAGCGTATCTCCGACCATAACCGTCTCACCCGGAACAATCGGGAACATCTGTAACATCTCCATGCCTCGTGCCACCTTACCATCCGCATAAATATTATTTGACCCGCAAACACCCTCAAAATATTCACGAATACCAAATCGCTCTAGCATTCCTATCAATAAATCTTCTTTCAATGCGGATAATACATATTGGCGTATGCCCTTCCTCTTTATCCCTTCCAGCACGGGAATAATCCCGGGTGTCAATTCCACTTTTTCCGCCAAATCATTATAAATATTCACGAAATCTCTCGATACCTCCTCCCAATCATCCTGACTAAAATCAAACCCAATCGATTCATAATAAGGCTTCACGGGAAATCCGAAAATAGACCGGTATTCCTCTACCGTCAACTTCCCCAAATGTTTCCGCTCCAACATCACGTTAATCGTATCCACGCTAATCTTCACGTCGTCCAACAACGTCCCATTCCAATCCCAAACCACATTCTTGTATCTCATATCATTCATTATTTCAACATTTAGACGGTCACCACATCACGTGCAAACCTTTCCCGACAAAGATAATCATTTCCTGTTCGAATTGAAAAAATAGAATCCGAAGGGGCTCGATTCATGTAAAACAAGTAATCAAACCAATTTCATAGTTAATGTAATAATCATCATGTTATTATTCACTTATACAAATATTAACATCCTCTATACAATTACAATTTTTTTATCATCATAATAGGAGCGGAATGAGACAGGAATGGGAGCGGAATGGGAGCGGCTTACTTTATGATAACAACATGATAAAATCAAAATAACATTATTTTACATTAATTCAAAATAAACTCTTGTTAAACATTGTCAAACCGACATGGCATTCCGGTCATCTCCCGTCACACGGGATACGGGCTCAATTACTTGTTTTCTTCGGGATGAAATGCCTCGATTCCCGTCCATCCCAATCGTTGACGAGCCACGTTTTCCGGAAATATTCGATAAACCACATCAGCCTCACTTCCCAATGTCCCGTCAGCATTAAATAGTTCCACGTGCATTTTCGCTAAACGGGAAGTTTGTTCCACGATGCGGGAACGCAGAAATAGTTCTCCCCGATCTGAATAGACCGTAGCACGATACTTCGTAGTCAATTCAACCGTGACTCCCGCACTTTTCACTTTCGCAAAAACGTTCCAACACGCGATTTCATCCATCAATGTTGCCTGTATTCCACCATGCAACACGTGAAAAAAACCTTGAAATTCGGGACGGGGCATCCAATGGCAAGTTATGTATTCCCCCTCTTCATAGAATTCACAGCGCAAGCCATGCTCATTCCCGGATGCACAACCAAAACAATTATACCCCTCGTGTTGTTCGTAAGCGTTATATAGTTTTTTCCTTTCCATCTTCTGATAAAAAAAGGGACGTGGTCGCGTCCCTCATGATAAATTGTCTAATATTTTTACAAATTGCTATTAATCAGCTTAGCACAAGCTTCCATTTCCTCTTTCGGGAATTGTTTCTTCGGGTTAGAGAAATTCAACTCATTACCTTCAACCAAAGGAACCAAGTGAATATGAGCGTGCGGGACATCCAATCCTACTACAGCCACTCCCACTCGTTGGCAGGAAATACTCTTCTTAATTGCTTTGGCCACCTTTTTGGCAAATACCATCATCCCGGCTAATTCTTCATCCGACAGGTCAAATAAATAGTCTTCTTCTCTCTTCGGGACCACTAACGTGTGTCCCTTTTGCATGGGATTTATATCCAAGAATGCATAATAATGTTCATCCTCGGCCACCTTGTAAGATGGAATCTCCCCGTTAATAATCATCGTGAAAATTGAAGCCATGATCTATTTAAGATTTAAAATTTTAGATTTTAGATTGCCAGCTCCGCTGGCCTTCATTTTCAATTAAATGGAAATGTCCATAATCTCAAACTCCATCGTCCCTGCCGGTACTTGAACTTCTACCTTATCGCCTAACTTTTTACCGATCAACGCTTTTGCGATTGGAGTCGTGATCGACAACTTACCTGCCTTGAAGTCAGCTTCACTTTCTGACACCAAAGTATAAGTCATCGTAGCTTTTGTTTTTATATTTTTGATTGTCACTTTATTTAATATCTGAACTTTTGACGTATCGATTTGTGACTCGTCAATGATCCGACAGTTCGAAATTACATCTTGTAGCTGAGCGATTTTAGCCTCCAATAGCCCCTGGGCATCTTTCGCTGCATCATACTCTGCATTCTCGGAGATATCTCCTTTCTCAATGGCTTCTCCAATTGCCTTAGAAATCTTAGGGCGCTCTACATTCTGCAGATTGTCCAGTTCATCCTGCAATTTTTTCAGCCCTTCTTTAGTTACATAAGATACCTTCTTTGTCATAATTATTATATTAAGATATTGATTTATACATAAAAAAATAAATGACACTTATCCTCCAATAAGTGCCTTTATCTAGTTAAGAATTCCATCATATCTGGAATCCTCACCTCCTGAAGACAAAATTAGGACCTTTTTTTGAATAAAACAATTTTTCCCTACAAATATTTTTAATTTAAAAACTTACTGCCATTTATCTGATACAGCAAAAACTATCTTCCCCTCTCTACGAGCAGATAAGAAAAGATTGATTAAAAAATATTTTATTTCACTTTTCGATATCACAGCACAAAATCACTAAAAAATACGATCAAGGCAAGTAATCTTCCCGAATATTTTGCATTGCTGCAAACAAATTACTCCGAGCATGAGGAGAAATTGCTTCCATTTGATCAAGCAATTTACTCACGGCATCCCGGTTAGTCGCTTTCTCGTGGGGACAATGTTTTTTCTGCTTTTTAAATTGTCTCATTTCTGCATAACGTGAAGTCTCGTCATTCGAAAGATAGATTAACGGACGAATAAGCGTAAAAGTATTCTTGAACATTTCCAACCGGGCAGGCATACTGCAAATCGTCCCATTGAACATCATGCTCATCAAAAGGCTCTCCACGGCATCATCCCGGTGATGCCCCAATGCTAATTTTTTACAATCATATTCTTTGGCAATATCAAAAAGCATTTTACGCCGGTGCCATGAACACACGAAGCAAGCTGGTTTCTTGGGATTCACGGTAGTATCTACCCGAATAGTACGATAAACATACTCTACCCCCAAACGCTCACAAAATTCCCTCAAATACTCGCCATCCACTTCATAAGCAACATCCTCTACCGCAATATGAGCCGCAATAACCGTGTAATTTTGCTTCGGATCCTTGGCTCGCATGGCCAATACCTCTAATAGCGCCAACGAATCCTTACCACCCGATACGCCCACCAAAATCCGATCCCCATCCTCTATTAAATGATAGTCATGTATCGCTTTCCCTACCTTTCGAAAGAAATCCCGGGTAAATACTTTATCTTGTTTTTCACCTGTTATCATTCTCTTCTATGTATAATTTCTCTACCTCTGTTGTCATGTACTTTTGGTTCCGGTCATTCGAGTTAGGATTCTCCCGAGCGAGCAATCCCATTTCTATTAATTTTGTAATATATAGTCTAACGTTCTTTGAATTTCAAGACTTTCCCCCCCCCGCCAATATTTTATCCTGCAAACATGAGTCCATATAGTTATGATTTACTTCTTTCATGCAAATTTAAGAATTCCACGCCACATATTGTTGCTCTCTCGCAAATATTTGTAAATTTGAACCTTTAATCTAAAAACACAGTCTATTATGCTAAAAAAAGTCCCGCATACTTACACCATTGTATTCTCGATCATTATTATTTGTGCTATCCTAACGTGGATTATCCCGGGTGGAGAATATGCCCGAGAATCTGTCGATGTTAATGGCGTAGAACGAACCGTGATCGTGAACGATTCATTCCATGAGGTTGCAAAAAGCCCGCAAACATGGCAAGTGTTTTCAGCTCTTTTCAACGGGTTCGAAAAACAAGCCGGAATTATCGCTTTTATCCTAATCATCGGGGGTGCTTTCTGGATTATGAATAACAGCAAAGCTATCGACGTGGGTATTTTTTCCTTCTTACGTTCCACCCAAAAACTGGAACATATCGGAATTATCCGTAAACTAGGTGTCAATAATATCATCATCACGATGGTTATGCTCTTGTTCAGTTGTTTCGGGGCTATTTTCGGCATGAGCGAGGAAACGCTGGCTTTTGTCATTATCATCGTTCCTTTGGCCATATCCATGGGGTATGATTCTCTCACCGGAGTATGTATGGTCTATGTCGCCGCCCATGTTGGATTCGCAGGTGCTATCCTTAATCCCTTCACGATCGGGATCGCACAAGGATTATCAGACCTGCCGTTATTTTCCGGTTTCGAGTACCGGGTTTTCTGTTGGGCTATCCTTAACGTAATCATGATTACCTGGGTGTTACGCTATGCGGCGAAAGTCAAAAAGAATCCTAAAGCCTCACTCGTGTATAACCTAGATAGCCATTGGAGACAAGAAAAAGTAGACAATACGCAAGAAATTGAATACAAAAGTTACACCTCATCCTGGGTGGTCTATCTTTTTATTCTTACCGGACTTGTACTTTTCTCCTGTTATTTTCCCCGTACAACGTTATCCATTGGGGAACACTCCAGCCTAACCACATTTGTTGTCCCGGCATTAACCATACTATTTGCCCTAATCGGATATTTTTCTTTACGCAAATCTTTTCACTTCTTTATCTTAACAATTCTAGGCTTCACGATTCTTTTCCTAATTGTAGGAGTAATGGGTTACGGATGGTATCTGCCTGAAATATCCGGATTATTTCTTGCCATGGGAATCCTTTCCGGTTTTGCAGCAAAAGAAAATGCAGATAATATTGTCAAGCTTTTTATTGCTGGAGTGAAAGATATTCTTTCTGCCGCACTAGTGGTTGGTTTGGCCGGAGGTATCATCATTGTTTTACAAGAAGGTCATATCATCGACCCGATCCTTCACTCACTGGCAAGCTTGATGAGTGAGGCTGGGCGTGTACTTTCACTAGGTATCATGTATTTGATCCAAACCATGATCAACATCATCATCCCATCAGGTTCTGCCAAAGCAGCCCTTACCATGCCCATCATGGCTCCTTTTTCCGACGTGATCGGGTTATCCAGACAAGCTACCGTGATGGCTTTCCAATTCGGAGATGGGTTCACGAATATGATCACCCCGACTTCCGGCGTATTGATCGGAGCTTTGGGAATTGCCCGTATCCCTTACGATATTTGGGTGAAATTTTTCTGGAAATTTATCCTGCTACTTGTCATTATCGGTTTCGTACTATTAATTCCCACCGCAACCATGCAGTTGAATGGGTTTTAATGAAAAAGAGTAGCTTGAGCTACTCTTTTTCATTCATCCCAGAAACACACAATGTCCAAGCATGTTCACAAGCCGGATTCTTCACGAAAGACGGCGGTAGCGTCACCAACACACCATTTCCCACTCGCTTATAAGACAAATTCCCTTTATATCCCAACAACGAGATTTTAGCTCCTTTAGCCGGATTGATACTATACAGCATAATTTGCGCAGGAGGATTCACTTCATTCTCGTCATTCAAATAAATGGCATATACTTTTCCGTTATTCTTATGCTTCGTGTAACAAATCTTGGCTTCTTTATAAGGAGCAATCGGGCGAGTTTCATAGATCGCCTCCCCGTTAACCTTCATCCAAACACCCATCTCCTTCATAATCTTGATTCCTTCCGGCGGAATCTCCCCGTTACCATCCACGCCCACGTTTAGCAAGAAATTTCCTCCTTTACTAACAATATCCACGAGATAATGTACCAGTTCCCGGGTTGATTTATATTTATCTCCCGGTAAATAAGACCACTGATTTGCCATCGTCATACAAGTTTCCCACGGGTAATCCCACGGTTTTTCGGGAATCTTTTGTTCCGGAGTACGGTAATTCTCGTATTTCCCGCCAATCCAACGGTCAACAACAATCAATCCAGGTTGATACCCTCGTGCCATCTCTACAATTCGATCCATTTTGATATCCTGATCCCGATTTTCCGGTGCAACCCATCCCCCGTCTAACCAAATAATATCCACCTTCCCGTACCCGGTCATCAACTCTTTTATCTGGTTATACGTGAAATCACAAAACTTCTCCCACATCCACGGGTGATTCTTGATTTTGTAATTCACGTTACGATCACCGTGTTGCCAACGATCCGACCAATAATAAGGACTATTCCAATCCGGTTTCGAAAAATATGCCCCGATCATAAAATCCCGCTTTTGGAACGCACCAAACAATTCTTTCAGTATATCCGGATTAGGTGCCGTATGATACGGACATTCCGAGGAAGTAATCTTATAATCCGTTTCTTTCGTATCCCACATACAAAAACCATCATGATGCTTCGTCGTGAATACAAAATATTTCATCCCGGCCTCTTTTGCCAGATCAGCCCAATATTCCGGGTTAAACTTCACCGGATTAAACGTCTTCTTCAGATTCACGTAATTCCGGTAATATTCATCATAAGAAATTATCGTGTCCCGCTGAATCCAATCTACATCTTCCGTGCAAATTGTCCACGACTCGCAATACCCTTTTTGACTATACGGTCCCCAATGCACGAAAAAACCGAATTTCAAATCCTGCCATTGTTCCAATTTCACCTTTACCGCCGGGTCTTGCTCTTGATAATATTCCATACCTTCGTACTGGGCCTTTAACAAGGTATACCACGATACCAGTATCATGCACAAAAATAATCTTCGCATACTCTATTTACTTTTAACATATTACACAACTCTGCAAAGATAAAAAAAGAGGGAGACAAAACTCCCCCTCTTTACACAATATCATGATACCCTTATCACTTTAATCGTTCCTCTACAAAAGCCCTCAATTTCTCACCTCTCAAATTCTTCGCTATAATCCGGTTATTCTCATCCAACACGAATATGGTTGGCACCCCGTCAATATTATACAATTTAACGATCTCCCCTTTCCAACCTTTCAAATCAGAAAGATGTAACCATGTCAACCCGTCTTTCTTGATCGCTTCCAACCACTTATCCTTTTTCTCGTCCAAAGAGACACTTATCACAGCCAAGCCTTTATCTTTAAATGAGGCATACAATTTAACCATATTCGGATTTTCCATCCGACATGGACCACACCAAGAAGCCCAAAAATCAATAATCTTCAATTTCCCTTTCACGTCGTACAAAGCGACTTCTTCCCCTTCCGGAGTCTGCAGCGTGAAATCCGGAGCGACAGCATTTACATCGACCCCTTCCAATGCCTGAATTCGAGCTGCCACTAACCTACCTGGACCTGTTGCCTTTGCTTTATCTGTCAGACTCGCATAGCACTCTTTCAAGCGATTCAAATCCATACGCTCCATCCCAGCCGTTTGAATATAGGCTGCAAACACGTTATCTTTATTCCTCTCCAACACTTCTCCCAAACGAGATTGGGCATCCGCCATCACTTGCTCCAGTTTTTTCTGCAATTCACTTGCCGTGCGGTAATGCTTTGCCTCACTCGCCTCCTCCAACTTTGTTCGGGCAGCCTTAATCTTTTCGTTTTCTTCGGCAACAATTCCTTGGTATGCTATTAACTCACTCTGTAATTTTCCTCCTTTAATCACGCTTTTACCAGATTGGAACAATTCCATCTCGTAAGGGGCATCCGAATCCAAAATAAAAACAAAGCCCCCACCATACCCTTCCACATAAATCAACGCAACACAAGGTTCATTCATTTCTCCTTCCACCACGAACTTTCCTTCCCGAATATCTCCTTGCCCCAGCGTATCCACTCGATCCACCAATTGGGTAATCACTATCATTCTGCCCGATGGCATCTCCGGTATCTTCCCGTTAATCGTAAACTTCTTTCCTTCCCCGAAAGATAATCCGGGGAAAAGGAAAAAAGTCATTATAAACAATTGACTAAATAACTTGTACATATCTATTGAATTACTCTCATTACTGTTGTAAAAATCAAATCTTTTATCTCCCCAAAACCGGTAAATGTGTGCGACGTCACGAAATCTCCTGCCTCATCTAGAATAACCTCATGCAATTCACCAGCACCAGCCGCATTCACAACAATTCCCAAACAACGATACGGGGAAGAATTATCCGGGAAAGAAGCATCAACGTCAGACCTGAACTTTAATTTCGTAATCACGTCCCCCGCATCATACAATTCTATCGACTCTTTACTTACCGTGTTAAACAAAAACACCTTACTCTCCTTCGTGTAAAAGAACTGTTCAGCATAAGCAGAAGATGTAGCAAAACAAGTATTCTGGTCAAATCCGAGTTCTCCCAGATTCACCCTCTTCACCTTAATCGGAGATTCGTCTGCTCTCATTGATTTTTCTTTGTCACTAGCCTCTATATAAAAAACATAGCTGGTATCCGCCATCACGCCAATAGCCGTTGCACCAGTTTCCTCTGATCCCGAAGTAATCCCTTGACCTAACCACAAAATCTCCATAAGATGAGTCACCCCATCAACCTCCTCGGACAATCCTTCAACCGGGAAATCGCTTATCTCTACCGTATTCGACTCAACTGCATTCTGCGGGTAACTCCCATCGGGACTTGGAATATCGTAACACCGGTTTTCAGCAGGATTAAACGACATGAATTTTCGATTCATTTTATCCCAAATCGTGGTAAACCCACTTCTACTCATATAAATTTTATCGATCACGTAATTCTGCACATCAGCTTCTGTCAAACCGGTAAAATAATATCCACTTCCTCCCGAATGATAAAATTTGCCATTATTATCCACCGCAATAGCATACCTGCTCATCGGGTGAGATTCACTATAAACTAAATTACTGGGATTAGCGCCAGGGGCAAATAACGATCTGGAATCTTTCCTGTCTTCCAACACGAAAGGCAACATCAAAGCAACAGAATCACGCTGAACGACATACAAACTTTCACACTTATCCATTCCATCCGAAAGAGTAAGGAAATTCACGTACGACAAAGCCTCCGCTTTTTGAAATCGTTCCCTATTCCACAAATCTTTATAAGCATCATAACTGATGATCGGATTCGTTGAATCCGGTTCTTCCACCGTAGATAACTTTCTGTCATTTTCCGGTCCATTCAAGATAAACCATGAATTCACAAACGGAACTTTAGTCGTCATGATAAAATCACGATAATGATCAACTCCCGTTCTCTTATCACTCAAGCGGAATTTGACATTATATTTAGTTGCTTGCTTCGGAGGGTAAGCCAGTTCCAATTCTTTCGTAAACACACTATCAACAACATTCTCAGAACCCTCCTTATACGCCACCGTCCACAAATACTCCACATTATCCTCTCCTTCTACCATACTTTGAGTAAAAACCGGGGAATAAGTTACCTTTAATTCTTCCTGTGCCGGTTGACGATATTCATACCTATACGAGTTACCTTCCTCCACAACAATCGGGGTTGGCATAAACATAAGTCCATCAATCGTATTTATTTCTTTGTAGTCGTAATTCCCTTTATCATCATAACATCCGACAAGAAACCACGCAACAAATCCGACTATAAATATTAATCTTTTCATTGTTTTTCTATTTTATAAACCATAGAATAATCTTTCTTTCATATAACAGGGAACTGCTCAAACGGTAATGGATCATTCGGATGTTCAGCGTTATATTGGTCATAGGCATCCCGCAAGCGTTGGTTCGTTCCTCTCTCGTCCTCTACCCACCACCAACCGAAATAGTTATAATCATATCCTAAAGCCTCCTTCATAAATTGATCTTTAGCCATAGAATATTCCCCAAGCATATGTTCAAAAGTACTCCACCAAACAGGAGCCGGCGGTTCCGGGAATGTAAAATCTTTCTCCTCTCCGGGATGCGAAGCGTTGTATTCATTCAAAGCCTCAAGTAAAACAGCAATATCAGAACTCCAATCAGCCCAAGGATCATACAATTTTCCCAAAATGGTTACCATGAATGCATACTTGTCCTCGCTGAAATCTCCAACAACACTCGCATCCCATTGAGACGGCTGTGGATACCGATTACTCAATAACACTTGATACTCACTCTTCTCCTTCGCTCCCAACTCCAAGGAAGGATCCGAATTCTCCTCATCCAAAACAATTCCAATCGTGTAATTTACACGGGCTACCGGATTCAACACGTACACTTCTACCGTATCTCTCAGCTGCCCGGCACGGAACACGTACGAAGGTTCAAACTCCAAAAAAGTTTTTGCCACTTCATCCGTACCTTCTGCCACCACCGCCTTTAACCGAAATTCTCGATCATAATCCACGGCGTGTCCCATCATGGATAAATTCAACTGTATCTTCTTTTTCAACAAAGAATCACCGGTATACCGTCTCTGCGTGTAATAACCACCTTCACCCGGGATCCCGGAATACCACGTCGTATCCGTTCTATACTCTTGCATAAAATCAACCGTCACTCTCATTTTATTCGTGTCATAATCGAATTGTAAGCCATCCCGTTCTATCGAATAGCCGAGAATCTCCTTTTCCTGACACGCCGCTAAAGAGAATAACAAAACACTTATAATAACATATATATTTCTCATATTCTATACTTTGCGTTTAAATGATTACTCAGCCTCTCCATATGTTTTTTCGTCATCCGGAACCGGTAACACGTAAGCTGAAAAATTCTCCACGGGACAACGGTAGAAAGTTTCCATGTTATGCCTCTTCAGGAAGTAAAAATACTGTCCTTCAGCAAAAAACTCTTTCTGATACTCTTTATTCAATTCCTCCAAACGTTGCTCTTCGGTCACATTCGTACCGACATCATATGCCCGAGAAATACCTCTGGCATTCTTCACCGCATTAATATACTGCCCACATTCAGACAAGGCTACCGATTCAGCTAATATATAGTACATTTCAGCCAAACGGATCAACGGGATTTTCTCTCCATACATTCCACTGCCTAAATATTTGCGACAAAGGAAACTATTCCCGGAAGTATGAATAAAACCATAATTCGAGCGATAACGCATATCATTCAACCCAATCCCCGAATTTGTTTCAAACACGGACGAAATATTGGTTCGAGAAATATAATACTGCGTGTCGAAAGTGGTAGCATCTTTCCAGTAAGCAGACAACTTCTCCTCCATATTATACATGGAAAGTCCGAAAATAGTCTCCCCATACAAAGACACATCTTCCCTGTTGTCACGTACAAGCCGTAACCCGGAATTATTAATTACCTCCCGAGCATAACTCGCTGCTTGTGCCTTATTTCCCATATACAAGTATACTCGGGCTAACATAGCCTTAACCGCATACTTATTCATGCGATGCTTACGCTCCCCGACAAAAGGCTCATCAAAAATATAGCCATAATTCAACGGATCATTTTTCAACAACTCCTCCGCAGCCTTCAAATCGGCAACAATACGCTTCATCACTTCGTTAGCCGCCATCAACGGTGCGCTCTCAGAATTGAACTTCTCCCGGTAAGGAATACACGCTTTTGTCGAATCTTGAGAATAAATCGGTCCCCACAAACGCAACAAATCAAAATAGTGGAATGCACGTAACCCTAGCGCCTCCCCCTTCATCAAATCACGATACCCCTCTGTCACGATCACATCCCCGTTCGATTCAAGATATTGCAAGAAATTATTGATATTCGCAATCTCGTTATACAATTTCAACCAGATCTCGGCAATCGCATTTTTAGAACTTGTCGTTTCACCATATTTATAGATAGCTGCTCGTTCCTCATCCGTCACAGACCCCGCCGCATAATTATCATATCGTTGAACCAACTTCTCCACGAAATCAAATGTCATCTGCCTCCCGTATGATTTTTCCAGTACCATCATGCTATACAACCCGGTCAACGCACTTTTGAACCCGTCCTCCGAAGTGAAGAACTCTTCGGCCTCAATATCCGTTTTCGGATTCACATCAATCCAATTCTGACAGGAAGACAAGAACAACGAAACGATGCAAATTGCTGATAATAATAAATTTTTCATCTCGTACTCCTCCTCATTTTAATTAAACAATACCGACAATGACACGCTGAACGTTCTGGCAAACGGGTAATCCAATCCTCGTTCTGTTCTAATGGATGAGATTCTACCCAGTTCTTCCATCGTTGCATTCAACGACACACTGGCAATTCGACACGCTTGCAAGAATTTAAAATTCTTCGGATCAAAACGATAACCGACTGCCAAAGACGTAAACGAAAACTCATTCCGTTTCTGCGCAAAACGACTGCTCATTCCCGTATCCTGGTTCGTCATCTTTATCGCTTTATAACGTGCATCCCGGTTATTCTCACTCCAACGATGTGATAACGCCCGACGATCCAAATTATAAGCCGCACTTGAATTTTCAATTTTATCAACTAACGTCTGGTTATACCACCATCCTCCGAACTCGTATGAACAAGCCAGAGAAACACTCCAATTTTTATACGTAAACGCCGAAGAAACAGCCCCTCTCAATTTCGGTTCCGTATCACCTATTGCCACTTTATCCAGCGGATCCCAAATATAAGTTTTCTCTCCATTACGGTTTAAGAACACCTCTTGCCCCGTGGCTGGGTCAATTCCCAAAGAAGGAACCACAAACAACTGGGTGGTAGATTTCCCTTCCTCGTAAATGGCCTCCGGACTTCCATTCTTTTTCTCCAAATTTTTCTGGTTCATAGCCTTCATTTCGTTCGAAATCTTCTTGATCACGTTACGGTTATGCGAACCATTCATTGAAACACTCCATTGAATCTGTCTCTCGTAATCCTGAATAGGCATCACGCTGAATTGGATATCGTGCCCCTCGTTCTCGACCGCCCCCACGTTCATCGTCTTCGATGCAAATCCGGTAGAAGGAGCCATATTATAATCTAACAGCAACTCATCCGTGTAATTATTATAGTATGAAAAAGACGCATTTACCCGACTATTCCATAATCCTATCTCTACAGCTAAACTACGATTCTCTGTCGTAGACCATCCCAAATCCGGATTACCCATACCCTTTAACTGCGCTCCCAATATATCCGAAGACGGATAGGGGAACAACAAATCATCGTACGAGTAAGTCTCTTTCGCCTGGTAAGGAGAATAACTTTGTGACCCCGTGACACCATAAGACCCGCGTAACACCAAGTTTGAAATAATCGTGTTTTGCAACCATTTTTCCCGATGTAAGTTCCAACGAGCCCCGGCAGCCCAAAAAGGTGCCATTCCCGTGTTCGCCCCGAATTGCGAGGAAAGATCCCCACGAATACTAAAGTCTACCGAGAAACGCATATCATACATATAACTAACTTGCCCGATAATTCCAACTGTTCGAGAAGTCGATTCCGTTCCACTTACCCGGTCTTCCATCTCGTAAGCAAACAAAAAGTCATCCATATTATCATTCGGGAATCCCATTGCAGACAAGTTTACACTGTTGCTTTTTGACTCATCCACGTTCCAACGTCCAAACAAACTTAATAAATGCTTATCCTTCGTGTAGTTATAATTTACAGAAGCATTCACGCTCCATGAAACATTATCTCCCGTACTTTTATTATACGAACCTTTTCTGGTCAAATCCTGCTCTGGCAAAAAATCCGTATGATTCATGGATTTAAAAACCTCCATTCTGGAAGTACCTTTCGTGATAGAAGCTCCCGCCGACACCCGGAGATTATCCAAGATAGCACACTCGATATTAAAATTATCCACGACACTAAAATTCTCCGTGAAATCTTTATATTTCCACAACAAATTATATAACGGATTCACGATATTCACGGTTCCTCCTCCTTCTCCCGGTAATTTCTTTTGGTCCAAAAGACTCGTGTAACGTCCATTTTCATCTGTTTTCCGGTAATACGGGTTCAATTTCGTGTATTGACTAAAAGAACCATAAGGAGAATTATCCCCTCTTACATTCGTCAGGCTTAATTGATTCTGGATATTCCATTTTTTCCGACGATATTGAAGAGACAGGTTCAACCCCATACTGTTACGCCCGGATTCCTTCATCACTCCCGGTTCTCTTGAATAGTTTATTCCCAAGTTATATCTTAACGCCTCATCTCCACCTTCCATTGTCAACGTATGGCGGTGAGTGACGGCCGTCCGCAAGGGCTCTGACAACCAGTACGTGTCAACCCCTCTTAAAATTTCTTCTTTATACTTGTTGTAATAATTCAACTGGCTCGTCGTACTGAATACACCG
>OHBE01002316.1_pt1 | contig 14303 bp, 10 predicted proteins | sample 1577231 | NCBI WGS metagenome assembly OHBE01 (sample SAMEA3541506, study PRJEB24748) | human gut metagenome | biome: human gut; feature: human-associated habitat; material: faeces | place: China | collected 2012
GTAGCTACTAAGGCCGGTACACAGGCAATGATCGATATGGGCGTAGATGCAGTTAAGATCGGTATCGGACCTGGTTCTATCTGTACAACCCGTGTTGTTGCAGGTATCGGTGTACCACAGATCACAGCTATTATGGAAGCATATGATGCAGCTATGAATGCAGGTATTCCTGTTATCGCTGATGGTGGTATCAAGTACTCAGGAGATATCACAAAGGCAATTGCAGCAGGTGCAAATGTATGTATGATGGGTAGCTTATTTGCAGGTACAGATGAAGCTCCTGGTGACTTCGAATTATATCAGGGACGTAAGTACAAGGTATACAGAGGTATGGGTTCTATCGCAGCTATGGAGAATGGAAGCAAGGACAGATACTTCCAGGAGAATGCAAAGAAGCTTGTTCCGGAAGGTGTAGAAGGACGTGTTGCATACAAGGGTTCTGTTGAAGATACTGTATTCCAGTTGATCGGCGGACTTCGTTCCGGTATGGGATACTGTGGTGCTCATAATATTCCTGAATTACATGAGAAAGCAGAGTTTGTTAAGATCTCAGCAGCATCATTAAAAGAGAGTCATCCACATGATATTCATATCACAAAGGAAGCTCCAAACTACAGCGTAGAGTAATAAAAGTATTTAATAGAAATATAAGTTAGAATATAGCCGGTGAGAATATGCAGATAACATATATCACTGGCTATATTTGAGTACTGAGTTTGGCGACTGCTGTGATGACATAAAAGTATAAGAAGTCTGTGTCTGCGATTATCATGATGACATATGTTTTAATAATTGGAAGGAGAATTAAGATGCTCTATCTGGCACCTTTAGAGGGGATAACCGGATATATATACAGAAATGCATACCAGAAATATTTTGGAGGAATCGATCGGTATTTTACGCCTTTTATAGCTCCTGCAAAGGGGAAACCATTCAGACATCGTGAGCTGGCGGATGTTCGCCCTGAACATAATACGGGCATAATGGTGATCCCACAGATTCTGACGAATCATTCAGAAGGCTTTATAAAAGCGGCAAAAGCTTTAACTGATATGGGATATGATGAGATCAATATAAACATGGGTTGTCCTTCCGGTACGGTTGTTTCAAAAGGAAAAGGTTCAGGGATGTTGGCAGATCCCACAAAGCTGGACCATTTCCTTGAGGAGATATTTGCAGCCGATATCTGCAAAATATCGGTAAAGACCAGACTGGGAATGGAATTTGCAGATGAATTCCCGGATATACTGGATGTATTAATGAAATATCCATTTACCGAAGTGATCATTCATCCAAGAACCAGAGAAGATTATTATGGTGGCAGCGTAGATCTTGCTATGTTCGATCTGGCAGTAGAACGATACGGAGAGCAGACAGAAAGTGTCCTTTGCTATAATGGTGATATTACCGATGCAGCCGGCTATAAAAATATTCAGAAACGATATCCACAGGTTGATAAGATCATGATCGGACGTGGAATCATAGGAAATCCGTTTCTTCCACAGGAGATTGCAGAACAGAGGTGCTGCTATAACGCAGGAATCCTTCTGGCATTCCACGATGAACTGTTTGCCGGTTATATGGAAGCAGGGCTTGGGGCGAGAAATGTCATGTTTAAGATGAAAGAGTTGTGGTCGTTTATGGAATGTCTTTTTGAAGCTCCCGACCAGCAGAAGATATTAAAAAAGATCCGCAAAGCCAACGATCCGGATACCTACAACACCGAAGTCCGGAAGCTGTTGCAAACATAGCCTATAAGTTGAATACTAGAAAAAGGAAGCTGACAATACTATTATGGAGCAAGCCTTTTCGAATGTCGATACTTAGTGAGCCACGAAGTGGAGAACTTTAGTACCGCTACATGAGAAATAGAGCGAAAGCGTCTTGCGTAATAATATGTATTGCCAGCTTCCTTTTTTATAGGGGAAGTTTAGAATTCATTTCCAGGAAAATGAGGGATTCCGTCAAAACCTGCCTTCAGATCTTCGTCGGTAGGAATATAATCGCTCATCTCACCATCGTTATATTTGCCATAAGCCACCATATCAAAGTAGCCGGTTCCGGTCAGACCAAAGACGATCGTCTTTTCTTCGCCGGTTTCTTTACATTTCAGTGCCTCGTCGATAGCGACACGGATCGCGTGGCTGCTTTCAGGAGCAGGAAGAATACCTTCCACTCTTGCAAATTGGGTTGCTGCTTCAAATACTGCCGTCTGTTCAACGCTTCTGGCTTCGATGATGCCATCATGATAGAGTTGGGATACAACAGGGCTCATACCGTGATAACGAAGTCCGCCTGCATGGTTTGGTGAAGGAATGAATCCGCTTCCGAGGGTGTACATCTTTGCCAGTGGACATACCTTGCCGGTATCACAGAAATCATAGGCATAGACACCTCTTGTCAGACTTGGGCAGGATGCCGGTTCTACAGCAATGATCCGGTAGTTCTTTTCACCACGGAGAACCTCGCCTGCAAATGGGGAGATCAGACCACCGAGGTTTGAACCGCCACCGGCACATCCGATGATGATATCCGGTGTGATGTTATATTTGTCAAGTGCTGCTTTTGTTTCAAGACCGATAACAGTCTGGTGAAGTAATACCTGATTCAGTACACTTCCGAGTACATAACGATAGCCTTCCTGCTTGGACTCTGCTTCAACAGCTTCTGAGATGGCACAGCCAAGGCTTCCGGTTGTTCCAGGATGCTCAGCAAGGATCTTACGGCCAACCTCTGTTGTGGTACTAGGAGATGGAGTTACGGTTGCACCGTAGGTACGCATAACTTCACGACGGAATGGCTTCTGTTCATAGGAAACCTTAACCATATATACCTGACAGTCCAGACCAAAGTAGGAGCATGCCATAGAGAGGGCGGTTCCCCACTGACCGGCACCGGTCTCGGTTGTAACACCCTTTAAACCCTGCTGCTTAGCATAATAAGCCTGAGCGATAGCGGAGTTTAATTTGTGGCTGCCGCTTGTGTTGTTTCCTTCAAATTTGTAGTAGATCTTAGCTGGTGTCTGCAGTTTTTCTTCCAGACAGTATGCACGAACCAGTGGAGCAGGACGGTACATTTTATAGAAGTCCTGAATTTCCTGTGGAATCGGGATGTATGGAGTGGTGTCATCCAGCTCCTGCGCGATCAGTTCGTCACAGAATACAGGACGAAGATCATCGGCTGTCATTGGCTGAAGTGTTCCCGGATTTAACAGAGGTGCCGGCTTGTTCTTCATATCGGCACGTACGTTATACCACTCTTTTGGGATCTCGTTTTCACTTAAATAGATTTTGTAAGGAATGTTTGCATCTTTTTTCATAATCATAACCCTCCAATGCTTGATTCATTTGTATAAATAGTTTAAGTTATCCCGGTTATCTTTGATGGGATATATAAATATGTTCCGGGGAATTTTATAATGTCATGCATTTTGCAAAATCATCATCCTTGTGGGCAAAGAATTTTGCATGGATTTGTGATAGATATTAAGACATAAAAAAACTGCCCCAGTATAAAAATGCTGGGACAGGAGATTGTTCATTAGAAACTGTTTCCTGCGGTGCCACCCGGCTTGACGTATCAGATACGCCCGCTCATTGTCTGCAAATACATACATTACAGATATCTCGTTCTTAACGGAGTATCATCTCCGGCTTACATACAGAATGCATATACAGGGATCGTACCACATCGTTCAGCTTGCCCTCGGGAGTCCATTCCATCATGGAAAACATACTGCCTTCCACCGGCGGCAGCTCTCTGGGATGTTTGTCACATCATGTACTTACTCTCCTTCAACGGTTTAAAGCAATACTAGCATAATTGTTTTTATGTGGCAAGTATTTTTTTTTGAATGGGGTTGTATTTTTAAGAAAAGTCCGTTGACAAGCCATTTTCCCTGCTATATAATTGACACATTGAAAAGGCGAAGACGGAGAGAAGTAGCGCTTTTTATCGCTCCCAGAGAGCCGGCGGTGGTGAGAATCCGGCAGAATGAATAAGCGTGAATAACACTCTAACAGCTGCAAGCTGAACCCGTGAAGAAGACATTTGCAGAGATGACCGGAAAATGCGAGATGGTTGTTCTGCGAAATGGATCTCACAGTAGTAGGTGCGCCGCAATTGTGCGTGAAACAAGGAAAGGGACTGTCAGATAAGAGACAGTAAATCAGGTGGTACCGCGGATATGAATTATGTTCGTCCTGGATGCAGGGCAGGCATAGTTCTTTTTTTATGCAACCTGTGAAATATAAAAATCAGTCAAAGGAGATAATGCAGACAATGACCATTTCAAACATTTATCGTAACAGAACCTTAAATGAGATCAGCGAAGGCGACGTTGGCGCAGAGCTGAAGGTGGCAGGATGGATCGAGAACATCCGTGACCATGGTGGTGTATCCTTCATCGACCTGAGAGATATGTATGGTGTTCTTCAGGTAGTTATGAGAGACACTTCATTATTAGATGGACTTACAAAAGAGGATTGTGTATCCATCTCAGGTGTGATCGAGCACAGAGATGAGGAGACATACAATCCAAAGATCCCGACAGGAACGATCGAACTGGAGGCACATTCCGTAGAAGTGCTTGGAAGAGTATACAAGCAGGTTCCGTTTGAGATCATGACATCCAAGGAGACAAGAGAAGATGTCCGACTCAAATACAGATATCTGGATCTTAGAAATAAAAAAGTAAAGGATAATATGATCTTCCGTTCACAGGTGATCAGCTTCCTTCGTCAGAAGATGACAGAGATGGGATTCTTAGAGATCCAGACACCGATTCTGTGTGCTTCATCACCGGAAGGTGCAAGAGACTATATTGTTCCATCCAGAAAATTTAAAGGCAAGTTCTATGCTCTGCCACAGGCTCCACAGCAGTACAAGCAGCTTCTGATGGTTGCAGGATTTGACAAATATTTCCAGATCGCACCATGCTTCCGTGACGAGGATGCAAGAGCAGACCGTTCACCGGGTGAGTTCTATCAGCTCGATTTTGAGATGAGCTTTGCAACACAGGAAGATGTATTTAAAGTAGGAGAGGAAGTTCTCTCAGCAACATTTGAGAAATTCGCACCGGAAGGCTCTGTTGTAACACAGGCTCCTTATCCGATCATCAGCTATAAGCAGGCAATGTTAGAATTCGGTACGGATAAGCCGGATCTTCGTAATCCGCTTCGTATCATTGATCTGACAGATTTCTTCCAGAGATGTACATTTAAGCCATTCCATGGCAAGACTGTACGTGCGATCAATGTACCGAAGAAACTGTCAAAGGGACAGCATGAGAAGCTCTTAAAGTATGCTCAGTCTATCGGTATGGGAGGTCTTGGATATCTGGAAGTTCTGGACGATATGACATACAAGGGACCGATCGATAAGTTCATTCCGGATGATATGAAGAGTGAGATCGCAGAGCTTGCAAATCTGAAAGCAGGTGATACTATTTTCTTCATTGCCGATGTAGAAGAACTGGCAGCTTCCTTTGCAGGACAGCTTCGTAATGAGATCGGTGCAAGACTTGATATGATCGAGAAGAATGCATACAGATTCTGCTATATTAACGATTTCCCTATGTACGAGTACGATAAGGAAACAAAGAAGATCATCTTTACACATAATCCGTTCTCCATGCCACAGGGTGGTCTGGAAGCTTTAAATGAGAAGAATCCGTTAGATGTTCTGGCATACCAGTATGATATCGTATGTAATGGTATCGAGCTTTCATCCGGTGCTGTCAGAAATCACGACATGCAGATCATGGTAAAAGCATTTGAGATCGCAGGATACACAGAAGAAGATCTGAAGACAAAGTTTGGAGCACTATACAATGCATTCCAGTTCGGTGCACCACCACATGCCTGTATGGCTCCCGTTGTTGATCGTATGATCATGCTCCTTCGTAATGAAGAAAATATTCGTGAGATCATTCCGTTCCCTATGAACGGAAATGCACAGGATCTGATGTGTGGCGCCCCTGGTGAGGTTACAGAGCAGCAGCTCCGTGAGGTTCATATCAAGGTAAGACAGTAACAGAGAAAATCAGGTATTTATGTATAGATTACCGGATAGAAGATTATTTTGATATACACCCAAGATTTTATGTTAGAAAGGTGCATAAGATATGCAGGGCTCGCATAATAACCAGAAAAAGATAGCAGTTATAAATGATTACTCAGGATTTGGACGCTGCTCCATAGCAGTAGCAATGCCGATCATTTCTGTAATGAAGGTTCAGTGCTGTCCGGTTCCGACATCGATATTTTCCAATCATACGGGGTTTGAAAGCTTCTATTATGAAGATTTTACAGATCATATGCAGAGGTATATCGATGAATGGAAGAAGCTGGATCTGCAGTTTTCCGGTGTCTGTACCGGATTTCTGGGTTCCAGTGAGCAGATCAGTATAGTGGAACGGTTTCTTACGGATTTTAAAAGACCGGAGACAAAGGTGATCGTGGATCCGGTAATGGGCGACTATGGCAAACCATATCCGACCTATACAGACGAACTGTGCCAGCAGATGAAAAAGCTGGTGCGGTTTGCTGATATCCTTACTCCAAATACCACAGAGGCATGTGTTCTGACGGATACACCATATAAGGATGACTGGCATATGGATGAATTGAAAGTTATGGCGGAGAAGCTGGTAGCACAGTCAGAGAGCAGACAGGCAAAAGTTGTGATAACAGGAATCAGGCGGGGAAGCTTCCTTGCTAACTTCTGCTATGAAAATGAAAAAGTAACCGTTGTGAAGACAAAGAAGATCGGAGAGTCGCGCTCCGGTACCGGAGATGTCTTTTCAGCGATTCTTGCGGCGGATGCCGTAAATAATGTAGATTTTACAGAATCAGTTAAGAAGGCAAGTGTATTTATTAAAGAATGTATCAAACGTTCCGTTGAGATGGAGCTTCCATTGACCGATGGAGTGTGTTTTGAGGAATGTCTGTACAAGCTTGCCAGATAACAGGAGGCGAATAGTATGGAGATATTATATAAAGTTCATAATAATCTGTATGTAAATCTGACAAATAAATGCCCATGTGCATGTACATTCTGTCTCAGACAGAACATGGATCATGTTGGTGAATCAAAGAGTCTGTGGTTAGAGCGGGAACCATCAGCAGAAGAAGTGATTGCTGAATTTGCAAAATTCGATATGAGCCGGTTTAATGAGGTTGTGTTCTGTGGATTTGGAGAACCGACGGAAGCCTTTGAGGTGTTGAAGAAGGTTGCGGCATTTGTAAAGGAGACTTATCATATGTCGATACGTTTGAATACGAATGGGCTGGGAAATCTTGTAAATGGCAGAGATATCACACCGGAGATGGAAGGCCTGATCGACACGGTATCGATCAGCTTGAATACGCCGAATGCAGATCGGTATCATGAACTGGTCAGAAGTAAGTTTGGAGATAAATCCTTTGATGCGATGCTTGACTTTGCAAGAAGTTCTACAAAGTATGTACCAAATGTAGTTATGACGACTGTAGATACCACGATTACAAAAGAGGAAGAGGAAGAATGCCGGAGAATCTGTGATTCGATCGGTGCAAAATACAGAATCCGCCCATGGGAGGATTAATAAATCTGATAAGAAAAGCTCTGTATGAAAATACAGGGCTTTTCTTGTTATCCTACAAATAAAGACCGCAGGTAGCGATCAGGCTGCCTGCGGTCTTACTGTAATATTTATTATTATAACATAAATGCTTATTTATTTCCGGCATCTCTCTTAGCACGGAAACGAAGTGTAGGATCAAGGATCTTCTTACGGATACGGAAGCTCTTAGGAGTGATCTCAAGAAGCTCATCTGTATCGATGAAGTCAAGTGCCTGCTCCAGACTGAGTACCTTAGGAGGTGTCAGCTTTAATGCATCATCAGCACCGGAAGAACGGGTGTTGGTCAGCTTCTTGGTCTTGTTTCTTCTTGCAGACATTTACTTCGATATCATCGGTACGTCCATTTTCACCGATAACCATTCCGGCATATACAGGTTCACCTGGTCCGATGAACAGTGTACCTCTTTCCTGTGCATTGAACAGACCATAAGTGATAGAAGTACCGGTCTCGTATGCGATCAGAGAACCCTGTGAACGATAGTTCATATCACCCTTATATGGGAGATATTCATCAAAGATCGTATTGATAACACCATTTCCCTTTGTAGCGGTCATGAAGTCACCACGGAAACCGATCAGTCCACGGGAAGGTACAAGGAACTCCAGTCTGGTTGTACCGTTTCCGGTAGGAGCCATACCCTGAAGCTCACCCTTTCTGGAATTTAACATATTAATAACTGTTCCGGTAAATTCATCCGGAACATCGATATATGCAATCTCAAATGGTTCAAGCTTCTTACCGCGTTCATCTGTCTTATAGATAACTTCGGCTTTGCTGACTGCAAATTCATATCCTTCACGTCTCATGTTCTCGATCAGGACGGATAAGTGAAGTTCGCCACGACCGGATACCTTGAAAGCTTCTGTTGTCTCTGTTTCTTCTACACGGAGACTGACATCTGTATTTAATTCACGGAACAATCTGTCACGTAAATGTCTGGAGGTTACAAACTTTCCTTCCTTACCGGCGAAAGGAGAATCATTTACCATGAATGTCATGGAAATAGTTGGCTCTGAAATTTTCTGGAATGGGATTGGTTCCGGATTTTCAGGAGAACAGATCGTATCACCGATATTAACATCTGCAATACCGGAGATGGCTACGATCGATCCGATGTCTGCTTCATTTACTTCTACTTTATTCAGACCCTCGTAAACATAGAGCTTACCGATCTTAACCTTTAACATTCTGTCAGGGTCATGTTCATTTACAATAACAACAGGCTCATTTACAACGACCTTACCGTTGTCAACCTTGCCAACACCGATACGGCCTACATATTCATTGTAGTCGATCGTGCTGATCAGAACCTGTGTACCTGCATCCGGATCACCGGTAGGAGCAGGAATATAATCAACGATGGTATCAAACAGTGGCTTCATATCTGTACCCGGTTCATCTGGATCAAGAGAAGCAACACCTGTCTTTGCTGATGCAAATACAAATGGGCAGTCAAGCTGATCGTCATTTGCATCCAATTCGATCAGAAGCTCAAGAACTTCATCTACAACCTCTTTAGGACGAGCTTCAGGACGGTCACATTTGTTTACACATACAATAACACTGAGGTTCAGCTCCAGCGCTTTCTTCAGAACGAATTTGGTCTGTGGCATGGCACCTTCGAAAGCATCAACAACAAGAATAACACCATTTACCATCTTCAGGACACGTTCTACTTCACCGCCGAAATCAGCATGTCCCGGAGTGTCGATAATGTTGATCTTTGTCTTACCATAACGGACGGCAGTGTTCTTGGAAAGAATCGTGATACCACGTTCACGTTCAATATCATTTGAGTCCATGACACGTTCGGTAACTTCCTGATTATCACGGAATACACCACTCTGTTTCAAAAGTTCATCCACTAATGTTGTTTTGCCATGGTCAACATGGGCAATAATCGCAACATTTCTGATATCATCTCTGGTAATCTTCATTTTTTTCACTCTTTCTTTATGATATTAAAATTACTTACAATACAACGTTTACCATTCTAGCATACGAAAAAAAGCATTTCAATGGAAATGATAGCCGAAAATTACACCAAAATATTCGGTAAAATGCGCCGAACTGTACAAAAATATGTTATTATTAGAAAGTATGACAGGCGGGAACGGTTCCTGCTAAATAAGTGATTTGGAGAGGTATTAAAATGAATGAGAAAAAGGGCAGAGCGATCGCACTGTTGCCGATCGGTGTATTTCTGGTATTGTATCTGGGACTTGGGATTATATTTGAATATGTGATGAAAATTCCGATGGGCTTTTATAATGTGCCTATCATCGTGGCATTTCTTGCAGCTATTCTGGTCGCATGTATCCAGAACCGGGAATTGGTATTTGATAAGAAGCTTGAGATTATGGCACAGGGAGTTGGGGATAAGAATATTATAACGATGCTGTTGATCTTCCTGGCAGCGGGTTCATTTGTCGGGGTAGTCGGAAGAAGCAGCGCAGAGAGTGTAGCATATTTTATGCTGACACTGATTCCGGCAAGATTTTCAGTAGCGGTTTTGTTTGTTGTTGCCTGCTTTGTGTCAGTTGCTATGGGAACTTCAGTTGGAACGATCACATTGTTAACGCCGATTGCTGTTGCGGTGTCGAGGGCATCTGGCTTTGATATGGCATTTTGTGTTGCATCGGTTATGGGTGGAGCAATGTTTGGGGATAATCTTTCTTTTATCTCAGATACGACGATTGCGGCATGTAATGGACAGGGATGTGAGATGAAAGACAAATTCCGGGAGAATTTCTGGATCGCGTTTCCGGCAGCGGTTATAACGCTGATATTAATTCTTGTACTTTCATTTCAGACCGACATACGGGGGCAGGTCAGCCAGTCTTATAATCTGGTGCAGATCATACCGTATGTTCTGGTGCTGATCGGTGGAATTATAGGGCTGAATGTATTTATCGTATTACTTACGGGGATTGTATCCGGAGCATTTATTATGCTGATATGGGGACATACTGCACCTGTTGATCTTCTGACAAATATGGGCTCCGGTGTTTCCGGAATGTTTGAAACCTGTATGGTAGCAATATTAGTTGCAGCGTTATGTGCACTGATCCGGGAATATGGCGGTTTCGATGCACTTCTCAGTTGGATACACAGGATCTTTCGAGGAAAGAAAGGCGGACAGCTCGGAATGGGGTTGCTAGTCGGAACAATGGATATTGCAACTGCAAACAATACGGTAGCAATCGTTATGGCAAATCCGATTGCCGGAGAAATGGCACAGGAATATGGAATCTCTCCGAAGAAGACTGCCTCTTTGCTTGATACTTTTTCCTGTATCTTTCAAGGGATAATCCCATATGGTGCGCAGATGTTAGTTGCAATTGCCGCGGTAGGAGAACTGGGTGATTCCATTTCTGCTTTTCAGATCATTCCGAAGCTTTTTTATCCGATGTTCTTGCTGCTGACATCACTCGTTACCATAATAAGAAGTGATAAATAATAGAGACAATTCAAAGAATATAGAAAACGCTGATCTGTTTCTATACGAATTAAGTGAATTATAAAAGAGTTTATCGGCGATGTGAACATGTATACTATTATGAAGCAAGCCTGTTTTAACGCCGGTTCTTAGTGAGTCGCCATAGGCGAAGAACTTAGTACCGTTGCGTTGAAATAGAGTGCAAGCGTCTTGCGTAATAATAGGTGTGCATATTCACATTACCGATAAACTCTTTTTGTAATATTCGTATAGGAACAGATCAGCGTTTTCTGTTTTATTTGCCAAGTAACATATTTTCCAGTTCCTCCGGTGAGAAGGTGTAAGACGAGTTGCAGAACTGGCAGTTTACCTCGATCGGCTTATTGTCTGCGAGCAGATTTGCAATCTCCTTTTTACCGAGACTGATAACGGCCTGTGAGAAACGTTCCTTGCTGCAGTTGCAGTGCCACTTCGTAGGAATGGTATCGGTAACTTCTACATTATAGCCTTCAAAGATCTGCTTCACGATATCAAGCGGTTCCATACCCTGGTCGAGGAGAGCGGTAATGGATGTGAATTCACCCAGACGTTTTTCCAGATCAGAGATCAGTTCCTCGGATGCAAATGGCATAAGCTGAATGATAAAGCCCCCGGCTTGTTTTACTGTGTTGTTCTTCTCCATCAGAACACCTAAAGCTACAGAAGTTGGAATCTGTTCTGAGGTTGCAAAATAATACGTCAGGTCTTCTGCAATCTCACCCGAAACAAGCTGGGTCTGACCGATGTAAGGCTCTTTTAAACCGATATCCTTGATCACGGAGAGCACGCCCATATCAAGAGCTTTAGCGACATCCAGTTTTCCCTTATCATTTGCATGCAGGATAACCTCCGGATTGTTGACATAGCCTTTGACATTGCAGTGCGCATCAGCAGTCACTGTCAGTCCGCCGATCGGACCGCTGCACTGGATCTGGAGCGTTAGCAGATCGGAGTCATTCTTACATGCAGCCCCCATCAATGCACCTGCGGTCAGCAGACGACCGAGGGCAGCAGTAGCAACCGGACTGGTATTGTGAATACTTCTTGCTGTTTCAACGATTTCCTTTGTGGTGCCGGCAAAGAAACGAACCTGTCCATCTGCCGCCATACCTCTGATAATATAATCACTCATATGTTATTCCTCGTTCTTTCTATATATAACGTAAAATATTGCACTTTTAAGGTGCCTTTTTAAAAATAATACCTGCATTTATAAAGTGCTGATTAATAACAAAATAATGCTTGTACTTATAAAAGTAGTGCTTAATAAAAAATTGATGACTAAAATCACTACGGGCAGGAGATCAGATATATAATTTGCCTTCGTGATGTTTTTCTCTGGCTATCACATAGACACGTTCACTGTCATCGGTTGCTGGCGTGTGCGTAAATGCATCATACATGGCAAGAAGCTCCATACCTGCCTGTTCTACACAACGAATCATGTCCTCACAGGTCAGTCCGATCTGGTAATGGAATTCCTGCGTTTTTCGGTACAGGTCGTCCTCCTCTTTCAGAAACAGGCTGAGTGCAAGCTCGTTGACATTTTGTTCCTCATCATAATAATTATCCCAAATGAAGCTGACATCATCCCGATCCTCAGCAATCACTGAATCTGCAACGACATCCCGGAAATAGTGTTTGGTCTTAAAATCACAGATAAAGATACCCCCTGCTTCCAGATAATTATTTGCAAGAGAAAAAACGGTAGTGATCTGATCTGTATTTGACAGATAGTTGATGCTGTCACAGACGCATACAATGGCATTTACTGTTCCATATAATTCAAAGGAACACATATCCTGTTGGAGATACATAATGGATGAGAAACCATTCGCAATCTTTTTTTCATTTGCAATCTCCAACATATCGGAAGACACATCAATTCCGATCATATCATAGCCTGCGGCTGCAAGTCCTTCCGTGATCGTTCCCGTTCCGCAACCAAGCTCGGCAACCAGACCTTCGGTGATATTGTATTCATGGAGCAGGCTGGTGATATAAGATATCCATTCGTCATAAGGAATGTTATCCATCAGCTCATCGTATACCTGCGCGAAGCTTGTATAGGCATCCATAGAAAAACCTCATTTCATAAAATCTCAATGCCATCATTATATACATCTCAGAAAGGAAAAACAACCGTTTCTTTTGGAGCAGTTTTCTATTTGCTGCGGCAGACAGAATGTAAAAAATAAGGTTTGAGATTGAACATGGTGGGCTTTTGTGTTAATATAAATTCGGTTAGAAATCCTCATATGGAAGAAACCATATATGAAAGTGGGTAGTTTGGCATGATAAAGTTCTACAGAACAGATCATAAGGTTTTGTCAGAGATAACAGAATATGAAGACAATATGTGGGTTTGTATGACGAAACCTACAGTAGATGAGACCAAACTGATTGCAGAAGATTTTGAGATTGATCTGGCAGATGTCAGAGCTGCATTGGATGATGAGGAGAGCTCCCGTGTGGAGGTCGAAGATGGTTATACACTGATCCTTGTCGATATTCCGTCGATCGAGATGAGAAATGAACGCGAAGCATATACAACTATTCCTTTGGGTATTATCCTCGTAAAGGACATTTTGATCACGGTATGCGCGGAGGATACGCCTGTTCTGGATGCATTTATTGAGTCAAAGGTAAAGGAATTCAGTACAAAGAAACGGATGCGCTTCATGTACCAGATTTTATATAGAAACTGCATGACCTATCAGTATTATCTGCGAGTTATGGATCGCAGAAGAAATCTGATCGAGCAACGGATCCAGGATGAGACAGAGGATGCGGATCTGATTGATCTTCATGAACTGGAATCTAACCTTGTATACTTTGCAACATCACTTCGTGCAAACGGAGTTGTATTAGATAAGCTTGCAAGATACAGCAGTATCAAGCAGTACCCGGAGGATCAGGAGCTTCTGGATGATGTTATGGTCGAGAACAAACAGGCTATCGAGATGACCGGAATCTATCGAGATATCATAAGCGGTACAAGAGAACTGATGACGACGATTATCAATAACCGCCTGAACAATATCATGAAGTTCTTAGCGGCTATCACCATCGTAATGGCGATCCCGACGATCATATCCGGTATCTATGGAATGAACGTATCAGGTAAGTGGATGCCTCTCGCAGAAACCCCATACGGCTTCTACATTGTATGTGGCATCATCATTCTGATCTGTATTATT
>OHBE01002318.1_pt1 | contig 14293 bp, 10 predicted proteins | sample 1577231 | NCBI WGS metagenome assembly OHBE01 (sample SAMEA3541506, study PRJEB24748) | human gut metagenome | biome: human gut; feature: human-associated habitat; material: faeces | place: China | collected 2012
ATAGGCAAAGCTGACCGAAGCAAGGCAAAGCACCACCGTAATGCACGCCGTTGCAAAGGCTGCCCCCTTTGGCACACGCCCGAAATCCGCAATTCGCCCGATGCGCGTTTTGATATTTCTCGCCCCGTTCGCCATAGAGGTTGTCCCGATGCGGCTCGCACAGCGGCTGTCCGCCATATCAAGCAGGAGCATCCCGTATTCCCGTTTTTCCTCACCGCACAGCTTTTCCAATGCACGCTGGTCGCAAAGAGCCTCGCTGTCGTTGCGGATGATGCGGCACAGCCAATAAACAAACGGATTGAACCAGTTGAGTGCCTGCAGCAGATGCAGCAGGAAATTCACCAATACATCATGATGCTTCAAATGCAGCATTTCATGCAGCAGCACCTTTTCATCAATCGTTTCTGCCATGCTTTCCGGCACAACCAGAATCGGGCGCACCATGCCGCAGAGAAACGGCGTTTCGATTCCCTTGCAGATACGCACGCTTTTCTGTGCGGGAAGGTCATATTTTTCCGCCGTTTTTCTGATTTTCTCCCGTAAGGAGGGCGTTGCCGCCGCTCCCTTGCGAATTTCCAGCCGCAGCCCTGCATACAGCAGTGCGTCATGCAGCAAAACCGCCGCCACCCCTGCCAGATAGACCGCAAATAGCCTATCCGTCAGCGACCATGCGGAAAACGGCATTTTTTTCAGCAGAGAAACCTCGCCGCCGCCCATCCCAAAGGGCGTGGATAACAGCGAATTCCGCCCCAGCTCCACCGCCGCACGCAGACGCTTCATCCATGAGACCCAAAGCGTATTCAGCGCAAAGCCTGTCGAAAAAAGCCGCAGATTTTCGGGCAGAATGGCGCGCACCAGAAGCACCAGCCACACCAGATAATGCCACCTTGCGGAAAGCTTATCCCGAAACAGCCGCTTGAAAAGCACAAGCATCAGTCCCGTCAGCGTAATGCCGAGGGTAAAATACAGAACTGTCCATAGATTCGTCATACGTCCATCCCCTCCAGAAGCTGCTTCAGCATTGCCTTCTCCTTCTCCGTCAGCCTGCCCTCCTCCACGAACGCCGCCACCAGCTTTCCTGCCGAGCCATGGTAGACCTTGTTCAGAAAGCTTTCCTCCTCCTGTCTCACACATTCCTCGCGCCCGATGACTGCCGCATACCGCTTCGGGCTGCCCTCTGCCGCCACCAGTCCCTTATGCTCCAGACGGCTCAGAAAGGTATACACCGTGTTTTTGTTCCACCCCTCCGTCAGGGCATCCATCACCTCGCTTTGCGTGGCTGTGCCCTTCTCCCAGAGAATTTCCATCACCTTCCATTCGCTGTCGGAAATTTTGTAATCCATATCCAGTCCCCCCTTCTAGCCTACAGCTGTAGTCCTTTTCTTTTATACTACAAGTGTAGTCCAATTCTGTCAAGCAAATTTTTGTAATAAAAAAAGACCGTCGAAACGGTCTTACTCTCATCCTGCTGTGATATGTCCCTTCATCAGAAGGAAAATCAGAAACAGACAGCAGACAAACACAAGGCACCAGCCGAGGATGCCCCGCGCCCTTTTCCGAAGCTGTATGCCGTAAACGAAGGCAATGCCCGAAAACAACGCCGCAATCCACGCAAGCAACAGTAAAATGATATATAGCACCTTTGGCAGGATAATTTCCATACGAACTCCCTTCGTCTTTTCTCTGATGGTTTCCAAGAGGTATTTTACCATGTTTGCAGGGGAAGAAAGCAGCTGCGAAGCAGATATTTTCTTCCGCAAGGCATGGTATGAGCAGGCTATGCCTGCGAATCGTAGAATTTGCTGTGAAAACAGCAGATAGACGCTGTAAGCGGCTAACCCACGGATAGGTCCGTGGGTATTTTACCATAAAAACGAAAAGAAATAAATAACCTCCACCATAAAAAATATGTAAATAAGGCAGAGTGATTGCTCACCCTGCCCTTTTGCCAAATTTATTTATTCTGATATGCGCGGTAAAGGAACGCCACAATCTGACCGCGTGCGCAGTCCTGATCGGGGGCAAAGAGACCGCCGCCAATGCCGCTTGCAACGCCATTTTCCACAGCCCACGCAACCGCATCCGCATAATACGCATCCGCGGAAACATCGCTGAAGCCTGCCGCTTTATTCACCTTTTCGCCAAAGGCGCGATAGAGGAAGGCAACGCTCTGCGCTCTGGTGCAGACTGCATCGGGGCTAAAGGTTGTTGCGGAGGTGCCGCTGGCAATCCCCTGCTCAACCGCCCACGCAACCGCCTTCGCGTAGTACGCATCTGCGGAAACATCAACAAAGCCGCTCATGCCCTTCGGTTCGGGAGAGCCTGCCGCACGCCACAGGAAGGTGACAATCTGCGCTCTGGTGCAGGGCAGCTTTGCGCCGAAAAGGTTCTCGCCAATGCCGCCTGTCACGCCATTTTCGCTTGCCCATTTCACCGCTTCGTAATAATAATCATCCGCGGAAACATCCGCAAAAAGCTTTTCGGGTGCAACAGGTTCGTCTGCCTGCTTCTCCGCGAAAGTTGCTTCAATCGTAACCTTGGAGGCAGGCATGGTGAAGGTATATGTGCCATCGCCGTTGTCCTTGAGGGTCAATTTGTTGCCGTTTACATCCTTCGCAACGATGTCGCCTACCTCGTAGCCCTTGTCGGGGGTAGCGGTGATGGTTACGTCACTGCCCTTTTTCGCATTTTTGGAGCTGACGCTCAAAGAACCGTTTTCGGTCTTGTCTGGCACTGTGACAGCATATCTGGGGGTGCTGCTGCCGCCACCGCCGCCGGAGGAAGAACCGGAATTGGAAGGATTGGTAACGGTTACTGCGCAAATTGCTGTTTTGCCACCTGCTGTAGCGGTAATCGTAGCATTGCCTGCCGCAACCGCCGTTACAACGCCGTTTTCTACCGTTGCAACCGCTGTATCACTGCTTTTCCAAGTCACTGCTTTGTCTGTTGCCGTTGTGGGCAATACGGTTGCCGCGAGCGTTTCCGTTGCGCCCTTTACCATAGAAAGCTGTGTTTTATTTAATGTGATGCTCTCTACAGAAATAGTTCTCGGTGTAACGGTTACTGTGCAGCTTGCAGTCTGTCCACCTACCGTAACAGTAATTTGGGTCTGTCCTTCTTTTAATGCTGTTACCGTTTTTGTTTCGGAGGTATGTCCATATACAGATGCAATTTCTGTATCTTCGACATCCCAGCTAAACTGCTGGTCGCTTGCATTTGCAGGAGAAATTGTTGCGGTAAGCTCCGCCGTTTTCCCTGCTTCAATAGAAAGAGTTTCCGGTGCCAGAGTTACGCTTGTTACAGGGATAAAGGCATAGATATATGTTCCGTTATATTCTGTTTGTTTTTTCAGCTGATAAGGACTCGAAACCGTAAAATTGTTTGCATCTGCTGTTGTTTCAATCAGTTTTCTTTCCTGATATGGCGTTGTTGCATCAGGCGCGGAAAGCTGAATTTCAACAGCGTTTGCAATCGTTGCTGTTCCTTCGATTCTGCTTACCTTAGAGCGATTATCTTCTGGTACATAAATATTTTTCCCTTTTGCCACAAAATCTTTTGTAGAGAAAGAACCGTTGATTGTCGCATTTTTCAGCGTCAGTATTCCCTGTGCGCCGAATCTTCCGCCAAGCTGAGAATTTTCCAAAGTAACATTGCTGATTACATTGTCTGCAATCTCAATGCCGCTGCCTGTGCAGTTTTTGAACTCTACATTCCCACTGCCGACAGAACTACTATAATATTTAGTAAAATTAAAATCCTTCACATTAACGGAATCAAAAGTTACAGTCATATCATCCTTTACAGCAACTTCTCTCGTTACCTGTACTGTATATTTTCCACCATCGTCACTTTTTATTGTAACATTCTTATCAAACGAAAGCGCAGTGCTCGTATAATCACTCAAAAGAATAATCGTTCCGCCATCCGCTACTTCATCGACTGCCTTACTGATGGCTTTCAGCGGTGCAGCTTTTGTATTCCCGATATTACTGTTACTGCCATTGACCATATTCACATATACCGTATGCAAGAGTACTTCTTTCACTGTACCACTTACATCAGAGATGCCATATGAACCGGAAGAAGAACGCATCACATATGGTTTTTTCACAGAAACTGTAAGTTTTAATGTACCTTTTTTTGTAAGTGTAGGGCTTACCGCACCATTATAAACAGTGTTACCATTATTTTCCCATTTGAATTTAAACGCATTCTCCAAATCTACTCCATTAACTATATTCGTAAAGGTCGGCGTAATTGTATCCCCTACCTTCATATCACTCGGAAGGCTGACTGTCGGCTGTATGCTGACATCCTTTACAATATTGATTCGACAGTTTGAACCCTCAAGCATTGCATCAGGAACACAGCCATAATCCACATAGGTCTGATATTCCCCCCACTTTTGATTATCTGCAACGATTTTCCCTGTACCGGTGGTCTGAGCTGTCCAGATACATTGCCCACTTCCCGTTATTTTAATCGTACCGTTATTTACAATAGTACCGGAAATCTGAGAAGCAGTTGTTTCAAGTGTAACACCCTCATTCACTACGAGTGTCTTTTCCCCTGTAGCAATCGAATCTGTATACTTAAAGCTATCAGTAATATAAATTATATTAACATCATTATTCGCAAGTGCAGCTTTCAATTCATCTTTAGTTCTAACATTAACCTTATCCGCACTTGTATCATCAACCGTATCCTCGTTTGTATAAACAGCCGCACCGTTAACTGTGCTTGGCTGGCTGTCAAATGCCCCCCCCTCAGATACATCCTCAGCATACGCCGCTGTCGGCAGCAATGTCAGGCACATTGCGAGCGAAAGCGTGATGCTTGCAATTCGTTTTTTCATAGAGATACCTCCTTTGTTTCTTTACGTTCTTCCTTTTCCCGTTTTTCGGCATTCTTCTTGCCGTTTTTTATTATAGACTTTTTATTTTTTCCTGTAAATCCTACCAAAGTATGAAAAAAGAGGATTTTTTTCAAATCCTCCTCATACTTTTTTACTTTTATTGCCCGATTTCGGCTTATTTCCTCGTAAACCCTGCCAAGCCAAACGCCGCCGGACCGCCATGCGTCGTAATCACACCGCCCGCCTGAATCCATCTGGTTTTCTTGAAGCCAAGTGCCTTCGCCGCTTCCTCCACTGCCTGCCGCACCGCATCCGGAAAGCCGACCACCCAGACAAACCACAGGCAGTCCCGTTCCAGATTATATTTCTCCGCGTATTCCGTCAGCATCTGCACGGCAACCTTCTTCATTTTTCCGCGGTATTTTTTCGTTGCGACCAGCTTGCCATCCAGAATTTCAATCACAGGATGCAGATTTAAAAGCTTTGCCCCCAGAAATGCCACATTGCTGACACGACCGCCGGCACGCAGAAATTCCAGATTTTCCGGCATGAAGCACATCTTCGCCCTTGCAATCAAATCCTCCGCCGCGCTGACTGCTTCTTCCATCGTCCAATCGGGGTGCTGCCGCAAAAACTCCGCCACCGCAATCACCACATTGCACTGCCCTGCGGAAACCTGCTTCGTATCCAGAATCGTGACATAGTCCCGTTCCTCTGCCGCCAGAACCGCACTCTGCATGGAGCAGGTTGTCACCGCAGAATATGCCAGATACAGCAGCTGTGCATCGGGGTATTCCGCATGGATGCGGTCAAAGGCAGTCTCAAAGTCACCGGGCGTACTGCCGCTGGTTTTCGGCAGCTTGCCCGTTTCCTCATAGTAGTCTACAATTTTCTCGACGGGAAATGCGCCGTCCTCCATGGTTTCATGGTCAAATGAAACATGCATGGGTACGATTTTTATGTTATATTCCGCCGCTAAGACGGGATTGATATCAGAGCCGGTTTCTGCAACAAGAACAATCTGCTTCATCTTTTTTTCCCTTTCCATTGCCACTCATTCGGTTATCACGAATAATATTACATGGTTTTCCAAACTATGTCAATGGTTTCCACAAACTTCCATATTTCCACAAAAAAGAACGCATACTTTTTATATGCGTTCTCGTTTTTTTATTCAGCTGTCTTTGCCGCTTCTGCCTGTCGATAGGATTCGCTTCTTCTCTCCGCGCGCTTTTCGGCTCTCTGCTCCTGCCGCAGCTGTGCCAGCTTTTCGGGGTCATTCGCCGCATCTAAGAGCAGCTTTTCCTCCTTCAGCTCATCCGTATACGGCACAACGCGCCCCTCCAGATAAACATACTCAGGCGATGTGCGGAATATCGTATTGCTTGAGCCAACCTGACCGATGGTAATGACATCCCAATCCTTGAGCGTACTCTTTTTCAGCTTGAGAATATTATCATTGATAAACTTCCGCGACTGTTTTTCTCCGTTGACATAAACCTGACTCCATTTCGTGAAGTTTTCGCCCACAAGGGTATAATGCCCGTCCACCGTTTCACTCGAATACAGAATCTCGGCATCGCGTATGCCCATTGTCATGTGTCCCTCCGTAATGACGGGATTGCCGTTATAGACATACTGCTCGCCGTAAAGCAAATCATACTGTAGCAGCTCCAGATCCATCAGGTATTCCGCCTGATCTGCGGAATTCATTCTTTCCTGATGATAATTGAACACCGTGCCCGTATGCAGACCGATACGACCCATCACAACGGACATCATCTGATAGCTGGGAATCGTGCCATCCTCTTTTTTTAGCCCGATGTTGTCCCAGATAACATAATTCGTATTAAACAGGCTGCCGCTCTTCATATCCGCTTCGGTCAGCCCCATGGTCGGCAGATGGTCACCATAGAATACGACTACCGCAGGCTCGCCGCGCTTGTCCATCATGTCCACCAAGTCCGCTGCAAACTGATCCATTTCGTATACCTGATTGACATAGTATTCCCACTGGCAGTTCTTTTCCTCCGATTCCAGACCGCCTGCCATCAGGTGCGGATGCTCAATGATGCGCTCCTCAGGATAGCTGCCGTGCCCCTGATCGCTGACGGTAAATACAAAGTCCTGCTGCTCTGTGGAATCCAGACAATCCTTGATATGCTGCAAAAGCACCTCGTCCTTTGCCCAGCCGGTTTCTGTCGTGTCAAAATTCATAAATTCCTTACTGGTGAAGGTATCAAAGCCAATGTTATTGTATACCTTCGCTCTGCTGTAGAAATTCCCGCTGTGGTTATGCACCGCATGCGTGCCGTAATCAAATGCCGCCAACGCCGTAGCCGCGCTTTCCGCAGTCTTTTCCTTCAGATAGCTCTTATAAGGATATTCGCCGGGGCCGAAATAACGCATGCTCATGCCTGTCAGCATTTCAAATTCCGTATTTGCCGTGCCTGCGCCGATGGAAGGCACCTGACAATAGCCGGAGGAATATTCCGAAGCCATTTTTCTCAGATTCGGCAGGGCATCCTTCGAGGTCTGCAATGCCGTAAATTCGGAAACATCAAAGAAGGACTCCAGCTGCACGAAAATCACATTCGGCAGCACCTTTGCATCGGAGGTGCTTTTTGTAATCTCACCATTGTTGCTGATTTCCATCATTTTTTCCTTCGTGTAGCCGTTTGGCTCGGAAATGCCCGTATTAAAAATACTTGCCGCAAAGCAATAGGGCAGACCGTAGTCCTGATATGCAAACGCGATATTCGCGAAATAGGTCGAAACGATACGGTTCTGAATGACATAATCCGTCAGTACGCCATAGCCTGCGAAGGAAGCCCCCACAAGCACAATGGATATCACATAATTGATTTTTCCCTTAAATCTCCCTGCCGTGCGGAACAGATGAATCAGCCCCAGCACCAGAAGAATCAGGATAATCGCAATCCCTGCCAGCTCCAGCACGTTAAAATAATTCGTGAAAAGGGAAACCCCCTCCGAGACCGTTTTCAAATCCTGTGCATTAAACGGCGTAACCCTTCTGGAAAGCATCAGCCCATTGGTCAGCCCCAGAAGCAGCCAGAGAAAGCTGAGGATGAAGCGGGCAAACACACGCCGCTTGCATAGATATACAATCGAAAAGGTAACAAAAATCATAAACGCATTATACAGAAATGCCTTCGTGGAAACACGCGAATACGAAATTGCCGCCACCACAGAATGACGGGACATTGCCTCTATCAGAAAGTTGATGGCGATTGCCCAAATGCCGTGCAAAATCAGTGAATAGCGGTTCATATAGGGATAAAGCTTCTGCATTTTCTGTGCAAAGCGGCTGTTGCGGTATGCCGCTTCCTTTTCCGCCTGCCGCTTTTTCATCGCACGAATACCGTTCTTCATATCTGCCCATTTCAGAGATTTCAGCTTGCCGAAACAGCCCTTGATATCAGGCTTTTTGAACTTTATTTTTCCCATTTGTATCAAACTCCTTGTTAGATTGCCTTTCCTTCTTCAAAGCCTCAAGCTTAGAACAAAAAACGCCCTTTGCAGCAATCTACAAAGGACATAAAGTTACACAAGACTACTTTTCGATAATAGCGTTCAAAAATGCTTTTGTCAAGCGTTTAAACAAATTTTAAGAAATATAAAAAGGAAGGTATTGAAAAAAATACCTTATATACCAACAAAGGACAGGCACGCTCCTCCTGTCCTTCATCGGTATTTCGTTTCTTTAAAAGGTACCCTTTCGTCAATTTTCTGATGAAACGATACCCTCTCACAAATGCTTATATATATTTCTGCAAGGTCGGAATCAGCTTATTCATATCAATCGGCTTTGCAACATGGTCATTCATGCCTGCCTCCAGCGCACGCTGTTTGTCCTCCGCAAAGGCATTTGCCGTCATGGCGATAATCGGAATAGCTGCCTTTTCGGCATCCGCCATTCTGCGAATTTTCCTTGTGGTATCATAGCCACCCAGAATCGGCATCTGAATATCCATCAGAATCAGATCATAAAAATGCGCCGGTGCCTTTTCCAGCATTTCCATACATTTCACGCCGTCCGCCGCGCGCTCCACCAGAAGTCCTTCCTCCTCCAGAAGCGCAATCGCGATTTCCGCATTCAAATCGTTATCCTCTGCAAGCAGAATCCGCTTACCGACAAGCGGCTTGCCATCCGGATGAACTTGTGCGCGCTTGGTTTGTGTGTCCTCAAAAGCCGCAATACGGCAGGGAATCCGAATCGTAAAGGTCGAGCCTTCCCCCACTCTGCTGTGTATTTTAATCTCGCCATGCATCATCTCCACCAGCTTCTTCACGATACCCATGCCAAGCCCCGTGCCTTCCACACCGCTGACCGTAGAGGAGCGTTCTCTGGTGAAGGATTCAAAAATATGCTTCTGGAATTCCTCTGACATGCCAATCCCGTTGTCGCTGACGGAAAGCTCCTGTATACATCTGCCATCCTTCTGTGCAGGAAGCTGGCGCACAGAGCAGCGAATTGTACCGCCCTCGCCTGTATATTTAATCGCATTGCTGATTAAATTCAGAATGATTTCCGTAAAACGGGAGATATCCATATAAATATACGGATAGATGATATCCTTGGAAATGGTCAAGGTCTGGTGCTTCTTTTCAATCTCCGCGCTGACCATGTGCAGGCAGTCATCCAGAACCGATTCTGCTTCAGCCGCGCTTTCCTCCAGCACCACATTGCCCGTTTCAATCCTCGATAATTCCAGTACGTTATCCAGTATGGACAGCATTTTCTGTCCGCAGATGCCGATTTTTTCCAAATAGCTTCGCAGCAGCTCCTTTTTGTCCAGATTCCTGTCCGCCAGCTCGGCATAGCCAATAATCGCATTCATGGGCGTGCGGATATCGTGGCTCACATTGAACAGAAACACCGATTTTGCTTCATTGGCTGCATCCGCCGCCTCAACCGCCTTTTGCAGCTGCTCCTGCTGCTCCTCGCTTTTCGTTCTACTTTTTTGTATCAGGCAATACGCACCTAAGGCAAACAGCACCAAAACAATAGCCGCAAACATAGCCATCTTCACCGCCGCACGATTGCTTTGCTCCAGCAGCTTATAGGTATGCTCCATATCCATTTCCATGCAAATCGCACCGATCACCTCGCCGGTATCCTCGCGCACCGGATAGCAGGCTGTGAAAATATCCCCCCATGCGGTGTCCACGATTTCCTGCGAATAAACGGTTTCTCCTGCAAGTGCCGCTTCGATATACGGAACCACCTCTTTTTCTATGTACGTTCCGGGATAGGCAAAATCCTTTGCATCCAAATCCAGCCCATCAATCAGATAAATCGGTCTGCCGTCCGCCCCCATCTTCGCTGTATAAAGATAGCGGGTGGGATTCAGCTTTCGCAGCTCGCTCAGCTCCTTTTGCAGCCTCTGATAGCGTTCTGACTGCATATCCGCAATCGTAGAAATATTTTTGTAATCCTCTTCGGTTAATTTATGCAGTACCAGCTTATGAATGGCATCAGCGCACTGAGTATTCCATTCTACAGCCGATTCCAGTGTATTTTCGCTGTAATTTCTCTGCAAAATAAAGGTATATACAGAAACGAGAAATACCGTAAGCAGGAATAAAAATACAATAACAACCCTTAGCCTGTGTGTTTTGCTTCCGTTTATCTCTGCCGTTTCTTTTTCCAAAGGCTGCGGCTGTTCTTCCATCCTCATTCCCCCCCTATCATGTTTTCAATCCATCAAAATACTGAATATTTTCTTCATTTTAGCACGCATGATTTCAGAAAACAAGAGAAGTCTCTGCTGATTTCGACAAAATATTACAATCCCTTCTGCTGCAAATATAAAAAAGTCCCGTACCCTTTCGGATACAGGACGAATTTTACTGTATAAGATTACAGATTTTTTGCATATTCATAGCCCAGCTCAAATGCTTTTTTGTTGTTGGGGATGAATTTTGCTTTGCCGCCTTCAAAAACATGTGCGAATGTTTCATCCAGACCTGCAATATCAATTGCGCCTGTTGCGTAAACAACTGCACCCAGCATAACCAGGTTAGCCAGCTTGGAGCCGCCGAAGTTGTCTGTTGCAATTTTGTTTGCGGGAACAGCGTATACCTTAACGCCATCCTTTACAGCGCCAACGGTGCAAAGGTCAGCATTCACAACCAGAGCGCCGCCTTCCTTTACAACGCCTACAAATTTATCCAGAGAAGGCTGGTTCAGTGCTACGATACAGTCTGCATCCTTTGTAACAACGGGAGAACCAACATTTTCGTCGGAAATGATTACGTTTACGTTTGCAGTACCGCCACGCATTTCGGGACCATAGGAAGGACACCAGGAAACTTCTTTGCCTTCCAGCATGCCAGCATAAGCCATAATTTTACCCATCAGCAGAGAGCCCTGGCCGCCGAAACCTGCGATGATAGAAGAAAATGTACTCATAATTATTTGCCCTCCTCTACTGTGATATCTTTATATACGCCCAGAGGATAGTAAGGAATCATTTTTTCTCTTACAAATTCCATAGCTTTTACGGGTGTCAGACCCCAGTTTGTAGGGCAGGAAGCTACAACCTCGATGAAGGTGAAGCCCAGACCCTGTTTCTGGATTTCAAATGCTTTTCTGATTGCTTTCTTCGCAGCTGCTACCTGTGCAGGTGTGGAAATGGATACTCTTTCGATGTATGCGGGACCTGTCAGGGATGCCAGCATTTCGGAAACGCGCAGAGGGTTACCGTTTACCTTGGGGTCACGGCCGTTCTGAGCTGTTGTTGCCTTCATGCCGGGCAGAGTTGTGGGAGCCATCTGACCACCTGTCATGCCGTAGATACCGTTGTTGATGAAGATTGTTGTAATCTTTTCACCACGCGCTGCTGCATGAACGATTTCACATGTACCGATGGAAGCAAGGTCACCATCGCCCTGATATGTAAATACTGTCTGTTCGGGATGTACTCTCTTGATACCTGTTGCTGTTGCGGGAGCACGACCATGCGCACACTGGATTGCGTCAATGTTGAAGTAGTTGTTTGCAAATACTGCACAACCTACGGGAACTGCAACGATGGAGTTGCCCAGCTCGCCCATTTCTTCCAGAACTTCTGCTACCAGTCTGTGTACGATACCGTGTGCACAACCGGGACAATAATGCAATTTCGCGTCTGTTAAACCTTTTGTTTTTTCAAATACAACTGCCATTATTTGTCACCTCCCATAACTTCTTTACCAAATTCAACAATTTCATCTACAGTAGGTACGTTACCGCCTGTTCTGCCGTGGAATGCAACCTTGTTTCTATCGTTACAAGCGTATGCAACGTCGGGAACCATCTGACCCATGGACATTTCCACATCCAGGAACTTTTTGATTTTATCATTGAATTTATCGAATGCCTTCTGAGGGAAGGGCCACAGTGTTTTAGGTCTGATCATACCTACTTTGTAGCCTTCTGCTCTCAGATAGCCGATTGCTGTTCTAACAACTCTGGAAGCTGTACCGTAGGAAACGAATGCATATTCCGCATCATCCATCTTGTATTCTTCCCAAGCCTGTTCGTTCTTCACAACCTCATCATATACCTTGAAGTGATCATGGTTCCATGCTTCACATTCATCGGGTTCGATAACCAGGTTTTTGATGTTGCTTCTTTCTGCGCCGTAGTGACCTACCAGAGCCCATGTTTTTTCGGGCAGGTTGGGTCTGGGAACGTAGTTGAATTCAACGGGTTCCATCATCTGACCAATCAGACCGTCAGCCAGAATGATAACGGGCAGAAGATACTGGTCAGCGATATCGAATGCTTCCATAACCATGTTAACAGCTTCCTGTACGGATGCGGGAGCCAGAACTACGTTGTGGTAGTCGCCGTTTGCGCCACCCTTTACTGTCATGTTATAGTCAGCCTGACCGGGCTGAATGGTACCAAGGCCCGGGCCACCACGCATCATGTTGATGATAACTGCGGGCAGGCCTGCGTTACTGATGTAACCGATACCTTCCTGCTTCAGTGCAATACCGGGGGAAGAAGAGCTTGTCAGCACTCTTGCGCCTGCTGCTGCTGCACCGTAAACCATGTTAATTGCTGCCACCTCGGATTCAGCCTGCACGAATGTGCCGCCTACCTTGGGTAATTCAACAGATAAATATTCAGGTACTTCGGACTGAGGAGTGATGGGGTAGCCAAAGAAATATCTGCAACCCGCCTCAATAGCCGCTTTACCAACTGCTTCGTTGCCTTTCATCAAAACTTTTGCCATTGAAAATTCCTCCTCTCTTAGTCCAGTCTTTCTACTACAATCGCACAATCAGGGCACATCTTTGCGCAGCTTGTGCAAGCGATACAATCTTCGTTGATCATTTCTGCGGGATTGTAACCTGCGGGATTGATTTTTGTTGTAGAAAGAGCAAGTACGCTCTTAGGACAAACAGATACACAAAGGCCGCAACCCTTACAAATCACTTCATTGATCGTTACTTTACCTTTTGCCATTCAAAATACACCTCCATAAATATTTGAATTTACATCCAGGTCTTTCTCATATTAAACTCCATAGGGAAAAGCTCCCCAGAAAGTCCTTCTGGTATTTCCTCTGTCATTACATCCTTGACATAGGAAACATACTTCACAGGAACCCCTGTGCGTTTTGTTACCTCCTTCAATACTTCGTCCCCATGGAGCAAACATTCCGCCGTTGTCTCTCTAACAAGGTTCGTGTTATTGATGAAGCCTGTCACCTTCAGCCCAGCCGCATATTCCAGATTTTCCATCTGCTCGATAATACCCTCAGGTGTAGAGGTATTCGGGCGGTAGGCATTGACTACCATAAAAAAGTCTGCTTCCGCATGATCCAAAAGAGGTTTGATTCTGCCCAGCACCAGTGTGCCGACATCGTTGCCGCCAAGGTCTACCACATACTGATATTCCTTATTGATGACAGGCATCGTCATCGCGCCGGAAACCGCAGGAACATCCGCAACTGCCGTATCCAAGTTGGATGCAATTACCTGAATTCCTTTTTCTTCCAGCTCTTCTTTTTTCTCTCTGGAGCGGAAATAAACATTTACAATATCCAAATCGGCAATGGCTACCCTTCCGTCTACGCTTTCGCGCAACTTCTTGACATAATTGACTGCAAATTCAGTCTTGCCGCTGCCGTAGTGACCTGTGATAATTCTGATTCTTCTGTCGTCAGCTACCATCGTTTTCGCCTCCAAACCATTTCGGGTTTCTCTCACAATACCTTTATGCAAAATTTCCAATAAATGTATTTCAAAAGTGCTATTCTATGAAAATTTAATAAATTATGCTTTTATCAAGAAAATATTTTAGATATTTTTTTGTTGTTTTTCTCTTGCCTCGGTCTCATTATAACGCAACTTTTTCTCAGTTGCAAGAAAATTCACATATTTTTCGCTTCGTATTTAAAAAAATACATAATTTTTGAC
>OHBE01002321.1_pt1 | contig 14259 bp, 15 predicted proteins | sample 1577231 | NCBI WGS metagenome assembly OHBE01 (sample SAMEA3541506, study PRJEB24748) | human gut metagenome | biome: human gut; feature: human-associated habitat; material: faeces | place: China | collected 2012
CGGGCGTAAGAGATTTGAAGGGAGCTGTCCTTAGTACGAGAGGACCGGGATGGACGTACCTCTGGTGCACCAGTTGTCCTGCCAAGGGCATAGCTGGGTAGCTATGTACGGACGAGATAAACGCTGAAAGCATCTAAGCGTGAAACTCTCCCTAAGATGAGATCTCTCATCCATTATGGAGTAAGGGCCCAGAAAGACGATCTGGTTGATAGGCCGGAGGTGGAAGCACGGTAACGTGTGCAGCTGACCGGTACTAATAGCCCGAGGGCTTGACCTACAATTTGCAGGCAATCTTAGCCTTCTCCGTTCACTTCTTCATTGTTCGGTTTTGAAGGTGCAAACCTTCAATTGAATAGTTGGTGCTGATTAGGGCGAGGGTCCACCCGTTCCCATCCCGAACACGGAAGTTAAGCTCGCTTCTGCCCACGATACTTGGCTGGAGACGGCCCGGAAAAATAGGTAGCGCCAACACAAGCGGACATCTTCGGATGTCCGCTTTTTTTGCTTGGTTCATAAAGTCAACCCCCGGCTCTGCCGGGAGAAACAGAAGGCCTATGGCGAGGGGAAGAGTAGACAAGAAAAAGTCTCCGAGTTAAAGTAAGAAAAAAGGCTTGTCGGCCAAGACTTACAAAAACAAGGAGACTAATTCATGACAAGTAATAAAACCAACGACAAACAAAAGCTTGACTGTGACGGTGATGGCCTGTTTACGGGCGGTAGGGCAGAGAATGTGCGTGAAGAAAATTCGGTGCTCTTTGAGGGACTTGCCAGTAATAGGCCCTTACAGGGCCAGATCAGACCTCAGGCTTAGCCGGAGGTTTTGATTTCGGGTTCCGACCTTGACAGATGCCGCCGAATCCGGTAATATAGTGGCGGAAATGCTCAAGATATTGGAGGGAATGCCCATGGACATCCAGCAGGCGGTGGCGGAGAATATCCACCGCATCCGAAAAGCGCAGAAGCTCAGCATCGACCGGGCGGCGGAGCTGTCCGGGGTGTCCAAGAGTATGTGGGGCCAGATCGAGCGGGGCCTGGCCAACCCCACGGTGTCGGTGCTCAGCCGGGTGGCCCTGGGGCTGCACGTCCCCCTGGAGCAGCTGATCGCCTGCCACGACGACCCGCCTACGGCCCTGTATCGGGCGGTGGACGTGGCCGGACAGCGGCTGTGCGGCGGAAAGGTCATCGCCTACCGGCTGTTCCCCTTTGACCCGGAGTCCCGCAGCGAGTCCCTCCAGCTGGACCTGTTCATCAGCGGCCGCTATGAGGGGCCGGACCGGGTCCCCGGCTCCTGGGTGTATGTCACATCCCTGTCCGGAACGGCGGAGGTCACCACCGGCGGCGAGACCTATCGCCTGGAGAACCGGGACTGCCTGTCCTTCCCCGGCAGTCAGCCCTATTGCTATGAAAACGTCGGCAACAACACGGTCCGGCTTATCCAGCGGATCGTGTATAAAAAATGAGGCGTCCCGGCAAACTACGGGACAAGGAGGAGCGTATCATGTATAAGAATATCGAAAAGCAGACCGCCCTGGAGCTGCGGGAACAGGTGGACTATCAGGCCGGTCAGATCATCAGCCGCACCCTGGTGCAGAATGAGCTGATGAGCATGACCCTGTTCGCATTTGAAAAGGGCGAGGAGATCGGCACCCACGCCGCCGGCGGCGACGCCATGGTGACGGTGCTGGAGGGCACCGGCCGCTTCACCGTGGGCGGGCAGGAGTTCCTGCTGCATGAGGGCCAGACCCTGATTATGCCCAAGGACATCCCCCACGCGGTCTATGGCCAGGAGCGCTTCAAGATGCTGCTGACCGTGTCCTTCTGAGAAAAGTCCTGAAAAAGCACCGCCGGAGGCAGCGCCTCCGGCGGTCTGTTTTCACGATTCCATGTGCTTTCCCAGAAAGGCGGACACGGTCTGGGCCAGCTTATACTCCCCCTCGCCGGGGACCTGGCCCTCCGCCGACAAGAACAGCACCAGGCCCAGCACGTCGCCTTCGCAGAGAATGGGCGCGGCCACGGCGGCGGTGTAGCGGTCGTTTCCGTCGGTGACGGGCAGGGGCTGGTCCGCGCCCTGGCAGCAGTAGATGCGGCGCTCATCCATGACCCGGGACAGAGCCTCGGACAGGGACTTGCCCAGCAGCTCCCGCTTTCCGGCGCCGGTGATGGCGATCACGGCGTCCCGGTCGGTGACGGCGGCGGTGAAGCCGCTGGTGCGGTTGAGGGCGTCGCAGAACTGCGCCGCAAAGTCCTCCAGCCCGCTGATGAGGGAATACTTCTTGAAGATGACCTCCCCGTCCCGGGTGGTGTAGATCTCCAACGGGTCGCCGTTGCTGATGACATTGACACGAAAGACCTTGTCGGGGCGGTTGGAGGTCTGTTGAATGAGGGTGATGGGAGGGGCGCTCTCCGCGTCTTTGGGGAAGGAGATAATATCACCCTCCACGGCGGCGGGCGCACCCTCCTCAGGCAGCGTGCCGCAGCGCAGCAGCGTGTCGATGTCGGACTTGAGCCAGACCTCCAGGTGATCCTCGTAGACCTTGATCTTGTCGATGATGAGCTGCAGGTCGCTGCGGTCCAGCCGCTCCTTGTGCAGCAGGTCATCAAAGACCTCCATAGCCGTTTTGGCGGCGCGGTTGACCCGGATGATGGTGTTGCGCTTGTCCTCCGCCATGGCGATCCGATGGTGCAGTCCCTCAATGCGGTGCAGGAGGTCGTTTTCCAGCTCGTCGTAGGTCTCCGCCAGCGTTTCCTCGTTTTCCGGGTGCTTCATGATGTCCCGGATGCGCTGGCGCTTGGTGGCCTTCAGCTCCTCCTGCGCGTCCAGCAGCAGCTGCTCCAGGTTTTCGGCGGCGCGCTCCGTCTCGGCCACGTCCTCCTGCTCGCGGGCAAGATCGTCGTTGAGCCGCTCCAGCATGGAAGCGGAGTTGTCCTTCACCTTTTGGATATACAGCTTCAGCAGCTGGTCCAGCCTGTCTACCCGGATATGGTGGCTGGTGCAGGCCTTCAGACCCCGCCTGTGGTACTCGCCGCAGCGGTAGGCGTCCTTGAGATCGGAACGGCTCATGGCAAACATGGGGCTGCCGCAGTCGCCGCAGAAGAGAAAGCCGGAGTAGGTGTTATCGTTGATCTTTACGCCCCGGTAATGGCTGGTGGTGCGCTGCTGGCGCAGGGCGCGGGTGGTGGCGAAGGTGCGGTAATCGATGATGGCCTGATGGTGGTGCTCGAACACCAGGTGGTCGCTCTCGTCCCGCTTGACCTCCGCGCCGTTGATCTTCCGGCGGGTGTATTTGCCCTGCCGCAGCGTGCCGATGTAGAAATCGTTGTCCAATATGCCCTGCACGGTGACGATGGCCCACGCGGACTTGGCGGCGCGCTTGACGCTCTCGCCCTGGGCTTCGCGGCGCTCCCGCTCGGACATACGGGGCGTGGGGATGCCCTGGTCGGTGAGGTGGTTGGCGATCTTCTTGTAGCCCCAGCCGTCGTTGTAAAGCTGAAAGATCTGCCGCACGATGTCTGCCTCGGTGGGGACGATCTCGAACTGCTGCGCCTTGTTGATGAGGTAGCCGTAGGGCGCGGCGCAGAGCCATTTGCCATCGGTCTGGCGGCGCTTGATGACGGACCTGACCTTTTTGCTGGTGTCGGTGACGGGCATCTCATTGATGAGGAATTGAAACTGAATCTTCAGCCAGTCATCGTCGTTGGGGAAGTCGATATTGTCGCCGATGGAGATGATGCGGACGCCTGCGTCCCGCAGGTCCTCCAGCTCCACCAAACCGCGGGAGTTGCGGCGGGAGAAGCGGGAGAAGTCCTTGACGATGAGGATGTCATATTTGCGGGCCATCAGCCCCCGGCGCATGGCCTGGTAATTCTCCCGCTGCTCGAAGGTGTAGCCGGAGCGGTCGCGGTCCTCGTAGAAGGTCAAGGTACTGTCCGGAAAGCGATGCTTGACGAAGTCGGTAATGATCGCCTTTTGGTTCTCGATGGAGGTGTTGTCCCGATCCAGCTCCTCATCCACGGAGATGCGGCAGTAGCCCGCGATGTCAAAGCGTTCGATCATTGAGTCTCACCGCCTTTCAGATATTTTGCTATCTCGCGGTCAAACTCGGAGATGTATTCCGCGTCCTGCTTCTTGCGGAATTCATCGTAAATCGCACCGACTTTCTTCATGGCTGCATCTCGAGAGATGTGTCCTTTGCTCTCCAGTACCTGACGGCGATTGTTGGTCAGGAAGCGATCCGTCTCATCCAGCCAGTCCTGCATGGACATCAACTGTTCATCCTCCGCCATCAGCTCGGCATAGTCGATGAACATGGTCACCAAGCGATTCAGACGGGACAGTTCCTTTTCACTCAGATAGTTCTTTGCCACCAGCGTGTCGCTTTTCAGAATTTTTCCGTCCGGCGCACCTTTCCAGGTGGTCAGACCCATAGTGGGGCTGTCCAGCGTGGCCCGTTCGGAGATCAGCTCCGCGGCGGTTTTGCCGGTGACGGCATAATGCAGCTTGTTCTGTACGAAGGCGTAAAAGGCTTTCGTGGTCTCGCTGTTCTTGTCGTAGTCGTAGCTGCACTGCTCGAAGACATCTGCGATTTTCTGATAGGCCCGGCGCTCACTGGCGCGGATCTCACGTATGCGCTCCAGCAGTTCCTCGAAGTAATCCTTACCGAACGGACGACCGTTTTTCATCAGCTCGTCATTGAGCACAAAGCCCTTTTGGATGTACTCTTTCAGCGTCCTCGTCGCCCACTGGCGGAAGCGCGTGGCCTTTTTGGAGTTCACGCGATAGCCGACGGCGATGATGGCGTCGAGGTTGTAGAAGTGGGTGGGTTTCGTAGAAAATTCGGAAATTCCGACTTTTCTCATGCAGGCGGCTTTATCCAGCTCTTCCTCATCGAAGATATGTGTCAGGTGTTCGCTGATGTTGGATTTGCTGGAGTCAAACAGCTCTGCCATACCGGCCTGTGTCAGCCAAAAATTTTCATCTTGAAAGATAACGCGGATGTACTCCTTGTCGTCGCCGTTTTGATACAGCAGGATCTCACTGGTTTCCGAAATTTTCTGTTCCATAGCACACCTCGACCTACCAATTTTGTTTAGATAATGCAATCTGATTATAGACTACATTGTATCATACGCTGCGGCGGTATGCAAGGCCAAATGTGATATAGGGAGGCCCATCGGCCTCCCTATATTCTCAGCGCGAGGCCGCCCGCTCTGCCCGCACCGCCTTCTCCGCCTGACGGCGGCGGGTATCGACCAGCAGATCGCGGGTGTTGGCGTAGAGATCTCCGCTGCCGGAGTGCATGACGACAGGCATCAGCCCCTGTGCGCGGCACTCTGCGTAGATCGGCTTCAGATGTTCACTGACGGCGGGGTCTGCGGACTCTGTCCGGGTCAGCCAGATCAAGGCGATGCCCTGATCTTTTTTAATGTCGAGTTCCATTTTGTACCCTCCCTGTACTGGATAGTATTGCCATTTGTGGGATAAATTACACAGCTGCGTTTGGCTATATTATACGGGCGAGGACTTCGGAAGTCACTAGCTTACGGCGTTTTAGGCGCACGCAAATGGGATATTTCTATTTGCGTGCGGTTCTGGAAGCCGCAACGCAAAACTGAGCCGCGGCCATTTGGCCGCGGCTCAGTTTGTTGGAGATCGCTGCGCGTATTTCTGCATTATGGGCGCATTCGAAAGAAAAGAGGATGGCTGGAGGCGCGTTACTCGTTCCGCATCTCCAGCCCCGTAAAGAATTCCTCATACGCGCAGTCGTAAATGCTCCGCAGCTCGATAAGCACACTGGCGCGGATGTTCAGCTCACCGGACTCATACTTGGCGTAGGTCGTGCGCCCGATGTCGCAGCCACGCCGCTGCAATTCGGCGCACAGCTTCTCCTGTGACAGCTTGTATGTTTTCCGCAGCCGCCGCAGATTATCGCCCATATTGCGGTCACGTCTGATTTTCTGTTCCATTCTCTCACCTCAGGCAAATTTTTGACCAGTATTGGTTGCAACTGAGGCTATTGTATGCTACACTCGGTTCAGATATTGACCGCTATACTGGTCAATATGCTTGACGGCGACGGAATTTGGAAACTAAAAAAGTTTTTCTATTTCATAAAACCGTCATAGACCCGTGCTCGTCTTATAGGCATCACAGAGATGGAGGTACGTCTATATGGACCGGCTGGGTCAGCTTATCCGGGAAGCGCTGGCAGCACTGTTTCAATCGCTTCAATTCCCCAGAGGTTGGGACAACACAAACAAAGCAGAGGAGAAACGGGAGGAAACAAAATGAACACGAGAAAAGAAGAACTGAAAAAGCTCATCATCAAGGGCCTGATCGGCGTGGCGGTAGGTGTCATTCTGGCCACCAGCAGCGGCGACAAGGAATGGTGGGGCGTGCCGCTCTTTGCCATCTTTTTTGCCGGTGTACCCTACGGCTGGCAGCTCAGTGGTAAGGTCATCACCTTTGGCGTGGTGGGAAGTTTGCCTGTCATGATCATCTTCTATATGCTGCGGCTGGTGGTGGCCATGGTCACGGGCTGGGTCGCCTATCCTATCGCGTTGATCCGGGCCGTCGTCCGACTGCGTGCCCCGGAGGAAGCGGAGGCGCAGGAGTGAACTGGGCGAAAACTGTTCCTCGCGCCGTACAGGGGGACACTGCCGCGTGGGAGGAGCTCTATAACGCCACCTGTCGGGAGGCGTACTTCGTGGCGCTGAAGGTCTGCGGCAATTTGCAGGACGCGGAGGACTTGACGCAGGAGGCGTACCTGGCCGCCCTTGGGAGACTGTCGCAGCTGAAGGAGGCGGAGAAATTCCCCTCGTGGCTATATATGATTGTGGCCAACAAGTGCCGGGACTATCTGAAGAAGAAAAAGCCCGCCCTGTTCACCGAGCTGCAAAAGGACGATGCCCCAGCGCCGGATTGGGCGGATGACCGGGAGGAGAATCTGCCCGAGGTGCGGCTGGAGCATCAGGAGACGGTGCGCCTGGTGGCGGAGATTATCGACGGACTGCCGGAGGATCAGAAGCTGTGTCTGTTGCTGTATTATCGGGATGAACTGTCTGTGTCACAGATCGCCCAAGCGCTGCAGGTGTCAGAGGGCACGGTAAAAAGCCGTCTGAACTATGGGCGGCGGAAGGTCAAGTCCAAGGTGGAAGCGCTGGAAAAGCAGGACACGAAGCTGTACGGCCTCGCACCTATGGCGCTGCTGACCCTGCTGCTGCGGCAGGAGGCCGAGGTCATGCTCTGCGATATTGAAATGCCCATGGAAAGCGGGCTGGATCTGTTGGACTGGCTCCGGCAGCGAGGGATGACCACCCGCTGCATCTTCCTGACAGCCCATGCCGAGTTCCGATATGCACAGGAGGCACTGCGGCTGGGCGGTTTTGACTATATCATGCAGCCCGCCCCTTACGAGCAGGTGGCGGATGCAGTGAGCCGTGCGCTGGAAAATGTAAAGGAGGAACGGGCGGCGCTGGAATTGCAGAGCAGGGGAGCTGTTTTTGACGACCAGAAAAAGGAGATCGTGGAGACTATGCTGCGGGGCTTTCTGTTGGGCAACGCCCCGGGAAGCAGCCTGACCGCGTTTGAAGAACTGAGCCTTGTGCCCCGGCAGGAGCGGGAATGCTGGGTTGCCCTGATGCAGCCGCTGCGCTGGAAGCAAGGCGAGGAGCCGTGGGAGCTGAGCCTGCTGAGCACGGCAGTGGGAAATATGAGCAGCGAGGTGTTCACGCCGCTGCAGGTGCTCAGCGTGACGGTGGCGATCCCTGCGGAGCAGTGTCTCATTCTTGTGCTGCAAAGCCGGGTGGGGGAGCCGCTGGAGGCAGACTATATCACCCGGCAGCTGAATTATCTGCAAAGTGCGTGCGCGCAGTATATCCACTGTGAAGCGGCTTTTTATCCGGAGGGGCCGCAGCCCTTTGAACAGGCACCGGAGATCTACCAGAAGCTGCTGCAGCAACGGAGCGAGAACGTGGCCCTGAAAAGCGGTGTTCTGCTGGGCCGCCCGGCGGAAAAAGCGCCGGAAGTGTTCCGTATCCCGCAGATCGGTGCATGGCAGAAGCTGCTGCAGGCGGGATGTGCGCAGGCAATGGAGCAGGAAGCCTGCCAGCTGTTGGACAAGCTGACGGTCAACAACCAGCTGAACAGCCAGACTTTGCGGTATTTTTATCAGGATTTTATGCAGATGCTCTTCTCTTTTCCGGAAAAGAAACGGCAGGGCGATATGTTCCGGGAGCCTGAAGCGTTGGAACTTTACCGCAACGGCATGAAGACCGTGCCGGATATGAAGGCGTTGGTCCATTATGTGGCCTCGGTCTGGGATAGCGAAACGGAAGAAAGCAGCCAGAGTACCGTGGAGATCATTATGGCTTACATTGCCGAGCATCTGGAAAACGAGCTGCGCCGGGAAGAACTGGCCGAGGCTGTCCACCTGAATCCGGATTACATGGCCCGGCTTTTTAAGAAAGAGACCGGCATGAACCTGAAGGATTATATCATTCAGCAGAAAATGCAGGAGGCCCAGAGCCTGCTCTGCACAACCAATCTGCCCATCAGTCTGATCGCGGCCAAGGTCGGGTATACGAATTTCGGGCATTTCTCCACTTCTTATAAGAAGTTCTATCACAAGACCCCACAGGAGGAGCGCAGCGCAGCATTATGAGAGAAACAAGGATGGCTCGCAGGACATTTTTACAGCTGACCGGTGCTGCAGCCGGGGCGGCTCTGCTTGCTGGCTGCGGGGAGCGGGCGGCATCGACGGCAGAAAGTGGAACAGGGCCCATGGTAACAGTGCTGATGCCGGGCCAATCGGATGAAACTGCCTGTGTCCGCATTTCAGCGGCGCTGAGCGAAGTCACAAAGCAGAAGCTGGGCTTCGGCGTTTCCATCGAGCAGGTGGCACCCACCAATTACTCGGCAGAGCTGTGGAAACGGATGGTCTGCCAGACTATGCCGGATCTGTTTTTCCTCACAGAAAATCAGCCGCTGGATGTTTACCTGAATCAGAACTGCATCCTGCCCCTGAGTGCGCTTCTGGAGGAACGTCCAGGTCTGAAAGCACTGTTCTCAGAGCAGCAGTGGGCGAGTAGAACCTATTACCGCCGCGTCTATGCAATCCCGGCGCGGGCGGTCTCGATGTATCAGGTCGGCTTTCTGGCCCGGGCCGATTGGATGCGGGAGCTGGATGCCAGACCGGAGGAGATCACAAATCTGGATGCCCTGCACGACCTGCTGATGCAGGTCAGGCAGCGTCGGCCCAATGCAGAGGGGGTCCTGCCGGATAATGGACAGGTTTTTCCTTTTCCGGAACTGGATCCTCTGGGAGATACCTTTGGTGTTCTGACTGAAGAAAGCGGCACCACCGTTGTCAACTGGTATGCCACGGATGCCTACAGCAGGCTTTGCAGAACCATACATCAGTGGTATCAGGAAGGATTGATCCTGCGGAATGCCAGCCTGCGGGACGAACCGGCCACCGATCGGATGCGGCTGGGCAACAGCTTCGGCTTTTTTGCACGGCTCAACCGGGATTCACTGGACTGCTACACCCGGGCCTGTGGCACAGAGCTGACTGCCATCCCGCTGGGGCCGACCATTCAGAACGGCTCTATCCCGGCGGAGAGCTGGTGCCTGCCTGTGACCAACAGCCACCGCAGTGAGGCACTGGCTCTTCTTGAACTGCTGTACACGGATGCATCCTGCTATGATCTCTTTGCGAACGGAGATGGGAAAGAGGAGCAGTTCCATCCGTGGCAGAATCTGTATCTCAACGCCAGCGGACTGCTGCCGGAAACAGACGAGCAGCCGCAGTGGGTCTCTCCGGCCTATGGGTTCAGCTTCAACAACAGTGCAGTTGCCGCAAAGCTGGATGCCTGCCGGGCACTGAAGAACAGCTATCACAATGGGCTGATGTGCGGCTATCTGGATTCGGAAGAGGCACTCCCGGAGTTTTTGGAAAAACTGGAACAGGCCGGAATACAGGAGATCCTTCAGGCAAAACAAAGCGCATTGGATAACTGGCTGAACGCATCGCACTGAAACAGGCAGGGCTGGGAGACCGGCCCTGTTTTCTTTTTTCGGACAGAAGAAACCTCTGAAAATGAAAAACAGAGGTCGGAAACTTGAAAAAATGCTGAAGCTCTCGGAACAGGAACACGGAAAATGAAAAATTAGTTTCGTTTTTTTGGTAGCTGGAAAAGCTCCCGGTGCGTTAAACTAAATACAACAAAAGCACGGCAGACACAGAACCGTGCAGACGAACGCAAGAATAAGAAGGACAAGAAGGAGAAACCACTATGAAACGTATCTCTCGTCGAAACTTCCTCAAGGCTATGGGCATTTCTGCAACGGCCCTGACACTGGCCGCATGCGGCGGCTCTTCCAGTTCCACCGCAGCCGGCACGGCTGGCTCCACTGCTGCCAGTGCAGTAGCAACCGGTGAGCCCAAGGCAGGCGGCACCCTGCGCCTGTGCTATTCCAGCCCCATTGCAACCCCCGGTTACACCCCCCGTGCCACCGGCAACGCGGCCATTTACTACCTGACGCTTTCTTATGAAAGCCTGACCAGCTATGATGCCGAGGGCAATATGATCCCCAATCTGGCAACGGAGTGGGATGTGAACACCGATGAGTTGAGCATTACCTGGACTCTGCGGGAGGGTGTCAATTTCGCCGACGGTGAGCCTTTCAATGCAGAGGCCGTCAAGCGCAACATCGAGGAGTACCAGGCCAACAACCGCACCGAGACCGCAAACATTGCCGAGTGCCAGATCATTGATGACACCCACATCAAGATGATGATGGCAGAGCCCAACTCCTCCACGCTGGAATCTGTGGGCTTCTTCGTCTACTACATGAGCCCCAAGGCACTGGAAAACCCCAGCAGCCTGGATGCCGCCACCTGCGGCACCGGCCCCTTCCAGTTGAGCGAGTTCGAGAACAACGCCTACGCTATCTATACCAAGAACGAGAATTACTGGAAGGAAGGCCTGCCCTATCTGGATTCCGTCGAGATCACCGTGGTCACCGAGTCCAGCACTGCTGAGACCGCATTCCGTGCCAATGAGTACGATATGCTTCAGGTACTTGATATGTCTCCGCTAGTCAAACAGGATCTGGACAATGATGGCATCTATGTGGCTGAACGTAATGAAAACGGTATGGGCGTTGGTACACTGGGTCTGATCCCCAACAGTGCCATTGACGGCCCCTGGGCCGATGCTCGCGTCCGTCGTGCAATGTGCTACGCCATTGATGTGGATGCACTGAATGCTGCTTTCCTGATGGGTACGGCACAGATGACTGATCAGTGGGCAGTTCCCGGTGCAGTTACCTACAATGATGATATCAACCACTACAAGTTCGATCCCGACCGTGCAAAAGAACTGCTGGCCGAAGCTGGTTATGCAGATGGCTTCAACACCAACATCGTAACGGTGAGTACTATTTCTGATATGTTCACGGCCATTGCCAACATGCTGGACGAGGTGGGCATCCACTGCAACATCCAGCAGGTCGATGGTGCTACCCAGAACCAGCTGTACATGGATGGCACCTGGGAAGGCCTGATGCCCCATTGGACGACCGTTTCTCCCGATCTGGGCCTGTACATGGGCCGTCATCTGGATTACAACGGCGCTTACTACGCCAAGGGCATCCAGCATCCCGACAAGGAAATGCAGCTGCTGGAGGAAATCCGCCGCTGCATGGATCCCGACGAGAAGCACAAGCTGGAAAAGGAAATGCAGGCAGCAATTTACGATGCTGAGACCGGTTCCTGCCTGTTTGGCCGTCCGCTGATGGTCAACGGTTCTACGATGTACAAGTATGATTACGTCATCGACGACCACGCTACCGAGGCATTTACCTCCGCATGGGATCTGTCCGCCTGCTGGCTGAACAAGTAAGCGACCAACCTTAGTGTATCACGACCGGAATACGTTTCTCCTTATTTCGGCAGATTCCGGCGCGGGTAACTGCGCCGGAATTTGTTTTTGAAGGGCAGAAAGGTTCCGCAGGAAATGGAGCGAACTATGAAATCGAACAATCTTGCCAAAATGATCGGCAAGCGTGTGGTGCAATCCTGCATCACCATTCTGCTTGTCACTCTGTTCGTCTTTGCCCTCATTCAGATGGTTCCGGGCGATCCCGTAGCCAACTATCTGGGTGCAACCGCTACCGAAGAGCAGATCGCCTATTACCGCCACCTTTATGGTTTCGATCGTCCGGTCATCGTCCAGTATCTCAGCTGGATCGGCGGCCTGTTCCGGGGCACCATGGGCCAGTCCATCAGCTATCAGTCTGAGATCGCTGACATCATCCTGCCCCGTTTGGGCACCACCCTGACCATGGTGATCCCAGCTTTCATCATCGGAACGATCACCGGTATCCTGTTCGGCATCATTGCTGCCAAGAACCGCGGCAAGGTCATTGACAGTGTGATCTCCTTCTTTGCGAACATCGGCGTTTCGATGCCCATGTTCTGGCTGGGCATGATGGGAATGCTGGTGTTTGCCCTCAAACTGCGGGTCCTGCCCAGTTCCGGCTATGTGCCCATCACCCGTGATTTTGGCGGCTGGCTCAGCCATATGATCATGCCCATCATTGTGCTGAGTCTGGGTGTCAACGCTGGTTTTGTCCGTCTGACCCGCTCCTCCATGCTGGAGGTCATGCGGCAGGATTATGTGACCACTGCCCGTGCCAAGGGCGTTTCCAAGAAGGATGTTACCTTCAGGCACCAGCTGCGCAACTCCATGATCCCCATCGTCACCACCATGGGTATGCGCCTGGGCTCCATGGTCGGTTCCACCGTCCTGATCGAGAGCCTGTTCGTCATCCCCGGCCTTGGCAGCGTGATGATGAACGGCATCAGCAACCGTGACTTCATGCTGGTGGCGAACGGCGTGCTCATCATCTCCATCTTTGTTGCCATCTGCAACCTCGTGGTCGATATCCTGTACGGCATCATCGATCCCCGCACCCGCTAAAAGGAGGAATGAACTGTGGAAAACAAGACAAAAAAGAAGGGTCTGCTGGACCGTATCACGTCCTCCCGCGTGTTCCGGGTCATGTTCAGCCGCAAGATCATCGTGGTCTGCGCGATTTTGCTTCTCATCATGGTGCTTATCGCCATCTTTGCTCCGGTGATTGCTCCCTATAATCCCAACAAGGATGATCTTTACAATGTTCTGAAGGGCTGCTCTGCCGAGCACTGGCTGGGCACCGACTCCAATGGCCGTGATGTTCTGAGCCGCATCATCTATGGTGCCCGCATCTCCTTTACGGTCGGTATCGTGGCTGTGGTCATTTCCAGCGTTATCGGCATGGCACTGGGCCTGATCGCCGGCATGGCAGGCGGTGTGGTGGATGCCTTCATCATGCGTGTCATGGATGCCATGATGGCCGTGCCCATGCTGATCCTGGCTATGTTTCTGGGCGCGATCCTGGGTCAGGGCCTGGGCAATGTCTGTCTGGCCATCGGCATCTCGATGGTGCCCGGCTACGCCCGTGTCACCCGCGGTCAGGTGCTGAGCGTCCGCAATGCCGATTATGTCACCGCCGGTACCCTGTGCGGTGCATCCCGGATCCGCAACACGCTGGTGCATGTGTTCCCCAACTGCCTGTCCGTCAACATCGTCAGCATGACCGCCAGTCTGGGCGGTGCCATTCTGGCCGAAGCGAACCTGAGCTTCCTGGGCATGGGCATCACGCCCCCGACTCCCAGCTGGGGCGCAATGGTCAGCGGCGGCTATAAGTACCTGTCCACCCAGCCCATCATTGCCATTGCTCCCGGCATTGCGATCATCATCGTGGTGCTCTGCTTCAATATGTGCGGCGACGCTCTGCGCGATGCCCTCGGGAAATACTACGCCGATGCCGGTATTTCCGTCGTTACCGGCCGCCGGTTCCCAATAGGCGATGCAATGTCCGTCCTGCATCCGTTCGCCTATTTCCTGAACAAGGTTGACAGACGGGATCAGATAGTGGTTTGCCACCCGTTCGTGATTCAATATTACGTCCGGTTGCTGTTTTTTTGCAACCATCGGGATAAACGGGTCATAGATGAAATGCAACATAACGATATCCATTTCCGGATTGCTTAGTAAAGCATGGCGCACTTCGCCTTCCATTCCGCGTACCTGTTCTAACGGGGTGAAATGGTTTGTATGGTCATTCACGGCCGCTTCAACGAACAGCAGATCGATCTTTCCTTTTGACAGGATATCGTTTTGCAGGCGGAAAGATCCCGGTGTGGTTCCGGT
>OHBE01002324.1_pt1 | contig 14239 bp, 10 predicted proteins | sample 1577231 | NCBI WGS metagenome assembly OHBE01 (sample SAMEA3541506, study PRJEB24748) | human gut metagenome | biome: human gut; feature: human-associated habitat; material: faeces | place: China | collected 2012
CTCGCGGAGCGTTTTTTACTTTACAGGAAAGCAATTTCCTGTAAAGCAAAAAAGAACCGGTGTAAAAACCAGTTCTCTGCTTCTTACTTTCTGATTATACCGAATCAGATATTATAAGTAAAGTCAATATTCCTTATACTCGACATAAGTTTTACTTATGTTGCAGTAATTTCAACAATTTTTCTGCTGCTGCAGTCAACGGAACCCTGTCATCTGAAACAATACAGAACTGTCTGGCAGGAATCTTCTTATTAAATGTAATCTGAAACAGTTCCCCCTTTTCAATTTCTTCCTGGGCAAAGTCCCTGACCACATTTGCTATGCCAAGGCTCCTTTTCGCAAACTGTATCAGCATATCGCTGGTGGCAAGTTCTATCTCCGGATGAATCACAACGCCTTCTCCCAGCAGAAATTCCTCTACATATTTTCTGGTAGAGGTATTTCCCTCCAGGCACATAACCGGCAGATGTTCCAATTCTTTATAGCTTAATTTACCGCCCTTTAAATATTCAAATTTTCGTCCTGCCACAAAGACATCTTCTATCTCACGCACCGGAATCACATGCATATTCTTCGTTGTCTCCATGGGCGTGCTGACTACACCAAAATCAATTCTGCCGCTCTGCAGATATTTCAGTGTCTCCGGTGTCGGTGCATTGGTAACTGTAATTCTGATTTTCGGATACTGCTCATGAAACTGTTCCAGATAAGAAAGCAGATAAAACTGCAGTGTCATATCGCTGGCTCCGATACATACTTCTCCGCTGGTCAGCTCCTGCATTTCAAGGAATTTGCGTTCGCCTTCCCGGATGGTCTCATAGCCCCGCTGCACATAGCCGTAAAGTGTCTGCCCCTCTGCAGTCAGACGCACCCCTCTGGATGTCCGCATGAAAAGGGTGGTTCCCAGTTCCCGCTCCAAATTACGGATTGCCTGGGACACTGCCGGCTGTGAAACATTCAGTTCTTCTGCTGCCAATGTAATACTGTGAAGTTTTCCTACATAATAAAAAAATTTGTAATATTCTAAATTCGTATTCATGAGCGAATTATACCATAATTAAATTGATTTTTACATTGTCATTTTTATTTTACCAATGTATACTAATCCCGTTTCCAAAGAATATAGTACTTTTTTCTCATATAGTGCAGAACATTTCTGCAAAAAATTATGAAAGGAGCTTATAATTATGACGAAAGATATGACAACCGGAAATCCACTGAAATTAATTCTTTTCTTCTCACTTCCTGTATTGTTCGGAAATCTGTTCCAGCAGTTCTACAGTATGGTAGATACCATCATTGTAGGACAGTTTTTGGGAGAAGATGCCCTGGCTGCTGTAGGTGCAACCGGTTCTATTATGTTTCTGGTACTTGGTTTTGCATCCGGACTTGCCCAGGGATTCGGTGTTATGGTATCACAGGCTTTCGGTGCAAAGGATGAAAGCCGTTTAAAGCATATTGTTGCTTTATCCTTCCTCTTAACCATAATCATTTCCGTGGTTCTTACCGCATTGACTGTTACTACTTCCCGGGAGCTTTTAATCTTTATGAACACACCGGATAATATTCTTGATATGGCAGACTCTTATATCCGGGTTATCTTCTGGGGTATCATTACCAGTATGATGTACAATGTTGTTTCCGGAATTTTAAGAGGTGTTGGTGACAGCAAGACTCCATTATACTTCCTGCTGTTTTCCTCCGCTCTTAATATTGTGCTGGATTTATTCTGTATTGTAACTTTAAAATTAAATGTTGCAGGTGCTGCATATGCCACCGTAATCTCACAGGGTATTTCCGCTGTTCTCTGTCTTATTTATATGTACCGTAAATTCACGATTCTCCGCACCAGAAAAAGTGATTACTACATCGACCGCGTGACAACCGCCCAGATGATGGGACTTGGTATCCCGATGGCTTTGAACTACTCTCTGATAGCTGTTGGTTCCATGATTCTTCAGTCTGCAGTAAATGTATTTGGTTCCAGTGCTGTTGCAGCCTTTACTGCTGCATCCAAGGTAGAACAAATTTCTACCCAGCCAATGCCAGCTCTTGGAACCACAATGTCTACTTACTGTGGTCAGAACTTAGGTGCCGGAAAATACGAACGCATCTTCGATGGCATGAAGAAGGCCTTTGGAATCGCCCTTGGAACTGTTGCAATTGCTGCATTCATCTGTACTGTATTTGGCCGTTCCATTGTTTCCCTTTTCTTAAGCGAACCGACGGAAGCCATTTACAGTTATGCCACACAGTACTTAAATACCATCAGCTGCTTTTTCTTCTTTCTTGCTCTTATTTACCTTTATCGTACTTCTTTGCAGGGACTTGGAAAAGGTATCATGCCTATGGTCAGCGGTATCTTTGAAATGATTTGCCGTGTCGGTGTCGTATGGCTCCTTTTAAATCCATATGGATACTGGTCAGTCCGTCTGGCAAGCCCGGTAGCATGGATTGGTGCCGGTGTACCACTTATGATTTCCTATCTTGTTTGGAAGAACCGGAAAAAGAAACAGCTCTGCAGTCAGGCTGTATAAAATCCTGAGCCTGCAATGCTGCAGCACGCAGAAAAGAAGCCCCATCCTCTGAATCATCAGACGATGGGGCTTCTACTTATTTACGCGAGTAGCTCGCAAAGCGTGTTTCTCGTAGTTTACTTATTACTTATTTCATATTCCAGTTTATGCAACCGGATTTCCGCACTTGGTACAAAACTTATTTCCAGCTACAAGCGGAGCACCACATTTACTGCATACCGGCTGTACTGGCTGCTGTGGCGGCATTGGCTGTCCCTGGAACTGTCCCTGCTGCTGTGGCGGCATTGGCTGTCCCTGGAACTGTCCCTGCTGTGGTGGCACATTTCCATACATATTCTGCTGTGGCATTCCCTGATATCCGTTCATCATTTTCTGTCTGATTAATGGTTTCTCAGCTTGAAGTACGTTGATAATAATCAACAGATCCAACACTACAATTGCCAGAATAAACAATATATTAAATATAAATCCGGCTGTAACTTTCGCTGTACAGTAATTATCTGTTGCTTCCTTATTTACTCCGACGCAAAGTGCAATCCAGAAAATAAAGTCAACAACTGCACAGCTTCCGGATGCGATTGCAGCAATTTTGTCTTTTAATACGCTCTTTAAGCACCAGAGAGCCAGCATAGCGATTGGAAGCAACAGCATTATAATGCAGATTACTTTTGGATCTGTTACACTTTCACCCTCTATCTTAATACCTGTCATAGCTTTAAAAGCGCTGATTTTAATATTTCCATATCCTGCACAGGATACCATAAATGATGGCACAAAGAAAAATACCATTAATAAAATAGATAACAGACGAATGATATTTTTCACATGAATGTGCTTTGTAAAATCATTTCCAGAATTCATTTCCTTCTCCTTTAGTTTCCAAACTGAGTTAAATTATCAGTTACTTCGTAAGTATAATCAACCTTCTGAGTTACAACCAGATCATTAAACATCTGTGCCCCATCTGTATAACCATCAACATTATACCATCCGTCATCATACTCTAAATCAGTATATCCTTCGATATCACCGTATGTATTGAAACTCTGGCTTCCATCAGATAATGCCATTATATTTGTATATTTTACCGGGAAGTATACAACAGTTGGCTCAAATGCACTTTCTGCACTGGTTACAGTTGTCGAAAATACCAGATAAAGGACGTTCGTATCACCCCATGTATCACTGTTTTTTGCAACCAGATAATAAGAACCTTCATAACTGAATCCGGAATTTCCAATATAGGAATTGTTATTTGCAAAATATGCATCTAACGCATCTGTTGCTTCATTTTTCATGGAATCCAGATTGTCTGCTGAAATATCTGCAGCAGATGTTACATAAGAATCTACTCCGGATACAGTATATTCTTTTGATGTCTGTGTGAATTTGTAACCATTTGCCAATGCATTCTCTTCTGATTCATCAACTGTTAAAGTTACGGTATCTCCGACATCAAGACTGTCATAATCTTCAAAATTGAACCACAGATAACGTAAGTAATCATCATCTGAATTATTGGTCCAGTCTGGATATACATAAGGTGGTGTTCCTGAGAAGGTTACCTCGATATCTTCAAACGGATCAACTTCTTTTACTTCTTCCAGTCCTTCTACTGTAAATTCCTGTTCTTTGGAAAGAATTTTAACTCCTGCTTTTTTCTCATAATCTTCATTCCATGAAGCAGTAACGGTTACCACATCACCATTTGACAGGTCTGAATCCGGTTTCACATCAAAAGTAATACTGTCAATCAAATCCCAATTACTACTTCCCATCAAATCTGTGAGGTCACTCCAGTCAAGGTCATCAAGAGATTTTACATTTTTAAGTTTCTTTCCCTGTGCCTTGATAACAGCTTCACTGAATCCGGTCTCGTCAAAATCAACATATGCTGTTCCCGCTGTTTCATATCCGTTATACTCTACAGAAATATAATCGTTGATATTTACTTTCTTTTTCTGATTCTTCACTACCACAAGTGCAACAATTGCAACTACTACAACTGCAATGACTGCAATAAGCAATGCCCATAACTGTTTCGTCATCTTAAATGGTTTCTTAGGCGGGCGTGCCTGCTGTGGCTGTCCCTGGAACTGTCCCTGCTGCGGCTGCGGCTGTCCCTGGAACTGTCCCTGCTGTGGTCTTCCCTGGAACTGTCCCTGCTGCGGCTGACTCTGGAACTGTCCCTGCTGCGGCTGTCCCTGGAACTGTCCCTGCTGCGGCTGTCCCTGGAACTGTCCCTGCTGCGGCTGACTCTGGAACTGTCCCTGCTGCGGCTGACTCTGGAACTGTCCTTGCTGCGGCTGTTCCTGTACCGGTGTTTTCTGTTCTGCCGGCTGTTCCTGTACCGGTGCTTCCTGTTCTGCCGGCTGCTCCTGTACCGGTGTTTCCTGCTCTGCCGGCTGTTCCTGTACCGGTGCTTCCTGCTCTGCCGGCTGTTCCATCTCCCCTTTTAATTTCTGGCCACAATTTGGGCAAAAATCTGCATCATCACCCACTTGTGTGCCACAATTACCACAAAATGCCATTTTCATTTTCCTCCTTCGTTTTACCATGATATGTTACTTGCTTTTATACATTAACAAGTTAAACTATTTCAATTCTACACAATATTTTGTGGTTGGTCAATCAATTTTACCAAGAATTTACACTTTAAATCCTATAATTTTCTTGCACAGGCAAGTGCTAATGCTCCCGGTCCGATATGGCAGGATACATTTAAAGAAAGCGGATCCATCATAATGTCTGTAATCCCAAATTCTGCTTCCACTTCTTTGCGGAATTCCATCGCTGCACTTATATCTCCAGTGTATGCAATACAAAGCTGCATCTCATCCTGACACTCCTTAAAGCGGGATGCATAGTCATCTTTTACTGCTTTTATCATAATGCTTTTTGCCTGCTTTACCGTTCTGGCTTTTGCAAAAGCATCCAGCTTTTCACCCTGAATCTGTAATACCGGTTTTAATTTCAACAATGTTCCCAGTGCTGCTGCTGCCGGTGTAATTCTTCCACCTTTTTTCAGATAGTAAAGGGTATCTACCATGATATAAATGCTGGACTGGAATTTTGCATCCTCTAAAATATCTTTAATCTCTTTTCCGCTCTTGCCACTCTCTGCCAGCCTGATTGCATCAAATACGGACTGTTTCTGTGTTACAGAAATTCTCTGATTGTTTACTACAAAAACCCTGCCCTCATACTCTTCATCTGAAGATAATGCTGTTGCTGTCTCACAGGAACTGCTCAATCCACTGGATAAAGGAATGTATACTATTTCATCATATTCTTTTAAAAGCTCATCCCAACGGTCTGTAAGGTCTCCTACTGCCGGCATGGATGTTGAAATCTCTGCTCCATCTGTCAGATGCTCATAAAATGTATCCTGTGTCAGATTGATATCCTCAAACAGTGTTTCACCATTTATAAAAAAAGGCATTGGTAATACGCTAATCCCTAACTGCTGCGCTTCTGCCTGACGAATTCCACTGGAACTGTCTGTAAGAATAACTACCTTTCCCATTTTTCTTCCTCCTTGCTGTTCAGACTTCATGTTACACAATGAAATAATTGTAACATATTTTGCAAATCAAAACAACTGCCCCCAAAAAACTAACATCAGGAAAAAAACTGCATAGTAAAACTCCTGACTGCATTATCCGCAGCCAGGAGCTCTCTATCCTTACTTTTCAGTAATATATTTTATTTTCTTATTACATCATTCCCATACCTGGGTTTCCTGCCGGCATTGCAGGAGCATCTTCTTTGATATTTGCTACAACAGATTCCGTTGTAAGTAATGTAGATGCTACAGATGTTGCATTCTGCAAAGCACTTCTTGTAACCTTAACCGGGTCAAGGATACCAGCTTCTACCATATCTACATATTCTTCTGTTGCTGCATTAAATCCGATACCAGGAGCGGACTCTTTTACTTTATTAATAATAACTGCACCTTCAAGACCTGCATTTGCGGAAATGTAATACAATGGAGCCTCCAATGCTTTTAAGATAACCTTTGCACCGGTCTTCTCATCACCTTCCAATGTCTCAGCAAGCTTTGCAACCTCTTTGGATGCATGGATGTATGCAGAACCGCCACCTGCGATGATTCCTTCTTCGACTGCTGCTCTTGTTGCATTCAAAGCATCTTCCATACGAAGTTTTGCTTCTTTCATTTCTGTCTCTGTTGCAGCACCAACACGGATAACTGCTACGCCGCCTGCCAGTTTTGCAAGTCTTTCCTGTAATTTTTCTTTATCAAATTCAGATGTTGTCTCTTCAAGCTGTGCACGAATCTGGCCGATTCTTGCCTGGATTTCTTCTTTATTTCCTTCACCATCAACGATAACGGTGTTCTCTTTCTTAACCTTAACAGATTTTGCACGGCCAAGCTGTGCCATAGTAGCATCTTTTAATTCCAGACCAACTTCTTCTGAAATTACCTGACCACCGGTAAGGATAGCGATATCTTTTAACATTTCTTTTCTTCTGTCGCCATATCCTGGAGCTTTTACTGCTACAACGTTAAATGTTCCACGCAGTTTATTTACAATCAATGTAGTTAAAGCTTCACCCTCGATATCTTCAGCAATGATAAGAAGTCTGGAACCGGACTGAACAATCTGTTCTAACAGTGGAAGGATTTCCTGAATGTTGCTGATTTTCTTATCGGTAATTAAGATGTACGGCTCATCTAAAACTGCTTCCATCTTATCCATATCTGTGCACATATATGCGGAAATGTATCCACGGTCAAACTGCATACCTTCTACCAGGTCAAGCTCTGTCTGCATGGTCTTGCTCTCTTCAATGGTAATAACACCATCATTGGAAACTTTTTCCATTGCATCTGCTACCATGTTGCCAACGCTTTCATCACCTGCGGAAATAGATGCAACTTTTGCAATCTGGTCTTTTCCGGTTACTTTAGAAGACATTGCTGCGATTGTTTCAACTGCTTTTTCAGTTGCTTTCTTCATACCACGTCTTAAAACGATTGGGTTTGCACCAGCCTCTAAGTTCTTCATTCCTTCCTGAATCATTGCCTGTGCAAGAACGGTTGCTGTTGTAGTACCATCACCAGCAACGTCATTGGTCTTGGTTGCTACTTCTTTTACAAGCTGTGCGCCCATATTTTCGAATGCATCTTCCAATTCGATTTCTTTTGCAATGGTAACACCATCATTTGTGATTAATGGAGCGCCATATGATTTATCCAGTACAACGTTTCTTCCTTTTGGTCCGATTGTTACTCTGACTGTATTTGCCAGTTTATCAACTCCAGCCTCTAATGCTGTTCTGGCTTCTGTTCCATATTTGATTTCCTTTGCCATAATTTCTTACCTCTTTCTTCTATTTTCCTATTTTATTATTTGTTTTATTTACCAATTATCAATTCGATTATTCTACTACTGCAAGAATATCATTCTGCTTTACGATGATATATTCTTCGCCATCCAGTTTTACTTCTGTTCCGGCATATTTAGAATAAATAACCTTCTGTCCTTCTTTTACCTGCATGGTAACTTCTTTGCCATCTACCACTCCGCCAGGACCAACTGCGATTACTTCTGCTTCCTGTGGTTTCTCCTGTGCAGCACTTGCTAAGATAATTCCGGATTTGGTTTTTTCCTCTGCTTTTAACTGTTTTAATACAACTCTGTCTGATAATGGTACTAATTTCATGATTCATTGCCTCCTTGATTCGGTCTCTTTGTTTTCTTTCTTTTTTATTAGCACTCATTCAAACCGAGTGCTAACTGATAGTCATATAATAGTTTCTGCGTCTCTTTTTCGCAAGCCTGACCATTTTTTATTTTTCTCTTGTTTCCTTATATTTTTTCTCGATATCTCGTTTTTTCTCTCGTTTTCTCACTTTCTGCAATTTGTAACGATTTAATACTTTTTTTAGATTTGTTTATGAAATCAGTCCAAAATGCTCCAATCCCTTATAAATGCCGTCTTCGTGCAATGATGCTGTGATATAATCCGCTGCTTCTTTTGCTGCTTTGGTACCATTTCCCATGGCAATTCCATGCTGCACATGCTTTAACATTTCCACATCATTGATACTGTCTCCAAATGCATAGGTATCTTCTTTCTCAATACCAAGAAGCTCACAGGTTTTTTCGATGCCGGACGCTTTGGAAAATCCTTTTGGAATAAACTCTGCGCATGCCGCATCATGCACCAGCGGTGTGAAATTCTCTTCCAAATGGGAAAGTACCTTAAGATAAGCATCATCCGGTGTAGAGCAGGAAAACTTACTGATTTCCATAATTGCTTCATTTCCCGTTACCGGCAGCAAATCCTCTCCCAATGTCTCTTTTAGTTTCAAGCCATAAGGGTCTTCTTCAAATTCTTCCAGATCCATATACAAATTCCGGCTTCCCTCATATACCGTAGGAATTCCATACTCTTTTAATATATGTATGGTATCCTCTATCAATTCCTGTTCTAATTTTTTATAAAAAAGTGTTTTTCCATCCAGCTCTATCCAGGTACCGCAGCCTGCCACAATTCCGTCGAATCCCAGTGCCAGCAATCTTTCATCCTGAATAAATGCTCTGGTTCTTCCGCTGCAGAGAAATGCCAGATGTCCATTTTCCCGTAGCTTCCGGATTGCTTCCTTTGTGCTCTCCGGTATCACAAAATGCTCGTCCCACAATGTTCCATCAATATCAAAAAATACTGCTTTCCTGCTCATTCTCTTTATGTCCTTTCGCTGTTTTCTTCTTCTCGTTCTTTTTGTCACAAGGATTATTTTATGCCCCAAAAGCAGAATGTGTCAACCACGAAAAAGCCGCCTGCCACAGCTCACCTTCCGGCGTCACCATAGTCAGACGACTTTCTTCTATCATTATATTGTAATTTTCATTACTGTACGGAAAGATAAGAATATCCCATCAGACTTTCGTCTACTTCACGGGCTGCTTCTCTTCCTTCACGGATTGCCCATACAACCAGGGACTGTCCACGATGCATATCTCCTGCTGTAAAGACATTTTCCACGTTGGTCTTGTAATGACCGGCTTCTGTTGCCACATTGGTTCTGGCATTTAAGTCTACGCCGAATGCTTTGGCAATGTAATCTTCTGTTCCAAGGAAGCCTGCTGCAATCAGAACCAGATCACAATCTAACTTGCTTTCAGAGCCTGGTACTTCCACCATCTGCATCCGTCCGGTCTTTTCATCCTTTTTGCCCTCTAATTTTACGGTTTTTAATCCGCAGAGCTTACCGTTCTTGTCTTTTAAGAACTCTTTTACGGTTGTCTGGTAAATACGAGGGTCGGAGCCGAACATGGCAATTGCTTCTTCCTGACCGTAGTCTGTCTTGCAGACTCTCGGCCACTCCGGCCATGGATTGTTCTCAGCACGTTCATCCGGTGCCTTGGGCATCATTTCAAGCTGGATGACACTGGCTGCGCCGTGACGGATAGAAGTTCCGACACAGTCATTTCCGGTATCTCCACCACCGATGATAACTACTTTCTTTCCCTTGGCAGAAATATATTTGTTATCTTTAAGCTCGGAATCTAAAAGGCTCTTGGTAGTTGCCTTTAAGAAATCTACTGCAAAGTAAATGCCTTCTGCATCTCTGCCCGGAGCTTTGATGTCTCTTGGATTCTTTGCTCCACAGGCTAAGATGACACGGTCATATTCTTTTAAGAGTTTTGCCGGCTTGATGTCTTTTCCAACATTGACATTGGTAATAAACTCGACACCCTCTTCTTTCATTATATTAATCTTACGGTCAATAACCCATTTTTCCAGCTTCATATTCGGGATCCCATACATCAAAAGTCCACCGACACGATCATCTCTTTCAAATACGGTAACGGAATGTCCTCTTTTATTCAACTGGTCTGCTGCTGCAAGTCCGGCAGGACCGGAACCGATGATTGCAACCTTCTTTCCGGTACGGACTCTTGGAGGTTTTGCTGCAGCATATCCTTTTTCATAGGCATTTTCAATGATTCCATGCTCATTTGCCTTACAGGTTACCGGGTCTTCCCAGTGTCCACAGGTACAGGCCGCTTCACAAAGTGCCGGACATACTCTTGAGGTAAATTCCGGGAAGTTGTTGGTCTTGGTCAGACGGTTATATGCCTGCTCCCAGTTGTTGGTATACAAAAGGTCATTCCACTCCGGTACCAGATTATGCAGCGGACATCCGCTGGTCATTCCCATGATATTCATACCAGCCTGGCAGAACGGCACACCGCAGTTCATACAACGTGCTGCCTGTACTCTTTGTTTCTCTTTTGAGAGAGGGGTATGGAACTCGTTAAAGTTCTTGATACGCTCCTTTGGTGCAACCGCTGCTGCATTCTCTCTGTCATATTCCATAAATCCTGTTGGTTTTCCCATTTTGCGTCCCCTCCTTAATTTCTTGTATTCGCATAAAATGCTTCAATCTGTGCCTGTTCGGAAGACAATCCTTTTTCTTCCATCTGAACAATTGCCATTAACATACGGTTATAATCGTATGGAATTACTTTCTTGAACTTCGGCAGATACTCACTGAAGTTATCTAAGATTTCTTTTCCCTTTTCAGAATTGGTCAAAGCTACGTGTTCTTTAATCATATCTTTTAATTCCATAACATCATATTTGTTTCCGACTTCTTCTGAGAATACCATTTCCTTATTGATTCTGGTATAAAGGTCGTTGTCCTCATCTAATACATAAGCGATACCACCACTCATTCCGGCTGCAAAGTTTTTACCAGTCTTACCAAGGATAACCACACGGCCACCGGTCATGTATTCACATCCATGGTCACCGACACCTTCTACTACTGCAGAAGCTCCGGAATTTCGTACGCAGAAACGTTCTCCTGCCACACCACTGATAAATGCTTTACCACTGGTTGCACCGTAAAGTGCTACGTTACCGATGATAATATTTTCATCCTTCTTATATTTCACACCTGCCGGAGCGTAGACAACCAGTTTTCCACCAGAAAGTCCTTTTCCGAAGTAATCGTTGGAATCTCCTACCAGCTCTAAGGTAAGTCCCTTTGGAATGAATGCGCCAAAGCTCTGTCCGCCGGCACCGGTACATTTTACGATAAAGGTATCTTCCTCTAAAGTATCGTCATATTTCTTTGTAATCTCGGAACCAAAGATGGTACCAAAGGAACGGTCTGTATTGCTTACTTCTACATCAATGCTTCTCTTCTGTTTCTTATCCAGTGCAGAAGAAAGCTGTTTTAACAGTACAGTTTCGTCCTTGGTCTTCTCCAGTTCGAAATCGTATACATGTTTTGGATCAAATGTAACTTTCTCCTTTGGTCCTGCAAACGGGTTATTCAAAATCTTGGAAAGGTCGATTTCTTTTTCCCGGTCTGTCAAATCCTCTCTTACCCGGAGAAGGTCACTTCTTCCTACCATTTCATCAATGGTACGGCAGCCTAACTTCGCCATGATTTCTCTTAATTCTTCTGCAATAAACCGCATGAAGTTCTCTACATATTCCGGTTTTCCCGCGAAACGTTTCCGAAGCTCCGGATTCTGTGTTGCGATTCCGGCAGGGCAGGTATCCAGATTACATACACGCATCATCACGCATCCCATCGTAACAAGCGGTGCGGTTGCAAAACCATACTCTTCAGCACCAAGCAATGCTGCTACCATAACATCACGGCCGGTCATCAGTTTACCATCTGTCTCAATCACAACTTTTGAGCGGAGTCCGTTCATCATCAGTGTCTGGTGTGTCTCGGCAAGACCAAGCTCCCAAGGAAGTCCGGCATTGTGAATCGAACTTGCCGGAGCTGCACCGGTACCACCATCGTAACCGGAAATCAGGATGACGCCTGCACCGGCTTTTGCTACGCCGGCAGCGACTGTACCAACACCTGCTTCCGATACCAGTTTTACGGAAATTCTCGCGTCTTTGTTTGCATTCTTCAGGTCGTAGATCAGCTCTGCCAGATCCTCGATTGAATAAATATCGTGATGAGGCGGCGGTGAGATCAGGCTCACACCCGGTGTGGAATGTCTGGTCTTTGCGATCCACGGATAAACTTTTCCGCCCGGCAGATGACCGCCTTCACCCGGTTTTGCTCCCTGTGCCATTTTGATCTGGATCTCCTGTGCACTGACCAGATATTTGGAGGTAACTCCAAAACGTCCGGATGCTACCTGTTTGATTGCAGAACAACGGTTCCTGTTCGGATTGGTAACGATCATACGCTCCAGATCTTCGCCTCCTTCACCGCTGTTTGACTTACCATGCAGACGGTTCATGGCGATCGCCAGTGTTTCATGTGCTTCCTGAGAAATTGAACCATATGACATTGCTCCTGTCTTAAATCGTTTTACAATGGATTCGACACTCTCTACTTTCTCGATCGGCACACCTTTTTCCGGATAATCAAAATCCATCAGGCTTCGCAGATAACCGGTCTCTTCTTTGTCTACCAGATTCGTGTACTGTTTGAACAGGTTGTAATCGCCTCTCCAGGTCGACTGCTGCAGCAGATGAATGGTTTGCGGATTGTAACGGTGATGTTCTCCGGCACTTCTCATTTTGTGCCGTCCGATGCTGTACAGTGTTTCATCTACATCCAGTCCCAGCGGATCAAATGCTCCGGAATGCAGTTTATCCGTTTCTTCTGCAATATCTTTCATTGTGATACCACCGACACGGCTGACCGTATTTGTCGATCACTTCTTTATCAATGCCGATTGCCTCAAAAATCTGAGATCCCTGATAAGACTGGATTGTGGAAATACCCATTTTGGAAGCAATCTTTACGATTCCGCTAAGGACAGCCTGATTGTAATCTTCCACAGCTGCATAATAATCCTTATCCAGCATCTTGCTGTCGATCAGCTGATGGATCGTATCCAGTGCCAGATATGGGTTGATCGCACTTGCACCATAACCAAGCAGTGTAGCAAAATGATGTACTTCTCTTGGTTCGCCGGATTCCAGAACGATTGCAAGTGAAGTTCTCTTTTTCGTCTTTACAAGGTGCTGATGCACAGCGGATACTGCCAGCAGTGAAGGGATCGGCACACGGTTTTCATCAACGCCTCTGTCTGTCAGGATCAGGATGTTTGCTCCGTCTCTGTGTGCTCTGTCTACTTCGACAAACAGATAGTCAATGGCTTTTTCCAGGCTTGTGTTCTTATAATACGTGATCGGAATTTCCGCTACTTTAAAGCCTTCGACATCCAGATTTTTAATCTTCAGCATATCGGTATTTGTCAGGATCGGATTGTTGATCTTCAGTACCTGACAGTTCTTTGCCTCTTCCTGAAGCAGATTTCCGTCTTCACCGATGTAAATGGTCGTGGATGTTACCACTTCTTCACGGATTGCATCGATCGGCGGGTTCGTCACCTGTGCAAACAGCTGTTTGAAATAATTAAACAGCGGCACATGACATTCCGATAAAACAGCCAGCGGTGTGTCAATACCCATGGAAGCGATGCCTTCTGCACCGTTCTTTGCCATATTTAAAATAGAAGTCTTCACTTCTTCGTAAGAATATCCAAATGCTTTCTGCAGTCTCTGGCATTCTTCTCTAGAATACTGCGGTACTTTCTGATTCGGGATCTTTAAATCGCTTAAATTGACCAACTGACTGTTCAACCATTCGCCATAAGGCTGTCTTGCCGCATATTCTTCTTTCAGTTCCTGGTCGTCGATGACACGTCCCTGAACGGTATCAACAAGAAGCA
>OHBE01002345.1_pt1 | contig 14154 bp, 13 predicted proteins | sample 1577231 | NCBI WGS metagenome assembly OHBE01 (sample SAMEA3541506, study PRJEB24748) | human gut metagenome | biome: human gut; feature: human-associated habitat; material: faeces | place: China | collected 2012
ACCGCTAATCAGGGAACGAATACATTGGCGTTTTCTTACGCCGAACTGACGTTAATCAATTGTCGCAAGGGACATCAGCAAAAAATAAACCCCGAAAGTTTTTGTCTGAACTTTCGGGGTTCTCTGAACTTTAGTTGTTCTTGTTATTTGTCGAAGAAAAGATTCGGGTCCATCTACACCTCATGGATTTTGTACAATCGGATCTTTTGATGGGTTTTCTTCACACATCAAGCGGCTTACTCTCCGAATAAAGAACGTAGTTCACGAGGCAAATAGAAAGTCTTGGTCTTATCTACATAGACTACTACGGAAAACAGATCAATCGCTTTCTTATTGAAGATAACCGTATTAGAGAAAGGACTCGCCAGTAAGCGATGGCTACCTTTTTTCACTTCAAGAACAGGCAGTTCTCCTTCCTTCTTTCCGTCTTTGATACTATAGCTCATGCCTTGGAATACTTCCGTATGGGGAGCAAATATCTTGTCGGTAAGGACGGGCAATTGGCCTCCTAATTCGAAGAGACGGCAGAGATAATCATTCAGTTCATAGTTTATGACCATTCCCATCGGGCGTGTATCTTGGGGGTGATAGGCCGCCAACAATACTTCTTCGGCAGTATGTCCGTGCGTCGTAAAACCGATCGAAGTGTGCTTCGTATAAAGCGATGCGATGAAGGTACTGAGCGAACCGCTGTAGAGGGATTCTTCCGTCTGTCTGCGCTGCTCTTTGGGGATAGGACTATGATTATAATCCGGACAATTATAAAGAGCTTCCAACTCTTTGGCATCCAATTCGAATCCACAGATATTGCTTACCAAACCCTGGACCTTGTCGGCGGGAGTATCAGCCAAACGCCCTGCAAGTCCGTCTGCTGTCAGGCGGAAGCGACAGAGTTGATCGAAAAGGTCTTTTGCAGAACGCTTATCATAGTCTTTCACACTTTGTTTGCCTATGCTTACACCGCTATTGCCATGATCCGGCACGATGATGACAGCCGTTTGTCCGTCACGACGGGCAAAGTCGAATGCCACGGCACAAGCACGATCGAAAGCAAGATATTCGGTAGCAATCCCCACAGGATCGTTGGCATGTGCAGCCCAATCCACTTTACTACCCTCGACCATAAGGAAAAAGCCCTCCTCAGAACGATTCAGCTTCTCTATAGCCAAGCGAGTCATCTCCTCCAGTGAAGGGATTTGTGTAGTATCACGATCTAAATCATAGGGCATTTCCCGTTTGCCGAACAAAGCCCACATCTTATCTCCCGCATAAGTGCGCATTCCGTTCAGGTCATCCAGAAAGAGCCCATAGCCACGGCTATTGAGTACGGATTGCAGTTCCGGATGGAGGTAGTGCGTTCCGCCTCCGAGTACAACATCCAGATTTTGGTGTACCATCTGCGCTGCAATCCAATCGTATTTCTTACGAGAATAAGAGTGTGCCGAGCAATCGGCCGGTGTGGCATGAGGGAAGTGACAAGTCACGACCAAACCCGTTTTCTTTCCCTTCATTATTTTAGCCGCCTCCAGAAAAGTAGCCAAAGGAGAATAAGCACGAGCCTTATCCACCGGAATCAGATCTGCATCACCCGAACTGACAGGATAAGTCGACACAAAACCCGTATTGGATGGCATACCTGTCATATAGCACGAGGTAGTAGGAGCAGAGTCTCCAATCGGGGCATCGGACGAATAGGTCAGAACAGTACCACATATATATGGATCTATAGCCAAATGCCGGCGGTCGGGATTCAGGTATCGCTGATACCAGCGAGCCAGAGAAACAGCCGAAAGAGAGGTACCATCGGGAATCATCAGAATCACGTTCCGAACTGGCTTGACCTCCCGTGGCTGACCGGCATATAGAGCCGGAGAGAGTACGATAATAAAAAGAAGAATCGTACTAAGAGTTTGTTTGATTCGTTTCATTGTTTGTTAATCTGTTAGATGATTGGATTCAATGTTTATTGTTTCGCTACAGCCAATAGATCTATCAGCTCTTCGGAACAGACCGTTAGTTTCTCTACACCGGATTCCGTAACCAGAAAACTATTCTCATTACCTACGGCCCCAATACCGGGAAGAACAAATTTGGGTTCAAAGGCTATCACCATCCCTGGCGTCAGTATCTCTTTACTGCGAGCCATTAGTACAGGCATTTCATTAATCTGGAGTCCTATGCCATGTCCCACAAATTTAGCTTGCTGCTTCGTCCCCATGAATTTATCGGTAGCCCCTGCTTCCTCGGCCATCTCTACAGAGCGTTTATAAAGATCGGCACACGACATGCCGGGTTCGGCAGTCTCCATAACCTTCGCCTGAATTTCCCGACTGAGGTCATGCAATCGTCTGGCTTCGTCCGGCACTTTTCCGATGGCATAGCTGCGAGTCATGTCAGATATATATGCCGAATAGTTGCCCGCCATATCCACCATAACGCACATACCCTCTTTCATGGGCGATCCATCTGCTCCCAAAGGCAAGGCATCCGTACCGCCACCTCCCATGGCGAAGTCATAAGGAGACGGCGACTCGGCATTATCCCCTACGATCACATTGCCCATGTGAATTTCCATCGCAGATCCGAATGTTCTAAATATACCCTCTGAACCATAGTTACGCATCAAATGTTCGATCTCGACCTGAAACTCTCTATCTGTCATGCCCGGTCTGAAAACGGATGGAATACACGCATAGACTTCCCCGTGGATGGCAGCAGTCCGACGAAAAAGTTCTATTTCACCCGGTGTCTTGATCATTCGTAAGCGACGCAAAAGAGCCGTAGCATTGCCGTACTCAGCATTGGGAAAGATACTGTGTTGGCGCTTAATGTCGCTATAGGATGATTCGTCATTCTCAAGCATGATACGGCGAGGCAATACGCCTCCTCTACTCTGAATTAATGCAGGAATATCTTCGAGTTTACGTATGGGACAAACATTTCCCTCCTCGATTACTTGTGGACGACGAACGAAAAAGATAGGTTCACCCTCTGCCGGCAAATAGGCTGCCCCTCCATATATGGATCCGAAGAGATAAAGCAAATTGACATTGCTTGTTACCAGCAAAGCATCATACCCTTCTTCTTCCATTGCTATACGTACACGCTCTTGGCGTACTTGGAGATCTGCCTTCAAGGCTGCAGGTGCTAATTTGATCATAATATTTTGAGATTATTTTGATTAACGAAACAAAAGTACTGAATGGCATATTCGCAAGTCATGAATAATCACGATTTATCAGTACAGAAAGCTGTCTTATCCGATTTTAGAAAGTCTTGCCGATTTCCCGATTTGCTTCTTCTATTTGCGAAAATCCCGTGCAATAGTCCCATACTGTGTGTCTATGCATTTGCTCTCTTTACTCCTGATGCACTTTGCAATCTGCTCGAATGAGCCTCGAAAGCCTGCTCCGGCGATAACTCTCCAAATCCGGCAAAATTTATTCGACCGACGAAGCTGTGTAGCACCACTCCTCGACTCTGCCATGATCGTTGCCAATCGCTGTATGGACTATCTCCCCTTCAGATACAATACCTAATCGGTTTCGGTTTCGGCAATAAGTTGGGCTATACTCGTCTGTGTGTCCATGGCATCAATACTTAACAATCGTGCCACTTAACTCTAAACTATCCAAGTCTACTCATTCTCTTTCTTATGCTTAGTCATTTGTCTGCGATTCGGATAGTCTTTGCTCGACAAGCTCTTCGGCTAAGCGGACACAGTTGTTACAGGGAAATTTCAGTTCTCCCTTTAGCTCACGGCAGGTGATACCGCCGGCATGGGCCTGAAACTCCTGACTGACCGGTTGCAGCCCTTTAAATTCAAGGATTCTATTGGCTGAATAAAGTGCACCGCAGAGTCCGCCTTCGGCTCTTCCGCCGCCCTTGGGGCGGTATTCTTCTTCGATCGCTTCGTCAGTCATACCGGTCAAATCTTGAAATCCTTTTTGAACAGCTTGTGCGCAGTTCCAATTGTTCGGTTTGTTGTGGAAAAATGTTTCCGATCTGGATTCTTTCGTCATATTGAGTTGTGTTTGGATATTGATACGCAGTTCTTGGAGGCCGGATTGAATATAAGGCCTTGAATAGTCAACATTCTTCAGTATTGTATTGTTCCAGACGATCAGGTCAAGATCAATGGCTACACGGCCATCGAAAGGCTTGGTATATGTCCTGCCTAATTGCAATTCTATCCCCTTCAGTTTCCGTCCGACTTCTTCCCGGTTCTCCGATGAATAGAAATGGGCTGTCAGATTGGTAAACAAACCTGAAGGGTAAGGGAAGTCAATGGGAGCGTTCTCGATGGGCTTGGAGAAACGGATCGTCGGATATGAGTCCCGAAGCAGGCGCATAGCCGCCGGTATATTGGTCTCTGCAGCGTAGTTGCTGCCTATACTGATAACGATATGGTGGTGAGTGTTCATGATATACAGTCGTCGGTGTGTGGCTTTTGGGGGGCAAGGGTCTGCAGACGGACAGATTCCTCATGAATACGGCTGAATAGCTCCGATATAAATGTTTCGTCCAAACCTAAGAGGGCTGCAGTACGGGCACGGTTACGCTGTAGTTGTTCGTAGCGGAGATTCTGAACCACAGCCAGATTGTGCTCTTTTTTGAACAAACCTATCTCGTATGCCACTTGCATCCGCCGAGCTAGCAATTCCACTATACTCTCATCTATCTGATCGATCTGCATGCGCCAAGAGATCAGTTCTTCGTCCTGCTTTTCGGATTGGCGGCGTGGGATACGCAGTCGCCGGAGGATTTGGGCAAGTACAGTAGGTGTTATCTGCTGGCTTGCATCGCTTAGAGCCTTATCCGGGCAGCAATGCGACTCGATGATCAGCCCGTCAAAATTCATTTCCATGGCTTGCTGGCTGACGGATTCGATCCGATCTCTCTGTCCCGTAATATGACTCGGATCACAAAGGATGGTTAACGAAGGAAAACGTCTTTTCAAATCGAAGGGAATCTGCCAATGTGGAGGATTGCGAAACGTCTTGGTCGCATAGGTACTGAATCCTCTATGGATGGCTCCGATCTGTCGAACTCCGGACTGCCGAAGCCGTTCTAGGGCTCCTGTCCACAGATCCAAATCGGGACTGATCGGGTTCTTGACGAGGACAATCACCGATTCGTCCTTGCCTATCGTATCGGCAATTTCTTGTACAGCAAAGGGATTGGATGTGGTTCGTGCACCTAACCAGAGTATTCTGATACCGGCTTGCATGGCTTGCTCTACGTGTTCGCGAGTAGCCACTTCCGTGGTAGCAAGCATATCCAATTCATCCTGTACACGCACCAACCAAGGTAGCCCTGTTTCTCCTACTCCTTCGAAGCACCCCGGCAAGGTACGAGGTTTCCACAGACCGGCACGAAAAATACGAATGCCTGCTTCATCCCTGAGGGCACGAGCAGTAGTCATTATCTGCTCCTCACTTTCTGCACTGCAAGGGCCGGCAATGACTGTCGTATTAGGCTCCGAGGGGAGAGGCAACGGCGTAAAATCACAGTACTTCATGATACGATGCTGAATTTAGTTAGCGACGATCGATTCCAGTAGACGAGCATATTGTTTGGCTTCCTCTTCACGCGAAAAAGTGGAGATAAAATTCCTGTTCGGGTTCCAAAGAGAAGTATCTCCTTCTGCCTTCCAGCGAGTGTATTGATCACTCAGGAATGTGGCTACCTCTTCTGTCGTCTGTGCAGCCAATCCTGCCTCGGCCTCCGATATAATATCTGCCACGATAGCTTCATCGCTCCTTACCATCAGGATGGGTTTTTCCATGGCCAGCGACTCGAATAGCTTGGTCGATACTATACCATGGGGGCCTCCGGGCTTCTCTGTATTGCCCAGTTGGAGCAGGACACTGCTATGGCGGAGAATTTCGGGTACCTGAACAGCCGGGACCATCGGGAAAAAGCGGCACATATCCTTCAGAGCATACTGCCGAATGAATGGTTGCAGGATGGAGCGGGAGTGTTCGTCCACATACCAGTGCAGCTCTATTCGTCTCTCTTTGCGCACCTCCTGAAGAGCTTCAGAAGCCAAAGCTTCGAACAAAAGGGTAGGATCGTGCATTTCCGGAGTCAGCAATCGTCCTGTATAGGAGAGGATGAATTTGCCACAAGGAAGCGATCCTCGAGAAAAAAGCTCGGGATCATATCCATTGTAGATCAATTCTGTACGAGGATTAACTTCTGCGAGCAGATTGCAGTGCCAGGGTGATACCGAAACTACACGATCAGCTTTGTGGAGATAATGGTTTCGGAGAGAAATATAGCGGTGTCGAAGCCACTTCATCAGCAGACTTGGCAGTCGCTTGCCACGAGGAAGAAAATCGTAGTTGCTGTACTGTTCGATCACATCGCGGCAATCCGCCACCCAGGGCAATCGATGTGCCTGTGCATAGCGGCAAGCCGTAGCAAGGGGAAACTTGCGATAGGTAAGACAAAGTACAGCATCGAATTTGACACTGGGAAAAGCTTTCACCGCTTCTTTGTAGAATCGCTCTTCTTTCTGCTCCCAAAGCAATTCGCCGAACAGACGAGCTGAACGAATCGCTTGAGACAGAAACGAAGCCGAAGAGAGATCGATAGCCGTTACCGGAATATCACTGCAAAATCCACCAAACACATCGCCGTGCGACTGGGATGCCGGAGTCGGCATTTTTTCCGTTATTACAAAAGGTTCCCAACCAAATCGAGGCAGATATTTGGTCAGATAGGCAGCTCTCGGAGCAAAAGCCGGAGGGAAGATATCGGCGAAGATGAGTACCCGTTTCATTGGTCGATGGCCGTTTCGTAGTCGAAAGATTCCTCCTCTTGTTTTTCCTCCATGGTTTCTATCAGCCTCAGTACTTCTCTATACAAACGGGCATGCCAGGGATGAATGTCGCGAGAGAGATATTCGTTGTGCCAAAGGAGTGTGGCTTCTCCTCCGTGGATGAAAGTATGCTTCAGCAGTTCCTTGCACAACTCTATGGCTGTAGCTTCGTCCAGGCCCATATACTCTTGCCTGTGCAGCGTACAATCCATCAGTGTAAGTGGGTGCAGGATCAGCTCGGTCAGCCGTCTTGTGGAAGGCATAATGAAGCGAACGGGACGGGATGTACCAAGGCGGAAACCTGCAACATCGGCATACCCCATGGTATAATCGTGCCTGATACCTGCCGAGATCAGGGCTTGCATGTCCTCCGGCTCACGAGCTGCAAGGTAGTGATGCCTGTTGCAGTCGACTGCCATATCGGTATCGCTCATAAGTCGCTTGCGCTGCTTTCCGATTAGTTCGGGGTTCAGACCGGCAGAGTAGTTGCTGTGAAGCCCTATCACTATTCCATTGTTTTTAACTAAAGATCGGAGCGATTGATAGAGCGGTTTTCTCAGCGAATAGTTCGGTGCATCCTGTGGGGCCTTTCCGGGCGCTTTGAAGAAGAAGATAATCCGACAGCAATCCGGCATTTTGCTGCGCAATATTTTATCCCAATCCACAAAACGGGGAAAAGTGAAGAAACGATCACTTGCCGGATTGGCATAAGCCAGACGGAAAGCCTTGAAGGGAGATTTGCGTTCCTTGATCAATGCTCGGGCAAAACTTCTCCATCCTCTGTACTCGAACGGTTCGTCTACGTCATGCGTCAGATTCACCATGGAGAAATGGGGGACTGGGTCTTTTACCGGCCAGCCCATCTGACGAATTTTGGTGCGCAGAATGGCCCCGTATTCATCTACTACAGGACGCTGTAGAAATCCTGCTTTGAAAGGCAAGGACTCTCTTCCCGGAAATCGTCCGTGTATATCTCGAAGTTTACGTCGGTACATCTCTTCGTAGCGGGAGATCAGAAAATATGTAGAGGCGACAATGTCGGCATTCAGCACCAGTGTGTCGCTCTCTTCCAACAGCTCTTCGGTCGGCTCTCCAAAAAGGAGAGGTACGCCCTCCCATTCTTTCAGCGGTAACAAGGGAAAAGCCTTATCGGTACCGTAAATATCCGAATCGAAGAAGTTCGAAGCACGGATGACAATGCTGTATCGGGACATCTCGCTCTGCTTCGAGGTATAACCGATGCGACTGAGGAGCTGATCGTTTCCGCTTTCATCTCCGATCAGAAAGCGAATGATGTAGTGGATTACTTCAGTATTCATACCTGTTTTTGCTGACCGGTATCATGAAAGGCTCGCCATTTACGTTTTAGTCGGCCATATAAGCCAATCCGACCTTTGGACAGTCGGAAATAAGGTGTTTGTATACCTCCGAACGAGCGGAAGAATCCCTCTACCCCCTCCAACATGGAACCTTCGAAGTCAAATGTATGAATGCCTTCCATCTCACAAGCCCTCCAAATGGCCTCATACAGGACAAAAGCTCCGGCATTGCGCCCCTGTCCTTCACGAATTTGGCCGGAAGCAATCGTGTAGGCCGTGTTATGATCGTGGGCGAGGAAGACGGCAGCCAGTAGACGCCCTTCTCTATCTTCACAACCGACTATTTCACCTGCATGTCTTTCGATGGCGACTTCCGCCAGCCGCTGCAATGTCTCCGCTGCAAATCCTTTTGCTTCCTGTCGGGACATGGATATACGGCAGAGGCGCAGCAGGTCGTCCACCGTGGCCGACGTACAGCGGAGTCCGTCTCTTTCAGCCTTACGTATCTTCTTCATGGCGTCGGGGCGAATAGCCATCCGTACGACATCGATTCCAGGGCTTAGATCTATCCTGTACGTATATCGCGTAGTCTGAGAGTAACCTTGCCAGTAATAAGGGAGCCAATCGGTAAAATCCTTGGAGTATTGTACCATAAAGGACTTATGAGGCGGAAGCATGGAGCGCAGCATATCGTGTACCCTACGATGGGTACGAAAGGAGGTCGTGCTGTCTTCGTTTATACCTATGAAACTGTAGGATCCCAAAAACTGGGTGAAGGGTGGCATGCTGATATGACCGGGTACCGGCATATAGCAGGGCATCACACCTGAAACCGTCCCTTCCTCTTCAAGGACGAAAGCCATCCATTCATCGAAACCGCATACAGCATCCAGCCACCAATCCTGCAGGTATAGAGGGATGGGCATTCCTTGCCGGCATAGCTCCCGATAGCGTTGCTTCATCACTATCCAAGGGAAGAGACAGAAAAGCCTCCGATGCGCTCAAACGCCTTCAGTCTCCTCATCCAAGATTGCTTTATGAATGTTTGTTGCGAATGGCTTCGCGTATTTTTTCAGTCAGTTCTTCGGCCAATTCCTCATTGTCCCGAATCATTTCCTTGGCAGCCTCACGTCCCTGTCCCAGCTTCGTATCGCCATAGCTGAACCACGATCCGCTCTTCTTGATAATATCCAGCTCTACACCCAAATCGATAATCTCGCCGGAACGCGAAATACCTTCTCCGAATACGATGTCGAACTCTGCTTTGCGGAATGGAGGAGCCACCTTGTTTTTCAACACTTTCACCTTGGTCAGGTGTCCCATGATCTCTTCGCCATCCTTGATCGGTGTGCTCTTGCGAATGTCGATGCGGATGGATGCATAGAATTTCAGTGCATTCCCCCCTGTGGTGGTCTCCGGATTGCCGAACAAAACACCGATCTTCTCTCGTAGCTGGTTGATGAAGATACAGGTTGTATTGGATTTGCTGATGGCTCCGGTCATCTTACGCAGTGCTTGCGACATCAGACGGGCATGCAAACCAACCTTGTTGTCCCCCATTTCACCCTCTATTTCCGCTTTGGGCGTGAGGGCTGCGACAGAGTCAATGACTATAATGTCGACAGCAGAAGAGCGAATCAGTTGCTCGGCGATTTCCAAAGCCTGTTCACCGTTGTCCGGCTGTGCTATCCAGAGATTATCCACATTGACGCCCAACTTTTCGGCATAGGTGCGGTCGAAAGCATGTTCCGCATCGATGATGGCCGCTAAGCCACCTGCTTTCTGCGCTTCGGCAATGGCATGGATAGCCAGAGTGGTCTTACCGGAAGATTCCGGTCCGTATATCTCGATAATACGTCCGCGAGGGTAACCGCCTACACCGAGAGCCAAATCCAAACCGATGGAGCCGGAGGGGATAACGCTTACATCTTCCACCGTATTGGCTCCCATATTCATGATAGCACCTTTTCCGAATGTCTTCTCTATCTTCTCCGTGGCCATTCGCAGGGCTTGCAGTTTCTTCTCATCCTGCACCGTGGGTATCTTTTCTTCTGCCATATGTCTTTTCTTGTTCTGTATTATCCGTTTAGTATCTGATCGGCATGGTCTTTGGTCTTGACCTCTTTGCCTCTGATGATGCGTGTGACTACGCCCTCCTCATCCGTGAGGAAAGTAGTGCGCTCGGTCCCCATATATTTGCGTCCGTACATGCTTTTTTCCACCCAAACACCGAAAAGTTCGTTGAGACGCACTTCCTCATCCACGATCAGCGGAAAAGGAAGCTCGTACTTCTCTCGGAAATTGCGATGGCTCTTGGCCGAATCACGACTCACTCCGATGATTTCGTAGCCGGCAGCACGAAGTGTGCTATGACCGTCGCGCAGGCTACATGCCTGTGCCGTACATCCCGAAGTATTGTCTTTGGGGTAGAAATATAGTGCGATCTTTCGTCCGCGATAATCGTCTCTTTTGACCTCGTTCCCGTCTTGGTCTATCCCAAGAATCTCAGGAATACGGTCTCCTATTTGTATCATTGCTCCGTCTGTCTGAATTATATCAAACAAAGGTAACAAAAAGGTCATACCCTACAGTTCCTATTTTAGAAAGTATCTCGATTGTAATTTCCAATAGTAAATGCAACACGCTATAAACAAAAACACACCGAGGGGTAATCGCATTTCAGCCACTAACGTACATCTAAAGCTCATGATTGCTACGCTCAGTTATCAAACAAGTACGAATTCATTTGTCAGAGATTCAAATTATAGAGGAAAGAGACTAAAAATTTTCAAACGCGATCGCCCAACCATCTGTCCGATATGGGATCCATGGTATTATATCGTCTTCCTCCTCATTGGTATTGTTGGCTGCTACTGTGTACCAACGGTAGCCGGATGGATTATTGGAGCCGGAGGAGGTATCGGCTCGTATGGACGCAATGTGAATCAGACGCCACAGCGTGGCACACAAGGTGCATACACGGGGAGAAAGGTGATGGTTGGAGGAGCACAAGTGCTGTTGCCGGTCATGTCGTCGGATGTCTCAAAGGGGCACTCATTAAAGAGAAGAAGATTTCCACCATTGGAAAAAGAAATTTCCACTGGTGGAAAGTTTATTTTCCACCGGTGGAAAGATAACTTTCCACTTGTGGAAATCCGGCGTGTACCAAATGGTCGCCTGACACACAATAAAATGAATGAACAAAAGCGCCTGCTTATTGTGCAAAGGCCCCATTAATTCGTACTTGTTTGATAACCGAGTGTTGCAATCGTTAGGTTTATAAGTGTGTTAACAGTTCAAATGCGATTGCCCTGATTCAGAATGCCGTTCGAATGCTTCTTCCTAAATTTGCCTTAGAGTTGCACTTATTTGTGGAGTGTACAACTAACAACAATACCGAATATCGATGAAACGAAATACGTATTTAGTGAAGAAAATACTACTTGTATTTTTGCCGTTTTTCTTTGCCTTTGCCCTTTCGGCACAAGAGGCGAAGGACTCCATTCGCTTTGTCCGCTTCGATAGCCTCTACTACGCTGCATCCCTTTCCCCCGATCCTAAGTCTGCCACGGAGCAGATAGTCCGCCGCGATCCTGCCAATGCCGACTGGTTGGCATACAGAGTACTGGATCCCAATGCACAGGAGGAAAGTCCCACCGAAGTACTCGTCCGCATGTATAGCCATCCGCAGCTTCGGCGTTTGTATGCCGATACGGAAGCCTGCTATACAACTACTTTGGCCGACACCATAGCCGGAGAGATGAGGGCCGCATTCGAGCGATTGCGTGTATTGGATCCGCAGATGGCCATACCACGTTACGTGGCCTTTCATGTCAGTGGCTTGCAACAGAGCGTCGTCGCTGTACCGGATCTGGTATCCGTTTCGATAGACAAGTATATCCGTCCCGACTATCCCGTGTATCTGCAGTTTTTCAGCGAGTATGCGCGCCAAACCATGTCGCCCGAATATGTAGTGCGCGATGCCGTATTGGGCTGGATATGCTCCGAACGTCCGTTGCCTCGGGAGACGGTACTGACCTTGCAGTTCCAATTGGAGTATTGGGGCGATATATATCGGTTGATGAAGCAGGTTTTCCCTCAAGCCTCGGACGAATGGCTGTTCGGTTTTACCTCGGATCAATTGCTTTGGATGAAGCAAAACAGGAAAATCCTATTGGACAATGCTCTTAAACGGGGCGAGATGGAGTCTTCTCAGCCGACTGTCACAGATCGGTACTTCAAGGAGTTGCCTCCCGATCAGCTGTTACCTCCCGAAGCTCCTCGCCTGATCGGTCATTGGCTTGGAACCAACCTGTAAGCTCAGGTAGTATTAGGGCAACCGCATCAATATGATTTGTTTAGAGCGAGGAGCTTCGTTTCGTCCTCTGACTGAACTCCCTAATGGTTGTCCTGGTGCACATTGGTATTTATGGCACACCGCCTATCTTTGCAACCGATCTCATTCAATCCTGACCTCCAATATGTCTATCCTCCATTCCTTTAATAAGGACACCATCTGTGCCGTAGCCACTGCTCCGGGTGTGGGCGGTATCGCCGTTGTTCGTGTGTCCGGTGCGGATGCTTTCCGCCTCGTTAGCCCACTTTTTCTATATCGTGGCAAGGCGATTGACCTCAGCGGAGCCAAGCCTCGCACCGCCCTCTATGGAGAAATCATGGAGGTGGACGAACTTATCGACGAAGTTGTCCTAACGTGTTTCCACGCTCCGCACTCCTTCACCGCCGAGCATACGGTCGAGATTTCGTGCCATGGCTCCATATATATACGTAGACGTATTCTCGAGGCATTGATCAATCAGGGCTGTCGTCTGGCACAACCGGGCGAATTTACTCGCCGTGCCTACCTCAATGGGCGTATGGACCTGAGTAGTGCCGAGGCGGTGGCGGATATCATCGCCAGCGAGAGCAAGGCACAGCATCAGATGGCGATGAAGCAGCTGCGTGGAGGATATAGCGAGGAACTGAATGCCCTGCGTGAGGAATTGCTTCGCCTAACGGGGTTGATGGAGTTGGAATTGGATTTCCCCGAAGAAGATGTGGAGTTCGCCGATCGTACCGAATTGCTTGCCCTCTGCGACCAAATTGAGCTAAAGCTCAAGAAGCTCATCGACAGCTATCGCCTTGGCAATGCTGTCAAGCGTGGGATTCCTGTGGCAATTGTCGGCACGACTAACGTGGGCAAGAGTACCCTGCTCAATACCTTGCTGGGCGAGGAGCGTGCCATCGTGAGCGATATTCACGGCACCACGCGCGACACCATCGAGGACACGATGCACATCGGAGGCTACCTCTTCCGCTTCGTCGATACGGCAGGGTTACGCGAGACCGAAGACACCATCGAGAGTCTTGGCATTGAGCGTAGCCGAAGCAAAATCAAAGAGGCAGATATTATCCTTGCCGTGGTGGACGGCACGCGCATCAGCGAGGCTAATCAGCTGGACTATATCAAAAACATTTGGGATGAAAGGGAGGAGCGAAGCCTCATTCTGTTGGTCAATAAAAGTGAAAGCCTCACCGAGGCCGACCAAATCGGACTCAGCGAAGCTCTGCAAACGAAGCTCTCAACATCCACGAAACCGATATTTATTTCGGCTCGTGAGGCTAAGGGGATTGACGAACTCAAGGGTGAACTCACCCAGATCATGGAGACTTCTGGGGCGAACGAAGCCGACCTCATTGTGAGCAATGCCCGCCATCATCAGCTCCTGCGTGAGGCTTATGATGCACTTCAGCGGATGCGTTCGGGCTTCGATATGGGACTCTCGACGGACTTGCTAACGCTCGACCTCCGGCACGCCATCAGCTCAATCGGCGAAATCACCGGCCGCGAAATCACCAGCGACGACACCCTGCACTACATCTTCGCCCACTTCTGCATCGGCAAGTAATTTCTGATTACAATCGATAATCATACGTCTGTTCGACGTAAGAAAAAGCCAATGAATTTGTTTTCTGATTAGTGGTAAACGCCCAAAGAACGTGGGCATTATG
>OHBE01002368.1_pt1 | contig 14004 bp, 8 predicted proteins | sample 1577231 | NCBI WGS metagenome assembly OHBE01 (sample SAMEA3541506, study PRJEB24748) | human gut metagenome | biome: human gut; feature: human-associated habitat; material: faeces | place: China | collected 2012
CGAAAACATCCAGCATCAGCTCCTCCGCCTCGTGAACGTCGTGCAGATAGCCGTCGATATACAGGGTCAGGGGGTCACCGTATTTTTTCATCAGGGCATTGAGCCCTTCGTCGTCGCCGTTCAGATATTGGCGGTACAAAGCCTCGTCGCAGGTCATAACGTTCACTTCCTTTTTGCGGATGCTAAAATGCAGAGGGGTATCCGTCAGGTGCTTGTCCTGCCGGAGATCATACTCAATATGGAACATGATATACGAAGATCCGAAGAAACACAAGACATCCGGAAAAATGTTCAGCAGAAAGCTGCGAATAGGAGAGATTTTTGAAAAAGTCCTCCAAAGCTGGTCATGCACTTTGCAGAAAGAACGGTATAATAAGTCTGCGTCCGGGTGCAGGGACACAGAAAGAGAGAACAATATGAATGAGACTTATATCACCACCGAGCTGCTTGCGCAGTATGCACAGCAGCTGTACGAAGAAGAAAAGAGCAGCGCCACCATCGAAAAATACATCCGGGATGTCCGTACTTTTTCAAAATACGCCGGTTCACAAGCGCTCACGAAAGATCTGACAATTGCATATAAGCGTGATCTTCCGGCCAGAGGCTACACGATTTTATCGGTCAACTCCATGCTCGCCTCGCTCAACAGCTTTCTCGTTTTCTGCGGCAGGGCGGACTGCAAGGTTAAGCTGTATCGCGTGCAGAAGAAAACGTATCTGGCTGCAAATCGGGAACTGAGCAAGGCAGAATACCAGAGGCTTTTGCACGCTGCCAGGAAAGATCAGCGGCTATGGCTGCTGCTGCAAACGCTCTGCGCCACAGGAATCCGCGTATCCGAGCTGCAATATTTCACGGTGGAGGCTGTCCGAGCCGGAGAAATCTCCGTCGCGTGCAAGAATAAGACGCGAAGCATCCTGATTCCCAGAGGGCTGCAAAACATCCTGCTGCAATACGTGCGCAGCGCGAGAATCGAAAGCGGGCATATCTTCCGTACCCGGACCGGCAAGCCGATGAACCGCAGCAATATCTGGTCTGCCATGAAGCGGCTGTGTGCGCAGGCAAACGTAAATCCGGACAAGGTGTTTCCCCACAATCTGAGGAAACTCTTTGCCCGGACTTTCTATCGTATGGAGAAGGATATTGCAAAACTGGCAGATATTCTCGGTCACAGCAGCATCAACACGACGCGCATCTACATCATGTCCACCGGCACAGAGCACCGCCACCAAATGGAAAAGCTGGGTTTGCTTGCTTAGCGCAACGGGACACAACATTATTTTTCTTATGTAGTAGACGCGCCGCCAAGCGGACAAACTGCACCCTTACATACTGAAAATAATAGCACAGTTCTGGGAATTTCACAAGACGGACAGTGCAAATTTTTATCTGATTTTCCATTTCGCAAACAAAAAAATCCTCGTCAGGCAGCCCAGATGGCACGCCAAATCGACCAATGAACCTATTTTTTCATTGGTCTGTTTTTTGCGCCCATTTGGGTGTGGCTTGCGTTCCAGTGCAGCGTTTGGTCGTTCAACCTCACGCATTCTCCCATGCCCGTTTACTACATAAGAAAAATTATGTTCTATGGGGCAATCGATATGACCGCACAGACAACGCGCGCAAAAATTGCTATCGGCTATCGTATCGGTCATCTGCGCGTGGAAGAAGCAACGTCCCAGCACAAAAACGGCTACACCGTCTGGCGCTGCCGCTGCGACTGCGGAGGAGAAATTCTGCTCGACACACGCACTTTGCAGCGCGGCACCGTCACAGACTGCGGCTGCAATACAAATGTCAAGCCTGGGCAGCGAGATATCACAGGTCAGCGCTTCGGGCGTCTTACCGCGCAATACCCTTTGCTGGCGCGGGATGCCTCCGGGTCTACCGTCTGGCACTGCCGCTGCGACTGCGGCGGCGAAATTGATGCGCCGCTGCACCAGCTTACGGCGGGCTACCGGAAAAGCTGCGGCTGTCTGAGCCATCCGCCTATGAAAGACTATCTCGGCAAGCGGTTTTCCATGTTGACCGTGACCGGTTACGCAGGCAAAGAAGACGGGCAGCACCTGTGGCGCTGCAAATGCGACTGCGGGAAGGAAACGGTTGTACGCCAGACGAACCTGCAGAGCGGCAAGACAAAAAGCTGCGGCTGTCTGCAGGAGAAGCAGCTTCTGGAAAATCTCAAGCTCTGCGAGGGTACGTCCGTTACCATTCTGGAAGCTGGCAGACGGCGCTTGCGCCCCACCAACACCAGCGGCGTAACCGGCGTTTACCGGAACAGGCGCACCGGAAGATGGTGCGCGCAGATCACGTTCAAACGAAAAACGTATTATCTCGGTGCGTATGAAAAGAAAGGCGATGCCATCCGGGCGCGAAAACGCGGCGAGGGGTTGCACGAGGATTTTATCGCGTGGTACTACGCCACGCACCAATTGACAGGAGGAAGGCCATAGTCGTATGAGCGCAGAAACGCGCGGAATGACGCTGAAAGAATACTGCATCAGAAGCCGCCGCGCGGAGCTGCTGCAGCAATGGCACTACGCAAAAAATGATGGGCTGACCCCGGACGCAGTTACCTGCCACTCGCGGCAGAAGGTCTGGTGGATTGACCGGTTGGGGCATGAATGGCAGCAGGAGATCTACAGCCGCACGGCACTCTGCAGAGGCTGCCCATTCTGCGCCGGACGGGAGGTTCTTGCGGGCTTTAACGATTTAGCCTCGACGCACCCTGCGCTGAGTGCGCAATGGGATCGGGAAAAAAACTTTGATCTCACGCCGCAGATGGTAATGGCCGGAAACAGCCGCAAGGTCTGGTGGCGCTGTGAAAAGGGGCATAGCTGGCAGGCGACGATCGCATCCCGCGCCTCCGGGTGCGGCTGCCCGGTCTGCGCGAACCGGAAAATCCTGCCCGGCTTCAATGATTTCGCTACGACCCATCCGGCGCTTGCTGCCGAGTGGCATCCAACAAAAAACGGAAACCTCACGCCGTCGCAGGTCGTGTCTGGCAGCCATCAGACACTCTGGTGGCGGTGCTCGCTTGGTCACGAATGGAGAGCAGAGATCGTGGATCGGACGCGGGGCACCAATGGCTGTCCGTACTGCGGAAACAAGAAAGTGCTGGCCGGCTTCAACGATCTTGCAAGCATCGAACCGAAAATCGCCGCCGAATGGCATCCGACGCTCAATGGCGCGCTCACGCCCGAAATGGTCACAGCAGGCAGCAACCGCAAGGTCTGGTGGATTTGTCCGGAGGGGCATGTCTGGCGCACGGCGATCTCGAACCGCACGAATGCAAAGAAGCGCACCGGCTGCCCCGTCTGCGCCGGAAATGTCAGCCAGAAGCATCGCCATCTGTCTTTTTCGCCGCAGACGGAATCGGAACGGAGGCGTACATGAGACAGAGTTTCTTTGACTATTGCAGGCAGTATCACAAAGAAGCGCTGCTGCGCGAATGGGACACGGTGCACAATCTGCCGCTCACGCCGCAGACGGTCACCTATGGCAGTCACAAATCTGCATGGTGGCGGTGCGAAAACGGTCATGAATGGAAGGCGGCGATCTATACCAGAAGCGCCGGCGCGCGCTGCCCCTACTGCACGGGGCGGAAGGTTATGGTGGGCTTCAACGACCTCGCCACGCAATCCCCGGAGCTGGCGCGGCAGTGGGATTATAAGAAAAATGTGCCGCTTGTTCCGGCAGATGTCAGCGCCGGAAGCCATAGGCCCGTCTGGTGGCGCTGCGAAAAAGGACACAGCTGGCGCGCAAGCATCCATTCCCGTGCTTCCGGGTGCGGCTGTCCGGTCTGCGCCGGGAGGCAGATTCTCGTTGGAGAGAACGACCTTGCGACGGTGGATCCGGAGCTGGCACAGGAATGGGACACGACGCGCAACGGCAAGCTGACCCCGCAGGACGTTCTGCCGGGGACAGAGAAAAAGGTCTGGTGGGTCTGCGGGCATGGACACCACTGGCGGGCGGCGGTCTCTGCACGGACGAACAGGCAAAGTGGCTGCCCATATTGTTCCGGAAAACTGGTGCGAACCGGCTTCAACGATCTTGCGTCACAAAATCCGGTGCTTGCCGCACAGTGGGACACGGAACGAAACGGAACGCTCACCCCGCAGCAGGTCACGCTGGCCAGCAACCGCAAGGCGTGGTGGATCTGCGAGAAGGGACACAGCTTTCAGGCAGTGATTGCGTCCCGCGCAAACGGAACCGGCTGCCCGTACTGCACAAACAGAAAGGTGCTGGCAGGCTTCAACGATCTGGCGACCGTCGAGCCGCGTATCGCCGCCGAGTGGCACCCGACGCTCAATGGCGCACTTACGCCGGAGATGGTCACAGTGGGCAGCACAAAAAAGGTCTGGTGGGAATGTCCGCTGGGGCACGTCTGGAAGGCTGCCATCTACCCGCGAACCGGCGCGAAGAAATGCGGCTGCCCCGTCTGCGCAGGAAAAAGAACCTAATACGGCGGTGAATCTTTTGGAAAGGAGCGTTTTCCCTATGAAGCTGACGTTTGAAGAATTGCTGCAGCGAAAACGCAAAGAGGTGCTGCGGAATAATACCTGTGAGCGTTGTGTGCTGTGTGGGAAGGAAACGGATATTCCGATTGATCTTCCCGTCGACCGGCGAGACTGCTACGTGGAAGGCAGCGGACAGCTCTGCCGCGATTGCTGGCGGCGCGTGTACGGAGAATAAAATACTGCCTGCCATTGGCGGGCTTGATATAGATATTTTTAATTTTGGAGGAACGCAAATTGAAGAAGCGAATTATATCCCTGCTTTTGTGTCTCTGCATGGTATTCTCGCTTTTGCCAACGGCGGTACTGGCTGCGGATGGCGAAGAACCGGATGCTTCCGCAGGTTCCGGGCAGGTTACGCAGCAGAAACCAGAAAATCCGGATGACAAGGCAAGTCAGGATGACCTGGCAGATCCGGATGACCAGGAAAATCCGGATGACCAGTCAGATTCGGATGACCAGGCAGGTCAGGATGACCAGGCAAGTCAGGATGACCAGGCAAGTCAGGATGACTTGAAGGATTCGAAAAATTCGGATGTCTTGCCTGATTCGGAAAATGTAGGCAGTTTGAACATTTTGAAGGCTCCGGCCACAGGCAGCGTAGCTTCGGTCGGGGGCGTCGAATATCCCGATCTGCAGGCGGCGATTACTGCAGCGAAGTCGGGCGAGACTGTCAAGCTGCTGCGGGACATTGACTATGATGAAGGTGCGACCATTCACATCGAGAAGGAGGTCACGCTGGATCTCAACGGTAAATCCATTACCGCGAAGGCGATTCATGATACGGACTTCACTGATCCACCTCTGTCAATATCAATCTGTAAGTCCTTTATCCACATAAAATCAGGCGGCAAGCTGACCATTATAGACGGCAGTAGTGGCACCGGGAGCATTACTGTGAATGGAGACTCGAAGGCACCATTTGAGTTCGTTTATGCCGTTGTTGTTGATTTTGATGGAGCGTTTGAGCTCAACAACGCTACGATTACCAGCAATTCAAGCAAGAAGGGTGTGCCTATTTTCGCTGCAGGCCCTGTGACCGTGAATAGCGGCACACTTTCCATGACAGGCAAAGGCTCGACGACAATTGAAGATAATACTAACTACGAGGTATACTTGAAGAGCGGTACTTTTACCGGCAGCGTGGAAAACCGCTGGATCGTCGAAGGTGCCTATGGTCAATATGACGGAGCGCAAACAACGGTCTCAGCTGACCAACCGTCGGAGGATGCACAGTATGCATGTCTGCAAAGCAGAGAACGGATCTACTACATGGGCGTCGATGGCGCCAACGCAGCGCTTGCTGATGCGGATGTGGCGAGCGGCGACATCCTTACGCTCAACAACGTGACGCCGACCGGCCAAAGGACGTTCAGAAGACCCGGAGCCGGAGTAAACGATACGTTGACCGTTAAGCTGGAAGGAAAGGCAACATTTGATCCACAGACGAATCTCAAGCCGGCAACCCGCTTCAAGGTCCAGGAAACTAAAGTCGCAGACGATACTACAACCTATAGCCTTGTCACTAACGAAGCTGAAGCCTCGGTGAGAATCGGTAGTGTATACTATGCAACTGTAGATGACGCAACTGTCGCAGCAAAAGATGGAGACACCATTACGCTCGTGAGGGACGTTGATATCAATGAGGATGGGCTGCAGTATGAAAGCTATGCCTATAGCGGTACCTCATGGTCAATTTGGAAAACCTTGACGCTGGATCTGAATGGGCATACCCTCTTTGGAATTGTTAATAAACAAGATGGCTCCCAAGCTGGTATGCGCGATGCGGTTCTCTGCGCCCGGTCGTCCGACGAGAACATAACGCTTACCATTCTGGACAGCAGTCCAAAAAAAACCGGAACAATAAAGAATAATTCGACTGTTTGGCAGGGAGGCCATGCGATCGGCGCAGCGCTGAATAGCATCATCAAGGTATGTAGCGGAAACTTCTTTGGAAGTAAATCCACTACTGGAAGTGCATCCACTCACGGAGCCGTGGGAACTCCGGCGACTTACGGTGATGCACCTGGTCAGGTTGAAATTACCGGCGGCACGTTCGATATGGATGTCACCAAGTATATTGACCCGAATTGTAGTCGTGTAAAAGATAACGGCGACGGAACGTACACTGTTTTGCCGATTGATATCCCCGAGCCGACTGATGCTGACCTTGCGAATGGCTTGGTCACCGTTAAGTGCCTCAACCCCGACTGGATAGACAAAAACAAGCACATGGGCTGCCTGGACAGCGCGATTGGTCTTAATCAGGCTGTTCAATTCGGCGATCCGAAGCCTGCGCTGACGAAGATCGACGCGACGCACTACACTGTGACATATGATGCAGATGCGTTCGCTTCGAAGGCAGCGGACAAGAGGCACAGCCTCTACAGCGCAGATACGCTGACCTGGACGCTCACCTACGAAGACGGCAAGTGGAATCTTGCGCCAGAGACCACCGGCGTTGACGATGTGGTGCTTGTCACCCATGCGCCGACCACCTTCGGTGAGGTCACGAAATTTATTGACGGACGCACCGACGTGATCAAGACATCCTGTGTGAACGGTACGACCGGCGCGTGCGCCTATGGTCTCATGCTAGCGTTCGTGAACCCAGATCACGTTGTGTCTGTTGTACAGGAGAAGAACAGCAGTGGAGAGCCCATTCGCGGCAGCTACATTGCTACGCTCCAGGTGGATCAGTTTGCTGAAACTTGCGCAAATGCTTGCAACAACCAGAGCTTCGCGGACAGCCCGCGCGCTCACGACGTGCGGAGCAAGAATCCTGTCCAGTGGAGATTCAAAGTAACACAGGCGGAAGCAAGCACCGACACAGGCGCGGAGAAGCAGTACGTCTGGTCGGCAGAGCCTGTCGAGGAAGGCACGGACGATGTGTGCCAGGTGGCGCACCGCGTCGTTCTGACGTTCAGCTATGATCAGTCTGGCGTGAAGGTCGATGACACCAAGGTGGAGTACAAGTACAACACCACGGAGATCACCAACAATGTGGAGGTTCCCACGCCCACCCGCGAAGGCTATAGCTTCGTCCAGTGGCTCGATGCAGACGGCAATGCATTTGATCGGACTGCAAACGTGACGGAAGACCACACGTATAACAGCATCGAGTGGAAGCCCATCAAATATAGAGTGATCTTTGACGCCAACGCCGGAGACAAGACTGTCACCGGTATGATGGAAGATCAGGTATTTACCTACGATCAGCAGCAGAGCCTGAACGCCAACCAGTTCGTCTGCACGAATTCTGTGTATGACGACAGACTTAAGCAGGACACGCAGCTTTATGAATTCGGCGGCTGGAACACCGCGGCCGACGGCAGCGGCGATACCTATGCTGACAAAGCTGACTTCACGAATAAGTCCGTCACACACGGCAAACGGATTACGCTCTACGCGCAGTGGAAGCACGTGACCAAGACTCTGACCTACGTCAGCGCACAGGGTACGACTCCGTCTGCTGCGGATGTCGATATCTTCACCGAAGTGACCGTTGCGGATGCACCTGCCAATGTCGAAGGCTATACCTTCGTGGGCTGGAGAAGCGACATTGACGGTCTGCGCGAAACCTTTAAACCCGGCGAGAAGTTCGTCATGCCCAACACCAACGTCACCCTGACGGCAGTCTGGGAGGAGATCGTCCCGGCGGCAAAGGCTGACCTGACCTATGTTGACACCGTTAGCGACGGCGCCGCAGACGCAGTTGAGACCGAGGTCGGCACCTGGGTCACCGTCAAGGAAGCTCCGACCGCAGTGGATGGCAAGACCTTCAAGGGCTGGAAGTCCAACATCGGCGGCACTGTCTATCAGCCAGGCGACAAGTTCCAGATGCCCGCGACTGACGTTACCCTGACGGCTGTCTGGGAAGAGATCGTCCCGGCTGTCAAGCACAATGTTACCTATCAGAACGAAAACTTGACCTATGCAGGCGTCGAGCATGAAGTCGGCAGCATCGTCAAGGTCGAGCGTCCGAACCCGACGCGCACTGGCTACACCTTCACCGGCTGGCGTTCCAGCCATGAGGGCCGGATCTATCAGTGGGGCGACACCTTCGTCATGCCGGATACCGACGTCACCCTGACCGCCCAGTGGCAGAAGGATCCGACCAAATACACGGTCCAGTTCCTTGTCGACGGCCGCCTCATTGGTCAGAAGACTGGTATTGCGGGCAGCTTCATCACACTGATGCCCGCACAGACCAAGAACGGCTTCACCTTTGTCGGCTGGCAGTCCAGCGTCGGCGAAGGCAAGATCTACCCGGCAAACAGCCGTTTTGAGATTCCTGCTACCACAGTCAAGATGACCGCTGTCTGGCAGGCTGACCCCGCCAAGTATACCGTCACCTATAACCTGAACGGCGGCGTAGGCACGGCTCCGACCGCTGCGCAGTATGTCGCAGACGCGTTCGTCACCGTTACGGATGAGACCTTCACCAAGGAAGGCTTCATCTTCGCAGGCTGGCGCTCCAGCTTTGGCGGCACTGTCTATCAGGCAAACGAAACCTTCCAGATGCCGGGCACCAATGTGACCCTGACCGCTCAGTGGCAGCCGAAAGAAGCGACATACACCGTCTCTACCAGCGTGAACGGCACGCTCACGCAGATTGCAAACGGCAAAAAGGCAAATGAAGTGTACACCATCGCGGTCAAAGACCCGACGAAGGACGGCCACACCTTCACCGGCTGGCTGCTTTCCTCCACCGGCACAATCGTGAACAAGGGCGATACCTTCAACATGCCCGCAGGCAACGTTGTTCTGACTGCGCAGTTTGAAAAAGTCGAAACCCGCACCGTTACTTATCAGTACGGCAATGTGACCAGCGCCGCCGAATCCTTCGAAGTCGGCAGCACGGTAACCGTCACAAGAAACAACCCCACGCAGAACGGCAAGACCTTCCTCTACTGGCGTTCGAGCTACGAGGGCAAGCAACTCCAAAAGGGCGACACCTTCACCATGCCGAACGCGGATGTCGTTCTGACGGCCGTCTGGCAGGAGAACCCGACCGAATATACGGTTCAGTTCTATGTTGACGGCAGCCTGATCGGCCAGGAGAAGGGTGTTGCAGGCAGCTACGTTACCCTCAAGCCCGCACCGCAGGCGAAGGACGGCTATACCTTCATCGGCTGGCAGTCCAGCGTTGGCGAGGGCACGGTTTATCCGGCAAAGAGCCGCTTCGAAGTCCCCGCTACCAACGTCAAGATGAACGCAGTGTGGGAAAAGAATTCCTACACCGTCACATGGAAGAACGACGACGGCACGATTCTGGCCAAGGATACCGTTGAGGTCGGAAGCACGCCCGAGTATGTCGGTGCAAAGCCCACCAAGGAAGCAACCGCCGAAACGTCCTACACCTTTGTCGGTTGGGATCCCGAAGTTGCGCCGGTTACCGAAGATGTGACGTATACCGCACAGTTTGAAGGAACTGTCCGCACGTATACCGTCAAGTTCTACAATGCGGACGGCACGCTGCTCGAGAGCAAGCAGGTCGAATACGGCACTGTCCCGAAGCTCGGCCGTAAGCCGACGCTGGAAGGCGACGCACAATACAGCTACACCTTCAAGAGCTGGTCTCCGAAGCTCGTACCTGTCACCGGCGACGCGGAATACTACGCGACCTACACCAAAACAGTCAACACTTACACCGTAACGTGGGTCATCGACGGCACGTCCGAGACGCAGACCTATGAATACGGCAAGATGCCCGCCCATGCAGACCCGGTCAAGACAGCGACAGACGATGCTGTTTATACCTTCGAGGGCTGGACTCCGGCACTGAGCATTGTTACCGGCAACGTTACCTATACCGCGCAGTTCACTGAGACGGCCAAGCATACCGTCAGCTATAATCTGAACGGCGGTACGCCTGCGTTTGCAAGTGCAAAGTATGCAGAAGGCGAAGCAGTCAACACCCCGGCAGACGTTCCCACCAAGACCGGTTATGTTTTCACCGGCTGGCTTATCAGCTTCGAGAACAAGACTGTCAACGCAAAGGGCAGCTTCTCCATGCCCAATACGGATGTTACCCTGACGGCGCAGTGGAGAGTTGCGATCACCGGCAACGTCTACATCCCTGCAATCGACCCGGTTCACGGCGTACACGGAATGCCTTATAGAGCCCAGCTTACCGCAAAGAAGGACAACGCTACCGACGACCCGGTCGCAGCTGGCGATGTGCAGTTTGTCCTGGTCGATGCAAACGGTCATGCAGATACGAGCCGCAACATCGGACATGGTCTGACACTCAATGCAGACGGTTCCATTACAGGCACAGCCAATGGCGCTGGTGAAGTGACCTTCCGGGTGAAGCTTGCAAATGCGGACGGCGATTTCGTTTCTGATGAAATCTTTGCATTCACCATTGTGATCGAAAAGGCGCCCAGAACCTGCACCGTAGCAATTGCAGACTGGACCTACGGTGACAAGGCAAGCGAGCCTGTCGTTACGCTCTCCAAGACAGAAGTTCCGGAAACCTACACCTACTACTACAAGGTTAAGGGCGCACCGGACGTCACCTACACAACGACAGTTCCTGTCGATGCAGGCGAGTATACCCTCAAGGCAGTTGTTGCCGAGACGGCAAACTACCTGTCCTGCGAGGCAACGGCCGACTTCAAGATTCTCAAGAAGCTGATCGTTTCCGTTGATCCTGCGGTCACCGCACCCAAGGCTTGCCAGATGCCGCAGACTACCGTTACGGCAGAAGGCTATACCGGTGTCATTACCTGGGCTCCTGCCGATGAAACCTTCAAGTACAGCACAGTCTACACGGCAACGGTCGTTCTGACGCCGGACAGCAACCATAGGTTCGCCGACAGCACGACTGCGGAGAATGGCTGGAAGGAGGAGGCCTATGACAGCGCAGCCGGCACACTGAAGCTGACCAAGACCTTCCCGAAGACGGCACAGGATACCGTCAAGACGCCTGTTATCAGACCCAACGGCGGTAACTTCTACGGCAGCCAGCGCGTTACCATCACTTGTGCAACCGAAGGTGCGACGATTTACTACACCACGGACGGCTCGACCCCGACACAGAGCAGCAAACAGTATACCGAAGCATTCTCCATCACGGACGATACTACGGTTAAGGCAATTGCAGTCAAAGCAAACTACAACGACAGCGCAGTTGCCGAAGCAGAGTTTACCAAGCGCACTGGCGGCGGTGGCGGCGGCACGGTCGTGACGCCTGTGAAGCCTTTGAAGAAGGATGATTCTCTGAGGTTCAACACAGAAGATCATTTCGCCTTCGTCAACGGCTATCCTGACGGCACAGTGAAGCCCACCGGTGATGTGACGCGCGCGGAAGTGGCTGCAATCCTCTATCGCGTCATGGACGCAGATTGTGTCAAGACGTATGAAACGACCAGATGCTCGTTCAGCGATGTTGTCCGCGGCGACTGGTTCAACCTCTACGTTGCAACGCTTGAAAATGCCGACGTGATCGTCGACACCAGAACGAACGGCAAGTTCCGTCCGAATGAGGCAATCACGCGCGCAGAGCTTGCTGCAATGCTGGCGCAGTTTGCGGACATCAAGAGCGCTGCAAACTCCTTCAACGATGTCTCTGCAAGACATTGGGCATCTGATGAAATCGCTGTCTGCGCGAAGATGGGCTGGATCAACGGCTATCCCGACGGCTCGTTCCGTCCCGATGCAACCATTACGCGCGCCGAAATGATGGCGATGATCAACCGCGCATTGGGCCGCACGCCGAAGTCGGCAGACGATCTGCTGTCCGGCATGAAGACCTGGCGCGACAACGCAAACGTCAACGCATGGTACTATCTCGATGTGCAGGAGGCTACCAACAGCCACACCTACACAAAGTCCGGTACACATGAGACATGGAAGAAGCTGCGCTGACGCAGGCTTCTGAGCATCTTTCCCAGTTGACCACATAGCAACACAGAAGGGGCGGCTATTCAGCCGCCCCTTCACATTTACCATTTCATTATAAAGCAATGTAGCAACATTCCCACCGAAGGTTGCTATTTATTTTCTCCATATTCTTCAGCCTGCAGCATTTGGATGAATGCAACAATCATACGCTTTTGCCTCGCATTGCAGGCTCCGGCAAGATGCACGATCTGTGCAAGCATGGGATCATTTTCGGACAGTTCCGGATAAAAGAGTTGATCAGCAGACGCGCCCAAACTACGAAGAAGCAGTTCCAGAGAGTTGAGACTCGGTCCCTTTTCACCGAGCTCAATGGCAGATATCTGTCGCTCACTGACGGTGCTTTTTTCGGATAGCTGCGCGCGCGTAAGACCCTGTTCTTCGCGGATTTTTCGCAGAACTCTGCCAACTCGCTTTGAAACCGGATCATGTAATTCCTCCACCAGAAGATCACCTCCAACGCCTTTATTCTACACGAAAGGCAGTTTGCGGAAAATGTTCCACTGGTGGCAAAATGCAGCCACTATTAGGACATATCTTTCTTGTGAAACAGCAATAATTGCAACCTGCCATTTTGGAAGTGTGTCAATGCAATCATCGTTATAGTTATGTCTGCTCTAGATGGAGTGCGTATGGTTGATAGAAGAAACCGGAAGCAGGCGGACTGCTTCCGATGGTGACCAGCAACCCAGCAAATCGCAGTTCGATCTACATACAAGTGGCATCCGGAACACTGCGGTTTAAACTATACCGTTTTTTATCATGAACCATTAGGGGATAATACCAACAGCCATTGGTGTATTCTTGCCGAGAACGGCAGGAATGTGCCAATGGCTGTTTTCTGTCTGCCCCGTGCCCCTCCGCTTTTGAAATTTTGGTTTTCTCAAAATTTCAAAAGAACGGAGGTCTGCCAAATGGCGGATAAAAAAGAATTTTATATCAGAGTCAAGGACGAACTGGTCGAGGTCACACGGGAGGTCTACTTGACTTACTACAGAGGAAAACGCGGCGAAGAAACACAGCTTGAAAAAATACGCCGCAACCATGTCGTGTCGTATGATGCATTCGACACAGAAAGCGCCCTCGGCGCAGAAATGCTGATAGACACTGCATCAGACGAGCCGGAAGACATCGTGATCGCACGCCTTATGGCTGAAAAGCTGCATGATAGCATCTCAAAGCTCTCAGAGGATGAGCGGCAACTCATTTATATGCTTTTCTTCGAAGATCGCAGCGAACGGGAAACGGCCAAAAAACTCGGCATTCCGCTCATGACATTGCACAACAAGAAGGATGTAGTTTTAGCAAAACTGCTGAAATTTCTGAAAACTTGAAAAAAGTTTGGTACAACAGGGTCTCGAATACGGATAAGGGGTGAGAGGTATTTTTAGAACACTCTCATGCAGCTTGAAAAGTACATATCCAGCGACTGAAATGACATCAAGCGGATGAGCCAGAAATGGAACAGCGATGCGGAGGATGCGCGAAGACCACCTGTACAGATTTTCTGTATAAAGACGGCCCAATAAGGTGACGAGCGGTACCCATCCATCCAAAAGCAGCTTTGGCAAGCTGCCTCGCA
>OHBE01002374.1_pt1 | contig 13982 bp, 14 predicted proteins | sample 1577231 | NCBI WGS metagenome assembly OHBE01 (sample SAMEA3541506, study PRJEB24748) | human gut metagenome | biome: human gut; feature: human-associated habitat; material: faeces | place: China | collected 2012
ATGGTGGCAGTAGATGACGGCGCAGTCCAGCGCGCGGCAGACCACATCGAACTGGTTGCAGAATTTCGCCATCTGGTCGGCGCTGTTCTCGTCGCCGGTGATGACCTTGTAGATGGGGTCGAGGATGACGGCAGTGTAGCCCTTTTTGCCTGCCCGGTGGATGAGCTTGGGGGCAAGCTTGTCCATGGGGACAGATGCGCCGCGCAGGTTCCAGATGTCAATGTTCCGCAGATTATCCGGCGCAAGGCCCATCGCGGTATAGACGTCCTTGAAGCGGTGCAGGCAGGACGGCCTGTCAAGTTCCAGATTGATATAAAGTACACGCCCCTGCGCACAGGAGAAGCGGCCCAGCCACGTCTTGCCCTCGGCGATGGCGATGCACAGCTCGATGAGGGCGAAGCTCTTGCCCGCCTTGGAGGGGCCTGCCAGCAGCATCTTGTGGCCTTGGCGCAGTACGCCGGAGATGAGGGCATCGGCCAGCGGGGGCAGGTCGTCCCAGTCGTCGGCCAGACATTCGGTGTCGGGCAGGTCATCGGTGCAGGCCTCCACCCAGTCGCACCAGTCCTCCCAGCAGCTTTTGCCGACATTCGTTTCAAGCAGAGCCTGTTTCTGCCCCGCCCGCAGGATGCCGGGCATCCGGGAGAGGCGGGAAGGGTTGCGGTTCTGCTGGTCGAGGGTCAGACCGTTCTTCTGGCAGGTGGCGTAGAGGTAATCGACCCGCTTGCGGTACTCAGCATAATCCGGCGCATTGACCCGGACGATGGCGTGGATGCTCTTGCCGCCGGAGTAGACCAGCGCGGCGCAGGGCAGCTCCATCTGGTGGATAGCGGCCAGCTGCTTGCCGGGCTCCATGTTGTCGCACTCCACGAGGGCGTAGCGGTAGCTGGTGACATTGGCATCCTTCCGGCCTGTGCCGTCCACCGGGTTGAAACAGATCCATGCGCCGATTTCCGGGTCGCAGTCGCCCATGACCTTGCCGACGTCGCCGCCGCAGGCGTCCAGCTCTTCGATGAGCTGCCCGGCAGTTCTGTCCCAGCAGCCTTTCGCCGGACGTCGGCGGTCGGCGGCCATGAAGCTCTCGGTGACATAGGCCACATACTCGTCCGGCTCGAAGAGGGCCTGCAGGTAGCGTTTGAGCTGCTGGGCAGGCTCCCATGTGTCGGGAAGGTGAAGCTCCTGCTCTTCGACCCAGCGGGGGTCTACCAGTGCGGGCTGCTGCGGACCGACGGTCAGCTCATCGCCCCAGTCCAGCGCATGGCCTGCAGGGCCGGACCAGCCGTGCTCATAGGCCAGCTGGAAGATGCTGCTCTGGGTGACGGGCTTCGAGCTGCCGTGGAAGCTCTCCCATTTTTTGATGCACTCGCCCTTGTGATACCGTCCGCCGTCCCGGGCGCTCCACTGCTCCCACACGGTGACGGGCAGACCGGCTTCTTTCAGGCCCATGCCCACCATGAGCCATTCTTCATAGGTCAGGGCGGACGGGGAGACGAAGTCCAGCGCTTCTTTGATGTCATTTTCATGTTCCATTCGCATTACCATATAGACATATCATCTGCGATGACCGGCTCAGCAGACGGGATATAGTTCTTGGGGTCAACGCCCCTCGGCGCGCCCCGCCAGCCGCCGGCGGCAATGCGGTCTATCATATGCCGTGCGGCCTCGAAGCTCCACGTGCCGACGTGCTGGAAGCCGTATTTCTCCAGGCAGCGTATCTGCTTTGGGGTGGTCAGGCCCTCGTCCCGGCGCTTGCTGAGACGGTCGAGCAGGAGAGACGCTTTGCCTGCAGACTCCACGGCGTCGGGCAGGATGCCCAGTTTTTCCAGTGCAGCAGTCTGTTCTGCGCTGGGCGGGCCAGCCTCCCAGCCAAAGGCCGGCACATAGCCGGAGAGGTCTTCGGCCTGAATGCTCATCTCGTATTGCAGCGGGTCAACCAGCTTCGCCTTTTTGCGGCGCTGTTCTTCCAGCTGCTTGGCAAGGGCTTCTTCCCGCTGGGCCACCACATCCTCGCTGGCCTGTGCGGCGGCGTCCTCAATGTCCTGCGGCCCGCCGCTCTCGGCCAGATTGTCGGTCATCTGCCGGGCCACGGCCCGGTCCTCACAGACGAGGTCGGCGGGGCGGCAGAGCTCGTGCTTGTCGGTCATCCAGAGAAAATCCAGCAAAAGCAAATCGCTCTTGCCCGGGGAGAGCCGGGTGCCGCGTCCCACCATCTGGCTGTAGAGGCTGCGCACCTTGGTGGGCCGCAGCACGACGACGCAGTCCACCGAGGGGCAGTCCCAACCTTCCGTCAGCAGCATGGAGTTGCAGAGCACGTTGTACTTGTCGGCTTCGAAATCCGAAAGCACCTGTCTGCGGTCGGCGCTCTGGCCGTTGACCTCGGCGGCGCGGAAGCCCTTCGCGTTCAGAAGATCGCGGAATTTCTGGCTCGTCTTGATGAGGGGCAGGAACACCACCGTTTTGCGCCCGGCACAGCGTGCTGCCATTTCGTCAGCAATTTGGCTCAGGTAAGGGTCAAGGGCAGTGCCAAGCTCGCCTACGGAATAATCGCCGCTGCTCATGCCCACGGCGGAGATGTCCAGCTTGAGGGGGACGGTCTGGGCCATGATGCGGCAGAGGTAGCCGTCTTTGATGGCATCGGTCAGTTTGTACTCATAGGCCAAGCTGTCGAACACCTCGCCGAGGTTTCGCATATCGCCCCGGTCGGGGGTAGCGGTCACGCCCAGGACCTTCGCACTGCCGAAGTAGTCGAGGATGCGGCGGTAGCCGTCGGTGATGGAATGGTGGGCCTCGTCGATGATGATAGTCCCGAAGTAGTCCCGAGGAAAGCGCTCGAGTCGTGCCGGCCGCTGTAAGGTCTGGACAGAGCCGACCACCACCCGATACCAGCTGTCGAGGCAGGTGGACTCGGCTTTTTCCACCGCGCTGACGAGGCCGGTGGAGCGCTGAAGCTTGTCTGCCGCCTGTTCCAGCAGCTCGCCCCGGTGGGCGAGGATGAGCACCCGGTCGCCCGCCCGCACCTGATCGGCGGCGACGGAGGCGAACACGATGGTCTTGCCGGTGCCGGTGGGCAGCACCAGCAGGGTGCGGAGACGGCCATTTTCCCACTCGGTGTGGATGCTCTTCCGGGCGGCTTCCTGATAGGGGCGCAGAGCCTGTTTTTCTCCCATCAGAATGCCCCCTGCGTCCAGCCCTGAGAGGGCGCGGCTTTCTCTTCAGGCGGCGGCAGGAAGCGGATGACTTCATTGCTCTGGCCGGGGTCGCCGCTCTTCTTGACGTAATCGTGGACGCCCAGCTTGCAGCGGCCTTTGGCGCCGACGACCTCGTTCCAGCGGGGGCGGAAGGTGTCACCCTTCCTGCACTGGCCGATGCTCTCGAAGAACGCGCCCAGCAGGCCCTGGGTCTTGGTGTGGAGGTAGAGACGGTGGGTGACGGTGGTATCGCCCAGAGCGCCGCCGAAGATCTTCAGCGTCAGCTTTGCCATGGAGCAGGGCGGCAGCTTGGCGCTGCCCTCGAAGCGGGCGCGCTCCATCCCGGTGACTTCAAAATAGTATTCGCCCTCGGGCAGGAGCACGAAGTCCTGCGAGACGTTGGTAAATTCGTCGTCCCAGCCAAGAGCGCGGTCGGTAGTGGTATTCATGTCAGCCATAAGTATTCTCCTTTATAATAATGTGTGAACCTCTCAGTCTGCCTGCGGCAGCCAGCTCCCCTGTTAGGGGCAACGGCGACGACCGCCGCCAGTGGCGGAAGCAGGGAGGAGCTGTTGGGGCAGCGGCCAGCAAGACGCAAGCGGAGTGCAGCGGATGCTGGGAGCCGCAACCCGGCGTGGGCGCGGAGCGCCTAAGAGGAAGAAATCAGAAAGGCAGGTCGCGGTTGTCCAGCACCATCTGAAGCACCTGCGGCCATGCGGCCACGAGACAGCCCTCCACAAAGTCGGCGGGGTAGTCCCTGATGGGCATATCTTCCGGGAAATAGCCCCGCTTGCCCACAACGAACTGCAATTCTTCGGGGGTGACGTTGTTGGCACTCATCAGCGCGGCCAGCTTTTCGGGGACGCCCAGCGCCATGAGGTCGGGCGTCAGCAGGGCTTCGGGGACAGTCTCCCGGGGCGATTCCGGCTGAGGCTTGGGCTGCGGTGCCGGTGCGCTGGGAGGGGGAAGAATGTCTTTTTCGGCGGGTGCTGCGGGCTTCGGGGCGGCAGGCGGCGCAGAGGCCGGACCGGTGATGCAGTGGGCGATGCTGGCATAGTCGAAAGGGACTTCATCGGGCAGGCCGAAGCGGTTCTTGGCGTCCCAGCAGGCGTGGTGGGTGGTGTAGAGCACCCGTTTGCCGCCGGTGGCTTTGTTCTTGGCGTTGGGGCCGCTGCCGCTCTTTTCTACGATGGTCTGGTAGTTGGCGAAGAGGAGCATATCGCACCACTCCCGCAGGAGGGGTTCAGTCTGCTTGGTGGTCTTCATGGTCCAGCGGTCATAACTGCCCGCCGCGTCCGGCTGCTCGAACTTGGTGATGGCGGCGTGGGCGAGGATCAGCACATGGTGGCCGCTGTTCAGCACCTCCTCGAGGGCATCGAGGAGCCGGCCGAACTCCTCCTTTACGTAGGTGTAACCCTTGCCGTAGCCGAAGCCCTCGAGGCCGTCCACCTTGGCTTTGGCGCAGATGGCGTCGATGGCCAGACGCTCGGCCCAGTCGGCGGTGTCGATGACCAGCGTACCGCAGGAAACTTCGCCCAGGGTGACGGCCCGCACCTCGTCCAGCAGCATGGCCCAGCTGGTGGGCTGGGGCAGGCGGGCAACATTGAGCCGTTTGGTGCCGCCCTCGGTGTCGATGAAAACGGGGTTCGGGAAGTGAGAGGCAAATGTGCTCTTGCCGATGCCCTCGGGGCCGTACAGTACGACCTTGACCGGGGTGTTCAAAATGCCGGTGGTGATGGAATAGCTGCTCATCAGAAAGCTCCTTTCGTCCATGTTTTGGTCTGCGTGGGTGCGGCGGACAGGACAGGCAGGTCAGCACCCTTGACCATGCCGTCCTCAATGATGATCTGGCACTCGCTGCCGGTGGAGACGCGGGTGGCGATGGCCTGCAGACCCTCCGCTTCGAGCCAGCGCCCGAATTCTTCCAGCGTGGTCATGTCCATCTGCTCGAGCTTGTCCAGAAGGACAAAGCCGCAGTCCGGGTTGAGCCGCCGGACGATAGCCGCGGCCACCCGGAGCTGGTCGCTGCCGGACATATCCCGCCAGCGCTTGCCTTTATAAGTAAGAGCGCCGTCCTCCACACTCAGCTCCGGCAAGGGCAGGTCGGCACCGTTCAGCAGGGCCAGACGCTCTTTGCGCTTCTGCTCGATGGCATCCGTAAGCTTGTCGTAGTCGCTGGCGTACTTGGCGGCTTCGTCCTCGGCGCGGGCTTTTTCGAGGTTGGCCCGGACTTTCCGGTTCGTCTCCTCGATGCTCTGGATAGAAGCTTCCAGCTCAGCGGTGGATTCGTCCTGAAGCTGGTCAACGGTCTTTTCTGCATTTTTTCGCTGGTTGAACAGCTTGGTGTGCTTGGTGTCCAGCTCTTCCCGCAGCTTTTCCAGTTCCGCAATGCGCTCACGGGTGCGTTTCAGTTCGTCCAGACACTGTTGTTCCTGCCGGGCCAACTCCTGCGCCTGCTGCCGCAGACGCTGATTCTCGCCGTTCCGGGCCAGAATGTCCTGCTGCCGGCGGATGAGGTCGGAGGCGCTGAGGGGCTGTTCGGGAGCGTCGGGGTAGGAGATGAGCTCGTCGGCGAAGTACTTTTTCTGCTGGGCCAGCTGGCCGGTGAAGGTGCGCTTGTCGTAGATGCTTTTGATCTCCATATCCCGGAGATGCAATTCATTCCCGATGCCGATGATGCGCAGCAGGATGTCAGCCTTTTCCTTGTCGCTGGCCTCCATGAAGCGTGGCAGATCGAGGGCCAGCGGCTCGACAAAAGCATTCAGCAGCTGCTGGCCGCTGCGGCGTCCGGTGGGGTCGGTGACGGTGAGGCTGCTGTTCTTGCCCTTGCGCTCTACGACGACCCCGTTGGAGAGAGTGACGCGGAGGTGGGCGGGAGCGACGGCACCATCCCGCTGGGCGGCGTTCGGGCGGAATTTTTCGCCGCCAAGCGCCCATGCCAGCGCGTCGAGAACGCTGGTCTTGCCCTGATTGTTGTTGCCGCCTACGAGGGTGAGACCGGTGGGCGCAGGAGTGAGCGCAACGGCCTTGATGCGCTTGACGTTTTCGGCCTCGAGGGCCGTGATCTTTACAGACATCTGGATACCTCCCCTTGAATCTGTCCTAATGTGCGTACGAACTGATCGATCGCGTTTTCCCGCTGTTCACCCGGCAGCTTGCCGAACAGCGGCTTTATGGACTGCGCGAGATTTGTGATGGAGCGGCCGGCCAGAAGGATGCTGTCGTAGGCGTCGCGGGCGTCCTGCTCCTGTGTGGCTTTGTAATCGGCGGTCATGCCGTCGGCCATTTCCTTGGCCTGCCGGACGACTTCGTCCTTGTCCACCACAGCTACGATGGGCTGCTTCCGGGCGGCTTCGGCCTCGGATCTCCACTTGTCGGCGTGACGCTTGGCCGCTTCGGCTACCTGACGGGAGCCTTCCAGCTGGCTCTCGGCGGTTTTGGCACGCTGCTCGGCCTTGGTCTGCATCTTCCATGCTTCCTCTTCCCGGGCTTCGGCGGCGTCTAACCGGCTTTTGAGCTGATCGTTCTGTTCGGTCAGACCTTTAATGTCGGCGTGGGCGGCTTCCAGCTGAGCATTGGCGGTGTTCATTGCGTCCCGCGACTCCTGCTCCTGAATGCAGGCGCTCTTCAATCTGGCCTGCGTTTCGTTCAGCTTGTACTCTTTGGCCTTGAGCTGGGCTAAAAGCTCCTGCACCCGCTGGCTGTCTCCGGCGGCTTCGACCAGCTGCCCAGCGCAGCCGCTGCGGGCGATGAGGTTCAAATCTTTGCGGGTCAGCTCGGGCAGCTGTTTTAATTCCGCCAAGTTGGCGGAATTAAAAGCTTCGCCGTTCTGAATCATCCGCCGGACGCTTCCTTCGCCTAACCCCTTGCTCTCATACCACTTTGTCCATGTACCGCCGCCATACCGGCCGGCCTTGGCAGTCAGAGCGTGGATCCGGGCGAGGTAGATGCAGGAAATCAGATACTCGTCCTGAGCCGCACCATAGTGCAGATCAAACTGCTGGTCGGCGTCTGCGGCCTGCTGGGATAAATCACCCAGAGCCGAGAAGTCAAAGGTGGGGACAGCTGCGGATGCAAAAGAAGTCTCCGCAGGAACAACAGGGGCCGATGCGCTGCTCTGCGGGGACAGCGCGGGGGTCAAGCCGTTTGCAGCCGCCTCGCTCGCCGAGGTGGTCGGCATTGCCGCCGCCGAACTGCTGGCAGCAGGGCTTGTCATGGTCGCAGCAGCATCCGCAGTCGGGGCAGGTGTACATGAGAAAATCTCCTTTGCTTTTTTGATGTCAGCAAGAATCTTTTCCATTTCCTGCTGCGGTGTCATGTCCTTGCGGCTACCATTCGGAGTAAAGAACTGACCAAGCAGCTCTCTTTTTGCGGCAACGCCTTTCAGATTCTGGGTGCAGGTGATGGTCAGGCAGTAACGGCCATCAGATCCATAGTCCGATGCACGAATATCTTTGGAAAACGAGCCAAAAATCTCTCTGTCTGGATAAGTGTCTTTGATCCATGCGGAGACCTGAGACAGAAAGTCGAAGTCCAGACTATGCACTCGACAAGTGCATTTATCCTTGATAGAGCCAGCGAACTCCGACGCATAGGTGAGGGTCTTGCTCATCCGGCATTCGTAGCCCTGAGTCTCCCGGCTGACAGTTCTAGCACTTTCATCCCATTGATAGTTTCCGTATGGCATGGCGTAGGGGCATCCCCAGCACTCATGGCCGGGTGCATAGCCGGATAGGCGGTTGCCAGTGGTACTGGCATCGGTGGATTTCTTCACTCGCCGTCCGCATTTGCAGATATAGGTGGTCATACCCGCACCTCCAACTCCTTCAGGCGGTCCAGCATCTCGGTCTGCAATGCGGGGCTCAGGGGCTGGAAGCGGTTATTCCGCCAGCCGTAGCAGAGGATAGTGCCATAGATGGGCTGGCCGCGATAAGTACGGTTCAGGCTCTTGCCATAGATACCGTACACCAGCACCGCAGGGGTGCGGGGCAGAACTTTCTGCGCGCAGGGACACTGCAAAAGTGCTTCCATGCCTTGCAGCGTGTCCGGCAGGGTAGTCACGACCGGGTCTTTGTCCGGCTCGATAAGAATACCTTTCATCTCTTGTAAAAACCTCCAAAGTATGTTATCCTTCGGGGTGATGGGCTGGTTCAAACTCATCATCCCTTTGCAGGCTCGCCGGTGTTCCAGCACCGACGGGCTTTTTTGCGTTCATGCATCCCTCCGGTTCTGCCGGTACTCCGGCTCTTCGGTGCGGGCGTGGCGGCGGTCGATGTACCTGTGGCGCTGAGCTTCGCGCTCTGCGGCATGGTCGCCCAGCTGGACGAAGAACAGCGCCAGCAACAGCAGCACCATCGCGGTGATGAAGTCGGTGTCGGAGATGACGCCGAGGGCTTCGATGCTGCCTGCAAAGCCAAGTGCGTACAGCATCCCGACGGCACCGCTGGCCACCGCCAGCCAGTAAAAAATGCCCGATTTGATCCTCATACGGAGACCTCCTTTTGGTTGCCGGGTGCTACCCCGGGGAAGAAATAGTAGCCGATCTGCTCCTGCGGGATGCTCAGGAGCTTGCAGATCCCGGTGACGGCATCGCCACGCCACTGTGCCGCGCCACGGATATAGCGGCTCAGGCACTGGGCGCTGATGCCGAGGGCATCTGCTACCTCGTAGTCGTGGAAGCCGCGCTCACGGAACAGCGCTTGCAGCTTCCAGTAGGGATTGCGCCGGAAGGTGCCGGGAACGGGGGATGAATGATTGTAGGTCCTCATAGTGGTCACTCCTTTTTATGAGTCAAGAGATAATGCTCGATTTTTTCACAGATGCGGCAGACATTTGTGTAAAATCGAACTTTCTGGCGTGTAACAAGAATTTTGATAGTTAAAATGAGCTCAGGCATATGAATCTCCTTAAAATGTGTAACTAAATTCCACTTTTTCTGCAAAAAAAGATGGCATCACGCTGTTGCATATCCATGCCCAAAGTATTAGCAAGAGTGTCAATTTCGCTTGCCTTAAATTCAGACTTGTTATCGATTTTCATCTGCAAAGCATATGGAGACAAGCCCATAATTTCGGCAAGGGCCTTATACTTGAGGCCGGAATTTACGATCGCGGAACGTAATGCGTTGGTATCAGTCATTTTTCTCACCTCCCTTCCGGTGGAATTTACTTCCACCCAACACATGATAACACCTGGTGGAAGCAAAGTCAACTCATTTTGAGCAAAAAATAAAAAATACTTGAAATACATTCCACTATATGATAAGATAGAAACGAAGGTTGGTGATTTTATGGCAACTCTATACGACAGAATCAAAAGCCGCCGCACAGAGCTTGGCTTGACAGTTGAAGAGCTGGCTCACAAGATGGGTTATAAAGATAAATCCTCAATAAGCAAAATTGAAAATGGAAAAGCAGATATTCCGCAATCAAAAATCGCTGCGTTTGCAGATGCATTGGAAACAACGACAGCTTATTTGATGGGGTGGGAGGAACAGCCACAACTAAAGAAAAATTACACAAAAGAGACTTTGAAGTTATCAGATGCAACACCAATGAATCCACAACAAGTCGCGCCATTGCTCGGAACAGTTCGAGCTGGTTTACCAATGTATGCAGAAGAAAACATTGAGGGGTATATTCCTATAAGACAGACGGATGGGGCGAAATATTTTTGGCTGAATATCAGAGGAGACAGTATGAATGCCGCAGGTATGGACGACGGCGATCAAATTCTGGTTAGAGAACAGCCAGAAGTTGAAAATGGGCAGTTGGCGGTGGTACTAGTCAATGGCAATGAAGCAACTGTGAAATATTTCCGTAGAGAGGGTGATTTGGTAGTTTTGACGCCAAAGAGCTTTAATCCTACCCATCAGCCTCAGATCTATGATCTGAAGAAAATTTTAGTTAGAGTTGCAGGTCTTGTAGTAGAGTGCAGAAAGGTATTTCGCTAAAAGGGGAAGATTATGAGTGAGGAAAAGTCGGAAGCAAATGTCATCAACATTAATGCCGTGCCTGATTGTATTGATGAACCTGTAAAAGAACTACTCAAGCCGACTGCATCAGAAGTGGGCTCGTTTTTTTCGGATTTTGTATACCTGCTGACAAGTGGAGTCCATCTGTCAGCAGATAAAAGACGCCTAGAAAATGCTTACGCTGTTAAAGCATTTGAAGAGAATCTCAAGAAGAAAATAGAGGATAAACCGGAAGATTGCCTAGTTGAACCACGGCTTCAAGTGGTTGGACAGGCGATGGAACAAGCGAAGTTTTGCATAGAAGAACCGAAAATTCGAGAGATGTTTGAGAACTTACTTGTTAATGCGGCGGATTCGCGTTATCAATGCGAAGTGCATCCTTCTTTTTCTAGTATAGTGGCACAAATGTCTCCGCTTGATGCGGAAAATTTTAGTCTTTTTGCAAAGTCAGAACAGTATCCGATTGTGGAATATCGTTTCTGGACTTCGGAAAAATCCTATGAAATTGCCTTTACGAATTGTTTTGTGGCAAATCCTGAAATGTCAACATCACATGAATTGGCTTTGCAAGCGGCATCGTTAAATGCGTTGGAAAAGCAAGGGCTGATAAAGATTTTTTATGATACATATATTACAGAAGAAAAAATTTATGAATCATTTGAAACTACACCAATAATGAAAGAACTGAAGCAGAGGGAACACATCGGAAATGAGGATGAGTTTCCTAGAGCTACATTTCAAAAGGGGGCGGTGGTGATAACACAGTTTGGAAAAGCATTTCTAAAGGTTTGCTTTAATTGCTAATTCATTAAGTTATAAAAAACACTTTTTGAGGGCAGTGTCTGTGAATAAAAGTGATAAATAATATGAGCAATGAGGGAAAAGCTGTGGGATATACCCATTGGTTTTAATAAAATGAAAAAGCAGGAGGATGTACTATGAAATGCCCCAAATGCGGAAATGAGGCCGGAAATGCAAAATTTTGTCCCGAGTGCGGTGCGCCGCTGAACGGGCCGATGGAAATCCAACACGAAGAAGCATATAAGAGTGGAAAGCCTAAAAAGAAAAAAGGCTGTGGCTGTGCGACTGTGTTCATTGTATTCTTTGCGCTGATGCTCATCGGTGGAATTCTTACAGCAATTAGCCCAGATGGTGTTCAAAGCAACGCCTCAAAATCTTCTGTGTCATCTGCCAGTTCAGAACTCAATTCTCCTTCGGCAGAAAGCTCAGGGAAGACAGAAGAAGAGAAGCAGGCAGAAATCGATGCAGCGTTTGCAAAGCTAGCAAAACAAGAGGATGAAGTAGAAAACACTGCATTTTATACACCGTCCTGCTATCCGAAGTATTCAAATACCCGTAGTTTTGCGCTGCCGTATATTGGCGAAAAAGATGGCCGATATGTGCTGATTTGGAAATTCAACTATACAGGAAGCGACTGGGTATTCTTTAATGATGTCGTGATCAATATCGACGGCGAAAAGGCTGCAGAGATTCCTTTCAATTACTTTGACGTTCAACAAGAAGTTTTTACAGGAGGTGTGTTTGAGGCTGTGGATGTAAATCCTGCAAACAAGTATGCCGACCTCATGCAGCAAATCGCTTCCTCCGAAAAGACAATCATTCGCTTCGCTGGTAAAGATTATAAGTATGATATGACGGTATCGGATGCAGATAAGCAGGGCATTCAGGATATTTTGGATGCCTACAATTTGGTGAAGTAAACAAAAAACGCCCCCGGTGTTGGCGCACCGAGAGCGTTTCGTAAGCGGCTCACCCTTGCGGGGTCATCGCACACTTGGACATTGCGATTATACCTCTTTTGGGCGGGCTTGTCAAAGTGTACCCAAACGGAGGTGTATTATGGGACGACGTACGAATACCGCTGTCTGGCTTCCGAATCAGAACCGCTGGCAGATTAAAGTACAGAAGGACGGTGTGCGCAAGACCTTCACCAGCGCAAAGCCAGGCCGCACCGGCCAGCGGGAGGCAAACCGCAAGGCTGACCTGTGGCTGGATGAGGGGATCTCGAGCACCCGCCTGCTGGTAGAGACGGCCTATGTGAACTGGATCGCCGAAGTGAAAATGACCACCAGCCAGTCGAACTGGAAGCCTATCGAGAGCCGCTGGCGGACATGGGTACAGCCCGACCTCGGCAAAAAGCAGGTAGCGAACCTGAACGAGCAGATGCTGCAGGCGGTGGTGAACAAAGCCTTCGCTGCTGGACTGAGTAAAAAGACGCTGACGAGCCTGTGCGCTGACCTGCGGGCATTCTGCAAATGGCTGCGGCTGGGCAAGCTCTCGACTTTTCACCCGGAAGAGCTGCACGTTCCCAAAGGCGCCCGTTCTGAAGAAAAGAAGATATTGCAGCCGGATGCGCTGCGGGTGCTGTTCGCCGTGGATACCACGCTCTGGCGGGGGAAAAGAGTCCCGGACCCGTACATCAACGCCTACCGGCTCAGCTTCGTCACGGGATTGCGCCCGGGGGAACTCATCGCTCTGCGGTGGGCTGACATTCAGGGCGATATGGTGATGATCCACGGCGCGATAAATGTCCACGGCGAGAAAACTCGAGGCAAAAACAGCAATGCCTTGCGTTCCTTCGCGCTGACCTCACAGGCAAAAGAGATACTCGAGGCGCAGCGCGAGTTGACAGGAGGGGAGGAATTCGTTTTTCCCATTGAGGCAGAGAGCACCTATCGCCATTGCTGGAAGCGCTATTGCGAGGCAAATGGTATTGAGTACGTCCCACCCTACAATCTACGGCATACTTTCGTCTCGATGGCGAAGACCCTGCCGGAAGGCACGGTGAAATCGTTGGTCGGACATTCCCGTCAGATGGATACTTACGGCATCTATGCCCACCTGATAAAGGGGGAGAAGCAGCGGACAGCTGAACAGCTGGAAGGTGTTCTGGATAAGGTCCTTGCGGATTCGGAAGAGTAGGCGATGGCCGGGTGGGTTGCAATGTGGGTTTTGAACAAAAGAAAAGCGCCTAGAAACTTACGTTTCTAGGCACTTTTTGCTGGTGGAGGCGATGGGAGTCGAACCCATGTCCGAAAAGAGTTCAGCGTAGGTGTCTCCGGGTGCAGGCGATCAACAACATTCCCTCCGCGTCACGCCGGTCGCCAGGCTAACGCATTGGTAGCTTCATGAGTTCCTGCCGGTCCGCAAAGCTTAGGTCCGTTCAGGTGCTGTGTCTAAAGGACGCCCCGGCCCCACACGACACAAGAGTGGGCGGAACGCGCAGCACTCAGGCTGCGAGCAACTGATAATTATTGTTGTCAGTTAATTTTTTGGAGGAGTTTAGAGCAGGTCCCCCACTGCTACCCGCTGCCCAGGCCTCGCTCCCCCCGTCGAAACCTTTACGCCCCCATGAAACGCACACCGGTGAGGGTGTGCGGTGAAGCAGAGTTTCGTCCGGCTGGAACAGCCCGGAGAATCTTAGTAATACGTGCCGTTGGACTTGACGGCCCGGTCGATGGAGCGCTTTGCGTCGCGCTTGGCGGCATCGGCGCGCTTGTCGTAGAGCTTTTTGCCCTTGCACAAGCCCAGCTCCATCTTCACGCGGCCATGCTTGAAATAGAGCGAGAGCGGAACCAGCGTATACCCCTGCAGCTTGCACTGCTGGTGCAGCCGCCGGATCTCGTTCTTGTGGGCCAGCAGACGCCGCACCCGCATGGGGTCCTGGTTGAAGATGTTGCCGTGGTCGTAGGGGGTGATGTGCATTCCCTTGACCAGAAGTTCGCCGTCCTCGATATCGACCCAGCTGTCTTTCAGGTTGACGCCGCCAGCCCGCAGGCTCTTCACCTCGGTGCCTTTCAGCT
>OHBE01002391.1_pt1 | contig 13922 bp, 10 predicted proteins | sample 1577231 | NCBI WGS metagenome assembly OHBE01 (sample SAMEA3541506, study PRJEB24748) | human gut metagenome | biome: human gut; feature: human-associated habitat; material: faeces | place: China | collected 2012
CTGTACAGGCTGTGGGGGCGGCGGTGCAGCCTGGGTTGGCTGAACCGGGGGCTGGGGCACAGCTGCGGGCTGTGCAGCGGGCTGCGGTGCGGATACTTTTGCTCCGCAATTCTCGCAGAATTTAGCGCCGGGCTTTAACTCGGCACCACATTGCGTACATGTTGCCATAGTGTCTGCCTCCTTTTATAAAGTAATATTTTAGAACCTTGCTTATCTCTGTGTCATTTCAAACCATACAGATTCCTGCTGCGGCAGGTTCAGAAGGGATTCCCCTCCGATGTGCATTACATTGATGCCGGCGTAATCATCGGGCATCATAGCCAGCGTTTCGCGCTGTGTACGCCCTGAATCCATACGGAACAGCGAAACGGAGCAGATCCAGCCGCGGTCATCCATACCAAGGTAGGAGATGCTGCTGTCCCATGTGGCCGGAACCATCTGGCCGTTGGCGTATTCGCCGGTATAGAAGTTCGGCTGATCCTCGCAGATTTCAAACCAGGTGCCGGTCTCCTCACTCACAAAGGAGCCTATCATGCTCGGAATGCTCAGTGGGGCGGTGTTCCAGACAGCCTCCATCAGGTTGAACTTTTCGTTATCGCGGGAAACGCCGTACACGGTCGCGTACTCGGCGCCGTACTCCGCATCGTAGGCCGTACCGGTCTCAAACCGGACAATTCCGTTGATGCCGAAGAGCGGACCGCCGTTGACCATGGTGCCGCACTGTGCGCCGCTGATGACATCAATGTATTCGACATTGCCGTTCTCGGTCAGAAGGAAAACATAGGGGGCGTAGTCCTGCCCGATGCTGGTCATCAGCATCTTTATATAGTCACCGTAGCAGCCGCTGACCGCAAACTCGGTCTTGTCGCCCAACTCGTACCATTCCTTCATGGTCTGGTAGGTCACAGCGCCGTCAGGGGTAACATAGTCGGTCAGGGCGCGTACCGTCACCTCGCCTGTGGCAGTCACATCGCAGGTAAACCATTCATCCTGCCCGTGCAGGATCTGGCCGCTGGCCTGCCGCTTGTCGGGGTAAACATCTATGTCCGTCCACATCATGCCGGCCCCGGCAAGGGTGTACATCGGCACGGTGACGATAAGACCGCCTGTGTAGTAGGGGTAGACGGCAAAGTAGGTAAATACATCGCTCAGCCCGTTCAGGCTCTGTGCGCGCATCTTGCAAAGCTCGGATGCGTAGGTGGGGTCGTCGCTGCCGTAGTAGGTATCGAAATGCTGGGCCACGGCGCGCTGCAGTGCTTTTAAGGTCAGGTCGTTGTCGGTGTAGCCAAGGTATTCGAGCATTTCGGTGTTGGAAAGCTCCTTGCCGGTTTCAAAGTTGTAATGGTAGGCGCCCACATCGCGGTTGTACATTGTGTCAACGCTTGTGATCTGCAGGCTCAATACCGGGCCGGTCCAGGTGCTTATCCAGATGATGTAGTTTGTGTCGATAAAATCATTGCGGGAGCGGGCATCTTCGGCGCGCTCTACCAGATAGCCGAAGCGGTAGCCGATCATCTCGTTGATGTTCTTTGCGCCCTCGGTGTCATCATCGATCTGCGGAACCTCGTAAAAATAGGTGTCCTTGTTGCCGTTGGGGTCGGTGTAACTGAATTCCACATCATACAGAGTAGCGATGCGGGAATCATCAAACCTGCGGGATGGCTGCGGCTTTTGCGGGGTTTCCTCCGTAGCTTCAACATTTTCAGCGGAGGTCTCGCTCACAGCACTTGCGGCCGGTTCGGTCGGTTCGGGCCGCTTGCTGTCCTGTGCGCAGCCTGCCGCCGACAGCAGCATCGCCGCCGCCAATAGTACGGCACAGCGTTTTTTCATGGTTGGTTCACCCGCCTTTCGGTTGAGAGTGCAGTAACCTGCCTGTGCTTAGCCAAAGGTGACGCTGTTCAGAATGGTGTCGCCCTCGGTGCCGGGGTCAATGTCCACACCGGAGATCTTGATGGCCAGCCAGCCGCCAGTGGGCATCTCACCGTAGTATTCCGTCCACCACATACCGACGTTTTTGTAGGTGCGTCCGGCCATCTCCACGCCGCCGATGGTGCGCGGGGTAAGCTCCTCCACATTTTCAAAGTCGTCGTAATAGTAGTTGATCTTATCCAGACCGCTTTTCAGCTCAAAGGTTATGCGCGGGTCGCCGGAGAAGATATGGCTGGGGTCATCGGTCGGGAACAGCTTGAGATCCCCGAAACTGGTTGCGGACTTGTACCAGCCCTTGTCGGGGCAGGTCACGTTGAGCACCAGCATAAAGTCCGTGCCGAATGCCTCCAAAGTCTGGGTGTTCAGGCCGGCAGCCGATGGATAATCAGGATTGTCCGCAGGAGCGGAAGCGGGAGCCGGTTCGGCGGTGGCTTCCGGCTCCGACGCTGCAGCGGGCTCCGATGCAGGTTCGGATGCCGCGTCGGTCTTGGGTTCTGCCGGGGTCTCCGTCTGGGGTTCAACAGCCGGTTCGGCGGCCTGCGCTTTCAGGTCGGATAAGCCGGAATTGACCTCTTTGGTTACATCCCCCTTGGAGCAACCGGCCAAAGCCATAAGCATCATGGCTGCCAATGCGGCAGCGAGCGTTCGTTGTACTTTTTTCATAGCTGTCCTCCTTTTGGTCATAAAGTGTCCATCATAGCGCTCAGATAGGCAGGCGAGACGGAAGCGTAGACGAAATCATCGACAATATGGTCCTTTTTTGCCAGGCACACGGCGGTGGCCAGCTCAGGATATTCGACCTCATCCACAAGCAGTACCGTTTTGCAGTGCGGGCAGACATCCCGCAGGTCGTTTGCCAGCAGCAGTCTGTCCTGCAGGGTTCGCGGCGGATGCGGGCAGACCTCCAGCAGCAGGACATCAGCCCTGCAGGAACGGCATAGCTTTACAATATCCTTTGTCTTAGGACCAGCGTTTTGTACCTGAAAATCCGGTCTGCCGTGTTTCAGTGCCATTGTCAATGCGCTCGTCATCACAGAGTATTGGGCGTCCAAAACGATCCTTCGCACGGCGCAGCCCTCCTTCCCTGCAAGGAATACGATTTGTCAATTTCATCATACAGGAATCGGACGATTTCTGCCCCCACCATTTGGATAGTTTTTTGGACTTTTTTCTGCTTTTTTCAGTACCATTGCAAAAAAGTGCAGATTGCGTCATAATGATACTGGAAAGAAACAGACGGATGATCTACCTTTTGGAAAGGACAGGCACTATGACAAAGGTACGGCTTGGTAATCTGTGTTTAGCCGCTTCAGTTGCAGGGGTGATTCTCTGCGCTGTCCTGATGCGGGCGTTTTATATGCCGTATTCCGGCTTTTGGCGCACGGTGCTGTATAATATTCTGATCTTTTCCTGGGCGGTATCGGTCTGGTGGCGTATCCTGCACGCACAGACCCGCCGCTGCTTGCTGGGCGCTTCCGCCCTGATGCTGTTCTGGCTGGATATCCGCCTGATCCGCTATGACTTTGCCCAGACGCCGGAGATGCTGCGGCGATTGTGGTATGCGTACTATATCCCGATGCTGCTGATCCCGACCCTTGCACTTTATACGCTTTTCTTTTTAGATCGGGGGCAGTCCGCCCCGCTGTACAAGTATCGGCATCTGATCTTTGTATTCCCTGTGGTGCTGTTCAGCCTCGTGCTGACAAACGACTGCCATCAGCTTGCGTTTGCGTTCCCGCCCGGGCAGGAGGTACTGGGCAGCCCCGATTACACTTATCGGTTCGTATATTACCTCTGTCTGCTGTGGATATTTTCCTGTGCCGTGTTCACGGTGGTGTACCTTGTACGGCGCTGCCGTATTCCGCATACAAAGCGCATCCTCTGGCTGCCGCTTGTGCCGATTTTTTTTGCCACCCTCTATGCTTTACTGTACAAGCATATTTTAAATGTGCCGTGGATGCATGCGATCGCCGGTGACATGACCGTGGTGCAATGCCTGACCTTTACAGCGTCCTTTGAGGCGTGCATCCGGTGCGGGCTTATCCAATCCAACATGGGGTATGCCACACTGTTTGAGGTATCTATGGCCAAGGGTCTGATCACGGACCGGGCGTTTGTGCCTGTGCAATGCTCCATGCAGGCAGCGCCGCTCCATGAGGAGCAGCTGCGTCAGGCGCTCACCGGCAGTGTCCAGTTGGATGCAACGACCCAGCTTCACGGCCACCCGATCCGAAAAGGGTATATCTTCTGGCAGGAGGACATCACCGAACTGGTGGCTCTGCTGGAGGAGCTGCGTCTCACGCAGGAGGAATTGCATGACATCGGGGACATCATACAGGCGGAAACAGCCCAGAAGGCACAATGGCTGAAGCTGAGCGAGCAGAACCGGCTGTATGACAAAATCGAGACCGTCACAGCCCGCCAGCTGGCACGGATACAGGAATATCTGATCGCGCTCAAGGCCACGGACGATATCGATACCGCCCGGCGGCTGCTGAAGCACATCGTCATTTTGGGAACCTATATCAAGCGGCGCAGCAACCTTGTTTTTGTCTGCGACAAGGCGGAAGACATCGACACCACGGAGCTGCGGCTGAGCCTGTTTGAATCGGCCGAGAGCCTGCGCCTGAGTGATATACGCTGCGCCGTACAGATCACCGACACAGCAAAGATCCCCTCTGCGTCCGCCGTGGCGATCTATGACGCCTTTGAAGCCATCATAGAAGCGACCCTGCCGGGATTGCAGGAGATCCTTTTCTGCGCCGAGCATACGGCGCAGGGCTGGGGGCTGCGCTGCAGCGTTCAATGCACCGATGCGCCAGCTGCGCTGCCCGGCCTGCCGCAGATGCAGCTTGAACGGGATGAGGACGGACTTTTGTATTTCACGATGTTTCCGGCAGAAGGAGGCAGCCTATGATTTCTCGGATCTCCCGCAATGCTGTCAAGGAAGGCTTTGACACACTGCCGGCGGCCATCTGCTACTTTGACCGCAACGGCCTACTGCGCCTGATCAATCACAGGATGCAGGAAATCTCCGCAGTCCTCTGCGGCCGGGATCTGCAGACCCTTACGGACCTGGAGCAGGCGCTGCACAGTCCCGGCGGCGGTGTGCGGCTGCGAGATGAGGCCGCCCGCATCTACGCATTCCCGGACGGAACGGTATATCATTTCACGGTGCGCCCTGTTCAGGACAAATACGGCATACCGTACACCGAGGTGATGGCCACCGATGTCACCCAGCTGGCAGCATTGCATGCTGCACTGCAGCAGGAAAACGAGCGCCTTGCCGATGCGAACCGCCGCGCAAAGCGCTTATATGACAATATGCCCGACATTGTGCGGGAGGAAGAAATCCTGAAAATGAAGATGCGGGTGCATGACGACATCGGCCATACCCTGCTTGCCGCACGGCGCGCACTGCGGCATGAGCATGACCTTGCCCGGATCAAGAGCGAGGCTGCGGAGTGGGAAAGCCCCATCTCCCTGCTATGCCGCGCCCGGCAGGAGAATGGTGCTGAGGACCCGCTGAGCTATATGCAAAGGCGGGCGGCTGTTCTGGGCGCAACCGTACAGCTGCGCGGTGCGTACCCTGCGGCACGCGCCACCCGCGAGTTCTACGCACTGATCCTGCGGGAGTGTACCTCCAACGCTGTGCGGCATGCGGGCGCCACGGAATTGTACGCTGATTCCGAGCATCGGCCGCAGGAATGGCACCTTTGCATCACGAACAACGGCGCGCCGCCCAAGGCGAAGATAAAGGAAGGCGGCGGGCTTTCCTCGCTCCGCCGCCGTATTGAAAAAGCAGGGGGTACAGTAACCGTACACTCCCTGCCTGTGTTTGTTCTGGAAGTCACCCTGCCCGATAAGGAGAGCACTAATGATACGCGTTATGATCATTGAGGATCAAAAGCTGGTACGGAGCCTGCTTGAAAGCTATATTCAGAACGAGGACGGGTATCAGCTTGCTGTGTCTATCCCCGGCGCTGCAGAGGCTCCAATCCTGTGCGATACCGAGGACATCGACCTTGTGCTGATGGATGTGCAGACAGAACACCGCGAAAACGGCCTGGCCGCCACCAAAAAGATACGAGAAGCGCACCCGGAAATCAAGATCGTGGTGGCGACCTCGCTTATTGACACACAGGTCTTGGCACGCGCAAAAGCCGTGGGCGCGGACAGCCTGTGGTATAAGGACGGCGATGAAGGGACCCTGATGCAGGTCGTGCGCCGCACGATGGCGGGGGAGCATATCTTCCCCGATGCACCGCCCAGCGTGGAGATCGGCACTACCATGAGCGCCGAGTTCACCAAAGGAGAGATGAAGGTCCTGCGCTGTCTTGTGCGCGGGCTGTCCTATAACGAGATTGCAAAAGAACTCGGCATCGAGCCATCCACCGTGAAGTACCACGTCATCAATATGCTGCAAAAGACGAACCTGGAGAATAAACTCCAGCTTGCCATCGCCGCCACCGAAGCCAAATTGGTGGTAGAGTTGTCAGATACCTGAACCGTTATTCCATAGCAAACAGTGCGTAAAAATGAAGCACCCGGGAGGGCTGAATCCCTCCCGGGTGTTTCAATTTAGAACCGCTCCACGCCATCACTCGTTACGCGCGCGTAGACGAGGGGCGGAAGCGTCGGCGGCTCATCGCGGATGACAAGGCCGCCGCGGTACATTTCCTCGGCTGCGGCAAACAGGCTCTCATCGTCGGCATAGAACGTGCAGATGCTCTCCCCTGCCTTGACGTAGTCGCCCAGCTTTTTGTGCATCGTAATGCCCGCGGCAAAGTCGATGCTGTCCTCCTTCTTGATGCGGCCCGCGCCCAGCAGCACGCTGGCGTTGCCAATCTTCTCGACGTCGTTTTTGTAAATATAGCCGTCGGCGGGGGCGGTCAGCTCATAGCTGTACTTTGCCTTTTGGAACTTGTCAGCGTCGCGCAGTACGCTGGTGTCGCCGCCCTGCGCGGCAAACATCTGGCAGCACTTTTCAAACGCGGAGCCGTCGGCAATGACGCTTTCGGCCAGCTTACGGCAGGTAGGCATATCGCCCTTGCCCGCCAGCACCAGCATGTTGCCGGCCAGCTGCAGGCAGACCTCGGTCAGGTCCGCGGGGCCCTTGCCCTGCAGAACGGCCATGCTCTCGGCGACCTCCAGCGCATTGCCGATGTTGTGGCCGAGAGGCTTGTCCATATCGGTGATGAGCGCCGCGACCTTGCGGCCATGCGCCGTGCCGATGGCGACCATCTGGCGGGCCAGCTCCAGCGCACCGTCCAGGTCCTTCATGAACGCGCCGTCGCCCATCGTGACATCGAGCAGGATCGCGTCCGAACCGGCGGCCAGCTTCTTGGACATAATGGAGGACGCGATCAGCGGGATGCAGCCGACGGTGGCGGTCACATCGCGCAGGGCGTACATCTTCTTGTCGGCGACGGCGATCTTGCCGCTTTGGCCGATGACCGAAATGCCGATCTCGTTGACCTGCCTGAAAAATTCATCCTGCGTCAGGCTCGTGCGGGTGCCGGGGACAGCCTCCATCTTGTCAATCGTGCCGCCCGTGTGGCCGAGGCCGCGCCCGCTCATCTTGGCGATCTTGACACCGCAGGCCGCCACGATGGGCGCAATGACCAGCGTCGTCTTGTCACCGACGCCGCCGGTGGAGTGCTTGTCGGCCTTGATGCCCGCGATGGCAGACAGATCGACCATGTCGCCGGAGTGGGCCATGACGTCGGTCAGCATGGCGGTTTCCTCGTCAGTCATGCCGCGCAGGTAGATGGCCATGAGAAGCGCCGACATCTGGTAGTCGGGCACATCGCCTGCCACATAGCCGTTGACGGCGAAGGACAGTTCTTCATGGTTCAGCGTACCGCCGTCGCGCTTCTTGGCTATAATATCGTACATTCGCATAGTTTTTTCTCCTTGTAAAAGGCAGGCCGCCCGGCTGGGATACCGGGCGGCCTGCTGTGATTTGTGATTAACGGCTGCCCTTGTCGTAGGGAATGCCCTCGGCCTTCGGGGCCTGGGAGTTCTTGGAGGTGAAGATCAGCACGATCATCGTGACGATATACGGCAGCATCTGGTAGAAGTTGGAAATTTCCTTGACGCCCTCAAACTTCGGCAGGAAGGTCAGCGTGGCGTTCAGCGCAGCAATGACCTTGAACAGCGCGAAGAACAGCGACGCGCCGAGGATCGGCAGCGGCTTCCAGTTGCCGAAGATCATAACGGCCAGCGCCAGGAAGCCGTAGCCGCCAACGTCGGAGTTGAAGCCGGAGCCGGCTGCCAGCGTGTAGGCCAGGCCGCCGACGCCGCCCAGGAAGCCGGAGATCAACACACCGGCGTAGCGCATCTTGTAGACGTTGATGCCGACGGAGTCCGCCGCCTGGGGATGCTCACCGCATGCGCGCAGCCGCAGACCGAAGCGGGTCTTGTACATCACGATGTAGGCCGCGATGAACAGGACGATGGCAACGGGGGTCGTCAGGTAGAAATACTTGAAAATCAGGTTGTTCCAGAAGCTGGGGCCGTCCACCGGGGCGAGGCCGAAGGTATCGCGGGTGATGCGCACCCAGTTGGGAATGAAGATCGTGGTCAGGCCCTGGCCCTGAATGGCCCAGGTCATGACGACGGCGAAGGCGGGCGCAAACTGGTTCAGCGCCGTGCCGCCGATGGTCTGGTCGGCCTTCAGGTTGATGGCCGCAAAGCCCAGCAGCAGCGAAAAAATCATGCCGGTGACGCCCGCCACCAGAATGGCAATGAACATCGACAGCTGCGGATGTGCGGGACCGAAGCCGCTCTGGTCCAGGCCCTGCAGCGTAAAGCAGGCGAACAGCGCGCCAATGATCATCATGCCCTCAAGTGCGATGTTGATGACGCCGGAATGCTCACTGAACATGCCGCCCATGGCGACGAGCAGCAGCGGCACTGCGAACAAAATGGTCATACTGATAATGTTGGCAGCGATCATCATTTTGCAGCACCTTCCTTTCCCTTATGGCCGGAGACCGCCTTGGTAATGATGCCGCGCATCAGCAGGGCAAAGGCCGCCAGATAGATGATGACGGCAATGACGATGTCAATGGTCTCGGACGAGTAGGCGGGCTGCATGGCGGCACCGCCGACCTGGATATAGCTGATAAAGAGCGACGCAAAAATCGTGCCGATGGGGTTGGAGCTGGCCAGCAGGGCGACAGGGATGCCGTTGAAGCCCATGCCGAGGATGGATTTTTCCAGCACGTATTGACCCGTACCGGCCAGGTAGTAGATGCCGCCACCGATGCCGGACAGTGCGCCGGAGATGACCATGGACAGCACGATGTTGCGCTTGGAGTTGATGCCCGCGTACTGGGCAGCGTCGCGGCTCAGGCCGCAGGCCTTCAGCTCATAGCCGAAGGTCGTCTTTTGCAGGATGACCCAGACGAGGATGGCAAAAATAATCGTGATGATGATGGAAATATTGATCCAGCTCGAGTTGCCGAACAGTGCCGCAAACGGCCCCCTGGGCAGGATCGCGCCGGGGTTTGCAACGTTCAGCGCGGCGGTGCGGTCCGAGTTAGACGCGCCCCAGCCGGAGGCCAGCATATTGGGCATGTTGGCCAGCAGCAGATTGACGAGGTACATACCGATCCAGTTGAACATGATGGCGGTGATGACCTCATTGACGTTGAAATACGCCTTGAACAGGCCCGGGAAAATGCCCCAGATCGCACCGCCGACAGCGCCCGCCAGCAGGCAGACGTACCACGGCAGCTGGAATTGAATGGCGCACAGCAGCGAGAAGAAAGCGCCCATCGTGTACTGGCCGGACGCACCAATGTTGAACAGGCCCGTCTTGAACGCAAAGCCGACGGACAGGCCGCACATCATCAGGGGTGCCGCCTGGTACAGCACCTTGCCGAGCTTGTCCATGCTGGAAAAGCCGGTGGCCAGCATAGCTCTCATGCCGCCCACGGCGGCACCGGGATTCAGCAGGACCAGCAGTACAAAGCCCAGCACCAGACCGACGACGATAGACAAAAGGCTGGCCAGGACCCCTACAACGGCGGGACGCTGCAGAAGCGGCTGTTTATTCTGTTTGCTCATGCTTTCGCCTCCCCTTGCTTTTTGGCACCGGCCATATACAGGCCCAGTTCCTCGACGGTGGTCTTTTTCGGGTCGAATTCGCCGACGATCTCCCCCTCGTAAATCACGAGGATGCGGTCAGACAGGTTCATGACCTCGTCCAGCTCAAGGCTGACGAGCAGGACCGCACGGCCCTTGTCGCGCTCGGCCACGATCTGCTTGTGGATATACTCGATTGCGCCGACGTCAAGGCCACGGGTGGGCTGCACGGCAACGAGCAGCTGCGGGTCCTTATCGACCTCGCGGGCGATGATAGCCTTCTGCTGGTTGCCGCCGGACATGCTGCGGGCAATCGTCGCAGGGCCCTGGCCGCTGCGGACATCGTATTGCTTTATCAGGCGCTCGGCGTACTGCAATACGGCGTTCTTTTTAATAAAGCCGTGGTTCTGGAACTCCGGCTGCCAGTAACGCTGCAAAACCATGTTGTCGGCCAGCGTGTAATCCAGCACCAGACCGTGCTTGTGGCGGTCCTCCGGGATGTGGCTCATACCGGCCTTGCTGCGCTCGCGGATGGGGGCATTCGTGATGTCCCTGCCCTCGAGTCTGATGGTGCCGGACGTGGGCTTTTCGAGGCCCGTAATACCATAGATCAGCTCGCTCTGGCCGTTGCCGTCGATACCGGCAACGCAGACGATCTCGCCCGCGCGAACGTTGAAGCTGACACCGCGGACGGCATTATTCTTGTGGACCTTGCTCGGCACGACGAGGTTCTCGACCTCCAGGATCGGCTTGCCGACCTCGCAGGGCTTCTTATCGACGGCAAACTGCACGTCGCGGCCAACCATCATCTTGGACAGTTCCTCTTTCGTGGTGTCCTTGATGTCAACGGTGCCGATATACCTGCCCTTGCGCAGGACAGAGCAGCGGTCAGAGACTGCCATGATCTCGTTGAGCTTGTGGGTGATGAACAGGATGCTCTTGCCCTCGGCCTTGAAGCCGCGCATGATGTCCATGAGCTCGTCGATTTCCTGCGGGGTCAGAACCGCCGTAGGCTCGTCGAAAATCAAAATTTCATTGTCGCGGTAGAGCATTTTCAGGATCTCGACACGCTGCTGCATGCCGACGGAGATGTCGCTGACCAGCGCGTCCGGGTCGACCTTCAGACCGTACTTTTCGCTCAGGGCCATGACCTTTTTGCGGGCCTCGTCCTTCTGCAAAAAGCCGTGCTTTGTGTCCTCAACACCCAGGATGATGTTGTCGAGCACCGTGAAGCACTCCACCAGCTTGAAATGCTGGTGCACCATGCCGATGCCCAGTGCGTTGGCATCGTTCGGGTTGTTGATCTTGACCTCCTGTCCGTTTTTCCGTATCGTACCCTGCTCCGGCTGATACAGACCGAACAGCACACTCATCAAGGTGGATTTACCGGCGCCGTTTTCGCCCAGCAGGGCGTGGATCTCACCCTTGCGCAGCTGCAGGGTGATGTCGTCGTTGGCTTTGATGCCGGGGAACTCCTTGGTAATGTGCAGCATTTCGATGACATAATTATCTGCCAATCGTTGCACTCCCCTTTCAATGTGTACGGGCTTGTACACAAATTCTTACACTATATTATACAGAAAAATCGCGCCATGTACAATAGAATCTGCACAAAAAGTAGCCAAAATTTGGCGAAGCAGAACAAAAACCGCCCTGCGCGGGGTGCGCAGGGCGGTTAAAAGTCATACTTTTAAAGCCTTATCATAAAGCCTTATCAGCTCTGGTAGTCAACCGTGATGGTGGTGACAGCGGGCTTGACATCGGCGTCATAGCTGTCGTCGATGGCCAGGGTGCCGTCCACGATGGAGGCGTACATGGAATCGTACTGCTCCTGGGTGAACTTGGTGAACTTGGAGGTGCTCATCGGCAGACCGACGCAGTTCTCGGCAGCGCCGAGCTTGGTCTCCTTGCCGGAGTAGGTCTCGCTGAACTTCCAGCCGTTGTTCATGGCATCGGTCAGAGCCTCGTTCACGGACTCGGCCAGGCCCTTCATAGCGGAGGTGATGACCGTGTCGAACTGGCCGGACTGGTCAACGTCAACGCCGATCATCTTGCCGCCGTTGGCCTTAGCAGCAGCGTCGCAGCTCGTGCAGACGGGACCGCCGCAAGCAAAGACGACCTCGGTACCCTCGGAGTACCAGCCGTCCATCTTGTTCTTGACCTCATCGGTAGCTGCAAAGCCGCCGGAGTACCAGTACTTGATGTTGACATCCGTAGCGCCGATCTCCTTGGCAGCGGCGTCAGCGCCCTGCACGAAGCCGTAGCCGTAGCGGATAACTGCGGGGACAGCCATGCCGCCCAGGAAGCCCAGCTCCTTGTAGCCGTCATAGACAGCGGCATAACCGGCCAGGTAGCCGGCCTGCTCCTCTTTATAGGTGATCAGAGCGGTGTTGGCGGTGGGAGCCTTGTCGCCCAGGTCGCCGGCGGAAACGTCCAGAGCCAGGAACTGCACGTCAGGGTACTTCTCCTGAGCCTCGGCGATGGCATTGCCGAACAGGTAGCCAGCGACGACGATGGACTTAGCACCGTCGTTGACAGCGTTGTCCATCTGCTCCAGACGGGCGGCGTCGGAGTCCTCGGTGGGACGGTAGTAGTTAGCGTTCAGGCTGTTTGCAGAGCAGAAATCCTGCACGCCCTGCCAGGTGTACTGGTTGAAGGACTGGTCATCGATGTTGCCGACGTCGGTAACAAAGGCGACATCGGTCTTGCTGCCGGAGGTGGAAGCGGCAGCCTCAGAGGTAGCCTCCGTCGTGGTGCTCGCGGCGGTGCTGGCGGAAGAACCGCCGCAGGCAGCCAGAGAGAGCGCCATGCTGGCAGCCATTACAAAAGCGAGAAACTTTTTCATGGTTTTGATCTCCTTAGGTTGTTTTCAGTTGCGCAGCAGGGCGGTTCCCTGCTGCTTTGCTTTCAGTATACCGCATTTGCGCTGTTAATTCAATGACAAAACGGCGTAAAAAACATTACAAAAGCATAACAAAGCGCAGTCCCCTGCCTCTCTCGGCGAGGGAGGTGCCCCGCAGGGGCGGAACCCTCTCACAGAGGGGCCAAGTGGGGGGTTACAGCAGGCGGTCCACCGTGACGTTCGGGGTTTCCGGCAGCGTATCCAGATCCGAGTAGGCATCCACCTTCAGGACGCTGGTGCGCAGATCCTCATACAGCGTGCGGTAGTCGTCCTGCGTGAAGCTGTCAAACCGCCAGGGTGCCCCGGCCTCCAGCGCGACTTCGCCGTTCGTGAAGCCGGCCTTCTCGGTCTGGCCGCCGGTCTGGCCATTCCAGGTGCCCGCCGCAAAGAAGGTGTACAGCTGACGCTGCACGGCAGCGTTGTAGCACTTGATGGCGCTGCCCAGCACGCGGTCTCCCAGCTCTGTGTTGTCGTAATCCGTCGTGATCGCCTTGCCGCCGGTCTGGTTGACGGCGTCGGACACACCCTCGTACAGGTTGCCGCCGCTGACCATAATAAGCGACGTACCGTTATTATACCAGTCGATCATCCGCTGGGTAATGGCGTCGTTATTCTCATAGGTATCGGTGAACCAGGTCTGCAGGGTGACATACTCGCCCTGCAGCTCGGCAGCGGCCTCCGCGCCCTGCAGAAAGCCGGTGCAGTACCGCACAATGCCCGGTATCTCCTGCGCGCCGATGAAGCCGAGCGTGGTGTAGCCATCGGTCACAGCGGCGTACCCGGCCAGATACCCGGCCTGTTCCTCCTGAAAAAGGACGCAATGGACAAGGCTGGCCGTATTGTAAGCGCTATAGTCGTCGCTGTGGGGCTCGCTGTCAAACAGCAGGTAGTGGACGTCAGGGTAGTTTTCCTGCATGCGGTAGAGCGCCGCGCCCATGGTGTCGCCGCGGCAGACCACGAGCTTTGCGCCGCTCTCGGCGGCAGCGCGCATCGGCTC
>OHBE01002398.1_pt1 | contig 13902 bp, 10 predicted proteins | sample 1577231 | NCBI WGS metagenome assembly OHBE01 (sample SAMEA3541506, study PRJEB24748) | human gut metagenome | biome: human gut; feature: human-associated habitat; material: faeces | place: China | collected 2012
TAAATTGTATGAAATAAGACTTGACACGCTGAAAAAACGGCGCTATGCTCCTGCCGAGCCGAGCCGAGCCATTTTCGCGCCTTTGAGCATCATTGTCAAGCCCTCCTTCCGTAATTTTAGTAAGAAAAGAATACCAATCCCATTCTTCACAAATATACATAGATATTATAGCAGATTCTCCATAAAACCACAAGTAGCGCTCAAAATATTGTCGGTCACTATTCTTAACGCATTACCTCTTCCATTACTATCCCGACTTTATGACTTCTTGAATGCCATCTGAAAAAGGAAAACCGCTGTGCAGCCGACAGCAGTTCATCGTTATATTCTGTTTTCAGAATAGCCAAGCAAATAATGCTGCTGCAGCGACAATCAAGGCACTTCCTGCCAGCGATAGCAGCATCGGTGCTGCAAATGGGCATAGCAGCAGCGCCACAAGTGCCGAAGCTGCCGCCTGTGCATAGCTGCCATCCAGCAGCGCGAGGAAAGCCGCAAAGCCGCCCAGCCCGGCAAGAACCATACCAATACTACCGCAGATACCATACAGAAGATTAAGTACAAATCCTGCCGCATACAGCAGCGCAATCACTGGCAACGCAAGTAGGCGTACAATCCACAGTACAACGATGTTGTTTCTTAAACGAGAAAACATTGATACCCCAACCATTCTTTCAGCAGTAGATTAACTCATTCAGCACAATCTCGGAAGCCACATTCTGCACATTGTTCATCTGCTGCACCCAAAGCAACTGATTTTCGGCTTTCAGCGCTTCCGTTATGCCTTGCTGCTCGACAAGCTGCTTTACAAGTTGGGAAAACATAGAATCCGCTTGCTCGTTGATTTCCCCAAGATGTTCGTTCAGCTTATCGGTAGCCAGCAGTTCTGTGTACAGCGTTCTCCGGCATTTTCGGAGATATTGCAGCCGTAACCGTTCCCATTTCAGGTCTGCGTGTTCACTGGTGATGTGCTTTTTCATAGCGTCTGCTCCTTTACCCTTTTCTTGTGATAGGCTTCCAAGGTTACTTTATTGTGGTTCTTTTTCCGGCAAGCATCAGAACAAAACTTTGACCGACTGCTTTCGGGCCAGTAGGTGCTGCCGCACATAGCGCAAATGCGTTGGCGGTAATAATGCTGCCCGCGCTCGGCTTCGCGTTCGGCTTGCTTCTGATCCTGCCGTGCTTGGTAGCAGCAGCCCTCTGAACAAAAGGTTTGGTGACTGCTGGCTGGTATAAATATCTTGCCGCATTGGGGGCAAACCTGCTTTTTTACAAACTCACCGCCGTTTGCTGCAAGCCTTTCAGCCTTGCGCTTCTCCCGGCAGGCTTTTTCCCTTGCGCGCTGCTTTTGCAACCGTTCAGCCGCTGTCTGTGCTTCCTGTGCCTGTATCTCAGCAACTTCCTCCGGCGTGTAGTCGATGTTGACCTGCCCAACATAGTTGAAGTAAATATCAACCTTTTGGGTTCTTGCCCGGCTAACGCCCTCCGCTTCATAAACCACGATTTTGTCTATGAGTTCATAGAACATCAAATCGGAGATCTCCGTAGGATTTTTGCACTTACGGATCAGCGCTATAAACTGCTTAATATCCCCGGATTTCTCTCTTTCCTCCGCGAGAGTGCTTTTGATTGCGTCCATTTTGGTTTCGAGTTCTGTCTGCTCGACATCGTACTGCTTCATAAGCTGCCTGTACTGTCTTTCAGATAGCAAGCCAAACATCAGATTTTCATACAGCCCGCGGACAAGGTTAGACAACTCGTCATACCGTTTCTGGCAGCGTTGTAATTCAGATTGCTGATTTTTCGGCTCTGTTTTCAGTCTTTCAATCCACAGCGATTGTAATTCGGCTGCAAAGGCGTTCTCGTCCTGCAAAACAAACCGGGAAAAGCGCTTTACGGAAGATAATACCAATGCTTCAACATTGTCAGCGCTGATAGAATGTGCCGTGCAGCTATTTACTCTGCTTGCATACCCGCCGCAGCGATAGGAATACTGCACAGAACCGTCCCTTTTACTGTAATGCGTCTGAAGCGTCAGCCGTCTGCCGCAGTCGGCGCAGTACAGATAACCACTCAATCGGTTGGTGTGACTGCCCCAAGCCGAAGCCCGCTGCACACGCTTTCTGCGCCTATGTACGCTATCCCATAGCTCCTGCGATATGATAGGCTCATGTGTGTTTTGGAACAAATACTGTTCGTCTTGGGCTGTGCTTTTCCGCTTATGCAGTTTGAAATTCGTGCCTACCGTTTTACGCAAAACCGTGTGTCCAAGATACTCTTGTCTTTCCAATATGCCCCGAACCGTAGACATTCCCCACAGGTTGGGATTGGAATACTTCTGCCCATTGTACTGCTCCGGGTGGTATTCCTTTGCGTAGGCAGATGGAATCAAAACCTTTTCTTCCGTCAGTTTTTCCGCGATTGCTCGTGTACTTTTGCCTTCGTTGGCAAGTAAAAAGATACGCTTTACAACCTCGGCAGCAACAGGATCAACGACAAGCGCTTGTTTATCGGACGGAACACGGTTATACCCATAGGGAATGGAACCGCTGCAACGCTTGCCGTCTTTCATACGAGCATCGAAAACAGAACGAATTTTATTGCTTGTATCCTTGGCATACCATTCATTCATAATGTTCAAGAACGGAGCAAAGTCGTTGTCTGAAGCCTTGTCGCTGTCGATGCTGTTATTGATTGCAAGAAAGTGGATCTTTTTCTGCGGGAATAGGATTTCCGTATAAAAGCCGACCTGCAAATAGTTTCGTCCTAAGCGGCTCATGTCCTTGACTATAAGGGTTTCCACATTCCCAGCTTCGATTTCACTTATCATAGCTTGGAAGCCGGGTCGATTGAAGTTCACCCCGGAATAGCCATCATCGGTGAAGTGGCGAATGTTTGTATATCCGTTTTTCTGAGCGTAATCTTCCAAGTATTTCTTCTGATTGGTGATGGAATTTGACTCTCCCGACAGGTCATCATCGCGCGATAATCGTTCATACAGCGCTGTTATTTTTGAACACCTTGCTATTATCTCCACCACCTTTCTACCGTTGGGCTTTTACTTTTGGTCGTTTAGATTTATCGTCCTATTAGAGTGTACCCCTCGGGGGCTAGCTCAATCGCGGTAACGCTCTCGCCAAACGTAGAGGCCCACGCATCAAAGTTCAGCAGGCCTTCCTGCTCCAAAAGTCCATATTGCAGATACCGCATCATGATGTACATCTCGGTCATCGAGTTGGAAATCGGCGTGCCGGTAGCAAAGACAATGCCGTGCCCGCCGGTCAGCTCGTCCATGTACATGCACTTCATATACATGTCGCTGGCCTTTTGGCTTTCGGTCTGGGAAATACCGGCCACGCGGGTCATTTTGGTGGTGACCATCGCATTTTTAAAATAGTGCGCCTCGTCCACCATCAGGCTGTCCACGCCCAGCTCCTCAAAGGTGATGACATCATCCTTGCGGCTCTGGTCGTTGAGCTTGTCCAGCTTCCGTTGCAGTTGCTTTTTCATGCGCTCCATCTGCTTGATGGTAAAATTCTCGGCGCGCTGGGCCTTCAGTGCAGCGGTCTGTGCCACTACATCGTCGATCTGCTTTTGCAGGTACATTTTCTGCCGTTCATCGGAAAGTGGTATCTTTTCAAACTGGCTGTGCCCGATCACGATAATGTCAAAATTGCCGGTAGCAATGCGGGCACAAAATTTTTTGCGATTGGCCTTTTCGAAATCCGTCTTGCGCGCCACAAGAATTTCCGCGTTGGGGTAGAGTAGCAGCGCCTCGGAGGCCATCTGTTCGGTTAAATGGTTGGGCACCACAATCAAGGTCTTGTTGCAAAGGCCCAGACGCTTCTTCTCCATGGCGCTGGCGACCATCTCGAACGTTTTCCCAGCCCCCCACCTCGTGTGCCAGAAGTACGTTGTTGCCGTACAGCACGTGGGCAATGGCGTTGCGCTGATGGGGCCGCAGTGTGATTTCCGGGTTCATACCGGGGAAGCGCAGATTGCTGCCGTCATACTCCCGCGGGCGGATGCAGTTGAATTTGCTGTTGTAAAGGCTTACCAGCGCCTGCCGCCGCTGCGGCTCCTTGAAAATCCATTCTTCAAACTTGTCTTTTATCAAGCATTGCTTGGCGTAGGCAGCCTCGGTGGCGGCGTGGTTCAGCACGCCTTTTTTGTTTCCCTCTGCGTCGGTGATCGTGTCAAACACCTGCACAGGCCGCAGGTTCAGCGCCGCCTCGGTGATTTCATAGGCATTCTTGCGGTTTGTGCCGTAGGTGACGGTTGCCTTGATGCTGCTGCTTCCGTAGCGCTTGTTCGTGATGTTCCACTCACCGGTGAACGACGCAAACAGCACCTTCACGGAGAGCCGTGTAGACAATGGCGGCTCCAGCAGCTCCATGAGAAAATCTTGAATATATTCAGGTGGTATCCATGTAGCACCCAGCCGCACCGCAATCTCGCTGGCGTCGAGGTCCTTCGGCTGTACCTGCTCCAGCGCCTTCACATTGACCTGATAGTCCGGGTCGGACGTAGCGGCCAGCCGGGCAACGGCCAGCTTTTGCCGCACATTGCCGGAAAGATATTCGTCAGCCGGCAGATAAACCGGCTCGGATTGCTCCGGGTCACGGAAGATAACGCCGGTCAAATCGCGGATGATTTCGTCCTGCGCTTTTCCCGTGACCTGTGCCATGTAGGCAAGGTCCACACGGGCCTTCTCGGTCAGGCTCAGCACCAGCGCTTCATCGGCGGTGTCCACATGGTCCACCACCTGGGCCGGGCGGATGGTCCGCTTCGTGAACATATCCGTCTTGCCTTTGTAATGCCCTTCGCTGTCGATGTCCTCCAGCGAGCAGAGAAGGAAATACCCGGAATCCTCGCGGAACGCCGAAGCCGTGCCGCGGCTGTTGATTATCCCATACGTATCGTGGTAGGAATCATACTGGACGGTCAGCTGCGCTTGCAAAGCGGCAATCGTTTCATCGGGCAGATTGTCCAGTTGTGCCCGAATCAACTCCCGGCAGGTATCCCGCAGAGGAACCAGCGCCTTGATGCGGGTAAGCGCGGTGGTGCTGGCCTTCACAGCACGCATTTTGGAATTTTCACGGTAATAAACTGTGTCGTCTTTAACAACATAGCTGAAATTTCGCGTATCGGGGTCTGCGTCTAGCGTATCGCTTTCCGCCTTCGCGTCCTCCCGGTCATCCGCCAGCGTGTACTCGGCCTGCAAATTTGCAAGGGCCGTGTCAAGCTGACCTTCCAGTGATGTACCATTTTCCAGCGGCGCACAGGTGGAACGCTGCCCGTAGGGGCCGCTGACCATCTGCATCTCGCCGCAGATCATCTCGGGATGGTCGATGAAATACCGGTTCAGCGGAATACCGTCCGTGGTCTCGCCCACATGAATCCATGGTGCGTCCTGCTCCAAAACCCGCCCACGCTTTTGCAGAAACAGAATGTCCGAGGTGACGGTTGTACCGGCCTGTGCGGTAAAAGTATTGTTGGGCAGCCGCACCGCGCCGATCAAATCACAGCGGGCAGCCAGATACCGGCGCACGCTTTCGGACTTTTTATCCATCGTGCCGGAGGTCGTTATAAATGCCATAATGCCGCCGACGCGGAGTTTATCTACGGTTTTGGCAAGAAAGTAATCGTGGACTTGAAAATGCAGCTTGTCATATTGACGGTCCGTGACCTGATACTGCCCAAACGGCACATTGCCGATAGCCAAATCAAAGAAGCTGTCCGGCAGGTCGGCATTTTCGTAGCCGCAGATTTGAATTTTGGCTTTCTGGTATAACTGCTGCGCGATGCGGCCCGATACACTGTCCAACTCGACGCCGTAGAGCTTTGCATTGTTCGTATCAAAGCTGCCGCTGCGGTGCCCAAAGAACGCACCCACACCCATGCTGGGCTCCAGAACATTGCCGCCCACGCAGCCCATGCGGGTCAGCGCGCGGAACATGGCATGGATGACGGCAGGCGGGGTATAAAACGCCGTCAGCGTAGATTCCTGTGCGGCGGCGTATTCCTCCGGCGTCAGCAAATCCTTTAGCTGCTCATATTCGCTGTGCCAGCTGTTCTTGTTGCGGTCAAAGGCATCGGCCAGACCGCCCCACCCGAGATACCCGGCCAGAACATCCTGCTCGGCCTCTGTGGCCGGTGTGCCGCGCTGCTCGATTTGCTTGAGTGTCCGAATTGCATTTAGGTTCGCAGCAAACTTGGCCTTAGCTCCTGTGGGAATCTCCGGCTCATAGGGTGCAAGATAGTTGGTGGGGTCATGAGCGGCGGACTCGTCGGTGAGAAAGACATTTTCCAGCGGCTCATGTTCTTCCACCTCGTCGAGGTCTATTTCCATGAGGCTGTCAAAATCGAGATTGGAGAGCACCGCTTGGTTCAGATCATCGAGCGAGCCATAGCGTTCCTGCGCGTAGAGAGTATCATCCACCAGCTTGGTGACGGTGCAGTGCTCCAAATCAGCATACACCTGAATGATATGTTTCTCATCCTCGGTAGTGGTATAGCCCAAATCGATGCGTGTCAGGTCGGAAAAGTCCGGCTCGGTGATCTCAAATTCGTCCTTGAGATAATCCTCAATGTAGGAGAGCGCCTGTTCCGTCTGCGCTTGCACAAGAGCTTCGTGCTGCTGCTCGGAGAGCATCATGCCGCCGTTGCGCGGGTTGGCGTCCAACTGCCGCTGAAACTCCTCCCGGCTGATGGCGCGTCCAACCAGGGGAAATTCCTCGTCCCGCAGATGCACGTCAAACTGCCCGATGCGCTCCACGGTAAACCGGTGGTCATCCTCCAGATAGACAACGCTGCCCTCGGCGCAAATCGGTCTGGTATCCGGTACGTTGCCGGGCTCATCGCGCACCGCACTGGCGGCCTCTTGCTGTTCGGCAGCCCATGCGGGATACTGCTCCAACTCCTGCGGTGTCAGAAAGCGCTGCATCTCAATCAGATAAGCAATGCGCTTGGCTGAGGCCCGCCATGGCAGCCTGCGCTCAAAGCGGCCTTCCTCATTTGTCAAAATCAGCTTCAGTCCGGCAGGGCCGTGGTCCACCCAGCCATGAGCACCGCTTTGGTAATCCCATGACCGACCACCGCTGCCGTATTCCTTCTTCAAAAAAGTGGCGTGGTCGCCCTGCGTGGTGGTGAACTGCTGATAGATGCGGAATTTGCTGTTTTCAAAATTGCTGCCCGCTGCCAGAGCCAGGTTGATTTCCTCGTCTGTGATAACGCTGCCGTCATCCATCTGCGGGGCATTGTACTCTGCAACGGGCAGGGCGGAACGAATGACAGTTTCCTGCTTTTCCGGGGGGAGAAAATCATCCTTTGCCAACCTGTTATTTTCCGCACTCGGCGGCGAACCGTCAGGCAGTTCAAAGGAAAGCTGTTCCTCTACCTGCGGCAGTTTCTTCGGGTCGATGGGCGCAATCAGCTCATGCTGTTCAATCAAGTCATTCAGCGCATTGGCCACGGCGCGCCACGGCAGCAGCGTTTCCGCGCTGCGGGTCAGATACGCGCCCTTCCAGACAAGCAGACCGCTATCCTGCTTGTGAAAGCCCACGCGGGTATCATCTGCAAGCAGAAGTTCTGTGAAAATATCCTTGTAGCTTTCCCGCACAAAACGCAGCCGGTCAATGAGCAGGGGATTCTTATTATAAAAGGTAAGATATTCGGCGTTGGATGCTCGGGAAGAAGTCTCCATAGCCAGCAGCTGCGGCAGAAGCGTGGGCGGAAATTCGGGCAAAGAAAAAGCGGAGGGCGATTGCTCGCTCTCCGCCTGTGCGGGTACTTCGGTTAAACTTCGTACAGCATCGGAAGGACTGCTTCCTCCGCCTGCTTCTTCAGGCTGTTGGTCAACTGTGCCCAGCCCAGCGGGTCCGTCCTGCGGTCCGGCATCGGGGTGGTCTGCATCAGCTCGCGCAGGGTCTTGTCCACCATCTGCTGTGCGGCTCGTCCGATTCGGCTGCAGCTCGTCAGCAGCGTGCCCTCCAACATCAGTTGGTCGCAGAGCGTCGGCTCGTTCTGCTCCAGATATTCCAGACGCAGCCTCGCGTAGCGGTTCAGGTACGGGTTCGGCTGGTTCGGCAGGGAAAGGCTTGGAATCAGGTAGCCTTCGCGGTTCTTCGTGTACGTCATGATGTATAGCCTCCTCTCGGTTGTTCAGTTGTGTTCGTGTGCTTTCATTATGAACTGGTTCGTGCTTAATTGCAATGCTGTCACGGCTCAGTTGCAGGGCTTCGCGTCCAATGGCATCCAGCATCGGCTTCGCGGCTGCCTGTACATAGCCACCCAAGCAGAGTGAAATCTGATAGGTGTCGAACTGGCTGACGCTTTGAAATGCCTGGAAATCCTCGTCCTGCACCGGCAGCCCGATTCGCAACCGTGCTATGTAGACAGCACTCTGCGTGACCAGTACCTGCAAGAGCTGCATTTGCTCGTCAGGCTGCGCCCATTGCAGCGTGCTGTCCGCCACATTGCGTTCCAGCATGCGGCGGGCACGGTCGGCTTCGTTGGATACGCCATCCTGCGCCAGCGCCGCCAGCCAGTCATCGGATTTTCCTTGCAGAAGCAGCGGGCGCGTTGTGTCGGTGACTTCCCACGGCCCGCCGGTGCGTGTCTGGCTCAATAGTGTGGTATCGCCGATGGCAAAAACAGGCTTTGTCACCGCCACACCTTGTCGGCGCTGCAGCACGGTGATGCTTCTGCTGCCGCGCATGACCAGCCGGTTTGCCTTCGTATTCCAGTATTCCATGCTGGCACAGGCTGCGGCGTCGGGACGCTGGGCGTGAATCAGCAGTTGGTTCAGATAGGTGGTGTGATAGTTGTGGGCGGCAGTGTACAAAAAGCTCTGCCACGCCTGCGGCGATGCTGTGACCCGCACGGCCTCCTGCCGGGCCAGCCGAAATATATCCTGCGGTTTCGGCATCTTGACACCTACCTTTCTAATTCATCTAAATTGTGCTCCTGTCGCTCAACTTCCATATCATGAAGCTCCGGCAGCAGTCGGCTTACGTCCTTGAAGCCAACTGCATCCACATACAGGGCTTCGGCCTTGTCGCCACAATCCATGACTATCAGATCACTAACGGACAGGGACGGCATACTGTTGGCGCAGGGGCGGTCATCATAATTGAAATCCCGGAAGCATTTGTCCGGTGTGTAGTCCCGGGGCATGTTGGCCACATAAGCACAGCGGTAATCGGTGGCCTTCAGCTTGTTCTGGGCGTAGTCATAATCCGTAAAGCGATATTCGCAGGTGTAATGTGGAATTTGATATATCAGCAGTCTGTCTAACTTATCACCCGGCTGCGGATGCTCCGGCTCAACATAACAGCCTCTTTTGAAGCACTGACTTGCATACTGCTGGATGTGGCAGAAACGACTACCTACGTAAAAGTGCGTATCGTCAACTGTCTGCACATCTTTCACCAGCTGTGAACCATCCGCGTAGTTTTCAATAATGCGCTGACCGTTGCGCACCTGAAACAGCTGCTGCCCATCACGGTTCAGAAAACGTGAAAATCGAAGTGCGCTGCAAAGATCCGGTGCATTGGCCCACTCGGTTATGTGGATGTCTTTACCAACATGTACCTTTGTGTGACCATTTTCTTCCGTGTAGTAGTGAGGCCGGATACGATCTACGCCAACTGCCGTCACAAGCTGCTTTGCCATTTCAATGAACTGCTTGTCATTGCGGTCTGCAAAGGGGCCGCGGTAATCATCACACAAGTAGTTGATACCGTTACGCACCTGCATGATGGTTACTGCACCATCCGGGTCACGGCGGTCAATTCCAACAGTCAGGCGCGGGTAGGGAAGATTGGTGCGCTCGTTCCAGGTGTACTCGTTGTTGTAGGGCATTTCTCTCAACTGCTTGTAGCGCTTCATCAAATCAGCAGTATTTGAAAAGAACTCCGTGGGAGCTTGTTCTTCAAACTGCTGCGGAAAGACGTGCGACATAAAATCGGGAATTAGGTAATATCTATACTCTGCCATTTCAACGCTCCAGACTGGGTTGTTTTTCCGGCATAAGATGGCGGGAGTTTCGTTCCAGAAGCTGCATGATGATTCCTAGCATCTGTTCTTGTGTGTAGCCGGTGGGGAAGTAGCGGGCAATTTTGCTGACGCTGATGGTCAGCGTAGGGTCGCGGGGTGGTACACTGGGGTTTTTCGAATCCATGATTTCCAGCAGCTTGCCGTGGTCCAACGCACCGTCCTTGCTGGCTGCCTTGAGCTTCTGTGCTTGTGATAACGACGGTGAACAAGACTGGGATTCAATGTAATCGAGGAAATCATTCTGCTCGGTGGAGGTAAGGTAAGATAGCTCTACGGCGGGGTTGAATTTCAAACTGCCGTCGTCGACTTTCTTTTGCAGGTCGGGGACGAGGCTATTTAAGCGAATATACCGTCTAACTTGCATACGACTATCTCCAGCTTCTTTACCCACGATGTCAGCGCTTTCCAACTTCCGCCCAACTTGGGCGGAAGTTAAATCTTGTCGTGCTCCTTGGCGACTGATAGCTTCCAGCTTCATCGCATACGCCCTAGCCTTCTCCATCGGGCTGATATGCTCCCGCTGAATATTGGAATCGACCATGTCAATAATCGCCTGGTCATCATCAATATCCCGCACCTGAACCTTGGACCTTATCCAGCCCTGCCCGCTGCGCAGCATGAAACCGCCGATGGCCGCTGATGATCTCATACCCGCCCTCGGTGCGGCGTCGCACAGTCAGGTTGGTGAGCACACCGTTCTCCCGGATGCTGTCCACCAGCTTCTGCATATCCTCATCGTCGCGCACCTCAAACGGATGTCCAACGAACGGATGCAGCTCGGAAAGCGGCACCTCTGTGACCAAATCGCCGCTTTCCCGCTGCCTGTCAGCCTCCGAGGAAAACATATCATCGATTGAGGGCATCTTCATCGCGTTCAAAAACTTGTTCTTCGCGGCCATAGCCGGATACCTCCTTCGCAAATTCAATATAGGCCTTTGCGCTGTTGCTTTTCGGGTCGTACAGAATCGTCGGCTCTGCATTGGCCTGGCTCTCCTGTACCTTCACGTTTCTGGGAATCTCCGTTGTGAAAACGTGAATCTTATTGCCGTAGGTGCTGCGGACCTGCCCGCAGTAGTGGTCGGAAACGTTCGTGTGCTCGGTCATCGTCAGCAGGATGCCCTTCACGCGCAGTCCGGGGTTGATCTTACGCTGCACATTGGCAATGGAGGACGTCAGCTGCGACATGCCCACAACGGAGAAGGGCTGCGCCTGCATCGGGATAATAATTTCATTGGCGGCGGCCAGCGCATTGGTCAGCAGCAGGCCAACAGAGGGGGAGCAGTCGATCAAACAGTAGTCGTACTGATTGTTGTACTGCTCCAGGCAGGATTTCAAAAGCACCTCGCGGCACATCATCGTGCCCATGGCCAGCTCAAAGCCCGCCAGCCGCAGGTTAGACGGGATAAAATCCACCCGTGCGGCAGCCTCCTTACGTCCGGTCTGGTAGACACACTCCCGATTTCCTATCGGCTTTTCGCAGGAGGTCTTCATCAGCAGCTCCGTAATGGTCTGGTCAAGGTCCTTTTCCGGTGGGATACCGCAGTAGCAGGAAAGATTGCCCTGCGGGTCAAAGTCCACCATCAGGACGCGGTAGCCCTGCTGGGTCAGGGCAATGCCGAGGTTATACGTTGTGGTCGTTTTCCCCGTGCCGCCCTTCTGATTTGCGATTGCGATTGTTTTCATCTTGTTTCCTCCAAAATATCATCCATGCTGATGCAGTGTGCGCGGTATTCCTGCATGTACTGCACCAGCGTGTCGTTGTAATCCTTGCCCACCGGCGGCGGGCGGTCCTCCACGGCTATGCCGCTGCCTGCAAGATGCGCAATAATATCCTGCGTTCGGGTCCGCCCTGCGTTGTCGTTATCCAGGCAAAGGACGATTTTGCGGACTGCCGGAAAATACTTCAAAAACGCATCCAGCGCCGCATAGTCCGTGCCGCCCAGCGCCAGATAGTGAACGCTTCGCCACGGCTCCGCGTGCTGCATGAGCTTGAGTGACGCACCGGACATGGCATCAATGGGCGCTTCGTAAACCTCAACCGTGTCGGCCTTAGTGCTGGCCTGTATGTAGAACGGGTAAATCTTCTTACTTCCGGGAATATCACGCCGGAATTGCAGCTGCGTACAGCCACGCAAGCTGCCGCCTTTCGCAATACCCTCACCGTCGCGCCCGACAAATACGCAGTTCGGGTGACTTTTGAAGCTGGTCTGGTACAAAATGCCCTCCCTGCGGCAGAACGCCAGTACATTGGGGTGGATACAGCGCCCGCGTAGATACGCCATAGCTGCATAACTGTTTGCGTCTGGCTTGGGCAGCTTGAAATCTCGTGGTGCTTCCGGTTCAGCGCGCGGCTGCGGCAGGCTTACAGGTTGGGAAGAATGAACGACGCCGCCTTGGATGCGGTTGATCTCCCGCACAGCCTCAACATAGGGAACCTTCTCGACGTCAATCAGATACTTCAGCGCCGTGCGCCCGCGCAGGCCAATGCAGTGCCAGCACCATAGGCTGTCCTTGCTGATGGTCAGCGAACTGTGTACCTTGTGGCGGTATTCCTTGCCCACGAGCTTCAGGTTGCCTGGCTCAACGAGTTTGAAGTAGGTCAGCAGGTCCAGCTCCTTCGCCCGCGCGATTTCTTCTTTCGTCACCCCGGCCATACTCTACACCCCGTATTCTGTTTTTCAATCTGTTTTCTGTATCGTTATAATCAGTCTAATTACTATCAGTCTTATTTGCGTGTGATAATCACATCTCCAGAAGTGTGAAAATCACACTTCAAGAAATGTGATTTTCACATTTCTTGATTTATGACGAAACAGCAAAGTTTTTTACGTAAATCAAGCTGGGCTTTCCCAACCCTTGGCGCTTGCGCTCAATCAGACCTGCATCCTTTTCCAGCTCGAGCATAAGGCGGCAAGCCTTCTGGTTGGCACAGCTCAAGGCCTCCATGATTTCCTCGGTGGTGAAGATGATGTAGACCCTGCTCTGTTCATCCAGCCAGTGATTCTTGACCGACAGGCTCATGCGGTCCAGCAGGATACCGTACAGGACCTTGGCGTCGGTGGACAGCGGCTTGAACTGCGGGTCTGTGAACAGCACCTTGGGGATGCGATAGAATGAGAACTGCTCGGCCTGACTGCCGTAAAAGTAGTCAAATTGCATGGTTGCTTCTCCAAAAAGCGCGCACTTGAATGAGCCTGACAGAATACCGTGCTTTTGGCATCCTAACCGGGCCTATAAATAAGGTTGTGTGTGGCATTTTACCGTTCCAACTCCTGCTGGTTCTGGGTATGCTCGTGGGCATGGCCCCAGGTTTTCAGCAGAGAAAAAATCGTGTTCTGCATCTGCTCGGGCGTATAGCCGGGAGGAAAGAACCGCTGCACGTCAGATTGATTCAAGAAAAACTTCTGCCGTTGATTGGGCTTCTGCTCGGTGAGCAGGGTATGCAGGTAGTGCTCCGTCAGGGTGCCGCTCTGGCTCATCTCCTTAAGTCGGCGGGACTGCACCAGAGAGGGCGTGGCCTCGCAAAGCTCAATTTCGGCTTGCAGCCACCCCTGGTGCTCCGGCGTCATGTAGGAGATCTCTACCGCGGGGTTGAACGCCATCCGGGATTCATCGACCATTTGCAGAATGGGGGAGATGAGATAGGTCAGGCGGATGTAGCGCTGTATTGTCCGTGCGCTTTCAGATGACGTTTCAGCGACGTTTTTGTCTGCGCGAAAATTCGTGCCAACTTGGCACGAATTTTTACTTGGCCGTCCAGCAGTTCTTTTTACGGCTTCAAGCTTCATCCTGTACGCAAACGCCTTCTCACTCGGCAGCACATGCTCACGCTGGATATTGCTGTTC
>OHBE01002408.1_pt1 | contig 13827 bp, 8 predicted proteins | sample 1577231 | NCBI WGS metagenome assembly OHBE01 (sample SAMEA3541506, study PRJEB24748) | human gut metagenome | biome: human gut; feature: human-associated habitat; material: faeces | place: China | collected 2012
ATCATTCCTGATAATGACACCCATGCTATTTTCTTACCTATTCTGTTCATAGACTTCCCCTCAAAAGCACAGATGCACATATTAAAAATGTGCATCTGTATCTTTATACCATTAACTAATTAGAACTCATCCTACAATAATCTCCAACCTGCTCCCTTGAGTTCTGAACCCAATGCTCTGTATCAAAACAATCTATATCCATCTCATAAGATGTTGTCCGCTCAGCTACGCTACCTTTTCCTATTGCATCTCTATATGTATCCCATTCAGAGCTGTCATTATAAGTGATTATAAGATGTAAATGTGAATATATAAATTCATTAGTATTAGCTATTGTTTTCGCTACACATCTTTTCTCACCATTAGCTCTGTAAACAGTAAGCTCTGTATCCATATAATCATGATACTCAATTGCTGCCATTACTGGTATACTAGCCATAACAACAAACATTGCTGTCAAAACTAATACTCTTCTTACTTTAGTTGAAAGTTTACGCATAATTTTTCCTCCATTAATCTTAACATATTGATACATTTAATATCAACGACTTTTGTTACCCACATCAGATGTTATACATTAATAAAGTTTAAGTTGTGGTTTTCATTTACCGTATAATCATCTGATACTCGTTCTCTTTGTTACAATACATGGCAATTGCATAAATGATGCTAATATAATTCCAAAGCATATACATCTTGCTGCTGTAAAACAGCCTAATATGCTGGTACATATTATAACTATTGAATATACTGCCAACTGCATAACCGCTATTTTCTTATAGTGCCTTATCTCTTTTTCATTCAAGACCTTATTGTCTGATTGTATTGGAGATACCAGACATAATTCTATAATTGCTATACATGTCGCTATATACATATATAATGGTTTTATATCACATATTGATAGCTTTATCATAGCAGTCAATAATATAGTTGATATTATCATGCATATTGATAATTTCTTAGCATGATAACCACCACTATATTTTTTCAAAAGCATAAATGGAATAATTAACAATACTCCATTAATAATACTTCCTGCCAGCCACCCAATCACAATCGCCATAATAACTGGCAATATTAATAATTCCGCACTATATACAGCATATTCATAAAGCTCACGATTTTCCTCTGATATAGCACTATTCTTTATCAGCCAGTTGATTATTGAATTTCTTATCATTCTCATTACTTTAGTTTCTTGTATCTGTCTAATGATGCTGGTGCCTTGGGTTCATATACTAATAAACAAGATGTTGAATTAGCTTCAAGCTTCAACACTTTATCAAGTACCTTAACCACTTTCTTAGCTGATTCTCTCTTTCTCACAGACATCCCCCTCCTTTCTCAATCGTACACAACCAAAACTCTATATTTCTCTTATACCATATATATTATTTAAATCAATAGTTATGGAACCAAATGACATTTTTATGGAACGAAAAGCATCTTTAACTGTATTACACTAATATTATCGTTGCTATTTTATTTCTGTATTGTATAATATATTTATATTTTTAAATGTTACGGAGAGCTTATGGATATTTTTATATGTGACGACAATACTCTTATATGTAATGAAATTAATTCTCTTGTATCTGAATTTTTCAGAACCAATAATATGACAATGCCTGTTTTTCATACATTTACCGATGGAAAATCTCTTTTATCATCTAATGTAAGACCAGATATTGTCTTTCTTGATATTCAGATGCCGGAATTGTCTGGTATAGATGTGGGGAACATATTACACAACAAATATCCTGATGCTATTATTATAGTAATAACCTCTTTCATGGATTATCTGGATGATGCCATGCGTTTTAATGTTTTCAGATATATATCGAAACCAATTGATAAAGACCGTCTCTTTCGCAATATGCAGGATGCCGTCACCGCATACAATAACCGGAGCTCAACACTATATGTAAAATGCGGTTCTGACTATAAGCTTATCAATCAGCATGATATTATAATGGTTGAAGCCTCTTTGAAGCAAACTATTATATATACAACTAATGGTAATTTTAGAACTTATCAGTCATTTTCAGAAATAAAAGAAAAGCTGGCGCACAATTATTTTTATCAGTGCCATAGAAGTTTTGTTATTAACTTGAATTATGTGGTTTCTCACAATTCGCACAATATATATCTTAATAGTAACTTGTCTGCGGATGTTGCTGCAAGAAAGTATTCAGATTTTAAAGAACACTATGCTGCATATGTTAACTCACATGTCTAGATAAAGGAGATTTATGGATAATTCACTTACATATTATACGGTTGCTTCTGTGATTGAAGCATTTATTTTATGGCTTTATTGTAATAAACTCTTCAAGCAGAGATTGAACACACCACTCTCAATATTAATAGCAATCATTATGCATTTGTTATCAGCACCTGTATATATGTTACATTTTCCTATTTTGAATATTATTTCTTTTATTCTTATTACATATATAGTTACCATTATAATATCTGATATTTCCTTTTTTTCTGCTATTTTTCACAGCCTTATGCTGACAGTTGTAATGGGGTTATCCGAATTATTAGTTGTAGGCTTTGTTCCTAATCTTTATATATTATTTTTCCGTGAGTCAGGCACTATTAATAATACTGCACTTTATGTTTTCATAAGTAAAACAATTTATCTATTCATATCACAGGCTGTATCCACAATCCTGAAAAAAAGGAAAGGTTCATATCCTTTCTCTGATAAAAGCACCCTTTTTCTTTCTATCATTCCTGCAACATCTATAATTATTATGTTATGTCTGTGCTTTATATGTATAAGCATACCGCTTACTTCAAAGGTTAATGCATATAGTTCTGTGTCCATACTGCTTTTACTGGCAATTAACATGTTCACATTTTATATGCAGCAGATTATTGTCAGGAAAAACAATGAAAATGCCCGCCTTTTACTTGAATTACAACGCGAATCGGATAATGTACAGTATTATAATTCTCTCAAAGACAATTATAATAAACAGCGGATATTGATTCATGATATCAAAGAACACCTTAATACAATCGCAGTCCTTAATGATGGAAGTCATACGAAAGAAATATCTGATTATATATCTGAGCTTTCTGATAGTGATGCACTTAAAAGATCAAGAACATATTGCCGGAATCCTATATTTAATGCAATTCTGTCACGTTATGCAGAGATTTGCGAAAGTGAGAGAATCAGTTTTGCTGCCGACATAAGATACAGAACCTTAGAATATTTTTCTGCTAATGATTATGCTTCATTGTTCGGTAATCTGCTCGACAATGCTGTTGCCGCTGCAAGTGGTACTCCGCATGCATTTATTGACTGTAATGTCTCACTTATACAGAATGGCAATGCGGATCTTATTACCGTTACCAACTCATGCAGTAATAATCCGATTGCTTCCGATGGGACTTTACATACAACCAAAGCGGACACTATTAATCATGGTCTTGGAACTCTAAGCATTAAAAGAATTGTTGACAGTTACGATGGAATTATGAAATATTCGTACGATGAGAAAGACCATTATTTTAAATACACTATATTAATACAGCACCCTGGCATCATGCAATAGTTTTGGCATATTCTGCAATATATGGCATATTCGGTAATATACGTCACATTAATATCGGGTAGTTTTGGCACATTCGGTAATATATGGCACATTCTGCACTTGACAATATAAAAAAACAGGGATTCCAGTTACATTTAATAACCGAAATCCCTGTTTTTATTATATTAATTCTTCTTATATTGTTATATCTTCTTAGAAAAGACTCTTAACAGTATTAACTACATTCTCTACTGTGAATCCGAAATGCTCGAATAACTGGTTAGCCGGACCTGAAGCTCCGAAGCCCTTCATGCAGATAACCTTTCCATCGAGTCCTACATATCTGTACCAGCCGAAGTCTGAAAGTGCCTCAACTGCAACTCTCTTTCTTACACTCTTAGGAAGAACTGATTCCTTGTATTCCTCTGACTGCTTCTCGAATACATCCATAGATGGCATACTTACTACTCTTACATCTATTCCTGCATTCTTAAGCTCTGCCTTTGCAGATACAGCAAGGTTTACTTCTGAACCACTTGCAATAATAATTCCATCTGGAGTCTCTTTATCAGAATCCTCAAGAATATATGCACCCTTAAGTGCTTCCTTAGATGAACCTGCCATCTGTGGAAGATTCTGTCTTGTAAGAACTAATGCTGTTGGTTCATCCTTAGATTCAATAGCATATTCCCATGCAAGTGCTGTCTCTGTTCTATCACATGGTCTGAATACTGTGAAGTCCGGCATTGAGCGGAATGCTGCAAGCTGCTCAATTGGCTCATGTGTAGGTCCGTCCTCACCAACTCCGATACTGTCATGTGTGAATACATATATAAGTGGCAGCTTCATAAGTGATGTAAGTCTTGCCATTGGCTTTGTATAATCACTGAATACGACGAATGTTGCAACGAATGGTCTTAATCCACCATGAAGTGCAAGTCCGTTACCAATTGCTGCCATAGCCTGCTCTCTTACACCAAAGTGAAGGTTAGTTCCTGCGTAATTCTCCTTAGAAAAATCTCCTGCATCCTTCATATTAGTCTTATTAGATGGTGCTAAATCTGCTGAACCACCGATAAGGTTAGGCATTACATTCTTAATCATGTTAAGAATTGTTCCACTTGAACTTCTTGTTGCTTCTGCCTTCTCTGGCTTTGCAAGGTATTCCTCAGAATTGAATAAATCGGACATATCACATCCATTGTAATATTTATCCCAGAGTTCCTTCATCTCAGGGAACTTCTCACAATATTCAGCAAAAAGCTTATTCCATTCTTCTTCCGGTTCAGCCATTCTTGCAGCTATCTCTTTATAATGATCATATACTTCCTGTGGTACTTCAAAATCACCCTTGCATGGCCAGTTAAGATTTTCCTTAAGTGCTGCAACATTATCAATACCAAGAGGCTCGCCGTGTGCGCTTGCCTTACCCTGCTTTGCAGGACAGCCGTATCCGATAAGTGTATTAACTTTGATAAGTGAAGGTCTTTCCTTATCAGCCTTAGCCTCCTCAATAGCCTTGCCGATTGCTTCGATATCATTGCCATCAGCAACCTCGATTGTCTGGAAGCCAAATGCTTCGAATCTCTTCATTACATTTTCAGTAAATGCAATATCTGTGCTTCCCTCAATTGATATATTGTTAGAATCGTAGAATACAATAAGCTTTGAAAGACCTAATGTTCCTGCAAGTGAGAAACACTCTGATGAAATACCTTCCATCATACAGCCGTCTCCACCAAGTACATATGTGTAATGGTCAACTACATTGTATCCGTCTTTATTGAATACTGACGCAAGATGTGCTTCTGCCATAGCCATACCTACTGCCATAGCCATACCCTGTCCAAGAGGTCCTGTTGTTGCTTCAACACCAACTGTATGACCATACTCTGGATGTCCAGGTGTCTTAGAACCCATCTGTCTGAAATTCTTTACATCATCTAATGAAAGATTACCAATTCCAAGTAAATGGAACAATGAATAAAGAAGCATTGAACCATGTCCGCCAGAAAGAACGAATCTGTCTCTGTTCTCCCACTTAGGATCAGCCGGATTGTAATTCATATGGTTAGTCCACAATTCATAAGCTGTTGGTGCAGTTCCAAGCGGAAGTCCAGGATGTCCTGAATTAGCCTTCTGGATTGCATCTGCTGACAATACCCTGATTGCATTAATTGACATTTCATCGATGTTAGTCATAGTTTCCTCCCTGTGTAAGCACATCTGTGCATAATATTATAAGTTATCTGTCTTTAAAATCTGCCTCTGTCAAGAATATAACATCACCATTCTCGCTTCTCTTCTTCTTAAGTCCACCAAAGAATCTTCTTGATGCTCTTCTTTCAGAGTTGACAATTGCCTGATTGATTATTTCCTTGATATCATCAAGTTTAATATTATCATTCACATTATGAAGTTTGTCAATCTTAAGATACAGTTCCAGTAATGCATCATCATCAACCTCATACTGTCTCTTTCTTGCGAATCTCTTCGCCATCTCAACAAGCTCATTAACTGTGTACTGCTTAAGAACAATTCTGTGATTGAATGTCTTGGTAAGCTCAGGATTAAAGTTGATAAGAACATTCATGTCTGTATCTGAATCTTCAAATATGACAATCATTCTTCCTGTATCCTGTTCAAGACAGTTAAGCAGTTCATTAATTCTCTTAGGCTGGATTGTTCCTGCGCCTTCAACGATAAGAGCTGTTCCCTTAAGTCTTCCCATTGCCTTGGCAATACCTCTCTGGTTAATACTCTCTCCTGATGTCTTAGCAATCTTCTTTGGCTGGTCTGGATATAAAGTATTAATAGCTCTTATTATAGTTCTTGCAAGGTCTGTCTTATCAGAACTTGAATTACCAGAAATAAGAATATTTCCTGATGCTGATGAATTCATCTGCATTTCATCGTCAATTGTATCGAAAAGATCAGCTAACTGTTCCTCAAGTCCTGGCATATCTCTGTACTTTCTGAATATCTTTGCCAGCTCTCCTGTAAGCTTCTTCTCTATCTGCTCAGTTTCTTCAATCTCTTCTTCCATAGTCAATGGCTGTTCTTCTTCCTGTCTGGTGAATGGAATTACTGTTTCTTCCGGCTCAACACCTGCAGCTACCTCATCTAGTACAACAGCCTCCTCACCTTCTTCTTTATTGTCTTTATTATCAATATCTTCATTCATAATTGAATTGATATCTGAAATCATTGATTCTGACACAGTTGGTATCTGTGCTGTAACTAAAGGAATATCTTCATTCTCTATAGCAGTTGCTGCCTGCTCTAGTCTCGCTGCAGCCTTACCTGTTCTTATTGCAAGATCCATTCTCGCTGAATCAACTGCCATCTGTGCAAGAGCTGCTCTCTTTGCTTCTTCCTTATCAATCTCCTTACCATCAGCCAGTACTTCTGCTTTCTTCTGCTCTACAAGCTTTTCATAAGCTGCACTTTTCTCGTCTTTCTCATCAAGATAACGCTCAAGCTCTGACTTTGAGAATTCCTTAGTATCCTGCTTGCCATACTTTTCTTCTCTTACAGACTGCATCCACTCTGTTATATCCATCTGGCCTTCAATCTGGTCATCATCTTCCTGAGCTTCTGCATCATCATTAACAACCTGTTCAGCTACAGGAGCTGGAGTCTTAACCTCCTCTGCAGGCTGTTCTTCCTTATTCTTAGAAGCTGGTACAAATGTCTTAACATCAGCATCTTCTTCCTCATCACCGAACAAGTCACTCATCTTGGCAGCAAGCTCTTCCTGAAGATTTCTTGTATCATATAAATTGTTATATTCAGGTACAGGAACATTAATATCTATATTCTCTGCTTCCTTATTGATTCTTTCCTCAGCTTCTTTTCTCTGTTCAGCTTCGTCTTCTTTATTGATCTGCTCATAGTTATCAGCTAACTTCTGCTTTGCATTCTCAATAAGCTCCTTAAGTGAGACATTTGCCTTATTAATCTCGCTTGAGAAATTCTTCTCTCCATCTTTGCTAAGTGTCTCAGAAACCTCTGGCTTCTCCACCTGAGGAGTCTCTATCTTAGACATAACAACAGAGCTGTCCTTAGTATTATCTGCATCTTCATCCTTATTCAGAGCTTTCATTAAAAATGCTTTGATATCATCATTCTGGTCGTTCTGTACAAGGTCTATTGAAAGAGGTCCTTCCTCCTGTTCCTTAGCAAACTCAGGAACATTCAGACTTACCTCTGGCACTGGCTGTTTACCAGTTGATTTCTGTTCTTTCTCATCTTCTTCACGGAAAACATCTTCAACTTCATCTCTCTTAAGATTAGCAAGTTCCTTCTGCTTTGCAAAAAGCTCTTCCTTAGTTGCCTCTATATCTTCCTTTCTTTTTCTTACATCTTCTAAGATACCTTTCTGTGTCTTAGTAAGAACAACACCAAGCTTTTCCTTTAACTGTACTGCTTTCTCAACGTATATACCATCCTGAAACCACAGAACGATATTATCACATGTCTTAATACATTCTTCTTTTCTTCCAGTCTTATAATACAGCTTTGCAAGCTCATACATATACTTCTCATCAATCTCATGCTCCCTGTAATCCTCTAAGATTCCTACAAGTTCATTATCTGATGCATTCTGTGCCTTTCTAAGATCATAATACAGGATGAATCTGCTCACATCATGCTGTGAAGATTTGCTGTATTCTTCATAAAGCTCGTTAGCATTATCAAAATCTCCAACTTTAATAAAGAATTCAGTAAGCTTATAAACCAGCTTTCTTCCGCCAAGGTTTCTGTTATAAGCAAGAATTGCCATGTCTCTTGCTTCTTCATAGTCCCCGACTGCTTCCTGCACATTAATGGCTGTGGCAAGTGCCTGCCAGTCTTTAACCTTAGTCCAGTTAATATCCTTAGCTATGGCTGCCGCTTCTGTGTATTCCTTTTTCGCTGCCAGCTTCTTAATCTGGTCTATCTTAATTCCTAATTCGTATTTATTCATGATTATATATTCCTCATTCCAATGCTTACTTGATGAATGTTGTGAATAATTTATTTATCGCATTTTACAACTCATTAAAGTTTAGCACAGCCTAAGTTCATTGTAAACCAAGTTCACAGAATTGTTACAAATATGTTACAAAAAATCAAATGTAGCCTGTTCGTAATCCATTCTCGTGTATTCCAATTCTGATTCCTTCGTGCTGCTGTAATAATCAACAACCACAGTCTGCTGCCTTGAATCAACAAGCTTCTGACCAAGTATGTAATTAACATCGAATCTTCCTGTAATAGCAGGAGTTGCACCTCTTGCCGGAACAATAAGCTGGACATGATTAGTTGCAAGCAGCTTGAATATTGGCTCCCATATGTATATATCCTTTGCCGCACCGAATGGGTTATCTATGAATATTGTCTTACCCTCAACACCTTCATTACCTGAAGAATTCATATTAGATATGTAGTTGATAATCGCAATAAGGAACTGGATATATATACCCTGTGACTGTCCTGTTGAGCCAACCGCTTCCTCATATCTTAAATAACGGCTCTGGTCCTTGATTCTCTCTCTCTTATACAGATTAATTCTGATTGAATTCATATCTGTGACAATAACTGAGAAAAGTCTCTTCCATGACAGTCTGTTTCTTATATACTTGAGTCTTTCCGCAGGCTCTTTAAAACTTTCCGCCATAAAAACAGTTTCATCAATATATTCAGACATCTTTTCCTTATATAATTCTTCCTTTATATAAGGAATCTGCAAACTGATTATTGCAATCTGTTCTCCGTCAAGATTGATATTAGACATCTGTGGCAGACGGTCAAGCTCAGTCTTAATATTACTGCATGTCTGGATACAACGATTTTCAAAGTTATCCTTAATCATCTGCATATCCTCTATACCCTTGGCAATGCGGTCTTTTTCTAACTGTATAAATGTGTTCGTCTCATTTAACGATTCAATCATACTTCTGGTCTTAGCCACATTTTCAGGAACATTAAGTGATATCCTTACCTCATCAGCAAGCTCGACTGCATTAAATCCGTTAAGCAGGTCAATAAGCTTAGATTTATTCTTATTAAATTCATCAACCTTCTTATACTCTAATCTGGTAATTGAAGCATATTCTTTATGAACAGCCTCATATTCTGTAAGATTAGCTGTAATTCCTTGTGCATCCTCAGGACGGAATTCTTCTGGAACATGCATGCCCGCATCAGACACGATTCTTTCAAGGTCTTTTCTGCATACAAGAATATCTTTTAATGAATCAGACATCTGTCTGCGTGTCTTTTCCTGAACCTTGGTGTTATCCTCTAACTTCTTAATAAGTACCTTGTGCTGTGTAATGAATTCATCTGGGTCATCGCATGGGAATTCATTAAAGCTTCCATAATTATTCTCAATCTGGTTAATACCATGTGCGATACTTCCCTCAAGTCTGTTAAGAAGTGCTTCCTGTGACTCAAGCTCTTCCCTTACAGAATCACTGCTCTTCACAAGATTATTAAGAGCATCCTTGGCATTCCTTAACTGCTGTGAACCTGCTGCCATAATCTCACCGGCTTCATACTTTGCCTTAATATCGTCAAATGTATAACCTCTGTACTCTATTGCATCACGACATTTGTTCATAGATGCAGACAGATGGTTCATCAGCGCCTGCTTATCTGCAAAGTCACTGTTCTTCTGTGAAAGTGCTGTCTTTAATCCGGTGAATCTGCTGTCTATTTCATCCTTATCAAGACGGTATGTATCGTCATCGATTTCTATTGAAACATTTTCATCATAATAAGGTGCGTACTGCTCCTCCCATGACTTAATGATTTCATCATATGCCTTTCTTGTACTGTCCTCGAAATCTCTCGCGGTATCATACTCAGAATTAGCAGAAGCTGCTGCCTCCTCGCACTCATATATGCGGTTTCTTGCACTGTCCACATCAGCCTTCAGTCCCTTTAAGCGCTCATACTTTTTATCTATAGAAGTATTCATCTCCATAATACGCGAGAGCAGGCTGCATGTTGTTTCCTTCTCTTCTATATCGTCTCTTGTCTGTGCGAGGTTCCTTGAAAGCTGCTCTTTAACCTCATTTAACACACTTCTCTTCTTCTCAGCCTCAATAATTGCAGCCTCGCTGTCAGCAATCTTTAATCTGATTGCTTCTGCCTCGGACACATCCGCCTTTCCAGACACAGCATTATATACAAGTGCAAATGTATAATCATTCCACACAAGCTCCATTCTGTCGGCCAGCTTTCCTGCCTGCGCCTTATGCGACTCAAGCTCCTCCTGTGCAAGCTTAATCTGTGTCTGAAGCTTTGCCTCATCACGCAGGAACGACATATCCTTTAATGCGAATACAATCAGGTCTTTGTTAATCTCTAACTTAGTATCAATAAGCACCTGCTCGCTTATAACAGGATAAGCAGCCGCACCCTTGCCAAAATCCTTAAGCATCTCATCTGCTTTGATTCTCTCGAAATCGTTCTTTATTATAAATGCGTACTCAATGAAAGGTGTTCTCTTTAATACATCTCTTTTCTGTCCTGCATTCAGGGCTGCAAACCACTCATGTCCCTCAACAACATCTGAACCGTACTGGCTCTCAAGGTATTCCTTAAGCCTGTCTCTTTCAGGACTCTTACAGATATATGTTCCCTTTCTTGCATTGTCAATAAAGTTCTCAAGTTCCTGTGCTGCCTTACACTCTTCTGTATATTCACTGCGCATCTTCTGGTAAGTCTCAAGAATAACCGAAAGCTTTGCCTCGTCATTATCTGCACTGTATATTTCACGGATTTTGCCCATACGCTCGGCATCTGCATTACCAGCTTCATCAGCCTTTTCTAGCTTTTCTGACTGCTCTGTGAATATATCAATAAGTGCTTTATTGGCAGATATTGTCTCATTAAGTGACATTAACTGCTGCTGCACATCATTGAACTTTTCGGACATTCTTGTCTCTTCATTCTTTAACAGTTCTTTATCCCTGAATGACTTATCATATTCTTCAGACGCATTTTCACATACGACAGTTCCCGCCTCTGATAAAGCTACTCCAAGCTGTGCCTGTAATTCTTGTATCTCATTCTCAAGATTATCAGAAAGACTGCCAAGACCTGCCGCCTCTTTGTCAGCATTTCTAAGGTTATCCTTAGACTCTGATAATCTGACTTCCAGAGCCTTAACACGGTTAGCTGCTATATCAAGCTTTTCCTTAAGTCTTCTGGTCTCTGTCTCATAGAATTTTCTGTAACCTGCAGCAAGTATCTTTAACTCTGCTGTTATATCAGTATCTTCTCTTAATCTGTTATCTATCGCAATCTGAAGTCCTTTATAGGACTTCTCGTATTCTGCATAATCTTTATAATCACCCGCAGACTCCATCAAAGAAAGCTTTCCTCTTGCCTCTTCAATTGCAGCGTTCTTGAGTTCAAGTGCCTTTCTTGTCTCATTAACAAGGCTCTCAACTCCTGCCATCGAATTCTTTTCAGACATAACCTCTGCAACTGCTATAGCTTCCTTCTCGTGTGCAAGCTCATCATACATCTTAGTGATAAGGTCATCCTGACTCCTAAGTTCCTTATCCTTCTTATCACTTTCCCGCATAGCAACAAGAAGCAGGTCATATAGCTGCTTCTCTATTTCTTCTTTTCTGTTGTAAAATGCTTCATATGTCGACAGATATTCTTTAAAACTGTCGATAGCTGCAATCTGGCTGTCATATGCTCCAAGCTGTGAGTGTTTCTTTGAAAGCTCCACTAACTTGTCCTTAATATCCATAAGAGTCTGAGCCATCATGCCCTCATCATTATCAACTGACAGCTTGTTATTGAAGGATTTCTGGATAATCTCCTCTATAAGCAGATCCTCAACAACCTTACGGCTTGTCTTATAATTTGACTCGAAATATGTTCTTACATGTCCCTCTGTCTTGTTAATTCCACGCACAATTTCCCATGCACTCTCATATATTCCGTAGTTGCTTATGAAGCTCTGGTAATCACCTTTTCTGTCAAATATCTTAACAACATATTTGTACCCGCCCTTCTCAAGGTCACGAAGATAAGCCTTAAGTCCGTTATATGTAATTCTCTCTCCATTACTTACAAGTGGAAGATTCTTAATATCGTTATCGCCAAACTCCCTGTAGAATATGCAGTAATTAAAGTATTCAACACTTGCTGTCGGTGCAGCTGTCTGTTCCTGTCCATCCTGATTCTCATCGTCTGTGCCTCTTCCCTTTCTTGCACAGAAACCAGTTGTCATGAACCTGAAACCATCCTTCTGATAACATGGATCTAACTTCCACTCAACCAAAGAATGAATACATGTATTACCGCTTCCCTGTCTGAAAAGCTTCTCAATAGGCTGCTTGTCATCAAGTGTGCAGTTAGGAAGCATATTCTGCATAAGAAGCAGCATAAGCAGACTCTTACCACCGCCATTGGCAAGGTCATATATAGTATTCTGGCAGTTGAATCGCATCACGAAATCGTCGTACACCTGTGTACCGAAATTATATTTAACATTATTAACTCTGATTCTGTTAATCTGTGGCATCGTTCTTCTCTCCTTTCGATAAAATCTGCGTAAATCTTCCTTTATATTCATCAAAGTAATTCTCTATAAGTGCCCGGAATCTGTTTGTAGGATAATAAAGATTTCCACCAGAATTTTCATCTTCTTTTGTATTATCCACAGAATTTTCCGGCTTTTCCGAATTATCAACAAGCAGCCCCTGATTTACAAGAAAATTAAAAACTATTTTGACAAATCCGGCTTTTGAATTTCTCGCTGCCCTCATCCCAGCCTGAACACTGTCAGATGAGGCCGGAAGTTCCTCCCAGCTTAACGCAATCTGCTTAAAACTGTTTTCCTCTATCTCATCAAGGACTATGCCGTTTCGCTTATCAATTATACCGTTTATGGAATTATCAACATTTTCTATTACATCTTCAATACGCACGTAACTTGTATAATTTGCTGCTGACGTATCACTGTAAAATGATGTGATAGTATTGTAAATAACAAAATATGCAAGATACAATTCTCTGTTCAACTTAACTCCAAGTTCTTTTCTCAACTCTTCGTTAGTATATCCAAACACCGGATTATTCTGGCCTGCACTTACATACAGGCTGTTTTTATACTCATATATGTCAAGATTCATCTTTTTAAGAGTCATCATAACAATGTCATAAACCTGTGCATTTGTGCTGTACTCCTGATACAGTGCTGCATTATCTCCATTTTCACCAACATTTTCGCCATTGATAAGTTTTGACACGATATCTA
>OHBE01002410.1_pt1 | contig 13820 bp, 5 predicted proteins | sample 1577231 | NCBI WGS metagenome assembly OHBE01 (sample SAMEA3541506, study PRJEB24748) | human gut metagenome | biome: human gut; feature: human-associated habitat; material: faeces | place: China | collected 2012
CCCCGCATGGACGGGTTCGAACTCTGCCGGGAGATCCGCAGGATCCATGCCAGCGTGCCGATTCTGATGCTCACGGCGCTGGGCACGACCGACGACAAACTGGACGGCTTCGACGCCGGGGCCGACGACTACCTGGTCAAACCGTTCGACTTCCGCGAGCTGACTGCGCGGATCCGGGCCCTGCTCAAGCGGCAGAGGGACGCCGAGCCTGCACCGCAGGAGTCGCTCCGCTGCGCCGACCTGCGCATCGACACGGTCCGCAAGGAGGTATGGCGCGGCGATACGCCCATACGGCTCTCGCCCAAGGAGTACCGGCTGCTGGTCTATCTGGCCGAACACGCCGGGAGGGTCGTCGGCCGCACGGAGATCGCCGAACAGGTGTGGGAGACGCACTTCGACACCGGGACGAACTTCATCGACGTCTACATCAACTACCTGCGCAAGAAGGTGGACCGCGATTTCGAGCCCCGCCTGATCCACACCCGCCCCGGCATGGGTTTCATCCTGACCGACAAGCCATGAAGATCCGCACCGCCCTCACGCTGAAGAACACCCTGGCCACGGCCGCCGTCTTCCTCGCCTGCCTGGCGGCCGTCTATCTGGTCAGCGAACACACGCGCAGCCGGACCTTCTACCATACCCTCCAAAGCGAGGCGGTCACCAAGGCACATCTCTTCCTGCAGGGACGGGTCGATGCCCGGACCATGCAGGAGATCTACCTCAACAACCGCAACTTCATCGACGAGGTCGAGGTGGCGGTCTACTCGGCCGATGCCCGCATGCTCTACCACGACGCCATCCGCAGCGACATCGTCAAGGAGGATTCGGCGATGATCGCCCGGATCCGCGACCTGCACCGGATCGAGTTCCGCGTCGGGAAATACCAGGCCATCGGGATGCTCTACCGCTTCGGAGGGGAGGACTACATCGTAACGGCGGCGGCCTACGACCGCTACGGGCACGCCAATCTGGCCCAACTGCGGATGACGCTCGCCACCCTGCTCCTGATCGGCGTGCTGCTGCTCTTCGCAACCGGTTACCTGCTGGCCCGCGCCGCCCTGCAGCCGATGCGCGGCATCGTGCAGCAGGCCGGAGCGATCACCGCCTCGCGGATCGACCGGCGCCTTCCCGTGAAGAACGCCCGGGACGAACTGGGCGAGCTGGCACTGGCGTTCAACGACCTGCTCGCACGGCTCGAAACCTCGTTCCATGCCCAGAAACAGTTTGTCAGCAACGTCTCGCACGAACTGCGGACCCCGCTGGCGGCGCTCATCGCCGAGCTGGACCTCGCCCTGCAGAAGGAGCGGAGCGGCGAACACTATCGCCGGGCGATGGGCCGCGCGCTGCAGGACGCCCGCCGCATGACCCGCCTGATCGACGGACTGCTCAACCTGGCCAGGGCCGACTACCGGCAGGAGCAGATCAAGATGGAGGAGATCCGCCTCGACGAACTGCTGCTCGACGTGCGGTCGCTCATCCTCAGGGCCCACCCCGACTACCGCATCGAACTGCTTTTCGAACAGGAGGAGGCCGACGACGAGCGCATGATCACCGTCGAGGGCAACCTCCACCTGCTCACCATCGCCTTTACCAACCTGATCGAGAACAACTGCAAATACTCCGGCGACCGCCTCTCGTGCGTCCACATCTCCTACTGGGACCAATGGGCGATCCTCCGCTTCTCGGATGCCGGGGTCGGCATGACCGAGGAGGAGCTGCGCAACCTCTTCACGCTCTTCTACCGGGGCGGACAGGAGTCGATGGCCGAGGGGCACGGCATCGGGATGGCGCTGGCCCGGACGATCGTCCAGCTCCACCGGGGACGGATCGCCGTCCATTCCGAGGCGGGACAGGGCACGACCTTCGTTGTCGAACTGCCGCATGTGTAAACGGGCGGGGACGGCGACACGGGCTCCGCTCCGGACGCAAACAGCAGGCAGACAGCCGAGTACGGCGTTCTAAGGATTTTCTAATACCGTTCTAATCGCTTTCTAACGGCCTTTCCGGGCCGTTTTTTTCATTTTTGCGGCGACAAAATCGGACAACAACCTTTCAAAACAGACGGTTATGTGGAAAAAGAGGAGCCGGACACAGTTTGCATTCGATGCCGGGAAGGTATTTCTGGCCGCGACACAGCCGCTTGCCGCGGTGTACGGATATTTCCGGACGACCCCCTCGGGGCTTTCGTCCGACGAGGTGGAGCGCCGCCAGGCGCAGTACGGCAGGAACGAGGTCGAGCACGAACGGCGGAAGAACCCCGTGACGATGTTCATCCGGGCGTTCATCAACCCGTTCATCGGGATTCTGACCCTGCTGATCGTCGTCTCGTATGTCCTCGACGTCTGGACGGCCGCCCCCGAGGAGAAGGAGTGGACGACGATCCTGATCATTGCGACGATGATCCTGCTGAGCGTCATCATCCGTTTCTGCCAGGACTGGCGGGCCAGCCGGTCGAGCGAGGCGCTCAGGAAGATGGTGAAGAACACCTGCTCGGTGAAGCGTGCGGGGCGCGAGGTCGAGGAGCTCCCGATCGAGGAACTCGTGCCGGGCGACATCGTCACGCTCGCCGCCGGGGACATGATCCCGGCCGACGTGCGGGTCATCGAGACCAAGGACCTCTTCGTCAGCCAGTCGTCGCTGACCGGCGAGTCGGAGCCGATCGAGAAGCGGCCCGACGCCCGGGGCCGGAAGTATGTCCGGGGAAGCGTGGTCGAGTTGGACAACATCTGCTACATGGGGTCGAACGTCATCAGCGGGTCGGCCACGGCCGTCGTCTTCGGGACGGGCGGCAACACCTACCTGGGTACGATCGCCCGGGCCATCGTCGGCCACCGTGCGGCCACGGCGTTCGACCGGGGCATCGCCCGGGTGAGCCTGCTGCTCATCCGCTTCATGCTCATCATGGTGCCGTTCGTCTTCCTGGTCAATGGCATCACCAAGGGCGACTGGCTGGAGGCCTTCATCTTCGCCGTGTCGGTGGCCGTCGGACTCACGCCCGAGATGCTGCCGATGATCGTCACGGCAAACCTTTCGAAGGGAGCTGTCGCCATGTCGCGCAAGAAGGTGATCGTCAAGGACCTGAACGCGATCCAGAACTTCGGGGCGATGAACATCCTCTGCACGGACAAGACCGGGACGCTGACCTGCGACCAGATCGTGCTCGAACGCTACATCAACGCCGACGGCAGCGCCGACGACAGCAGGCGCATCCTCCGTCACGCCTACTTCAACAGCTTCTTCCAGACGGGGCTGAAGAACCTCATGGACCGGGCCATCCTCGCCCACGTCCGGGAGCTGGAGCTGGAGTCGATGAAGGACGACTACCGCAAGGTGGACGAGATTCCGTTCGACTTCACGCGCCGCCGCATGTCGGTGGTCGTCGAGGACCGCACGGGCAAGCGGCAGATCGTCACCAAGGGGGCCGTGGAGGAGATGCTCGAGATCTGCTCGCACACCGAGGAGGGCGGCGCCGTGCGGGAGCTCACCCCCGAGCGGATTGCGACGGCAAAGGCGATCTGCGAACGGATGAACCACCAGGGGCTGCGCGTGCTGGCCGTCGCCCACCGCAGTTTCCTCGGCAAGGAGGACAACTTCTCGGTCGGGGACGAGCGCGACATGGTGCTCATCGGCTTCCTCGCCTTCCTCGATCCGCCGAAGCCCTCGGCCGCAAGCGCCATCCGCCAGTTGCAGAACTACGGCATCGAGGTGAAGGTGCTCTCGGGCGACAACGACGACGTGGTGCGCACCGTCGCCCGCCAGGTGGGCATCACGGGCAAGGCCCTCACCGGCCGCGAACTCGAGGAGCTGGAGGGCGAGGAGCTGCGCCGGGCCGTACAGGAGGCTTCGGTCTTCTCGAAGGTCACGCCGCTGCAGAAGACGCAGATCATCACCCTGCTGCAGGAGGCGCAGCATACGGTGGGATTCCTCGGCGACGGCATCAACGACGCGGCGGCCCTGCGCCAGTCGGACATCGGCATATCGGTCGATTCGGCCGTGGACATCGCCAAGGAGAGCGCCGACATCATCCTGCTCGAGAAGGATCTGATGGTGCTCGGGGAGGGGGTTGTCGAGGGGCGCCGGACCTTCGGCAACATCGTCAAGTACATCAAAATGACGGCCAGTTCGAACTTCGGCAACATGTTCAGCGTGATGGCGGCCAGCGCCTTCCTGCCGTTCCTGCCGATGATGCCCATCCACCTGCTGGTGCAGAACCTCTTGTACGACATCTCGCAGACGACGATCCCCTTCGACCGCATGGATGCCGAATACCTGCGCAAACCGCGCAAGTGGGACGCCTCGGGGCTGAGCCGTTTCATGATCTGGATCGGGCCGATCAGCTCGATCTTCGACCTGACGACCTACCTGCTGATGTGGTATCTCTTCCAATGCCAGTCGGCGGAGATGCAGGCGCTCTTCCAGTCGGGGTGGTTCGTCGAGGGGCTGCTGTCGCAGACGCTCATCGTACACATGATCCGCACGCGCAAGATCCCCTTCATCCAGAGCCGCGCTTCGTGGCCCGTGATGGCGATGACCTTCGCGATCATGGCCTTCGGCATCGTGATCCCCTTCACGCCGTTCGGGGCGTCGATCGGGTTGGTGGCGCTGCCGTGGAGCTATTTCCCGTGGCTGGCGGCCACGCTGACGGCCTACTGCGTGCTGACGCAGGTCATAAAGAACCGGTATGTCAAACGCTTCAACTCGTGGCTGTGATGTATGAAGAGAACGGTATGCATGATCCTTCTCGGGGTATTGTACGCCGGGTGCCGCCTCGCGGCCGGGGCACAGGTCGGGGCAGCCGCTACCGCATGATCCGGCAGTCGAACAGGGGCCCGGCCACCGCATCCCCGCGGATGGCCCGCAACGTCACGGTCACCTTCTCCCGGCCCGAGGTCAGCTCGGCGGGAATCGGATAACTCCGCTCCACGTAACGGGCTCCCCAGTTGTGGATGTTCTCGAAACCGACCTTCACGCCGTCCACCTCGATGTCGAACGAGTGGTTGTAGAAGCGGTTGCCCCAATAGGTGCAATAGAGCGTATTGGGCTGTCCGGGATCGACGGCCATGTCGAACGAGAACCACCCGCCGAGGGTTTCTCGGTACTTCCGACCCTCGAACTCATGGGGTTGGGTATTCGTGCCGCGGAAGCCGTGGTCCCGCTCGGGCTGCATCTCGCCGGGCGTGAACTGCGACACGGTCCGTTCGCGCAGCCACGCCTCACGGTCCTCCTGCATCCGCAGGGCCGCCAACCGGTCCTGCCATGTCGCCGTGGGCAGGTGGCGGAAATAGACCATCATGCGACGGCCGCCGACCTCGAAATAGGGGATCAGCTCCTTCTGCACGGGCTGCGCCGTACGGGTTTCGAAACGGAGCTTCGCGGCATCCGTGCACCGGACCAGAGACGGGGCATCCGCAACCCGGTCGGTCACCAGCACCGGAATCTCCTCCCTGTCATCCAATACGGCGCTAAGCACCACCGGTCCATAGAGATAGGCCCGCAGGGTCGAATCGCCCGGGACAGCCTCCGAACGCAGGGTCCGTCTCAGCGTGAGCCGGACCTCGTCTCCGTCGCGCCATCTGCGGTCGATGGCAAGGTATCCGGCCGCCGCAGGCTCCACCCGCACGGTCCGGCCATTGACTGCGACCTCATGGCCTGCAGCCCACGACGGGCATCGCAGGTGCAGCACGAAGCGCTCGGGGGCCTGAGCCGAGATCCGGAAACGGATCTCGTCGGAGCGGGGAAATTCGGTCTGCTGCTCCAGCCGGATCCCCCGCGACTGCCAGTCGAGAGTCGAAGGGACATACAGATTCACGAAGAGGTTGTCGTCACCTCCGAAAAAGTAGATGAACTCGCCGTAACGCGCATGGTTCTCCATGCCCGACCCGACACAGCACCAGAACGAATCGAACGGCAGGCTGAAGGTCTTGCGGCATCCGGAGCCCAGCGGAGACATGTAGCAGACCATGCCGTCGTCGGGGTTCTGTGACGGCAGGATCTGGTTGTAGAGCGCCCGCTCGTAGTAGTCGGCATAACGCGCCGCCGGATCGTACTGAAAGAGATGGCGCGTCAGTTTGAGCATGTTGTAGGTATTGCAGGTCTCGCAGGTTCCCTCCGAGAGCCGGGTCGCCAGCATGTCCGGAGCGCCGAAGTGTTCGTTTTCGCTGTTCCCGCCGATCACATAGGAGTGGTGGCCGACGACCCGCTCCCAAAAGAACGAGGCAATGCGGCGGTAGCGCTCCTCGCCCGAACATTCGTATTCGCGGATCGCCCCCACGATCTTCGGGATCTGGGTATTGGCGTGTTTGCCCGGCAGCGAGTCCCGGCCGGCGGCCAGCGGACGCAGGATCTCCTCGTGGTCGAAACGCCGTGCGAGATCGAGGTATCTTCGGTCGCCGGTCAGCACGTAGACGTCGGACAGCGCCTCGGTCATGCCTCCGTGTTCGCAAACCAGGATCCGCGCCATCTGCTCGTCGGAGAGCCCGGAGACCAGATCATCGAGCCAGTCGGCAAAGCGGACCAGCACGGTCAGGGCCTTCGCGTTGGGCGTATACCGGCAGATATCGACCAGACCGGCAAACTCCTTGTGCAGGGTATAGAACGGCACCCAGCCTCCGTTGAGGTCGAAACCCTGGGAACGGATGTCGCCGCGGGAGAGTTCGGCAAACAAGTCCCGGCTCCGCTCGAAGCCCGCCAACAGACCGGTGCCCTCCCGTTCCTGACACTCGGAAAGGGCATCGACGCAATAGTCGATCCGACTCAGGCACACGGAGTCGCCCGTCGATGCATACATCATCGCCAGGGCCGAAAGATAGTGTCCGAAAGCATGGCCCGAAGCCCCGGAGTTCTCCCACCCGCCGTATCGGGGAACGGATGTCTCCAACCCCGCCTCGGAGCGGAAACCCGAAAGGAAACGGTCGGGGTCCATCGACAGGAGCCAGCGGCGGTCCATCTCCTGGGCATGGAGGAACGGGCCGCCCGTGATCCGGACAGCGTGCAAAGGGGCCGGGCACACCTTCGGAACAACCCGGACATGCGGTTCGCACCGGATCGGCCCTGTCCCCTTTTTCGCTTCGGCGGCATGCGGCGCCATCAAAAATACGACAGCGGCAAGTTGCAACAAACAGTGACGGTTCATCGGCTTGTGTTTATATAGTTAAAAAAGGTACTCTGCCGCAACCGGCAGGACATGACAAAGTTGGGATTTTTCCGCAATCCGATCTTCCACGGAATTTGCAAATTGTTGTGCAATATTCGCACCGCGTGTTGTCGAAACAAACAAGAAACCGGACCAAACGGACAACATGAGGTCTGACAGGCGACATAAAATATCGGGAAATACGCAGCAAGGTCCATTTTTGCAAATATCACACAAGCATCGGCAAAAATTACACGGGATTGGCTTTCATTCGAATCGTATTTTTGTATACCAATCCTAACACTACGCATACAATGGACATCGGATTTCAAACAGCCGATTACATCGTCTTCGGCACATATGCCCTGATCATCGTCGCAATCGGGCTGTTCGTATCCCGTTCGGGCCGGGAGAAAAGCTCCTCGGACTATTTTCTGGCGGGCAGGAACCTCTCCTGGTGGGCCATCGGTGCTTCGCTGATCGCAGCGAACATCTCGGCGGAACAGTTCATCGGCATGTCCGGATCGGGATTCCGGATCGGAATCGGAATCGCCGCCTACGAATGGATCGCAGCGGCATCGCTCATCATCGTGGCGAAATACCTGCTGCCGATCATGATCAGGAAGCGGATCTACACAATGCCGCAGCTGCTCAACGAGCGGTACGGCAGCGGGGTCGGCATGGCCTTCTCGATCTTCTTCCTCATGCTCTACCTGTTCGTCAATCTCACGTCGGTGGCATGGCTCGGGGCGCTTGCCATGAACCAGGTGCTCGGCATACCGATGATGTGGGGAGTCGTCGGACTGCTGCTCTTTTCGGGCGTCTACTCCATCTACGGCGGGCTGAAAGCCGTCGTATGGACCGACGTGATCCAGGTGGTCTTTCTGGTGGGAGGAGGGCTCATCGCCGTCTACTTCGCACTCAAATCGGCCGACCCCTCCACGTCGGTCATGGCAGACGGGAGTGCATGGGCCGGACTGCAGCACGTTTTCGACACGATCCGCGGCACACAGGGCGACTACCACCTCAACATGATCATCCCCGACGGAACGATCGTTGCGGATCCCGCCTCGGGACAGCGGTTCGACATATCGAAGGACCTGCCGGGACTCTCCCTGCTGCTCGGATCGATCTGGGTGACCAACATCGGATTCTGGGGATTCAACCAGTATATCATCCAGAAAGGACTGGCCGCCCGCTCGCTCCATGAAGCCAAGAAGGGACTGCTGTTTGCCGGATACCTGAAAATACTCATTCCGCTGATCGTCGTCATCCCCGGAATCACGGCCTATGTCCTCTTCCGCAACCCGCATCTGGTCGAGGGCATCGGGGACACAATCACCACGGCCGACAGCGCCTATCCCTGGCTGCTGAAGAACTTCACGCCCACGGGCATCAAGGGCGTGGCCTTCGCGGCACTGGTCGCAGCCATCGTATCCTCGCTGGCCAGCATGCTCAACAGCACCTCGACCATCTTCACCATGGACATCTACAAACGGCACATCGCGCCGCAGGCCTCGGAAAGGCAGCTGGTGAAGGTGGGGCGCATCGTCGCCTTCTGTGCGCTGCTTATCGCCATGGCAGCCGTCAAGCCGCTGCTGGGAGGACTCGACCAGGCGTTCCAGTACATCCAGGAGTATTCGGGCTATGTCTATCCGGGGGTCACCGTCGTATTCGGCATGGGGCTGTTGTGGAAGAAGGCAACGAACCGAGCCGCACTCTGGACCTCGATCCTGACCATTCCCGTAGGAATCGCACTCAAGTTCGCATGCCCCGAAATGGGATTCGTCCTCCGGATGGGATACGCATTCATCATACTGGTAATCATAGCCGCAACCCTTTCGCTGCTCGACCGCAGCGAATCGGTCCCGGACGGAGACCGGACGGAAACTGCCGACAGACGCACGAAACGGGCAGCCCGGATACTGACCCTCCTGGCTGCAGCCTCGATCGCCGCAGGAGCCGCATTCGGGAAGTGCTGGGCACGCTACCATTTCGACGCGATCTTCATGCTCGGCACGCTGCTCGGATTCATCGCCCTGATCGTATGGACCAACGCCGCAAGCCCGACAAAGAGCCGCCGCGCCTATACGACGGACCGGGAAACATTCGCATTCTCCCCGGGGCTTACAGTTGCAGCCTGGGGAATCGTCGTCATCCTCACCGCGATATACGCACTCTTCTGGTAGATCCCGCACGAAACAACATCAAAAACAAACCACTTAAAACAAAAAACGAATGAAAATCTGCAACTTACCTGCCATTCGGGCACTTTTCACGAGGGGGGGGGAAATGCTCGTCCTGCTTCTCCTGCTCTCGGGATGTTCCGATGAATCGTCGGAAAGAGCAGCCTACGACCCGCGGAAACCGATCGTACTCGAAAGTTTCTCGCCGCATGAAGGGGGCGTGGGAACACAACTGATCATCCGGGGTGAAAACTTCGGATACGACGCCTCGAAAATCCGGGTGCGCATTGCCAACGACGAAAACCGGGAGGCCCGGGTCATCAGCGCCAAGGGCAACCGGATCTATGCGATCGTTCCGGCCCGTGCCGATACGGGCCACGTCACCGTCACGATCGGCGAGGGCGATGAAATGCAGGAGGCTTCGTTCGAGGAGGAGTTTCTCTACGAATTCAAGTCGAACCTCTCGACGCTGTGCGGCGGCTCGCGGCTGGAGGATGTGGACGGGTCGTTCAAGGAGGCACAGTTCTCCCGTCCGATGCGTCTGGCGCTCGACGACGAGAACAAAATACTCTTCGTCCTCGAAAGCGACAACTTCAAGGCGCTCCGCATGGTCGATCTGATCAACCAGACCGTCACGACCCCCTGGCGGGGCCCAGGATTCAACAACGTCCGCACGGTCAGCTTCGGACTGACCCGGGACACGCTCCTGATCGGGGTGGAGGGCGGCAGCCAGAACCTCTCCACGATCTTTCTGCTGCGCTCCGACGGATTCGTCCGTCAGAAAAACTACTCCGTAGGGTCGGGATCCAATGCCTCGATCGTCAATCCGGTAGACGGAGAACTCTTCGTGAACAACTATTACAACGGATCGGTCCTGCGTTATGACCGTGAAAGCGAAACCTCGATAGAGCTGGCCCGGCCCTTCAAGCAGAACACGGACTTCTCGTTCTGCTGGAGCATCGACGGCAAATACCTCTATGCCCTCTGCATCGACAATCCCGGATCACACTCCGCCATCATGCGCATGGAGTACGACTTCGAAACGAAGACCCTCGGCGAACCCGCACAATGGGTCGGCGTGGACGGACAACCCGGATATCAGGACGGCGTGGGCGACGAAACCCGCATCAACGCCCCCTACCAGATGTGTGCCAGCCGGCAGGGAGACTATTTCCTGGCCGACACCTGGAACCACTGCATCCGCCGCATCGTGGACAACAAGGGGCAGGCCACGGTGACAACCTACGCCGGAGTGCCGAACTCCCCGGGATACACCGAGGGCGACCCGCTGCAGGCCCAGCTGCAGTTCCCGACCGGAATCGCCATCAGCGACGACGGAACGGTACTCTACGTCGCGGACAAGGAAAACAACCGTATTGTAAAAATCACCGTAGAATAAGCGCCATGAAAGGATATCTATACTCATTCATTCTCGCCCTTTTCGTTCTGACCGGGGCGTGGGGGCCCGACGCGGCCTGCGCACAGGGACACGAGAAATCGGCCTCGCACGTCGTGCAGGGAAAGGTCGTCGATGCCGACGGACTGCCGCTGGTCGGCGTCAATGTCATTGTCAAGAACCAGCCCGGACTGGGCACGAACACCGACATCGACGGAAATTACCGGATCCGGACCGGGGCGAACGAAACACTCGTGTTCAGTTACCTGGGTTATGCCACCCAGGAGATTCCGATCGTGAGCAAAAGCACGATCGACGTACAAATGGCGGAGGACTCCAACGCCATGGAAGAGGTGGTGGTGGTCGGAGCCGGCTACCAGAAGCGCGCCTCGGTCGTCGGGGCTGTCGCCTCGATGAAGATGGAGGACCTGAAGGTCCCGACGGCGAACATCTCCAACTCGCTGGCCGGGAATGTCCCGGGAATCATCGCCGTACAGCGGTCGGGAGAGCCCGGGAAAGACGCCTCGGAATTCTGGATCCGCGGCATATCGACCTTCGGAGCCAACTCGTCGGCCCTCGTTCTGGTCGATGGAATCGAGCGTGACTTCAACGAAATCAACGTCGAGGACATCGAATCGTTCTCCGTGCTGAAGGACGCCTCGGCCACGGCGATCTACGGACAGCGCGGAGCCAACGGCGTCGTACTGATCACCACCAAGCGGGGCAAGGAGGGCAAGGTGAACATCAATTTCAAAACCGAATACGGCATCTCGTCCTCGGCCTTCGAACGCGAATTCGTCGATGCCGGGACCTATGCGGCCCTGGCCAACGAAGCCCGCATGACCCGCTACCAGGACCCCGTATACAGCGACAACGAGCTGGAGATCATCAAATACGGCCTCGACCCGGACCTCTACCCCAATGTCGATTGGCAGAAACTCCTGCTCAAGGACCACACCTCGACGTTCAAGGCCATGCTCAACCTGAGCGGCGGCGGATCGACGGCCCGCTACTACATCTCGGGATCCTACTACAAGCAGGACGGCATCTACAACGACAACCTGAAGGAGGAGTACGGACGCGGTTCGGGCTACAACCGCTACAACTACCGGCTCAACACCGACGTGAACATCACCAAGAGCACGATCCTCGAGGTCGGTATCGGCGGGTGGGTCACCGACCAGCGCAATCCGGGCCTGGCCGTGGACGACAACTTCTGGCAGTCGATCGGCCGCATGACCCCGATCGCCGTGCCGCTACGCTACTCGAACGGGCAGCTCCCGACCTACGGATCGAACAACAACGAGATCTCGCCCTACGTCCTGCTCAACTACACGGGATACCAGGCCTACTGGGAAAACAAGGTGGAGACGAACGTTGGGATCAAGCAGGATCTCGGGTTCATCACCGAAGGCCTCCAGTTCTCGGGACGCTTCTCCTACGACGGATTCAACGACCAGCGCACCAACCGGCTGAAACGGCCGGCCCTCTACAAGGCCGAACGCGTGAGGGACATGAACGGAGACCTGATCACGACCCGGATATTCGACGAGCAGACCCTGCATCAGTCTACCTCGACCTCGGGCTGGCGACGCGCCTACGGAGAGCTCCAGCTCGGCTATGACCGCACGTTCGGGAGACACCGCGTCGGCGGACTGCTCTTCTACTACATGCAGTCCTACTCGGAAATGGCCTCGGTAGGCGACACATCGGCCACCGACCAGATATTCAAGACCATCCCCCAGCGCAACATGGCCCTCTCGGGGCGCGTGACCTACGGATACGACGACCGCTACCTGCTGGAGTTCAACTTCGGATACTCGGGATCCGAGAACTTCGAGCCCGAAAACCGGTTCGGATTCTTCCCGGCGATCGCCGCAGGATGGGTCATCTCGAACGAGAAGTTCATCAAGAAAAACCTGCCGTGGCTCACCCTGCTGAAGATCCGCTACTCCTACGGACAGGTCGGAAACGACCGCATCAGCGGCGGCCGATTCCCCTATCTGACGACCGTCGTCGGAGGCGGGGGCATCAGTTTCGGCAACCAGGGCTCCAATTCGGTGGGCGGCATCCGCATCGGCCTAATGGGATCGAGCGGCCTGACATGGGAGGTCGCCACGAAGCAGGACCTGGGACTGGACCTGAAGATCGCCGACCGGTTCGACCTGACGGTGGACATCTACCGCGACAACCGCGACGACATCTTCATGCGACGTGCCTACCTGCCCGGAACGGTCGGCCTGCTCGCCATCAGCGATACGGACAACCAGAACCCGTGGGGAAACGTCGGAGCCATGCAGTCGGAGGGCATCGACGGGAACTTCGGATTCACACAGCCGATCGGGAAGGATTTCGTCTTCACGCTCCGGGGCAACCTGACCTATGCGCACACGAAGGTGCTCCGCTACGATGAAGCGGCCAACGCCCTGTGGTACCGCATGACGCAGGGCTACAAGTGGAGCCAGAACAAGGGCCTCATCGCCCTGGGACTCTTCAAGGACGAGGCGGAGATCGCCAGCAGCCCGAGCCAGTACGACCTGGAGCTGATGCCCGGAGACATCAAATACAAGGATATCAACGGCGACGGCATGATCAACGACGATGACATCGTACCGATCGGCAACACGCAAAACCCGGAACTCGTCTACGGATTCGGACTGAGCGCCCAATGGAAAGGATTCGATTTCAGCGTCCTGTTCCAGGGAACCGGAAAGACGGACGTCATCCTGGAGGGATACAGCGTGTTCCCCTTCTCGGAGGGCGAATACGGCAACGTGCTCTCCGCCGTGGCCGACCCGAGAAACCGGTGGATCTCGCGCGAGATATCCGGCACTCCGGCCACGGAGCGGCAGGACGCCATCTTCCCGCGACTCTCCTACGGAGCGCGAGAGAACAACCAGAAAAGGTCCACGTGGTGGCTGCGCGACGGGCGCTTCCTGCGTCTGAAGAACCTCGAGCTGGGCTACACGCTGCCCCAGACCTTCACACGCAAGTTCAAGGTGGAGCGGGCCCGGATCTATTTCCTCGGATACAACCTCGCCTGCTGGGCCCCGTTCGACTGGTGGGATCCGGAACAGGGCAGCGTGAACGGCAACGTCTACCCGAT
>OHBE01002412.1_pt1 | contig 13801 bp, 12 predicted proteins | sample 1577231 | NCBI WGS metagenome assembly OHBE01 (sample SAMEA3541506, study PRJEB24748) | human gut metagenome | biome: human gut; feature: human-associated habitat; material: faeces | place: China | collected 2012
CCGCTTGAACAGCGCGGAGAAGGTGAACTCCTTCGTGCCCAGCAGACCGCCTGGTCTGAAGATCATGATGCCGACCAGCGCCAGACCGTAGATGATCATACGGATGCTGGAGAAGCTCTGCAGCACGGTATTCAGGATGCCGATGAAGACCGCGGCGATCAGGCTGCCGGTGATCGATCCCATACCGCCGAATACGACCATGACCAGGATGTCGATCGATTTGTTGAAATTGAACAGATCCGGCTGGATGACAAAGAAGTTGCAGGCATACAGCGCGCCGGCCACGCTGGCCAGCATGGCGCCGATGACAAAGGCAAGCGTCTTGTATTTCGTCGTGTTGACGCCCATCGCCTCAGATGCGATCTCATCCTCGCGGATGCTGATGCAGGCGCGTCCCTGTCTGCTGCGGCCGAAGTTGGTCACGATCATGATGCTGAGCACCATGACGATGAACAGCAGCGGCCAGCTGGTCAGCTGCGGGATGCCCGTGATGCCGGCTGCGCCATTGGTGATCTCCATGTTCAGCACGACGATGCGGATGATCTCTGAAAAGCCCAGGGTGGCGATGGCCAGATAGTCCCCGCGCAGACGCAGCGTCGGAATGCTGACGATGAGCGCCGCGATCGCGGAAATGATCAGGCCGATGACGATGCCGATGGCAAACCCACCCATGTTCGGCATGCTCTTGACCATGATGGCAGCGCTGTAAGCGCCGATGCACATAAAGCCCGCGTGGCCCAGAGAGAACTGGCCGCAGATGCCGATGATCAGATTCAGCGAGACCGCCAGGATGATGTTGATGCAGATGTTGTATAAGGTGATCTGATAATAGCTGCCCAGCAGACCGGCATTGATCAGCACGGTGACCACGGTGAAGACGACGGCAGCCAAGGCGATCCAGCACAGATTGGTCTTGGAAAAATATCGTTTCAGCATAGCCCTACACCTTCTCTTTCACGTTCTTGCCCAGCAGGCCCGCCGGCTTGATGATCAGGATCAGGATCAGGATGACATAGACGATGGCGTCGCGGTAAAGGCTTGAGCCATAGGCCACGACCATCGTTTCCGCAATGCCGATCGCAAAGCCGCCGATCATGGCGCCCGGGATGATGCCGATGCCGCCGAATACGGCTGCGATGAAGGCCTTCAGGCCCGGAACCATGCCCATCAGCGGATTGATGGAATTATAATAGACGCCGACCAGCACACCAGCCGCGCCGGCCAGCACGCTGCCCAGCAGGAAGGTAAAGGAAATGGTGCGGTCCACGCTGATGCCCATCAGCTCTGCCGCTTTTTCATCCACGCTGACCGCGCGCATCGCACGTCCCATCCGCGTGCGTCCGACGATATACGTCAGCGCCAGCATCAGGATCAGCGTGACGGCGATGATGTAGATCTGCTGCTGAGAGATCTGAATGCCGCCGATCTGAAATACCGCGTTGTTGAGCACATCCTCCGGGAATGTCTTCACCTCGCTGCCTGCGAAATACTGCGTCGTATACTCCAGGATATAGCTGACGCCCATCGCGGTGATCAGCGCGGTGATCCTGGTCGCATGCCGCAGCGGCTTATAGGCGATGCGCTCGATGAGCACGCCGAGCACGCCGCACAGCACCATGGCCACGATCAGCGCCAGGAAGAAATTCAGATGAAAGACCGTCGTCGCGTAAAATGCCGTAAAGGCACCCAGCATGTAAATGTCTCCATGCGCAAAATTGATCAGCTTGATGATGCCGTACACCATCGTATACCCCAATGCGATCAACGCATAGATGCTTCCCAGCGAAAGCCCGTTTACCAGCTGTTGTAAAAACTGTGTCACGTTGTCACTCTCCCCTTTCCATCAGTGAAAAAATGTGGAGAAAGAGAACTCTTCCTCCACATCGATCAAAGCTTATTCATCTCTTAAGAGTTCGGATCCACTTCGACAGGGTTCACCTGAACGCCGTCTTCCAGCTGGACGACCAGCACCTTCTTGGTCGGTGTGTGTGCATCGTCAAATCCGAAAGATCCCGTCAGTCCGGTGAATTCCATGTTCGCGATTGCGTTGTTGAGCGCCTCTCCGGTCGCACCGGCTTCTTCCAGTGCCTGCAGGCCCAGGTTGGTGGCGTCGAATGCCAGTACAGAGAACATATCCGGTTCTTCATTGTATTCTGCCTTGTATGACTCAATGAAGTTCTGCAGCTCCTCAGATGCGTTGACGGTCGTATATGCCGTCGTGAAGTATACATCGTTCAGATTAGCTGCGCCGGCCAGCTCCATCAGCTTCGGCGAATCCATGCCGTCCGGTCCCACGATCGTCTGGGTGATGCCGGCATCTCTCGCCTGCTTGATGATCAGTCCGGATTCACTGACCGTACTGCCCCATTGCTATATAGAGAAGTACGTGGCCGACATGCCCGCGCTCTCTTATCTGCAATTCCAGCGTATCGGTTATTTCAATATCGACAAAGATTCCACCCCCGGACATCTGGTATTCAACCGTACCGTAGGACTGAAAGATACCTGGGGAAAGATCAATAAATAATTTTTGGGCAAGGGAGCGTGTGTCGGAACTCACCACAGGGGACACACCTCCCCCTCCGTCGAATCGAATGATTATTAACTGTATAATTGCTAATTAAATTGGGCAGAAAAAACTCCCCGTCCGAAAGAGAGCGGGAATTACAGAACCTTATCGCACAATACGAAGCGGTAAAAGCCAAAAACGAATCGCTATACCTGGACGGTGACCAATTGGCTGATATTGCCGATCTATATGCCTCCGAACGTAAGTTTAAGGAAGCCCAGGAGGTCATAACATACGGACTCGGACTCCATCCGGGACACACCGACCTCATGGTCGAACAGGCTTACCTGTTCCTGGATCTCAATCAACCCCAAAAGGCCAAAGAGGTGGCCGAACTCATCACCGACACTTACTCCTCCAACGTAAAACTACTCCTGGCCGAACTGCTGCTGAACGAAGGTAAACTGGATGCCGCCAACCAAATGCTCGACAGCATAGAAGAGGAAGAGAAAAACGACCTGGGCATCCTGGTCGATATTGTCTACCTGTACACCGACTTAGGTTATCCGGAGAAAGGCGTACAATGGCTCAAACGGGGTGCGGAGATGTACAAAGATGACGAAGACTTCCTGGCAGCCACCGCCGATTGCTACGGTGCGGCCGGAGCAGAATACATAGAGCAAGCCATCGTTGTCTTCAACAAGCTGATCGACAAGAATCCCTATAACCCGGCTTATTGGGTAGGCCTGGCCAAATGCCAGTTTGCCACCAAAGATTTCGATAAAGCCATCGAGTCCTGTGACTTTGCCATCGCAGCCGACGAAGAATTCGGCGAAGCCCACATCATCAAGGCACACAGCCTCTTTCATCTTGAGAACATCGAGGGAGCCATCGTTGAATACCGGAAAGCCCTGAAGTATAAAACGCTCTCCCCCGAATTTACATATATGTTCATCGGACTGGCCTACACCCAGCAGGAAAATTGGGCTGAAGCCAACGAAAGTTACAGCATGGCTCTCCGGGCGATCGAAGAAAACGGTAACGGTTCTTCCCCGCTATTGTCCGATATCTATTCAAACAAAGCACTCTGCGCTTCCCGCCAGGGCGACTCGGAAGAAGCCCACCGGCTTTGCCGACTGGCAAAAGAGCTCGCCCCCCAGGATGCAGAGCCCTACCTGCTCGAGGGACGCATCTATATGGAAGAGGACAATTTCGACCTGGCCCGTGCAGAGTGGGCATTAGCTCTCCGCTATGCCCCCGAAGCAGATACCTGGATGGAAATAGGCAACTACAGCCTCGAGTTCCGCATGCTCGAGAACGCACGCTTCTGCTTCGAGCAGGTGCTGGAAGAAGATCCCGAGTACCCCAAGATCTGCGAACAACTGGCCGCCGTATGCCTCGTCCTTCAGGATCATGAAGGATTCAAGAAATACAACGCGATGTCCGGCGATTCCATCAATCTCGACTCCCTCCGGGATACGATACTGGAAATGGGTGTCGACGGAGAACAGATGCTTCGCGAACTGGACGATTTTTTAAAAGACGAAAAATAATCAAGTTCACCACAGAGTTCCACAGAGATTATTTTCTCTTCATATCTTATCAACAAGAGATTAAAAAACTCTGTGGTACTCTGTGGTAAATCAAAAAAACAAAACTATATCAATTCAATCTAAATTAAACAAATGGAATCTGTAGCCTTCATTCAGTGGTGCTTAGACCACCTCAATTACTGGACCATTACTTTATTAATGACCATTGAAAGTTCTTTCATTCCTTTTCCATCCGAAGTAGTCGTTCCTCCGGCAGCCTACAAAGCGGCAGTCAACGAAGAGCTGAACATCTATCTGGTAGTGCTCTTCGCCACCCTGGGAGCCAACCTCGGTGCTATTATCAATTACTATCTGGCCCGCTGGCTGGGACGTCCCATCGTCTACAAGTTCGCCAACAGCCGTTTCGGACACATGTGCCTGATCGATGAAGCCAAAGTGCAGCATGCCGAAGAATATTTCGACAAGCACGGAGCACTCTCCACTTTTATCGGTCGCCTGATTCCCGCTGTCCGCCAGTTGATCTCCATCCCTGCAGGACTTGCCCGCATGAAGCTGCACACGTTCCTGATCTACACCACTCTGGGTGCCGGATTATGGAACACTATCCTCGCTGCCATCGGTTATTATCTTTCCACCGTACCCGGCATCGAAAGCGAAGAGCAACTGCTTGCCAAAGTAACAGAATACAGCCATGAACTGGGCTACTGCTTCATCGTCATCGGAGTCTTCATCGTAGGTTTCCTTGTCTACAAAGGAATGAAGAAAAAGAAATAGTGCCTCCACAGCAAGAATCAGCATTCACCACAGAGTAACACAGAGCAACACAGAGTGAACTTAATCTATCGATAACGAATGGTAGTGAACTCTAAGAACTTTGTATTACTCTGTATTACTCTCTACTCTCTATTACTCCGTGAGACTCTGTGGTACTCCGTGGTAAAACTCCGCCTTCATCCCTCCCTCAAAAAAAATCTTTCTTTTTTTTCGTCCTCCATGCAGTACCTTTATATTTTCTGCATTTACTTATTGTACGTACACCAAACCAGTTATTGACAATTCATCAAAAAAACAAATCCTAGGCCTTACAGTTGTTTGATGAAAAAGCAATTTATGTAACAAATTTAATGTTTAAAAAAATGAAAAAAGATTTCAACTTAACCAAGCTTTTTTATTCTTTTGCGATTGCTTTCTCAGTGGTAACCTTGTCTTCTTGCAACAACGATGACAATTCTCCGCTTCCTCCTCCATCCACCAACGATGTGGCAGGCACCTATAACGGAAAAGTACTGATAACCCAGGTGACTCCCGCCACTGTAAAAGAAAATGCCGGAGAAGCTCCCCAGGGACAAGACGTAAACGCTACGGTGAAAAATGACACGGTGTTCTTCGACAAATTGCCGGTAACCGAACTTATTACCTCCATTGTAGGCGATAAAGACAAAGCGGAAGCCATTGTCAAAGCCATCGGTGACGTAAAATACAAAGTAGGCTACAAGCCGGCTCTCAATACAGAGAAGGACAGCATCTACCTTGCTTTCGATCCGAAACCGTTGACCCTTCAACTGCCTGCAGCCGTAGAAGGCCAGGAAGGACAGACTGTTACCGTAACCATTTCGTCTCCGGACAAAGGCAGCTTTGCTTACAAGAAAAATCAGTTGAAGTTGAAGCTCAGCGCCGATAAAGTGGAACTGGCAGGCGTAGCGGTACCTGTTCCTCAGACACTGTTCGACTTCGATATGACCAAAAAGAAGTAATTGCCTGTTCAACACACGTAACAAGCAGTAGTCATAGGGGGTAAAGCCTGTAAAGACAGGCTTTATACCCGCATGAAAAAGTCCGTGCTCTCACCCCCCGGAGTGAACACGGACTTTCTGTTCCTTGAAACCATTCAAAAAAAAAGATTATTTCACAGCAGCCAATGCCTTTTCATAATCCGGCTCCTGAGTAATCTCCGGCACAAGCTCTGTATAAGCTACTTTCCCGTCTTTCCCAATCACCACTACCGCACGCGCCAGCAGTCCGGCCAGCGGTCCGTCAGCCATCCTCACGCCATAGCTCTCGTCGAAGTCCGAAAAGCGGAAATCCGACAACGGAATCACGTTTTCGATACCCTCTGTCGTGCAGAAGCGTCCCTGCGCAAACGGCAAGTCTTTCGAAATGGCCAATACCACGGTATCCTTCATTCCGGCTGCCATTTTATTGAATTTACGCACCGAAGTGGCGCACACACCGGTATCCAGACTCGGGAAAATATTCAGAACAATATTCTTACCTTTCAGATCTTTTAGTGCGAAAGAAGATAAATCACTTTTCACCAGCTCGAAATCGGGAGCCACCTTTCCAACCTGTATAAATTCGCCAATCAGCTTTACCGGTTGTCCTTTGAAATTTGTTGTTGCCATAATTGATAACTCTAAGTTTTATTTACTATATTCTAAACAATCGGTGCAAGAACTTTGTTCACGATGGACAATAATCTAAAAAATAAAATTGATATGAAAACTTTATTCGACGAGATGGAACACGCAGTCAAAAACTGGTGGTTATCTCTTATTCTGGGTATTCTGTACATCATCGTGGCTCTCTGTCTGCTATTCGCACCGGGAAGCAGTTACATTGCCCTCAGCGTCATCTTCAGCATTTCGATGCTGATAAGTGGTATCATCGAAATCATCTTCTCCATCAGCAACCGGCGAGGCATCTCGTCCTGGGGATGGTACCTCGCAGGCGGTATCATCGATCTGATCTTAGGCATCTACCTGGTAGCCTATCCGCTGCTCAGCATGGAAGTCATACCGTTCATAGTCGCCTTCTGGATGATGTTCCGCGGTTTCTCCGCCACAGGCTATTCTATGGATCTGAAGCGTTATGGCACCCGTGAGTGGGGATGGTACATGGGATTCGGCATCCTCGCCATCATTTGTTCGCTGATCATCCTGTGGCAGCCGGCCGTAGGTGCCCTCTACGTTATATATATGCTGGCATTCACTTTCCTGATCATCGGATTCTTCCGTGTCATGTTGTCCTTCGAACTGAAAAGCCTTCATAAACGATCAACGGTGATGAACGGTAAATGATAAACATTGAATGAACCCCTATTCACCACAGATTACACAGATTAACACAGATATTTTAATTAAACTCTCAGTAAAATAAATTATTAATCTGTGAGAATCCGTGTAATCTGTGGTGAATTATGACTCCCCTAACCGTTACTAATACATCGTTTTCATAAACCGGAACAGGGTTGTTCTGGATACCCCCATCTTCTCCGCCAATTCCGAGTAAGTAGTTCCTTTGTCAAGTTCTTTGGTAAGTACGCGCTTATTGGCATGCAGCAATTTTATTTTAGGAGTATCCCCTTTCTTTCGGCCTAGAGTCATTCCTTCCTGCTTTCTGCGTGCGAGAGCTTCTTTGGTACGCATCGAAATCAGGTTCCTTTCTATTTCCGCCATCAGTCCGAACGCGAATCCCAGCACCTTGCTGTTGATGTCGTCCTGAAACACATAGCCCTCTTTGGTGCTATAGAGCACTACCTGCTTCTTAATACAAAAATTCAGGATAGTCATAATCTCGAGCAGTGTACGGCTCAATCTCGAAATCTCCGTTACAATCAGTGTATCCCCGGGATGCATTCTCTTCAATAACTCTGATAACTTTCTGTCTTTTGTGCTCACGCTTCCGCTTACGGTCTCTGTGTACCACTTGTCAATCGACAACCCATTCTTCTCTGCAAATCGCATAATCTCTTCCTTCTGATTAGCCAAAAACTGTTTTTCCGTACTTACTCTCAAATAAGCTATTACCATAATTCATGTTTTTAAATGATTAATACACCACGAAAAAACGGCTATTCATTCAAATACGGGACACTTTTTTACGTTCCTTTTTTCTCATGCCACTTGGGTATTTCTGAAACTTTCATTCGTCTATACATTTATGCTATTGATTTTTTACTAATTTCCAGCATATTTTCCAATCTGTCACTCAAAATCTTTTTTATTATAAACCGTGTTCTTGAACACACTAAAAAGAACAAGAAAATGGAAATAGAAAAATTCATTAAATCTTTAGCAAGAAAAGCGAAGTTAGGCGGGCGTTACAGCACAGCCAATACCTACCTCTACACTTTGCACAGTTTTCAGAAGTTTGCGGGAAAAGCCTCACTGACTTTTGAAGAGATCACTCCCGAGAGTATCAAGGAGTACGAGCAATACTTAATCCTCAACGGGAAACGGTACAACACGATCTCGCTCTACATGCGCATGTTGCGTTCCATCTGCAATCAGGCATCGGAGCAGAACATAGCTTCGCTCAACACCCGCGAGCTGTTTGAGAATGTTTTTATCGGCAACGAGCCCACTGCCAAGCGGGCCATCTCACCCGTCCTCATTTCCCGCCTGCTCGAAGCAGATTTCAGCAAGAACAGCCGGCTCGATTTTGCCCGCGACCTCTTCTTGCTAAGCTTCTACCTGAGGGGAATCCCGTTTGTCGACCTGGTACATCTCCGCAAGACCGATGTGCAGGGAAACATGCTCGTTTATTTCCGCCAGAAAACGGGACAGCAACTTACGGTAATCATAGAAAACTGCGCCAAAGTGATCTTGCGTAAGTATGCCTCGCTTTGCAAAGAATCCGTCTATCTGCTGCCCGTCATCAGCGCAGCCGGAGAGGAGGGGCACAAGCAGTACCGAAGTGCATTGAGGGTATACAACAAACGCCTCAACCAGATATCCGGAATACTGAAATTGAAGACTCCGCTGACCTCTTATGTGGCACGCCACAGTTGGGCGACCACGGCCCTGCAGAAAGGGGTTCCGGTTTCGGTGATCAGTGCGGGAATGGGGCATGCTTCAGAGAAGGTGACATACATTTATCTGGCATCTTTTGATAACAAAACGCTCAGTAACGCAAATAAAAAAGTGATTGCCGCCGTGAGATTTAAGAAAGAGGAGGAGGAGTGATAATAGCTGTTCTCTTACTTATTAGGTAATAGAACAAAGTGATCCCTTACTTATTAGGTAATAGAACAGATTCATTTGTTTTATCGCTGCAAAAATAGAGATAATAATTGAAACTCCACAAACAAAATGATAATTTCTTTTCTATAAAAGTGGATTATAACCAGTTGAAGTATCAGTTTGAAATAATTTATTCACTTAATAGAAATATTAGTCATAATTCCTGTTTGATGTAATTACTCAAACAGGAGTTTACAATTTGCAATAATTTGACATCAGAATTATATAATCCAGCCCCTGTTTTATGTTTAGTTAACCTCTAAAAGTTATATTTCATATCTTTTCGCTATTCCGCATTCTATTACCTAATAAGTAAGGGAACAAATTGCAATGCACACAGCAAGATGGTAGTTATTCAAACATTAACGACAACTATCGCAAACATTTCTAAAAGTACAGTATGAAACAGGTATTGCGGTTCAATAAAGTCATTAAAAGGATTGTATTCACCGGAGATCTCATTCTCTTGAATGGCACCTTTCTGTCCTTGTACACCCTATTGGGGAGCAAATTTTTTGCAGATCCATTCATTCACTCACTTCCCCAAGTACTGGTATTGCTCAACTTATGCTACCTGGTTAGCAACATGTCTTCAGGTATCATATTGCACCGCCGTGTAGTACGTCCCGAGCAAATCGTATGGCGTGCCTTACGCAACAGTGCGGGACACGCCTTGTTTTTTTCCTGCGCGCTCACCTTTGGAAACTTCGGCATCCTTTCCGCCCGCTTTTTCTTACTGTTCTACATTGCGTTCACTCTGCTGTTAGTTTGTTACCGGTTATTGTTCCGCAAGATCCTGAAGTCCTATCGTAAGCATGGAGGCAACTCCCGCAGCATCATTCTGGTGGGAAGCAATAGCAATATAATCGAACTCTACCACCAAATGACGGACGACGTCACTTCCGGATTCCGTGTCATCGGCTACTTTGACGACCAGCCAGGCAGCCGCTTCCCCGAAAAGGTGAACTATCTGGGAAAACCCGGTAAGATTGTGGACCGCCTGAAGCAGGGAGGAGTCGAGCAGGTTTATTGTTGCCTGCCTTCGGCCCGCAGCGAAGAGATTCTCCCCATCATCGACTATTGCGAAAATCACCTGATACGCTTTTTCAGTGTCCCCAACGTGCGCAGCTATCTGAAGCGGCGCATGTACTTCGAGCTCCTGGGCAACGTGCCCGTACTCTGCATCCGCCAGGAGCCGCTCAGTTTTGCCGAAAACCGATTCAGGAAGCGTGTGTTCGACATCGCTTTCTCGCTCTTGTTTCTTTGCACCCTCTTCCCCATTATCTATGTCATTGTCGGGCTGACCATCAAAATCACCTCGCCGGGTCCCATCTTCTTCAAGCAAAAGCGCAGTGGAGAAGACGGACGGGAATTCTGGTGCTACAAGTTCCGCTCCATGAAGGTGAACACGCAGAGCGACACCCTGCAGGCCACCTTGCACGATCCCCGCAAAACGCGCTTCGGCAACTTCCTGCGTAAAAGCAGCATCGACGAACTCCCGCAGTTCATCAACGTACTGATGGGCGACATGTCGGTAGTAGGCCCTCGCCCCCACATGCTGAAACACACGGAACAATACTCACAACTGATCAACAAATACATGGTCCGCCATTTCGTAAAACCGGGTGTCACCGGCTGGGCGCAAGTCACCGGCTTCCGCGGAGAGACTCACGAACTATGGCAAATGGAAGGACGTGTGCAACGCGACATCTGGTACATCGAGCACTGGACCTTCATGCTCGATCTATATATTATATATAAAACCGTAAGAAATGCGCTGGAAGGAGAAAAAGAAGCTTATTAAAATAAAGAAAATGAATAAAAGAGATTACACCACAGAGGAACACAGAGTTTCACAGAGAATTTTTTTCCCCCATCACACAAAAGATGAAAACCCTGTGAAACTCTGTGTACTCTGTGGTGAGCCACCCCATAGTAATATTCTAAAATTAAGATAAATGACAAAAAGACTACTTTTTTTCACGTTAACCTGTATTTTGCTGGCTTCCTGCCAGTCCTACAAGAAAGTACCCTACTTGCAAGACCCGGGAGAGGCGCAACGTGCCGTTGCAGAGGCCAAGCTCTATGATGCCCGCATCCTGCCGAAGGATCTGCTCACCATCGTTGTATCGTGCAGCGATCCGGAATTGGCAGAACCGTTCAACCTGACCGTATCCACCCCTGTCAGCAATACACAAAAAAGCCTGACCAGCCAACCGGCCCTTCAGCAATATCTGGTCGACAACCGGGGCAACATCGACTTCCCCGTGTTGGGCACCCTCCATATCGGCGGACTGACCAAAGGCGAAGCGGAAAGTCTGATCAGGGAAAAGCTGAAAGGATACATCAAAGAAAACACCATTGTGACGGTTCGCATGGCCAATTATAAAATTTCCGTCATCGGCGAAGTGAACAGGCCGGGCACGTTTACCATCAGCAACGAAAAGGTCAACCTCTTCGAAGCCCTTGCCATGGCAGGCGACATGACCGTGTACGGACTGCGCGACAATGTCCGCCTGATCCGCGAGGACGCCGACGGACACCAGCACATCATCACGCTGAACATGAACCGGGCAGACATCATCCAATCGCCCTACTACTATCTGCAACAGAACGACATCCTCTATGTCACCCCCAATAAGACCAAGGCAAAGACAGCCGACATCAGCGCCAGCACCACCATCTGGTTCTCCGTGGTAAGCACGCTCGTGTCGCTTGCCAGTTTAATTATCACCATCGCCAAATAAAGAAACCCCGACAATGAAAGAAGACTTATACGACGATCTATACGAAGAGAAAGAAGAAAAAATAGACTTCCATGCCCTCCTGTTCCGCTACGTCATCCGGTGGCCCTGGTTTGTAGCCTCGGTCATCATCTGCCTGGCAGGAGCATGGCTACACCTCCGGCAGACCACTCCGGTCTACAACATCTCGGCCTCGGTCATCATCAAGGACGATAAGAAAGGGGGCAACAGTGGCGGAAATCTCGCCGCCCTCGAGGGCCTGGGGCTGGTCAACTCGGTATCGAACATCGACAACGAGATTGAAATACTACGTTCCAAAACGCTGGTCAAGCATGTGGTCAGCGAGCTGAACCTCTACACCACCTACTCCGTCAAAGGCAGTTTCAACGAAGTAGAGCTTTATAAAAGTTCGCCGGTACTGGTGGGCCTCACCCCGCAAGAAGCAGACAGGCTGCCGGGTCCGGCCGTATTCGAACTCACCCTGTCGCCCGGCAACCGGCTCGACGTGAAAGCCACCGTCGGGGAAACCTCCTACAACAAAAAATTCTCCAAACTGCCGGGCCTGCTCGTCACTCCGGCCGGAACGTTCACCTTCACCCTTGCCGGCGACTCCGCCGGAGTAAGTGAACCGCAGACACTCACCGCCGTTGTAAGCAACCCCATGCAGACGGCAAAGAGGTATGCGGCGGCGCTCAGCGTAGAGCCTACCTCCAAAACCACCTCCATCGTCATCGTCTCGCTCAAAAACACCAACAAGCGTCGGGGCGAGGACTTCATCAACCGGCTGATCGAAGTCTACAACCGGAACACCAACAACGACAAAAACGAAGTGGCGGAGAAAACGGAAGAGTTCATCGCCGGACGTATCCGCATCATCAACGACGAATTGTTCAGTACCGAGAAGGAGCTGGAAACCTTCAAACGGGATGCCGGACTGACGGACCTTGCCAGCGACGCCCAACTGGCTGTGAGCGAAAATTCCGCCTACGAGAAACAACGGGTCGAGAACGGCACCCAGCTCAACCTCATACGCTACCTCGCCGAATATATCTCCGCTCCGGACAAGATCAACGCCGTGCTGCCCGTCAACGTCGGCCTGACCGACCAGTCACTCTCCTCCCTGATCGGGCAATACAACGAAATGGTGCTTCAGCGCAACCGCCTGCTACGCAACTCCTCGGAAAGCAACCCCGTGATCGTGAACCTGGATAGCGGCATCCGTGCCATGCGCGAAAACATCCTGACCACCATCCACAGCGTTCAGAAAGGATTGCTGATCACCAAGGCCGACCTCGACCGTCAGGCCAGCAAGTTCAACCGCCGCATCAGCAATGCGCCCGCGCAGGAACGCCAGTTCGTCAGCATCTCCCGGCAGCAGGAGATCAAAGCCGGACTCTACCTGATGCTGTTGCAGAAACGGGAAGAAAACTCCATCGCACTGGCCGCCACTGCCAACAACGCCAAGATCGTAGACGAGGCCATGGCGGACAACGGTCCCGTTTCTCCCAAGACCAAAACGATCTATATGATAGCCCTCGTCATGGGGATGGGCATCCCCGTAGCCATCATCTACGTCATGGGGCTGCTCCAGTTCCGGATAGAAGGACGGGCCGATGTGGAAAAGCTGACCTCCGCCCCCATCATCGGAGACATCCCCCTGGCCGAAGAGGGTAACGGGAAAGCGGGAGGCATCGCTGTCCGCGAAAACGAAAACAGCCTGATGGCGGAAACCTTCCGGGGCATCCGCACCAACCTGCAGTTTATGCTGGGCGAAGAGAATAAAGTCATCCTGGTCACCTCTACCATCAGCGGTGAAGGAAAAACATTTGTAGCCACCAACCTCGCCATCAGCCTCTCGCTGCTGGGCAAAAGAGTAGTCATCGTAGGGCTCGACATCCGCAAGCCGGGACTGAACAAAGTATTCTCCCTTTCGCACAAAGAGAAAGGAATCACTCAATACCTGGCCAATCCGCA
>OHBE01002418.1_pt1 | contig 13767 bp, 15 predicted proteins | sample 1577231 | NCBI WGS metagenome assembly OHBE01 (sample SAMEA3541506, study PRJEB24748) | human gut metagenome | biome: human gut; feature: human-associated habitat; material: faeces | place: China | collected 2012
AAAAATTTCTATACTGCCATTTATCATGCTATGGTTGTTCCTAATGTCCTGCGGCGCTGGGTCCGCGAGCCGGACCGCATGGTCTTCGGCACGGTTGCCGGCACCGGTTACGCCTGGTACGGGGAGCAGGCCGAGGCGGTGAAGACGCTCTCGGAGGCGCTGCCCGTGATCTGCTCGGGCGTGGCGCTGGGACAGCTCTTCAAGGGACGGCTGAAACCCGATCCGGCCCTGGCCTTCTTCGACGGCCTGGAACGCGGGGCCGTTCCGGTTGCCGGGCTCGACGACGAGCAGGCGCTGCGCTACCTGCGGCGTCAGGAGGTGGCGGCCGGGGCGCTGGCCGAGGGGGTGAACCTCGTGACGGCGCGCGGACGGGCCCTGGGCTTCGCCAAGCGGATCGGTGCGCGGGTGAACAACATGTACCCCAATTCGCTGCGGATCCTCCGGCAGGAGTGAACGCGGCAGTTACGGGACGCCGCGGCAGGGTGCTGCAGGGCAGGACCGCAAAGAGAGAGAATCCGAATCAAGGGAAAGGAAGTTTAGCGTTATGAGCGAGAAATTATACTATTCGATGGGCGAGGTGGCCGAGATGTTCGACGTCAATCAGTCGCTGCTCCGCCATTGGGAGTCGCAGTTCCCCATCCTGCGGCCCAAGCGCAACAAGAAGGGCAACCGGCTCTTTACGCCGCAGGACGTGGAGCACCTCAAGCAGATCTACCACCTGGTCAAGGAGTGCGGCATGACGTTGGAGGGTGCCAAGCGTGCGATGCGCGGACAGCGCTCCGGCAAGGGGGTGAGCCGCGATGTCGAACTGATGGAGCGGCTGCAGCGGATCCGTGCCCTGCTGGTCGAAGTCCGCGAGGAGCTCAAGGGGGACGGGGAGTCCGTGCTGGCGGATGCCGACGCGGTGGATACGGCCGCCGACTCCGGCTTTCCGGCCGGGACCCGCGTGCCGGCCGACGGGGGCGCTGCCGGGGCTGTGCTGCCGGCCGGGACCGCCCCCGAACCGGATGTTGCCGCCGAATCCGAGGCTCGACCCGCCGCCAATCCGGAGGCTGAATCTGCCGCCAGTCCGCTCCCGGAGGTTGCCGCCGAGCCGGAGGCCGAAACGGCTTCCGCGCAGGTTGCCGAACCCCTTTCCGAGCCGGAGACCGAAACGGCTTCCGCGCAGGTTGCCGAACCCCTTTCCGAGTCGGAGACCGAACCGGCTTCCGAGGTGCAGGCCGTGCCGGCTTCCCGCAAACGCGGGCGCAAGGCCGTCGTGCGGATCGACGAGGCGACGGGACAGCCTTTGGAGGAGGCGCCGTCGGATGTTCCGGGGCAACCCCGCCGCGCCTCGCGCAAACCCCGCCGCAAGAAGGAGGAGGTCGAGCACAAGGAGTTGTTCGCCTTCTACGAACAGTCGCTCTTCTGACGGCGCACCGAAAACCCCGACCTGAAACCATATGACTATGAAAATCAAAGATGTAACCTCGGTTATCGAAACCTTTGCCCCGCTTCGCTGGCAGGAATCCTATGACAATGCGGGACTTGTCGTCGGCCGAGAGGACGACGAGGTGCATGCCGCGCTGCTGGCCGTCGATGTCACGGAGGAGGTACTCGACGAGGCCGAACGGCTGGGCTGCGACCTGGTCATCACACACCATCCGATCGTCTTCCACCCGCTCAAGCGCTTCAATTCGGCCGATGCCGTGCAGCGCTGTGTCGAGCGGGCCATCCGGAGCGGAATCGCCCTCTACGCCTGCCACACGAACCTCGACAGCGCTCCGGGCGGCATGAGCTGGTACCTGGCCGACATGCTCGGCATCGGCAGCCTGCAGCTGCTGCAGCCCTCGGCCGAGGAGGGGGTGGGCTTCGGCGTCGTCGGGGACCTGCCCGAGCCGGTCCGGACGGTCGATTTCCTGCAGCGGGTTCGCGAGCGCCTCTCGGTGCGGGTCATCCGCCACAGCGACATCGCCGCCGAGCGGGTTGTCCGCGTCGCCCTCTGCACCGGGGCCGGAGCCTCGCTCATCGGCGACGCCCGCCGCGCCGGCGCCGGGCTCTACATCACCGCCGACCTCAAGTACAACGACTTCATGACACCCGATAAGGCCCTCACCGTGGCCGATATAGGCCATTTTGAGAGCGAATATTGCGCAATTCGGCTGTTATTTGATATTTTGTCGAAAAATTTATGTACCTTTGCGGTTCGCAAGAGTGAATGCTCTCGCAATCCGGTGAATTATCTGGTTTAAGTCTAAACTCTAAAAACACAATATGGCAACACAGAAGAAGACGGCCGACGTGGATTACTCGATGCAGGAGAAGATCCTTGCGCTCTACGAGCTGCAGAAGATCGACAGCAAGATCGACGGAATCAACAAGGTCAAAGGTGAACTGCCTCTCGAGGTGCAGGACCTCGAGGATGAGATGGCCGGGATGAAGACCCGCATCGAGCACATCAACGCCGAGATCGAGGAGCTGAACTCGCTGACCAAGCAGCGCAAGCGCGAGGTCGATCAGGCGAAGATCATGATCGGCAACTACAAGGAGCAGCAGAACAACGTCCGCAACAACCGCGAGTACGATGCCATCTCCAAGGAGATCGAGTATCAGGAGCTCGAGATCGAGCTGGCCGAGAAGCGCCTGAAGGAGTATGCCGGGGGCATCAAGGCCAAGAAACTCCAGCTCGAGGAGGCCGAGAACCAGATGAAGGAGCGCGAGGCCGACCTCGCGGCCAAGAAGGCCGAACTCGAGGGCATCGAGGCCGAAACCGCCCCGCTCGTCGAGGAGTACGGCGTGCAGGAGGCCCAGGCCAAGGAGAAGATCGACGAGCGTCTGCTGGCCGCCTACGAGCGCATCCGCCGCAACGTCCGCAACGGACTGGCCGTCGTGACGGTCAAGCGCGATGCCTGCGGCGGCTGCTTCAACCGCATCCCGCCCCAGCGTCAGGCCGATATCCGTCAGGGCAAGAAGATCATCGTCTGCGAGTACTGCGGGCGTATCCTCGTGGCTGACCCCGAGGCGGAGCAGGAGTAGCGCCGCACGCCGGCGGTTGTGTCGGACCATGCATGCAAGAGCCTTCGGGAGTCCCCCGGAGGCTCTTCTCGTTTGCCGAGACGGTGCCTCCGTGCCTCGGTCGGATGTTAATTTATTAACATCGAAAATTTTTCGACTTTGCCAAATAATCCTTAACTTTGCACAGTTATAAACATACCGACCTAACTCACACCCTATGAAAATAGCCATCGCGCAACTCAACTACACGATCGGAGACATCGACGGCAACACCTCGAAGATCATCGATGCCATCCAGCGGGCCAAGGCCCAACGCGCCGATCTGGTGATTTTCGCCGAACAGGCCGTCAGCGGAACGCCCGCCTTCGATCTGCTGCGCAAGACCACCTTCCTCGAACTCTGCGAAGATGCGCTGGTGGAGATCGCATCCTGCTGCGACGGCATCGCCGCCATCGTCGGACTGCCGATCCTGACCTCCGCCGGAACCATCAGCGCCGCCGCCCTCATCCAGGACCGCAAGGTGTTGCGTTACGTCGGCAAGAAATACATCACGGCCCGCCGCGAGATGGGCTTCCTCGTCCCCTCGAAGGGCTACGAGTACGCCACGATCAAGGGCCACAAGTGCGCGATCATCGTCGGTGACGACCTCAGCCGCGAACACGACTTCGACAAGTCGGTCGAGACGATCATCTCGATCAATGCCCGCCGCTACGGCAAGGGTACGATGATCTACCGCTACGAGATGCTCCGCAACCTGGCCTTCGTCGAAGGCAAGAACCTGGTCATCGTGAACCAGGTCGGGGGATCGACCGAAATCGTCTACGACGGAACGTCGGGAGCGCTCAACAAACAGGGAGAACCGGTGCTGATGCTGAAGAACTTCGAGGAGGACTTCGGCATTTTCGATACCCGGGCCAAGGCTGCGCCTGTCCAGATTCCCACGTCGAGCAGCTACCGCACCCGCCTCATCTACGAGGCCGCCCGCTGCGGTCTGCGCGACTTTTTCCGCAAGAACGGCTATACGAAGGCCTCGATCGGCCTCTCGGGCGGTATCGACTCGGCCGTCGTCGCGGCCATCGCCGTCGATGCGCTGGGCGCGGAGAACGTCCATGCACTACTCATGCCGTCGCCCTTCTCGTCCGACGAGTCGGTCGAGGATGCCAAACTGCTGGCCGGTAACCTCGGCATCAGCTACAACGTCATTCCCATTTCGGAAATCTATACCAGCGTGGTCAATACGCTCAAGCCGGTGATCGGCGGAACGGAGTTCGACTCCACGGAGGAGAACATCCAGACCCGTATCCGCACCGTGCTGCTCATGGCGCTCCAGAACAAGACGGGGCACATTCTGCTCAACTCGTCGAACAAGAGCGAGAATGCCCTGGGACTCTGCACCCTCTACGGCGATACGGCCGGAGCCTTCAGCCCCACGGGCGACCTCTACAAGAGCGAGATGTACGACGTGGCCCGCTACATCAACCGCACGATGGGCGACCCGATTCCCGAGAGCATCCTGACCAAGGAGCCCTCGTCGGAGCTCCATCCCGGACAGAAGGACAGCGACATCCTGCCGCCCTACGAGGTGGTCGATGCCATCCTGTTCCGCATGATCGAGGAGGGGCAGCACCGCGAGGAGATCGTCAATGCGGGATTCGACTCGGAGGTCGTCGAGAAGATCCACTCGATGATCATGCGCAACGAGAAGAAGCGCTATCAGTTCCCGCCCGTGCTGCGTCTTTCCTCCTGCTCGTTCGGACACGAGCGTCTGATGCCCCTTACCAACAAATACGGAGACTGATACCGTGGCCCGGCTGATCGAACACAGCGGCGTGGTGGACCGTGTCGAGGGCGATACGGTTCGGGTGAAGATCACCTCGCGGAGCGCCTGCGGAGCGTGCAGCGCCCGACAGGCCTGCGGCCTGGCCGAGGCGCAGGAGAAGATCGTCGCCGTGCGGACGCACCGTGCCGCGGAGTTCGCCGCGGGCGATGAGGTCATGGTGGGCGTGCGGAGCAATGCCGGGGCCCGGGCCGTCCTTCTGGCCTATGTCGGTGCGCTGGTTGTCCTGCTCGCGGCCCTCGGTGCGGCCAAGCTCCTGGGCGGAAGCGACGGGCAGGCTGTCGTCGCGGCCCTCGGCGGAGTGTCGCTCTATTATGCGGTGCTGTGGTGCTTCCGCAGCAGAATCGAACACACAATTCATTTTACAATAACAAAAAGCTAAATGGAAGTATTACTTTACACGATCCTGTCGCTGTGTGCGCTGGGTGTGCTCGCGGCGGTTGTCCTCTACTTCGTGGCGCAGAAGTTCCGCGTCGAGGAGGATCCCCGCATCGACGAGGTGGAGAAAATGCTCCCCGGTGCGAACTGCGGCGGTTGCGGTTTCGCCGGATGCCGCGGAATGGCCGATGCGCTGGTCAAGCGCGACGACATTTCGGAACTCTTCTGCCCGGTGGGCGGAGGGGATTGCATGAAGGCTGTGGCCGCCTATCTGGGCAAGGCTGCGGCCGAGAAGCAACCCGAAGTGGCTACGGTCCGCTGCGGCGGTACGTGCGAGAAACGCCCCCGCACGAATCAGTATGACGGAGCCCGGTCGTGCGCCGTGGCTTCGTCGCTTTACGTGGGCGAAAGCGCCTGCGCATTCGGCTGCCTGGGCTTCGGCGACTGCGTCGTGGCCTGTGCCTTCGATGCCATCCACATCAATCCCGCCACGGGACTCCCGGAGGTCGATCCCGACAAGTGTACGGCTTGCGGCGCCTGCGTGAAGGCCTGCCCGCGGATGGTCATCGAGCTGCGCAAGAAGTGGCCCAAGAACCGTGCGGTCTACGTGTCGTGCGTTTCGAAGGAGAAGGGCGCCGCCGTGATGAAGGCCTGCAAGGCCGGATGTATCGGTTGCGGCAAGTGCCAGAAGGTCTGCGCGTTCGATGCCATCAAGGTGGAGAACAACCTCGCCTACATCGACCCGCAGAAGTGCAAGTTGTGCCGCAAGTGCGTGAACGAATGCCCGACGGGTGCCATCCGCCTCGTGGGTATGGATCCGCTGCCCAGGGAGCCCAAGGCCCCGGCCGCCCCGAAGGCTGCCCCGGCTGCCGCCCCGAAGCAGGAGGCTCCGAAGGCCGCTCCGGCTCCCGAAAAGAAGGCTTCGGCTGCATCCGATAAAGAATCGTAAAATTCCAAGCAGAGACTATGAAGACATTTCCAATGGGCGGAGTCCATCCGTCGGAAAATAAACTGAGCTGCGCCAAGCCGATCGAGATCCTGCCGCTGCCCGAGGTGGTGACGATCCCGCTCGCACAGCATATCGGCGCGCCGGCCGTCGCCAAGGTCGCCAAGGGCGACAAGGTACTCACCGGACAGCTCATCGCCGAGGCCGCGAGCTTCATGTCGGCCAACATCCACTCGCCGGTTTCGGGTACGGTGACGGGCGTCGATCTGCTGCCGAACGGGCAGGGGCTGCGCCAGATGATGATCACGATCAAGCGCGAAGGCGACGAGTGGGCCGAGGGCATCGACCGTTCGGAGACCCTCGTGCGCGAGTGCACGCTTTCGGCTCAGGAGATCATCGCCCGCATCAAGCAGGCCGGCATCGTCGGCATGGGCGGTGCGACCTTCCCCACGCACGTGAAGCTTTCGATCCCTCCCGGCAAGAAGGCCGAGTGCCTGATCATCAACGGTGTGGAGTGCGAACCCTACCTTACGTCCGACCACCGCACGATGCTCGAGCACGGCGAGGAGCTCATCGTCGGCGTCACGATCCTCATGAAGGCTGTCGGTGTGGAGAAGGCCTACATCGGTATCGAGAACAACAAGCCCGACGCCATCGAGCACCTGCGCGGCATTGCCCGCAACTACGCCGGGGTCGAGGTCGTACCCCTCAAGGTGAAATATCCGCAGGGCGGTGAGAAACAGCTCATCGCGGCCGTCACGGGCCGTCAGGTGCCGCCCCCGCCCGCACTGCCGATCGATGTCGGTGCCGTGGTCTGCAACGCCTCGACGACCTATGCCGTCTACCAGGCCGTGCAGAAGGGCATGCCGCTCATTCAGCGTGTGGTGACCATCACCGGAAAGGGGCTTCGCGAGCCGAAGAACCTGCTGACCCGCATGGGTACGCCCGTCTCGGTGCTGATCGAGGCGGCAGGGGGGCTTCCGGCCGATGCCGGCAAGGTCATCAACGGCGGCCCGATGATGGGACGCGCGATGGTGAACCTCGATTCGCCCGTCACGAAGGGCTGCTCGGGCATCACCGTGATGTCGGGGCGCGACGCCGTGCGCCGCGAGGCCTCGCAGTGCATCAAGTGCGCCAAGTGCGTGGCCGCCTGCCCGATGGGTCTCGAACCCTATTTCCTTTCGAAGATGACCCAGAAGAAGAACTGGGACGAACTCGAGGCGCGGATGATCACCTCGTGCATCGAGTGCGGCTGCTGCCAGTCCTCGTGCCCGGCCTACCTGCCGCTGCTCGACTGGGTGCGCCTGGGCAAGCAGACGGTCATGGGACGCATCCGCGCACGTGCCGCCGCGGCCAAAAAGTAAACTGACAAAACACCATGAGTATGATGAATAAACTTACCGTTGCTCCTGCGCCGCACGTACAGTCCCCGCAATCGACGGCGTCGATCATGCGCGACGTCGTCCTCGCGCTGATGCCGGCGCTGGTCGTTTCGACCGTGGTCTTCGGTCTCGACGTGCTGCGCGTTACGGCGCTCTCGGTGGCCTCGTGCGTGGCTTTCGAGTTCCTCATCCAGCGCTTCCTGGTCCGCGGGCCGCTGACGATCTCCAACTGGTCGGCCGTCGTGACCGGCGTGCTGCTGGCCTTCAACCTTCCCTCGACGATTCCCTGGTGGATCGTCGTCATCGGCGCCTTCGTCGCCATTGCCATCGCCAAGATGACCTTCGGCGGACTGGGCAAGAACCCCTTCAACCCCGCTATCGTGGGCCGCGTCTTCCTGCTGATCGCCTATCCGGTGCAGATGACCACCTTCCCGATGCCCGTAAACGGGGCGTTCGACGCCCTGTCGGGTGCTACGCCGCTGGCCGCCGTCAAGCACGGTGCCGCCGTGAACGTCATCGGCACGCAGGAGCTCCTGCTGGGCAACATGCCCGGTTCGCTGGGTGAGGTGGCCGCCCTCGCGCTGCTCGTCGGCTTCGTCTACCTGCTCTGGCGCCGCGTCATCACGTGGCATACGCCCGTGACGATCTTCGTCACGATGGCCCTGTTCGCCTTCGTCTACGCGCTGGCGAGCGGCATGTCGGGCGCTGCGCTGTGGCAGTTCCCGCTCTTCCACGTCCTGGCCGGAGGTGCGATCCTCGGTGCCGTCTTCATGGCTACCGACTACGCCACCTCGCCGATGACGGTCCGCGGCTGCGTGATTTTCGGCATCGGCATCGGTGTCATTACGATGCTGATCCGTCTGTGGGGCGCCTATCCCGAGGGCATGTCGTTTGCGATCCTGATCATGAACTCGTGCGTGCCCCTGATCAACAAATATGTGAAACCCAAGCGCTTCGGCGTGAAATAAGGAGGAAAGAGGTATGAAAAGTACTCTTTTGAACATGACCGCCGTGCTCTTCGGCATCACGCTCGTGGCTTCGGCCGGCGTCGGTGTCGTGAACATGATTACCGTCGAGCCGATCGCCGCCGCGAAGGCCGCTGCGACGACCGCCGCCCTGTCGGAGGTGCTGCCGCCCTTCGATGAAACGGCCACCGAGCAGATGACCATCGACGAGCTGCCGATCACGGTCTATACGGCTACGAAAGACGGCGAGGTGAGCGGCTACGCCGTGGAGTCGATGACCAAGCAGGGCTTCAACGGCGTGGTGCGCCTGATGGTGGGCTTCACCCCCGACGGCACGATCTACAACGTCAATGTGCTCGAGCAGGCCGAGACCCCGGGCCTCGGGACCAAGATGGCCGACGAGGGCAACCCGCTGCTGGGGAGCGTCAAGGGGCAGAACCCGGCCGAGAAGAAACTCGTGGACGGCCGCCTGGCCGTCACCAAGGACGGAGGCGATGTCGATGCGCTGACCGCCGCGACGATTTCGTCGCGCGCCTGGGTCGATGCGATCAACCGCGCCTGGTCGGCCTACCGGAGCGCCGTCTCGGGCGAGGCTCCCGCCGATGCCGCTTCGGGTGCCACGAACTCGGAGTGGAAGTCGGAGGAGGGCGCCGCAGACGCTGCCGCCGCAACGGATACGGATTCAACTTCAACGGGCGCTGATGCGCAGGAAGGAGGTCAAGATGAATAAACTGCAGATTATTTTGAGCGGCATCGTCAAGAACAACCCGACGTTCGTGCTCGTGCTCGGCATGTGCCCGACGCTGGGAACGACGACTTCGGCCGCCAACGGAATGGGCATGGGGCTGGCGACAATGGCCGTGCTGATCATGTCGAACCTCGTGATTTCGCTCATCAAGAACATCATTCCGGACAAGGTCCGCATTCCGGCGTTCATCGTCGTGATCGCCTCGTTCGTGACGATCATCCAGATGCTGATGCAGGCCTTCGTGCCGGCGCTCTACGCCGCCTTGGGCGTCTTCATCCCGCTGATCGTGGTCAATTGCATCATCCTGGGCCGCGCCGAGGCCTTCGCCTCGAAGAACTCGCCCGTCGATTCGATCATGGACGGTATCGGCATCGGCATCGGCTTCACGCTGTCGCTGACCGTGATCGGAGCTGTCCGCGAGGTGCTGGGCAGCGGAGCGCTGTTCGGCATGCCGCTCGGAATCTCCGACTACACGCCGCTGGTCTTCGTCCTTGCTCCCGGCGGCTTCCTGACGCTCGGGTACCTGATGGTTCTGTTTAACAAGTTAGCCAAGAAGTAAGCCATGGAGATCTCCTATTTCGCCATAATTATCGGCGCCATCTTCGTAAACAACGTCGTACTGGCGCAATTCCTCGGCATCTGCCCCTTCCTCGGCGTCTCGTCGAAGGTCGAGACCTCGCTGGGCATGGGTGCCGCCGTGACCTTCGTCATGGCCCTGACGGCTCTGGTGGCCTGGCCGATCCAGACCTACATCCTTGTGCCGCTGCACATCGAGTACATGCAGACGATCGTCTTCATCCTGGTGATCGCCGCGCTGGTGCAGATGGTCGAGATCATCCTCAAGAAGGTCTCGCCGGCCCTCTACCAGGCGCTGGGAATCTTCCTGCCGCTCATCACGACCAACTGCGCCGTGCTGGGTGTGGCCATCCTGATGATCCAGAAGGAGTTCAACCTGCTGCAGAGCGTAGCCTACTCCGTCTCGACGGCGCTCGGTTTCGCCCTGGCCCTGGTGCTGTTCGCCGGTATCCGCGAGCGGCTCGATTTCGAGGACGTGCCCAAATCGCTGCGCGGTGTGCCCATCGCGCTGATTACGGCCAGCATCCTCGCCATGGCGTTCCTCGGCTTCTCGGGTCTGGTATAGCCCGAAGCCGCAAAGCAAACCGAAAGGCCCGGAAGAGCATGCTCTTCCGGGCCTTTCCATGTGGTATCGGACAACGGTACTCCGGTTGCGGGGACGGGGCCTGCCGCTGCCCGGGTCCGTTGCAGTCCGGTCGCCGCCGGGGGACGGACAACCGTCCTCGGGCATCTATCGCCCGTCGTCGGCTCCGTCGGTCAGCCAGCCGATCGTCAGCCGCGTGAAGCAGATCTTGTAGCCGTTCTCGCCGTCAGCAACCTCCGAGAGCAGCCCGATGGCCCCGTCGGCCAGGCGGGTGAGCGCCGAGTAACCCGAGTAACCCTCCCACACGCTCTTGCGTACGGGCCAGGTGCGCCCTTCGTCGTAGCTCAGGGCCACCGAGACGTTGCGGCGCTGTGCCGTGTCGGCCGGTATCGAGTGCAGCAGCCGGTTGCGCGTGGCCCCCTCCTCCTGCAGCGAGTAGCGGAGCAGGTCGCCGTTGCAGGCCGGGTCGGGCAGGTCGCGCCATTCGGCCGCCTCGCTCCACGTCTTGCCCCGGTCGTGCGATATGGCGTATCGGCGGTAACCCCGGTCGGGATTGCGGATGCTGATCAGCCAGCTGCCGTCGGCCAGCTCGGCCAGCTTCGACTCGTCGCCGCAGTCGGATGCCGGAGTCGGGAGCAGACGCCACGTCCGCCCGCCGTCGTCCGACTGGCAGACATAGTTGTAGAGCGGCGGCCACTTCTCTCCGGTATGGTGGGCTGCGACGGCGAAGAGCAGGGTGCCGTCGCGCAGTTGGAGCGCACGCCCCGAGCCGGCGAACATACCCGAGACGGGAGCCGCTGCGGGGTTGTCGCACCCCGGGCCGTAGATCTGCGGTGTGATGCATTCGGGGGCGCTCCAGGTCAGCCCGTCGTCGCTGCTGCGCGAGATGTTGATGTCGAGCGGGCGCTCGGCCGTCGAGGCCCACAGCCCGCAGCCCGAGGCGTAGATGCAGAGGATGTCGCCCGAGGTGCGGTCCACGACCAGCGCGGCGTCGCCGTAGCCCGTCTGCGGCGTGTGCTGCGCGATGACGATCTGGGGACCCCATGTCCGCCCGTTGTCGGTGCTGCGGCGCACGACCAGGTCGATCAGGTTGGGCAGGTCGCCCTGCGAGTCGTTGCGGCGGTCGGCGACGGCCAGCACCGTCCCTTCGGCGGTTGTGACCAGAGCCGGAATGCGGTAGTACTTCGACCCTGCATCGCCCGAGCGGAAGAGTACCGTGTGCTCCGGGGCGGGCGGTTCGGCGGCCCGGGTCGCCGGAGGGGCCGCGCAGAACCCGAGAAGGGCGAAAAGGCCCGGAAGAAGCGTGTTTTTCATCTTTCTTGCGATTATTTCAGGTGAAACGTTCGATATCTGCCCGAGATTCGTTACTTTTGCAAAAATAACACAAAAACCCGAATCGCAATGAAGGAGACGATAAAACTCCACGACAGGACGTTCCGCATCATGATTCCCGCCGAGAAGATCGACGAGGCGGTGTCGGCCGTGGCCCGACGCATCAATGCCGATTATGCCGATCTGCCGACGCCGCTGTTCGTCGGTGTCCTGAACGGTTCGTTCATGTTCATGAGCGACCTGATCAAGAAGATCGAATTCAACAACGAACTTTCGTTCGTCAAGCTGGCCTCCTACGAGGGAACCTCCTCGACGGGTGAGGTGAAGAGCCTCATCGGCCTGAACGGCTCGATCGAGGGCCGCCACGTGATCATCGTCGAGGACATTGTCGATACGGGTGAGTCGATCGACCACATGATGCGCGACCTCGAGGCGCGCCACCCGGCCAGTGTCGAGGTCTGCACGCTCTTCTTCAAGCCCGGGTCGTACCGCAAGCAGCGGCCGATCAAGTACCGCGCCATGGAGATCGGCAACGAGTTCATCGTCGGCTACGGTCTGGACTACGACCAGCTCGGCCGCAGCCTGAAGGATATCTACGTCGTTACGGAATGATGGCTCTGACGGCAGATCTCACGTTGCTCGACGGCGGCCGCAAACTGCCGCTCGTCGAGGATTTCTACACCATTCAGGGCGAGGGCTACCACAGCGGCAAGCCGGCCTACTTCATCCGCCTGGGCGGGTGTGATGTCGGCTGCAGCTGGTGCGACGCCAAATACACGTGGAATCCGAAGCTCTACCCGCCGACCGAGGTGGAGACCGTCGTGGCTCGCGCCGCGTCGTGTGCCGCGCAGGCGATCGTCATCACGGGCGGCGAGCCGCTGATCTATCCGCTGGGCGAGCTGACTGCGCGCCTGCGCGAACGGGGTCTGGAGATCTTTCTCGAGACCTCGGGATCGCACCCCTTCAGCGGGGTGTTCGACTGGGTGTGCCTCTCGCCCAAGCGCAGGCAGCCGCCTCTGGACGAGGCCTTTGGGCGTGCCGACGAACTGAAGGTGATCGTCGAGTCGGAGGAGGATTTCGCGTGGGCCGAACTCAATGCGGCCCGTGTCGGGAAGCGCTGCATGCTCTACCTGCAGCCCGAGTGGAGCGTCGCCGAGCGCATGATGCCGGCGATCGTGGAGTATGCCAAGGCCCATCCGAGGTGGAACATCTCCATCCAGACGCACAAGTACATGCACATCCCCTAATCGAAGCCGTCCGGCAGTAATTGCCCCGTCAGTCATGAACATCCGTCTCGGTCGCAGATTCTGGATTGCCGTCACGGCGGTCATCGTGGTCGTCACGCTTTTTGTCGTGGGGCGCAATGCGCTGCATGCCGTGAAGATCAAGACGCAGATCAACAGCCTGATGCGCGAGGAGATCTACTACCGTGAGCGGATCGCCCGCGACAGCGCGCTCATCGAGCAGCTGCAGTATGACGACTACCTCGAGGAGTATGCCCGCGAGAACTACCACATGCAGCGGCGCAACGAGCATGTCTACATCATCGAGGAGGATTGATCCCGCCGCCCGGGGCAGGGGAGTGCCCGGTGCGTCCGATCGTATCTGAAAAGGCGGGAAACAACGGATCAGTAGTGTGTGAACCCGTGCCAGTCAAGCGGCACGGGATTTCCGTTTTGCAGCCAGACGAGCTCCCGTGTGTCGGTGATGCGGCCCAGGGGATGGAGCGGCGAGCCGAAGCGCTTCAGAAATTCGTCCGCGAGCCGCCCGGCGCCCTCCGCATCGGCCGTGAGGAGCAGTTTGTAGTCCTCGCCGCCGCATGCCGCGGTCTGCAGGTCCGACCCCTCGGCCACGGGGATCCGTTCGAGAAGGACCTCGGCGCCGACCCCCGATCGGTCGAGGATGTGCCTCAGGTCGGAGGCCAGTCCGTCCGAGAGGTCCATCATGGCGTGCACCTCCCGACGCGTGCCGAGCCAGAGCCCCTCCTCCACCTGCGGGCGCGGGTTGCGGTGCTCGACGGCCGCCG
>OHBE01002419.1_pt1 | contig 13767 bp, 17 predicted proteins | sample 1577231 | NCBI WGS metagenome assembly OHBE01 (sample SAMEA3541506, study PRJEB24748) | human gut metagenome | biome: human gut; feature: human-associated habitat; material: faeces | place: China | collected 2012
TTTAAATAAATATCTAAATTATCAATACAACTAACATTTCTTGTATTAATCTTAAAATAACTATCATCACTAGTATGCTTGTTATTAGGAGATTGGTAATTATCTAAAATAATGCTTCTCTTTAAATCTCTATCCATTATAATATTTCCTTCCATATATTATTACTATTTTTTAGTACATTGATAAGTAAGTCAATTTCTTCCTTAGTGTTATAAAAACTAAGACTAATTCTAACTGTATTACTAATATTAAAGACATTATCAAGTATTTTAGCACAGTGATTACCCGCTCTTACACATATATTATATTTATCTAAGTATATCGCAGCATCTTGTGCAAATACTCCATTAATATTAAAAGCTACTATATTAGTATCTACATCTTTATTATATATAGTAATAAAATCAAGTTTAGATAGTTCATTAATTAAATATTTTCTCAAATTTCTTTCGTACTTATTAATTTTATCCATACCAATATTTTCTAGATAACTAACTGCCGCACTAAGTCCTAATACTCCTTCAATATTTGGAGTACCACCTTCAAGTCTTGTAGGTATTTCTCTTAGTTCAACATAGCCATCCTTAGTAAACATAGCATTCATACCACCACCATAATTAAATGGTTTAACTTTATCTAGTAAATCAAATTTACCGTATAAGACACCAATACCAGTAGGGCCATACATCTTATGACCAGAAAACACCATAAAATCAATGTCTTCATCTTGGACATCTATTTTTTTATGTGCTATACCTTGCGCAGCATCTACGACCATGATTATATTATTATCATGGGCTAGTTTACTAATTTCTTTAATAGGTCTCTCATCACCGATTACATTAGTAGTATAAGCAAGAGATATAACTTTAGTTTTGTTAGTTATAGCCTTTCTAACATTATTGATAGTTACTTCATGATTATCATTAAGTTCAATATATTTAACTTTAATACCTATTTCTTTTTGTAATATAAACCAAGGTATAATATTAGAAGCGTGTTCACTAAGAGTAATAAGAACTTCATCATCTTTCTTCAAATAATCTTTAAAAAAACCAGAAACAATAATATTCATACCATTAGTGGTACCATCCGTAAAAACAATTTCAGAAGGTTCTTTAGCATTAATAAAGTTTTTAATTTTTTTTCTAGTCTCTTCATATAGACTATCAACAGTGGCACTTAGTTTATAGTCACCTCTATGAGTGTTCGCAGTATATTCATCATAATATTTTAATATAGCATCTCTTACTACCTTAGGTTTCAAAGTAGTAGCTCCATTATCAAAGTATATAACATCTTTCTTTAAAATCTTAAAATCATCTCTATTCATCTATTCACCTCCTACTTCTTCCAAAATATTAAGTATTTTTTCTCTATATTCCATATTAGGATTAATATTTGACAAAATAATTCCTTTTATAATAATTTTAATAGCCTCATTATAGGAAATACCTCTACTCATTAAATAGAATATTGCTTTATCACTTATTTTTCCTATTTTGGCTTCGTGTGAAAATTCTACTTCATCTGTTCTAATATCATTTACTGGTATTGTATCAGATCTTGAAATATCATCTAACATTAATGATTCACAACTTACACTACATTTTGAATTTTTTGCATTTTCATTTATTCTTACTAACGCTCTATAAGTACATGCTCCTCCATCTTTTGAAATCGATTTTGAATTTACTACAGATGATGTGTTTGGAGCATTATGAATTACTTTAAATCCTGTATCTAAGTCTTGTCCTCCACCTGCAAATGTGATTCCTGTATATTCTGTTTTTGCATTTTCACCATTTAATATACTCATTGGATATAACATAGAGATTTTTGAACCAAATGAGCCTGTTACCCAATCTATTTGTGCATTTTTTCCTACTATTGCTTTTTTAGTATTTAGGTTCATCATATTTTTCGACCAGTTTTCTATTGTTGAATATCTTAAATATGCGTTATCTTTTACATATAGTTCTACACATCCTGCGTGTAAATTTACTTTATTATATTTTGGAGCTGAACATCCTTCTATAAAATGTAAACTTGCTCCTTCATCAACTATTATTAATGTATGTTCAAATTGTCCTGATTCTGGAGAATTTAATCTAAAATATGATTGTAATGGTATATCTAATTTTACTCCTTTTGGTACATATACAAATGATCCACCAGACCATACTGCTGCATGTAATGCAACAAATTTATGATCACTTATTGGTACACATTTCATGAAATGTTCTTTTACTATTTCTGGATAATCTCTTACAGCTGATTCCATATCAGTATAGATTACTCCTTGTTTTATTAAATCTTCTTTCATGCTATGATATACTACTTCTGAATCATATTGTGCTCCTACCCCTGCTAATGAGGTCTTTTCTGCTTCTGGTATTCCTAATTTATCAAATGTGTCTTTTATCTCATCTGGCACATCTTCCCATGAACTATTTAGATTGGTTTTTGGTTTTACATATGTTGCTATTTCATCCATTTTCAATTCTGATAAATCTGGTCCCCATGTTGGAAGCTCTAATTTTTCGTACATTTCTAATGCTTTTAGTCTAATTTCTAACATCCAATCTGGTTCATTTTTTCTTTTTGATATTTGTTCAACTATTTCTCTGCTTAAACCTTTTTGCATTTTAAACTCATAGTCATCTTTATTTTTTATATCATATATATTTCTATCTATCTCATTTACCTGTGTTTTTGACATATAGATTTCCTTTCTATTTTTTATATTGTGCATATCCTGTTTCTTCAATTTGTTCTGCTAATTCTGCTGTTGATGTTTTTACAATTTGTCCATTTACTAAAACATGTACATAATCAACTTTTAGATGATTTAATATTCTTGTATTATGTGTTATTATTAAAACTGCATTATCATCATTTTTAAACATTTCAATTCCTTTTGAAACTATTTTTATAGCATCAACATCTAATCCTGAATCTGTTTCATCTAATATTGCAAGTTTTGGATTTAATACAAGCATTTGTAATATTTCATTCTTCTTTTTTTCTCCTCCAGAAAATCCAACATTTAAGTTTCTTTCAATTAGTTTTGGATTCATGTTTAATTCTTCTGAATATTTTTTTACAGTATCTCTAAATTCAAATACTTTTACTGGCTTTTCAGTAATTTTATTTTTTGCATATTTTAAAAAGTTCATTGTTGAAATTCCAGGTATTTCTTCTGGCAATTGAAATGACATAAATATTCCTTTTTTGGCTATTTTATCTGTACTTAAATCATTGATGTTTTCACCTTCAAATTCAACAGTTCCACTTGTTTTTGTATATTCTGGATTATTTAAAATAACATTTGCAAGTGTTGATTTTCCTGCACCATTTGGCCCCATTATTACATGTACTTCTCCTTTATTTATTTTCAAATTTAAACCTTTTAAAATCTCTTTTTCTCCTGCATTTACATGTAAATCTTTTATTTCTAATAACTCTTTACTCATTTTTATTATTCCTTCCTTTTATTAATTTTGCATATCATTACTTTTCTTCGTTTTTGCTCTTTTTACACAACATCTACATTTTTCTTGATTTATATCATAATTGCAATTTAATTCTTTTAATCCTAAAACATTATGTACATATTTTGCTAATTTATTTATTGTTTCATCTGTTGTTACTAATTTTATTTTTTCTGCCTCTTCTTTTGCAGATTGTTCATCTAAATCTAATACATCTTTTAAAAACAAATAAACAATGTCATATGCTTCTAAAATTTTTTGTGCCAAATTTTCTCCTTGTTCTGTTAATTCTATTATTCCATATGTTTCGTATTTTACTAATTTTTCTTCTTTTAAATTATTTAGTGCTTTATTTACACTAGGCTTTGTACAGTTCATTTTATTTGCAATGTCTGTTACTCTAATATTTCCATTTTGTTTTTTTAATACATACATTGTTTTTAAATATTCTTCAGATGCTTTTGTTATCATGATTTCTCCTTTTTTTACATTCAATCTCTTTGTTAACTACGGCTAACATTATACTACGAATTATGGTAATTTGTCAATATTAGTTTTATTAAAAGAACAAATATAAAAGAAACGAAATTCTTGAAATAAATCAAAAATTTCGTTTTACAATCACATTTCTATTTATTTTATTATATTCTTTCTAAATTTGATAATGCCCAACTATGTTCTCCTGTTGTAATTATACTTCCACAATACTCACATTTTCCTGATGATGTAATTTGTGTTGGTGCTCCGCAATTTGGGCAATTTGTTGTATTTACATCAATAGGTCCTGGTTTTGTTTTTTCTCCTGTTGTTCTGATAAAGTCAAGTTTATATGTGCTATATATATCTTTTGTTTTATCACCCTTTATAATTTTTCCTGTTGTTTCATCAATTATATAATCATTCATTCTAGATCTTAATAAAACTGTTAAAACATCTTTATTTCCTGTTTGTTTAAAGCTTACTAGTCTAACTGATAACACACAAATTCTTTCCATTACATTTATTTGTTTTCTATCTATATAATCTTGTAATTGTTTTTGATGTTGTTCAAATAATTCATTTGTTTCAAATACCCTAATAGTACTCCAATCTCTCGCAGTCCATGCTTCTTGTAATTTTATAAATAAACTTCTAGTCCAAGCTGAAAATTCTTCTTTATTAAACATTTCATCAACAGCTTTAATCTTTCTTTCAACATTTTCTTCTGATGAATCAAACTCATCATATATTGATGGTATGTGTCGATTTTTTGTTGATTTTTTGTTATTACTTGAAGCTATAGCTCCTGCAATAATAAAGATAATAATAACTGTTATAATTGAAACTAATGGAGAACTCCCCCCACTACTATAACTTGTTCCGCTATAACTATAATCATCGTCATCCCAATCGTTCCATGAACTTTCACTGTCCCATGAGTCATCATCCCATGAACTTCCACTATCATAATCTTCAAAGTTTCCTACATCAGCAATTGATACATTATAATTAAATATTGCTGAAAAAAATATTGTTAAAATTAAATGGAGGATGCCATCTCGGCACCCTCCGGTGAATCGCACTGTATTTCTTAACCCAGTGCAAGTAAGTTCTGTAATTTCGGTGGTCTGTTGACCGCAAAGTTCCATGCTCTCTTGATAACATCCCCGACGGTAATGTTCTGTAAATCAACCTGTCCACTCGGAATGCACTCACGATACACCATTCTTTCCTCGGTGCCGTTTCTTCCCTTGAGCACGCCCTGGAAATCCCATACAGGCATTGTCTGTGATTCCATAGCCTCGACAAGCTCCTGGATGAAAGCATCATCCTCAACCACAACCTGGGACATTGTAAGGGCAACCTTAAATGTGTTTGCGGTTTCAAGCTCCTGCGCATTTCCTAAAACGGAATATGCGGCATTGTTATAAGTTACATTAGCTGTGAAGCTGTCTACGGTAGCCAGCAACACGCCGTCAGCGTTGTAAATCGCTCCATCTTTACCGGTTCTCGCAAAACGAGAATCTCCGGCTGCTCTTGTGTTAATCATCTTCCGTTACCTCCTTATGCATTTGTGCTGAACTGGAATCTATAAGACAGGTAGATGTGTTCCATAGAATCCTTGTCAACAACGTCAATATCAAACCAAGCACTGTCCCCATCAGCCACATTTACTGCGCTTTCGGAAACGGTAATCGCTGTCAGTTTTCCCTCGGCAATCATATTGTCACCGATTGCCTGTAACTGGCTTACTACAGTGCTTCGACCATCCTTGTCATTGTCTACCTTTCCGACAAGTGCATCTGCCGCCGCATTCATTCTGCGGATAAGCTCGAATCTGGTCTTTACTCTTCTGATTTTCTTCCAACCATCATCCTGATTGTCAGCCGGTGTAATAAGAGTGTTGATAGCATTATCAATCCACACCTGTTTTGCGCTGCTGTAGCTGAGTACGATGCAGCCTTTCTTTTCTGCAGCAATCATCTGTGTATTTGTGAGGCGTTCCAGGATTTCACTGAATCCACTCACAACAGTATGTGTAAGGGAAGAATTTGAAGCGCAAGCTCCAATCATTCCTGCCAAACGTGCCGCCGTCTGGTATCCGTCAATCTCCTTGCCCTGCTCATTCACATAAGCATTGAGAACATAGTTCATTTTTTCATCATTGAATGATGCCGCATGGCTCATTCTGGTTTCCAGGTCAACAGTATGCTTTTCTGCTACAACTCCCTGTGTCAGGGAACCTACACCGAAAATACGTTTCATGAATGACTGCATCAGGATATGTACTGCTGTTTCCTCCGTATCAACACAGATTGTATTGAACTCGTAAGGCTCGACAGCTACAAATCCGTTTGAGTAATCCTCATTCGTAACCTGCGGGTCGGTTCCCGGAGTAAAGGCGTTCTGTGATACATTCATCACGATTGCCTGGTCTTTTCCAGACTGTACCTCTGCTTTGAATTTCTTCGTTGCTGCAAATGCATCTGCAAGTGCTTTTGCTTCTCCTGCGCCTGCGGTAAATTCGACTTTCTCAAATTCTGTCACACCGGCATAGATGATACACTCTTTCAGGGTGCTGTCTGTCAGCTTTTCCCTTACCGTTACGGTAAAGGCTTTCTTTCCCGGATATGCTGCTGTGATTTTTACTGCCGCCTGTCCCTCTGCTGTGTTCAGAGTGGCAGTTGCCGATGTTCCTCCATTACCAACTCGGCAAGCAATAATTGTCTGCGCTCCGCCGTTGATTGCCTCCTGGATGGCATCTGTTGTGCCTCCATTACCGAAAGTGTTTGCAAATCCATCATCGGGATTTAATTCAACCGCAGTATTTAACGGTCCAAAATCGGAACGAAAAAGGACAGCCGTAACACCGCTTACAGTGCCACTCTGCTGTCCTGTCCCTTTCTTCTGAATATTGAAATATGCTCCCGGTCTGACTTTTGTTTCTCCTAAGACATAAGTTCCAGCCATATCTTATTTGACCTCCTTTTTCATGAATGCGTCCACAAGCTCTTTGGCTTTAGACACTGTACACGTTGTTACTCCTGCGACTTTTAATGCCGCAACAACACATTCTCTTTGGACTTTGAAAATGTTTCCTGCCCCGTCTGCAAGTTCCTCGATTGTGTACTCGGATTCTGCCGGAGCTTTTGGCTCTTCTGCCTGTACCGGTGCAGTATCTTCGACAGCATCGGTTTTCTGTTCCTCCACTGCATCTGCTGTGGATTCTGCTTTTGTTCTTGGCATCTTCATACCTCCTAAAAATAATTTTGCGTGGTTCTATTAAGCTGATGTGGTTTTGCTTTGTATCGCAATAAACCATATCTGCCTGTTACAAAAATCTGACCGTCTTTCAGGTAATCAGATTTATTGTCCATCTGTAATTTGCGGATAAACATTGGTGAGTAATCCAGCATTGTGACTTCTCCGTCTAGTGACATCGCATTTGTGATAGCGGCTGCCATTTTCAGCCTCATATCAGTGTCCGGGCATAAAATATGGATGGCAAGTTTACCATCCATCCAAACAACCGTATTCGTTTCCTCTACTTTTTCCATGCTATTGAGCCTGCAATATATAACAGGCGTTTCTCTTGAAGCCTCTGTAATTTCCTCCATACGGTCAAGCCCTACCACGATGCACTCTGGATACAGTTCTTTTACGAACTTATTCATTGCCATTACCGGGTCCGGGTCGGTTGTTTCCTGGCTTGTATATTCCAGGATGTCAAACCTCACATCGCTACCGATAATAAGGTCTGTTTTGCTTTCTGCCAGTTCAAATGCGTCCGTCCGGTTCCATGCGAATGCATACAGCTTTCCATCTTCGGAATGGAGCAACACATCTTTCAGACAATCCCGAACCAGCGGTTCAAGCATTTCCGGTGTTATATCTTCCTCTGTCGCATCCTCTGTGTTCTGGCATAGCAACGATACAGACAATGTTCCTGCGCTCTTCCGCTCCTCATCCGCCTGCATATCATAGTTATATACAAGCCTCGGATAATGAACATCTGTACCCCAGTTCTGGTTATCCTTTGGAGCCTCCGGGCTGAATATCGCCGGGTAATCTCCAAACTTGACAAGGAATTTTGTTAATCCCTCACGCTCTGTAAATCTTTTTTGAATCAGTTCTTCCAGTTTCATTCCTGCCCTCCATTCTCGACAGGCTCCTCCTCATGCGTTATGCCGTACTCATATACTTCGGACATATCCACAGACCATCGGATTTCCCATTGCCCTGCGGCTGCCTCTGATGCCAGGATAAAAAAATGATTCGTCACATTCCCAATGCCCGGATGAAACTGCACCGCAATTTCATTTCCGTTCACTCCTGTAACGAATCCACTCTTTCCTGCATCCCATGAGGAATGCTTTGCATATATGAGATTGCCTTTCGCTATGGCGGATGTGTCGAACTGCTTCACTGGCTTTTCTGTAATCAGTTCCATCTCTTCGCCTCCTATCAGCTATCTTCGCTGAAAATACTTTCTATTTCCGGCAGTGCCTTTTCTTTGATTTTTTCCACATACGGTCTTGCCGCCATTTTGCTTGTACCGTTTTCCAAATACCCTGCATACGGAACCTGGCTTTCGATGTATGCCGTATATTTTGCTCCACCACTTCCAGATGAACCACCATCAACGCCTTTGGCCCACTGTAATCGCAATGCACCTGTTCTTCTTGCCGGTGGTTCTCCGGGTGATGATGCCTGATAGGTACGTTTTGAATGCGGCTTGCGGTATCTCTTTCCGCCTCTCTGTCCTTTCAGCACTTCCAGCTCTGCATTTCTCAATGCATTATTTACTCTGGCTGCCTTTGACCGGACTTTCTGATTGATGTGCTTTACCTCTTTTTCGACTGCCTCTCTTACTCCATCAGGAGCCTGTTCTGGTGTCATTTTTTATATCATCCCTTTCCTCGACATAATACAGGGTGGAAATTCCAAGACCTCCTGTATCATCTACTGCAACAACATAAAAAACACGATTTCCCAGCACTAATTTATCAGTTTTCTTCGCTAAAGGTGTTCCTCTCTGCACAATCGTATGTGTAACGGTATGGTCCTCGGTAGACTTATTTTTCGCAGTTTCTGTGGTTGCATCTGCAAGGCATCCATACAGAGTTTTTATGCCGTCCCCTTTATGGTCATTCACTACTCGCCCGGTGGATGTCACTTTCTGCCGGTTATTTTCAATCACAAATTCTTTGAAAAGGTTGCCAGGTCTTAAATACATCATGTTTGCATTTATCATCCCTGCCTCGTCCTTTCATTCTCCTGCATACCGGTAAAGAAATACGGTGGTTTCTTGCCTGCGTTTCCTGCAAATGCCGGAACGGAAATATTTTCGGCTTTGACTTCTTTCTTCAATGCCTCGTATGCCTCTTTCCAGGTTTCCGCCCTTTCGTGTAGGCTCAAAGATAATGGTCCTGTCTTTGTATCCACCTCATACGAAAAACGCCGGTAGATACTCTCTACCAGCATCAGCTTTGCTTTCTTCCATGACTTCGGGTACATTTCAATGGCAGCATTGATTTCCTCATCCGTTACCGCACAAGTATTTTCGGCTCCCTGTACCATCGTATCGCCAAGCTCAAAACGCATACGGCTCATCGTGTTTCCTTTAAGGTCTGCCGGGTTGTAACTGTAAGTTCCTGTTGCCATATTCACGCACCGCCTTTACTTTTTCTCCGTATCTTTGTCTGTGTCTTTCGCACTACCCTTTGTAGGCTTCTTACCGCCTGTGGCTGCCTTTTTCTCGCCGCCTGTGCTTAATTCAACGGCTCTGGATTTTGCCGCCGCTTTTACCGCTTCTCTGCTCTCTGTGGCATGAATCGTAATAAGAATGTTTTCATCCTCAATTCCTGCAATTTCTTTGACAGCATCCTCTTCCGGCATCTGCATAACCTCAAATACTTTCACAACTCCTGAAAGCACAAGTGATACCTCCATTTCTCTGCCATCTTCTGCCTTTACCGGGATTGTTACCTGCTCGATAACCACTTTTTCCTCCGGTTTCTTATCAGCCGGTGGTGCTACTTCCTCTGTAAGCTCTCCAATAAAGCCGGATGTTTTTAATGCTCTTACTCTTTCAGGGCGGATTGCCCCATCAGGGATTGCATCCCCAGGGGCATAATCAACACCACTGATACGAAGAGCTTTTGTACAAACATAGCTCATCGCTGTACCTCCTTACTGTTTACACACACGCAGACAGGTAGCAAGCCAGGTCATCGGAGGTTTTCTTCATATCCGTAGACATTAAGCCCTCGATGAACTCTGAATGAGTACCACCCTCGCCCTCGAACTGGTCTGTTGCCATGTAGTTTCCGTTGCCGAGCATATCCCATGTAAAGATATATCCTGCGGACGGCTCATCAATAGCCGGTGCATTTGTTGTGTATGTAAGTAATGCTCCATCAGATTCGCATACAAACTTCATATCGTCCGGCTGTCCCTCTTCTGCGGCATTGTATGTTGCCTCCAGGACCTTTACTTCCTCAAATCCAAGTACCTGTGCAAGTACCTGTTCATTTACGATTGCCGGATTTGCCGTACCGCCTGTGTACTTCACACGCTCCAGGATGTCCGGGTGATTCTTTAATGCTGTGAATGAATCATAGCCGAGGCTTAACTTATTCGGCATACGTCTGCCTGCCAGCTTGATTTCTCTCTTTCTTGCATCGAAGAAATTAACCGGGTCGAAATTCGCATCATTGAATTTCAGGAACTGGCTGCCGCTCGGTGTACCAGATGAAATACCAGTGAACTCATTCGCCCAAACTCCTGTCTTGAAAAAGCTCTCTGCGAATAAAATATCAAGGTGAAGCAACTGCTGTTCTGATACAAAACGTACCTTGCTACGTCTTGGGTCGATGGATGCCGGTACTCCTGCACGCTGATAGTTTATGGCTCCAATCTGGTCTACGCCTACGATAATCTGGTCTACAACGCATTTGTAGCTGTTATCAGTGTGTCCCATCTTTGCCGGTGATACTTTACCGAAAGCCGGCTTTCTCGCAACATTATCTCTTGCAAGGTCGCCTTTCAGAAATTCATAATAAAATCCGGTAGAAAAATCCACCGGACAAATCGGAAAAATACTGGTTGCAACATGGTCTTTCGGGTCAGCAAAATAAGCCATGCTCATGTTTGTTAAATAGCGGTTAGGTTTCCATCCCTTATTGATTCTCGCAAGAATCGCCGCATTTCCGTTTACTTCTCTTGTGTTGCCCATCGTTTATAGTCCTCCTCTTTCTTACTCTTTCGGTTTGTAGCCAGCCTTAATAAGCTGAACCTTTACCACGCTACCTGCTTCTGTTGCTGCACTAAGAGCAACTGCTGTAATAAAATTACCTGCCGCCGCTTTTACTGCCTTTCCCTCTGCATTGGTTGTAAGCTCATCTCCAACCGCAACTGCCTCTCCGGCAATCCACTTTCCGATGTCCTTTACCTGGATGTCTACATCATCACCGGCCTTTACTTTCTCATCATTCGTAAACAGTGATAAGCCGATAACATTTGCACCGGCTGTCGGCTTTTCAGCCTTACCATTCTTGATTGCCAGGGCAATTCCCTGTGCGCCCTCAATGTCTTTTCCAGCCTCTAACACGATAGTCGGGCTTTCATTGATGCTTGTGCCAAAATAATCTGCCATGTCTTACTCCTCCTTTTCACATTCTGCTGCAAGTTCCGGGTCATTCTGGAATACTTCATCAAGTGCCTGCGCCTTTGTCACATTCTTTGATTTCATAATCTCTGCCGCCTGGGTTTCTGCCTTTAACCATGCTGCGCCATCTGTTGTGCCAGCTCCACCGGATTTACCGATTTCAGTAAAAGCACCGGACTTCTCAACGGCTGCAACCGCTCCATCGAGTACAGCAATCATATCTGTATATGCTGTGCCTCCTGCGGCTTTCAGACTTTTGAGTACCGGTACAAGCTCTTCTTTCTTCTTTCCGATGATTTCATACTTTTTGGCAACGTCCTCAAGCTCACGCTCCTCTGTTGCCTCTCTGAACTTCTTTAAGTTCTCAAGTTCCGCTCTTACTGCCGGATGCATACCCTTGTAGATATCTTCTCCGCCATCTGTTCCCTGCGCCGGTGTATTGGATTTACCGACCTCTGTTGCCGGTATTCCCTCCGGATTCTGCGCCAGTGGAGTTACGCCCTCTGCTCCTGCGGCTACCTCCTCTTCGCCGTAACGCTTCTCAATGGACTGTAAGAAAGCCAGTTCTGCAGGTGTAAGTTTGCTCTTGTCAATTTTCATTTCTTCTGCTCCTTTCGCATCGTTCTGATTTTTGTTCTGGTCCTTTTTCTTTGGTTCTCCGGTTCCAGGCTCATCCTGCGCCTTTTCTGCTTTTTCGATGGTATCATCCAATCTCTTGCGGATGGATTTCATCATCGCCAGGTCTGATGCCGTAACCTCCTCTTTCTTCACAATGTTGGTTGCCTTACCACTGGACCACTGCGAGATTGCATCTTTTGTAAACTCGCAAAACTCGTCAAGGCTTTCCTGCATTGCTGTTGCTGCACTGGTTCCATCCATTTCCTCATCATTCAGAATGGAACACAGAGAAGATTGGAGGGCGTAACAGATATCCCAGATTTCATCTGCGATTTTTCGGTTTTTTACTTCGGCAATTCTTTCTCCGAAGCTCTCCGAACTCTTCTGAATATCATCTATCACGCTTTCCAGCTCCGATGTATCCGGTTCACTTCCTGCGGCTTTTGTAATCGCCGTAATCAGGCGTTTCCAGATATTCGGTTTCTTCTCTGCACCCTCATCATGTGGCGGCTCCACACCGTCCTTGCTCTTAAACAATCGGATGTGTGCCTCTGGATTGGCTCCATCGTCCACAAAATCAACTTTTGTGATTTTGAGGTTTTTCAATTTTGTTGCCATCGCTCTGCTCCTTTCTTAAAAATTCTTTATAATGCAAGAAAAGCACCCTCCCGGATGCCTCCCTGTATTACCGCTATTATTTTTCATCAAAATATTTTCTCATGACTGTGCTTAGGGATATTAACAGCACCCCAACAGCCACACCGAAAAGGAAATCCCTATTCCTGCAAGTATTGTCATTCTTCCTCAACCTCCACTCGCTCTGCTTCTCCCTCAATGGAGAACATCGGGTATTCGCCGCTTTTGACCTTTTCCCAGACATCCTCATCAAGCACCTTGAAGCCAATCCACCATCCGACAGGCAACGTGCCCTCCGGGATTCCCATTGCTTTCATTTTCTCCTCGGTAAATACCACCGATTCGATAAGGACTGCGGCTCCGCCTCTTTCGTGCATCTCTCCGCCCTCCCGGTACAGTTCTGCGAACTTGTAAGCAGCACTTTCAAGTTCCTCCGGTTCGATGATGTCCTCCTGGTAATCTTCTATCAATTCCCCATCTGCGGTGATGGATACATTCGCCCATCCAAACGCCAGCATCTTATCATCATCAGATTTTGCAATCTTGAACCGCCCTTTCTGCACTGCCGGTTTCTTCTTTCCGACTCCATCTTCTGTTGATTTCTTTATCAGCTCCGAAAACTTCTGCATGATTCCTCGCCTCCTCTACTTTTTATTTTTATCAGGTGTGACCTCTATGTACTCAATAGCGCACGCACATCTCGGATGCGCTGGTGGTGTGAGGTCGGTTGTAACTTTGGTTCCTATTCCCTTGAAAGAAAATTCCTCATCCATGCCAATTTCCACACCCTCCAAAGAACTACACAAAGAGCACACCATATCATCGCCTGATGTGCTCCATCTCTTTATGACCTCGCCTATAAGTTTCTGT
>OHBE01002422.1_pt1 | contig 13749 bp, 12 predicted proteins | sample 1577231 | NCBI WGS metagenome assembly OHBE01 (sample SAMEA3541506, study PRJEB24748) | human gut metagenome | biome: human gut; feature: human-associated habitat; material: faeces | place: China | collected 2012
ATTTGCTCCATATAAAATCACTCTCCTCGCAGATAAAATATCACAAATAAGCATATTTGTAAATATTCGAAAAAATTTTTTTAGAGGCGTCAGCACTTTGCGGCTGACACCTCTTGAATAACCGATAAGCCCCACCTTTTGTGCCTGTCAACGGCAGCGTAGCTGTTCATCTTGACCGTTGACTGACACAAAAGGTGGGGCTATTTTCGCATTATGCACAAAACAGGCCGTTTGACGCTTCAAAAGCCCCGGAACCTGAGAACCTGTATTCCTTATGTACTTTTTATTCGACAAGGAAATAAGACGGTAAAATTTGAGTACACCAAAGAAGTATCACAGACACAAACTTATTCGTCAGAAGCGCGTCCAGCGGTCGGGGGCAGTTTTGGTCCAAACAAATTTCTGCTTCCAGATTTAGAAAGGGGGGGTGATGTGAATGTTCGAAAATGAATTGAGCAAAGTTTTTCGGCATACATCTCCGGCAATCGCAACCAACATCGCCCCCGGCCGCGGACGTTTTGAGCTCTGACCAAGAATCATTGAAACTGTCAGGCGGGAAAGGTAAATCCTGTTTGACAGCAAAGACTAAGCGTGAGCGAAAGCAAAACTCCGCTTATAGAAACGCATTACTAAAGTTGATAAACAAATACTTAGAGGAACGGGGATGGAGCCCCGCAGAGCTGGCAAGAAAATCCGGCCAGTCCAAAGCGACTATCAGCAGGATCACAAATTACGGCAGCAAAAACAACGAATACAGGCCATCACGGAGAACGATAATTGCTATTGGTACGGCGCTACATCTCATTGACAAACAGGAGGAAGAATGGCAGCGGTTGTTAGATACGGCTTTTCCTGAGGAACGGATATCCATCGACATGGCGAAGCGCGGTTGTTCTGTGTCTGATATCGACGTTGAGTTGTCTAAAAGGAAACTCCCTTTGCTATCAGCTAAAGTATTATCTGACACGACACCTGAATCATAACTTGAAATCCGACGTCCCTATACAGCATATGGGCGTCGGATTTTTTTGCTCGAATCGCGATTGTTTCATGCGTGTAACCACATCCCCGCTCAGATGCGGTAAGATATATCCATCACAGAGCTTGTGAGACCCGCAGCCGTTTGCGGCAGGGTGTCCGGCAGACCGAGGCACAGGCCACTTCGGAAACCCGGATGGCAGAACAGGGACGCCTGTCCGTGCAGTCCCCCCGCAGACGGAGCATCACGCAGTACAAGGCCGGTGCTGCTGAAGAAAGGAAGGTATTTTCATGTTAAAGGTCCGCGATCTTCGGATCGATCCTGCCTCGCTGGGGGCAAAGAAGCTGCTGGTGGATATTGCCCCGGCGTATCAATACGATAATGGCAAGCGTACGGATAACGTGACCGGATACAGGTACATTATCGCCCTGCCTGCACACAGCCTTGAGAAAATTGGTGTCCGCATTGACGGCAAGCAGCTCATGGAGAAGCCGGAAGGCTTTGCCGAGGTTGAGTTTTCCGACCTTGAAGTATCTGCATACGAATCTCAAGGCCACGTTCAGCTCACCGCGAAGGCCACCGGCATTTCTGCCGCTAAGAAAAACTGACGGTCGCAACCGGGCGGCCAAGGCGCAGCCTGCCGGGGAACAGACAGTTTCCCTCAAGGGAAATGTCCCCCGGCGGCAGCGCCAGCGCCGCCCCGCTTCCCCACGGTAAGTATTACCGTGGGGAAGCAAGGTAGCGGTAGCAAAGAAAGGAGACTATGACATGGCTACGCAAGACCCGCAAAGCCGCAGATGGTCGTTGACCATCAATAACCCCAAAGACTATGGATTTGACCACGGTGCTATCATCGAAAAGCTGCACCTGTTTCATCCAAGGTATTTTTGCCTCGCAGACGAGATTGGTGAGAACGGAACTTATCATACGCATATCTATCTGTTTTCTCATTCTCCCATCCGGTTCAGCACCGTAAAGAACCGTTTCTCCATCGCGCACATTGAAAAGAGCATGAAGGGTGCGAAAGCTAACCGTGATTACATCACCAAAAGCGGGAAATGGGCTGACACGAAAAAGGCGGAAACCTCTGTGGAGGGAACCTTTTTTGAGTTCGGCGATCTTCCCGTGGAGGCCGAGGAGGATTCCCCCTCGATGTATGCCCTCGTGGGCTGTGTGAAGCAGGGCATGACAAATGCCGAGATCATTCAGCAAAAGCCGCGCTATGCGTTCCACCTCAAGGGAATTGACGAGGTGCGGGATACGTTGCAGGCAGAGCGGTACATGAAAGAAAAGCGCGCAGTTCAGGTATTCTACCTCTACGGCGCAAGCGGAACCGGCAAGACGCGCAGTATCTTTGCGTCGCATAGACCGGAGGACATCTGCCGTGTTACCGATTATGGCGGGAAAAATGGCGTCAAGTTCGATTCCTACCACGGCCAGCCCATATTAGTATTCGAGGAATTTCACTCGCAAATCCCAATCAGCGCCATGCTCAACTATCTCGATATTTACCCCTTGCAGCTTCCGGCGCGATACCACGACCGCACAGCCTGCTATACCATCGTGTATATCACCTCTAACTGTTCCTTGGAGGAACAGTATCCAGAAGTTCAGCAGTACCAGCCGAAAACCTGGCAAGCGTTCCTCCGGCGTATTTCGCGTGTGGTTGAGTACAAGCCGGACGGAAGCACTATTGAACACGAAAAGGGAGGGTTGTCAGCATGACGAGTTACGCACGAGAGACGATCTCTCAGCGCACGAGGGTGCGCCATCTGCTCCGGCGCTTTGCGGCCGGTGTGAAGGAAATCCAAACAGTCCCGCGCAGACGGACACAGGCCAAAGTTTACCTTGTGGGTACAATGCTGATTTGGGGCCTTCGGTGTCAGCTGTTCGGCGTGGATACGTCCAGTCCGTTGTATCCGGTGACAAATACGATTCTGTTTCTCCTTGTTCCGCTTTGCGCCATGATCGGCTTTGTGCTGTTCCTGCTCTACATTGGAACGCCGCAGGGCAGCAGAGAGGCCGGAGAAGCCCTGTTGAAGGTGGGACTGGTAAATCATGCCGGAGAAGCGCCGGTGCTGGTATCAAAGACACGGGACAAGCAGTTTCCGGAATTGACGATTTGGGAGTTTGACCCCTGCGGCATCCCTCTTTCCGAGTGGGAGGACAAGCAAAGCGCCATCGAAACGGCACTTCATATTATCGTTGCAGGGTTTACATGGGGGGCAAGACGGGAAACCGTTCGCGTTTACGCTGTCCCGGCCGCAAACGAGTTGTCGGATATGCTGTTCTGGAAGGAAAGCTATCTTTCACCTAAGAGCTTTGTGTTGGTGCTGGGGGAAAGCTATACCGGCTCTGTGACAGTCAACCTCGCGCATATTCCGCATATCCTCTTAGGCGGCTCCACGGGCAGCGGCAAGAGCGTTCTGCTGAAACTACTGCTTATGCAGGCACTCCGCAAGGGAGCGGAGGTCTACATTGCCGACTTCAAAGGTGGCGTGGATTTCCCCAAGGTCTGGCACGAAAAATGCCGGATGTGCTTCGCGGAGGAGGATTTGTGCAATATCCTCGACCGGCTTGTAGAAGAGCTGGAACGCCGCAAGAGCGCATTCAAGGCGCTTGGTTGCCCGAACATCGACGCCTACAACGAGATTGCAGAGCACCCTCTTCAAAGGCTCATATTTGCCTGTGACGAGGTGGCGGAGATGTTGGACAAGACCGGAGCTGATAACGAGCGGAAGAAGCTGCTTTCCCAAATCGAAAGTATGCTCTCCACCATCGCGCGGCAGGGGCGGGCGTTTGGCATCCACCTTATTCTTGCCACGCAGAGGCCGGATGCGACCATCATCCCCGGTCAGATACGCAACAACATGGATTTCCGTGTTTGCGGCAGAGCGGACAGCGTGCTTTCTCAAATCATTCTCGACAACACCGGCGCCGCTGAACAGATACCCAAGGATGCGCGGGGCCGCTTCATCACCGGAGATGGTACTGTATTTCAAGGCTATCTGTTCGATGAGGGGCAGCTTTAACGGGGTGATACCATGCCGCGCAGAAAGAAGCCCAATGACTACGGCACGGGGATTCCCTATCACGAGGTAGAGGCCCTCGCCCGAGTCCTGCTCCCGGAGATACAGGCGTTTTTCGAGAGCGAGGAGGGGCAGAGGGAATACGCCGAGTGGAAAGCAAAACGGGAGGCCGAACAACAGAAAAAGGCATGACAAAGGCGGGAACATCTCAAACGATGCTCCCGCCTCGCTATGCTGTCGTTGAGCAATAGATTTTTTTAATATTTATGGTAAAATATTTGCAACCAATGAGGAGAAAACCGTAGTTATATAGTGAAAGCGCTTTTAGACCACAATACCACAACGGAGGCCGCCTATGGAAGATGAAAAAATCATTGGACTATATTGGGAGAGGAACGAAGACGCTATTACAGAGACCTCATCAAAATACGGCAAACTGTTCTTTCGCATTGCCAGCAATATTCTCCTAAACCACGAGGATAGCGAGGAGTGCGTGAACGATACATACTTCGGTCTGTGGAATGCCATCCCCAAAGAAAGACCGTCACCATTTTCTGTGTTTGCCAGCAGAATCACCCGCAATCTTGCATTGAAGAAGTATGAATACCTCTCCGCAGAAAAACGAAATCCAGAAGCGATTTGCTCCTTCGAAGAACTTGGCGACTGCGTTTCCGGCAGTGAGTATGTTGAAAACGAGGTAGAGAATCGGCGTATCGAACAGCTCATCGACACTTTCCTCTGGCAACTGGGAGAAGAAAAGCGAAACATTTTCCTGCGTCGCTACTGGTATTTTGATTCTATTGATGCGATCTGCAAACGCACAGGGTACAGCCAGAGTAAAATCAAATCTATGCTGCTTTACACCCGGCAAAGGCTACGAAACTATTTAGAAAGTGAGGGTATTGAACTATGAATGAAAAGCAATTTTCTGACAGAATTGGAAATGTAAACGATAAACTCGTCCAGCAGGCGGAACAGACCCCGAATTATGGACGAGAACATCGGAAAAGAGGCGTCCGGCAGCTTGTAGCTATTGCTGCCACTGTTGCGCTGATGGTTTGCAGCTTCACAGTGGGCGCACTGGCCTTTGCCAAAGAAACCATTGTGGAGGTGCCAGTTGAGCAGGAAACCATTACAATCGAAGAAATTGGATTGACATTGATTCTGCCAGATAGCTGGAAAGGCAAGTATGCATTTGAGCAGGGCAACACCTTCAAGGAATATTATGTATATAATCCTGCCATTCGAGAAGCAATAGGCGGTGACAGTGAAACCCTTTTAAGTGGAGGAATGTTGTTCTATCTTAAGTTATGGGATGAGCAACTTACAAAAGAACAGGTAGATGCTGGTGGAGACTGGGATTATGCCAGATGTCGATATATCATGACCACCAAGGACGGAACATATTTGCTTTACTATGCCAGCGATGTACAGTTTACGCAGGAAACAATGGATGAATATCGGCAAATGGAGTCCGAGATTAGTGACATTCGATTTGTAGTAGACAACGCACTTAACTAACAGCATTAAGCGATCATTTATAGCACAACGGCGGAGCATTTTGCCCCGCCGTTGTTCATCTATAAAATATTATCAAGCGAAATGATAAATCCGAACACACTACCCACTTGGATAATGTAGTTCGGATTATCATTGTTTGGTCCGAGTGGCGGGATTTGAACCCACGGCCTCATGGTCCCGAACCATGCGCGCTACCAACTGCGCTACACCCGGATGTGCAACACGGCTATTATAAGGATTTTTCCGCGCGCTGTCAAGAGCCCACCCATAGTTTTTTTCTTTTTGCATCCTTAGTTCCTTGGTTTTGAGTATATACTGACTTCCAGCTATTGTCAATGTATACTATAGATTGCTCGCCTAATTTCGTTTGTTGTCTCCCTGTATATTTTACGTTTGTTTTATAATACAAAATGTATTTGATATTGTCCTATTCGTCAATAACGGAATGAGCATCACAAATTTTATTCTTAAAATTAGATATGAATTTTGATTATCTTTTTAGAAGTTCTTATATGCCGGTATAGCCCGTATTTACAGGCTTTTCCGGCATTTTTCGTATCGGAAGAAACTCACATATATTTTTATATCCGCTTAGGTTTTTGCTTTCAAAAGTAGTAAAGAAGTAGTAAAACCTTGATTTACTACTAAGCTGCTATCCGCAGCATTTCAGCTTTTGCACCCCTGCGCCGTTTCAGCACTCGGTTAAATGCTTCATATACTTTTTCGCTCATTGGAATTTGACGAATACCGCTTTTCGTTTTTGGTGTTTCAATGTAATATCCTGTTTCCGCACTTCTTAAAAGTTGGTGGTCTACATTGATTATCCTATTCTCAAAGTCAATATCAGTATCGGTCAGCCCGCAAAGTTCAGAGATACGAAGCCCTGTCCCAAGCAAAATAATAAGCTCGTCATAATACTTCTGATAAACTTTGTCATTTTGAGCAAAGGACAAAAAACTTTCTTCCTGCGCTGGTGTTAGCGGAACCTTTGGTTCTGTATCATCTTCAATGACAGTGTTTAACTGGAAGTCAAAAGGATTTTTCCTTATGCAATCGTCCTGTATCGCTGTGTAAAAGGCAGCTTTCAAGGAACGCTTGTCATTACTGATAGTCTTATAGGAAATTCCTTTTTCTTTCATGCGGATTGCCCATTCTTTCGCGTCGGACAGCTTCACGCTGTCAATCGGGCAGCCCCCAAGTTTATCTTCTTCCAGTAGCTTCATCAGCCGCTTGCGTCCGTTTTTCGTATTGTACCTTACATTTCCCCGGTGGCGTATCTGCTTTGCATAAAGTTGGCAGACCGTCATTTTCTTGCCTATGGTGTCTATCCCGTCGTCAAGGTCTTTCTGTATGGTGCCGTCGGTTTTATGCCTCAACGACTAAGGCGGCAGCGTGATGAATTGCTCTGAAAATATATCCGGCACGCTGCGGGCGCAGGAGCATGGACATCAGCCTCTTGTTTACGAAAATCACGGCATTGACAGCCGCTACACCGGTCCGCACAAGGTAGCCCCTACCATGTCCGCACGATACGGCACGGGCGGCAACAATGTGCCGCTGGTCGAGCAGGAGGCAGATGCCATCTGCATTGCAGGCAATACGGTCGACCGGCAGCCGCAGAACGGCGGCAACGGTCTTGGCTGTCAGGATGACTTGGCGTATACTTTGACCGCCACAGACCGCCACGCGGTCTACAGCCGCCAGCGTGTGGATGACTTTCGGCATAATGATGTGGCAAGTACCCAGAGTGCCCGTCAGTACAAGGACGCAACCGACCTGATTTGCCAACAGGCAGAAGCCTGTGCCCATCTCATTCGCCGCCTCACGCCGCTGGAGTGTGAAAGACTGCAGGGCTTCCCGGACGGCTGGACGGATATACCCGGTGCTTCGGACAGTGCCCGTTATAAAGCGTTGGGCAACAGTGTGGCGATACCCTGCGTGGAGTTTATCATGTCGCGCATCGCCGCCGCGCTTTTATGAAGCGCAGCGTTGACAACAGGGGTTAAGTCGGGGTATAATATCCCTGAAAGACGAGGTGACAGACATGGATAACATGGAGCAGCTGAGGCGCATCACGGAACTGACCGAGCAGATCGCTGGACTGCCGAAGGGGTATCTTTCCAAAAAAACCATCGGCGGAAAGGTCTATTACTATCACCAGTGGTCGGAAAACGGCGTCAAGCAGAGCCGCTATCTGCACGACAGTGAGATCGCGCCGCTGGCAGATAAAATCGAAAAGCGCAAGGAACTGCAGGCGCAGCTGCGCATGCTGAAATCACAGAAAAGCAGACGAAATGAGGCGACAGGTATGAAATGCACCTTTATGCATAAACGAACCCCCGTGGCAGAGCTCGAGCTGGACGATGTGACCGGCTTTATACAAAAAATTGGCAGTGTCTACGCACCGGAGCATCTGCCTATCGGCATCCCTGTGCGAAACGAGATCGCCGACCGTGCGGCGTTTAACGACTGGTGGCGGGATCGCTCTATTCCGGCAAGCCGCAGCGGTGTGCGGGAAGCACTGGAATCGTTGGGGGTGGCAGACACCAAAATGCTGCTCGTCCGCTGCTACGGGCTGAGCCTCTCGGATCAGTACTGGATCTGTCCGGAAGGCGCGGAGCTACGGTGGGAGGATATCAACTTTTTCCAAAATGATTTCTCGGAGGACATCGGAGATGTGCTGTTCGGAGAAAGAAAGAAGAAGGACGCACTCAATTTCAGCTCCCCCGACAGCACATCGGACGGCAATCTGAAAAAGCGGTGGAAGATCATCGATGGGAAGCGATGCCTGATCAAGGGCGGCAGCAATCCGTTCCGGCAGCAGCCGTTCAACGAGGTGATCGCCTCCGGCATCATGGAGCGGCTCGGCATTCCTCATGTATCATATACAGTCATCTGGAGCAAGGATGCACCCTACTCGGTCTGTGAGGATTTTGTTACGGAGAATACGGAGTTGATCCCGGCGTGGAGGCTGCTGCAGGCGAAAAAGCAGAAGAACAGCACCTCCCGATACCGGCATCTATTGGAGTGCTGCGAGCTGCTCGGCATCGGGAACATTACGCCGTTTTTAGACCGGATGCTGGTGCTGGACTATATCATCGCAAACGAGGATCGCCACTTCAATAACTTTGGGGCACTGCGAAACGCGGAAACGCTGGAATGGCTCGGTATGGCTCCGATCTATGACAGCGGCTCCTCCCTCGGCTATGATAAGATGCCCGGTCAGATGCGCTCGGAAAAGGATGTGATCTGCAAGCCCTTCAAAAACCACCACGCCGAGCAGCTGAAGCTGGTGACCGATTTTGATTGGATCGACTTTGATCGTCTCTCCGATGTAGACGAGCTGATCTCCAGCGTACTGTCTTGTGAGGAAGCTGCCGACTATATCGATGAGGGACGCATCCATGCGATCACGGAAAGCGTGCAGCGCCGGATCGGTCATCTGCAGGAGCTTGCGATGACGCAGACGCCACGGCAGCTCGATACCACCGAGGACGATGTCCGAGAGGAAGTTGCCGCGGATTACGCACCGAAAATGGAGCTGTAATGCAAATACAGCGTAAGAGCAATGGATCAGCCGCTTTGTGAATCGCAGGGCGGCTGATCTTTTCATTCCCTTGCCTGTTGACTGTGGGCGGCATAGCCGCTTTGGTGGTATCGCTTCTGTTTTGCCATGCTTCTTCGTTAGACTTGGTGAATAGCTTTCCGCGCCTTCTTCCGGTATGCTTTGCTTGCAAAATCGAGGAAAGGAGCAGAACCGATGGAGGGAAAAAAGAACCTCTGCGCCATGATATCCACCGATCTCCACGCAAAAATCATGGCAGAAAAAGAACAGCTGGAGCTGAACACACTGGCGGAATATGTGGAGAGTATCTTCACCGAACACTTCGAAGGAGGACAGATCAGCATGAAAGCAGAGCGCACCCTGGCGGTACAGATCCCGGCAGAGCTCTTCGAGCGACTGAAGGAATATCTGGCAGCCCGCAACCTCAAGCAAAAGCAGTTCCTCATCCAGCTCATCGAGAATGCGCTGGATGACACGGAAGCGGAGTGACCAAGCATCATAGGAGGCCGCGGGTGTTCCCGCGGCCTCCCTCATTCTCATTGGAGGTAATCAGCCATGTACATTTACCCGGACAACCTGTCCGCAAAGGCCACGCTGTGGCTGTGGGAGCTGCGGGACATCGGCATCATCGGCGTGGGACTTCTTCTCTCTGTCCTGGCGCTGACCCAGACCGGCATCGCCCTGCCGCTGGTGCTGACGGCAGTCTTCGCCTTCCTGACGATCCGGCATGAGGGCACCAGCATTCTGGACTTCATCCGCTATGCCGCTGCCTTCCTGATCACAAAACAACAATACTACGAATGGAGGCTCGACTCATGAGCAGAAAGCAGAAAAAGAAGGATGCCCGTGAGCAGTCCACCCGGCAGCTCATGGGCATTGATGACATTACCGACTATGGCATCGCCACCCGCATGGGGGAGCTGGTGTTCTTTGCCATCAAGCCCACCAATATCTCCGTTCTGCCGGATGCCGGCGTGGGCGCAAGGATCTATGCCCTGCTCAATGTGGTCAAGGGTATGGCGGAGATCGAGATGCTGGCGTTAAATTCCAAGGAGTCCTTTGAGAACAACAAGGCATTCTATCGCCAGCGGGCAAACGAGGAGGAGCTGCCCGTCATCCGAAAGCTGCTGGAGCAGGACAGCAAGCACCTGGATCGTATTCAGGTGCTCATGGCATCCAGCCGGGAGTTCTATATTCTCGTTCGACTGCAGGGCAAAAAGGAATCCGATGTGTTCAGCTACCTCTCCCGCATCGAAAAGAGCATCAAGGATAACGGCTTCACCGTCCATCGTGCCACCGAGGAGGATCTCAAAAGGATGCTGGGAGTCTACTTTGAGCAGAACGTGACCACCGAGCGGTACGAGGATCACGACGGCGAACGCTGGGTCCTTTTCGGAGAATAAGGGGGGATATCACTTGGCAGCAAACAAGAAAAAAGCTACAGCAAGGCACACGGAGGACACACCTGTCAAATCCTTCTTGGATATGATCGCACCCTCCGTGGTGCAGTTCAATCCCGACCACTTTATCTGCGGTAATACCTTCCGCTGCGTGTGGGCCCTGCGGGAATATCCCACCCAGACCGACGAGCAGGCTCTGCTGCGGCACTTGGGCGAAAAGGACGGCATCACCCTGCGTATCTATACCCGGCAGCTCACCCCGGCCGAGGAGGATCGTATCCTCCACAATGCCGCGAACAAAAACCGTATGAACAAATCGAACCCCAATGACTTGCGGCAGACCATCATTGCAGAAACGAACCTGCAGGACATGATCTCCATGGAGGGCAGCCGCCACCGCAACAAGGAGCCGCTGTTCCACTGCGCGGTCTACATCGAGCTGACTGCCCCAGACTATGACGCGCTGAAGCTGCTCCAGACCGACGTGCTGACCGAACTGGTGCGGAGCAAGCTCAATGTGGACAGACTCCTGCTCCGCCAGCAGCAGGGCTTCTGCTGTGCCAGTCCCGTGGGCTACAATGCCTTCGGAGCGCAGTTTGAAAGAGTCCTGCCTGCCAACTCCGTGGCAAATCTCTATCCCTTCAACTACAGCGGTAAAACGGACGCAAAGGGCTTCTATGTCGGACGGGACAAGTACGGCAGCAATATCCTCGTGGACTTCGACCAGCGTGACGAGGATAAGACCTCCGCCAACATCCTCATCCTCGGTAACTCCGGCCAGGGCAAAAGCTATCTGATGAAGCTCCTCATCCTCAATCTGCTGGAGTCTGGCAAATCCATTATCACGCTGGATGCCGAGCATGAGCAGCAGGAAATGTGCGAGGCCGTGGGCGGCTGCTTTGCCGACCTTATGGCCGGTAAGTACATCATCAATGTGCTGGAGCCGAAGTGTTGGGATGACGGCGGTGACCCCGAAGATAAGGCCGCACCGGAAGCCTTCCGAAAAAGCACCCTGCTGGCGCAGCACATTTCCTTCCTCAAGGACTTCTTCCGCGCCTACAAGGATTTTTCAGATGCCCATATCGATACCATCGAGATCATGCTCTCGAAGTTGTATCAGAAATGGGGCATCACAGACCGTACCAACTTCCGCCGGATGCGGCCGGAGGGCTATCCAACCCTCTCCGACCTCTATGACCTGATCGAGTCGGAGTACAAAAGCTATGACATGGCCGCTCACCAGCTCTACACCGAGCAGATCCTGCGTGAGGTGCTGCTGGGGCTGCACTCCATGTGCAAGGGCGCGGACGCGCAGTTTTTCAATGGACACACCAACATCACCTCCAGCCGATTCTTGGTGTTCGGTGTCAAAGGACTGTTGGGCGCGGCAAAAAATGTTCGCAACGCCATGCTGTTCAATATTCTGTCGTTCCTGTCGGACAAGCTGTTGACTGAGGGCAATACGGTGGCGGCACTGGATGAGCTGTACATTTGGCTCTCCAACCCCACAGCCATTGAGTACATTCGAAACTGCCTCAAGCGTGTCCGCAAAAAGGAATCCGCCATGCTGCTGGCAAGTCAGAATCTGGAAGATTTTGACCAGGAGGGCATCCGTGAGATGACAAAGCCGCTATTCAGCATCCCACCTCACCAGTTCCTGTTCAACGCGGGGTCCATCGACAAGCGCAGCTATATGGAGATGCTCCAGCTGGATGAGGCGGAATACAATCTCATCAAGTTTCCCCAGCGCGGCGTCTGCCTGTACAAGTGCGGCAACGAGCGATATCTGCTGGCGGTACACGCCCCCGCCTACAAGGAAAAGCTGTTTGGCACAGCGGGTGGTCGCTGATGGCAGTAACTGCAGGTATGATCGCCAAAGCCGCGGCGACAGCCCTTTCCAACGAGAAGCTCCGCAAAGGGATCGGCTGGGGGCTGGTCGCTGTTCTCTCGCCCGTCATCCTCCTGATCGCCGCGCTGTGCTCCATCGGCACAGGCGGTGCGGACCACAACAACCAGGCGGTAGCCGCAGCCTTCTATGGAACGAGCTATTCGGCCGAGGTGCCTATGGCATTCCGCTCTCACATTGAGGATATGCGCACCGCTTTTTCTCTTCTGGATTCGGCAGTCGCCTCCGTCAATGGGCGGACGGAAGGCGGAAACAGCCTTGACCCGATCCGAGTCAAGGCTGTTTTTTATGCCCTCTGCTTTGGAGAGGATGCGCCGTCCGCACGGGCGGCAAGCCGCTTCGTAGAATGCTTCTACAATTGGGAAACCCGTACCCGCACAGTCGATGTCGAGAACGACGATGGCACGGTTACCAGCATGGAAGAAGAATACACCGTCGCGGTGCCGGTCTCTCTGTCCCAGGCCTACGCCAATCTGGAAGCCCATCTGGGCAGAGAGATCACGGACGATGACAAGAGCAACATCGACCATATCTATACCATGATTGCGGGGAGCGCCGGGGGCGGCAGCTACAGCGGCGAGTATCTCAGAGGGGATGGGAGCAGCATAGAGCTGGACATCTCCGCCTTCACCGATCCAACCACCAAGAACGCCGCAGACCTTGTGACCTACGCCATACACGCCTGGGAGTCCGGCTGGGGCTATGTCTGGGGAACATACGGCAGTGTCCTCACCGATTCGCTCTTCGCCTACAAGCTGGAGCAGTACCCTGACGGTGTCGGCAGCTATGCGGACTTCATCCGTGCCAACTGGCTGGGAGGCAGAACCACAGACTGCGTGGGCCTGATCAAAGGGTACGGATGGCTCAATCCCGACACCATGACTATCGAGTATGGAACCAACGGGATGCCGGATCTTGGCGCCAACCAGATGTATTATAACGCCTCAGTATCCGGAACCATCGACACCATGCCGGATATCCCCGGCCTCGCTGTCTGGCATGACGGCCACATTGGCGTGTACATCGGTGACGGTTATGTGATTGAAGCTATGAATACCAAAAAAGGTGTGGTGAAAACAAAGCTGGAGGGTCGGGGCTGGACCCACTGGCTGCAGATCGAATACATCAACTACGACTGAGAAAGGAAGTGCCAATGAAGCAAGTGAACCTGACCATCACCTTCGACGAGGAGAAGCTCTCTGCGCTCAAACGCTATATGGGCAAGAAGGAGCTTGACCTGGACCGTGAGATGACGGATGCGCTGGTGAAGCTCTATGAAAAATATGTGCCCGCCCCCGTGCGGGAGTATATCGATGAGAGCGATGTAAGCGCCGCCGCTCCGAGCAAGT